>Ga0335071_10000331_pt1 | contig 53933 bp, 44 predicted proteins | sample Lox_Sample_15_FD_206724 | JGI IMG/M metagenome (GOLD analysis project Ga0335071, IMG submission 206724) | Soil microbial communities from Loxahatchee National Wildlife Refuge, Florida, United States - Lox_Sample_1.5 | ecosystem: Environmental > Terrestrial > Soil > Wetlands | place: USA... | reverse complement strand
GAACGCAGGAACATCTGACGGAGTCGCAGGCGAGCTGGAGCTGGCGTGAGGTCGCAACCTCGGTCTTCGTCGTTGCCGTCATCCTCGGAGGATACCTGTATTTTACGGGATAAGAACGATGCCTCGGCGAGTGCAAAGGAAGAATGGTGTCTCGTCCTAAAAAAACTTTACAGATCTTAAATTAAGGGCAAAGGGGCTGCGGCTGTAACATGCAGCCCTTTTTTTGTTTTCCATCATCTGTGACGAGAGTATTTTCAGAAGCGCGCGTTTCCGCGGTTTCGGGGAGCACGTGGGCCGATCATTCTCAAGGATTTGAAGCTTCAGGACTCTTATCTAAAAGTCAGAGACTTAAAAAGAGCAACAGAATCAAGCAACGAACGCTTGGATCGTTTTTTGCCTCATTAAATTTTCGAGGTAAAAACCGGTCGGAGTCATCATCGTCGAGCGGCTTCTTTCAACGTGTTGCAGCCATTTCCGTCTCACCCGCCTTTTCATCAATGCTGCCGTTTGGCAACCTGCTCTCTCTCCAAATTATTCAACTGCGGTCAACCTAATCCGGCTCACGGCCTTCTTCCTTTTTTGATAACTTCCATTGACCCATACTAGATTTTTTTGAGACAAGTCAGTCCCCGGTGAATTGCAGATAAGAGGGAGAACGATCAGTTGCTCTAGTCGTCGCTGAATTGTATATTCACAGGAAGATGAGAATCGGAAAAGCAATTTGCGATTCGCCGGGTCTGTCCGTTGGCAGGCTGCCGGTCTCAATTCGTCCCACTAATCCGCCTACCCGTCCGAGGAGATACACTTATGCGCGTCATCAGGTCGTTCGTTAATGCGTCTGCCCCTTTCCTTTTTCTCACATTCCTCTCTTTCGGTCAACAAGCAACGCACGAGGTCAATGCCGCGAACACGCTCACCGAAAAGGAATTGAAAGAAGGCTGGAAGCTTTTGTTTGACGGAAAAAGCACCAGTGGCTGGCGCGGTGCATACCGCGATTCGTATCCTGAGAAGGGGTGGGAGGTGCGCGACGGCATGCTCATCGTCGAGGCTTCAGAAGGCCGCGAGGCGGCGAACGGCGGAGATATTGTGACCGTCGATGAATACAGCAGTTTTGATTTGAAGGTGGATTTCAAACTCACCGAAGGCGCCAACAGCGGAATCAAGTATTTTGTCACCGAAAAACAGAAAAAGAACCCTGGTTCAGCTATCGGCCTCGAATATCAGCTGCTCGATGATGCCAGGCATCCGGACGCAAAACTCGGCATTAACGGTAATCGGACACTCGCGTCGTTATACGACCTCTTTCCGGCCAGCAATAAGCATCCGAAGCCCATAGGTGACTGGAACACCGCCCGAATTCTCGTCAAGGGAATGCATGTGGAGCATTGGCTCAACGGGGTAAAGGTCCTCGAATACGAGCGCGGCGGAAAGGAATTCATGGCTCATAAAGCAGAAAGCAAATTCAAGGATATGCCGGATTTCGGCATCGCCGAGAAGGGACACATCCTGCTTCAGGATCACGGGAATCAGGTCTTCTTCCGCAACGTGAAGATCCGGGTTCTCCAATAAACAAGTGCTACATAATCTGAGGTTCTGACATGGCAAAAAAATCACGACGCGATTTCTTAGCGCTCGCCGGCGTCGGCGCACTGGCCGGATTCCTTTATGATGGAGCAATGCCCCGTGAGAAAATCACCAGAGAAAGCCATTCCTCTCCGGTCGCATTCACCCTCGGGATTGCTTCGTACTCCTTCCGCGCATTTCCGCTCGACCAGGCTATCGCAATGACAAAAAGGCTCGGGATCAAAAAGCTCGCCCTTAAGGATGTGCACATGCCTTTGACGAGCAGCGAAGACGAGATTCGACGAACAGTCGATATGATGAAAGCGGAAGGTATCGAGCTCTCATCGTGCGGAGTGGTCTACATGACCAACGAGGGGGAAGTCAATAATGCCTTCCGGTATGCAAAGGCTGCGGGGCTCTCGGTGATGGTGGGATGCCCGAGTGAATCCTTGCTGAAACTCGTCGAGCGCATGGTGAAGCAGACTGGCATCGCCCTCGCTATCCATAACCACGGTCCGACGGACAACCGGTATCCAAGTCCGGAGAGCGCATACCGCCTTATCGAGGGAATGGACAACAGAATGGGCCTCTGCATCGATGTCGGGCATACGCGGCGATTGGGACTGGATCCGGCCCATGAAGTTGAGAGATTCGCCGATCGTCTCCTCGATGTCCATATGAAAGATGTCAGTTCCGCAGATGCAGGCGGGAAAGAAGTAGAAATTGGCCGGGGGGTGATTGACATTCCAGAATTATTGTCCACCCTTGCCAGAGTCAAGTATTCGAACACGATTCACTTTGAGTATGAGAAAGATGAAAAAGACCCTCTTCCGGGTCTTGCGGAGTCCGTCGGCTATGTGCGTGGGATCATTGCAACGATGTAATCAAGGTTCACAAAGGAGAAAATAAATGAGAACGCGGCGCGAGTTTCTTCGGGACACTGCCATTGTCGCAGTCGGATTGGCGTCCGGCCTGAATGCGAAAAGTTATTCAAGGATCATTGGCGCAAATGATCGGGTGAATTTTGCCATCACCGGTTTACACGGCCGTGGGTACGCGCATCTTGAGTCGGTCGCAGCGAGCCGCAATGCAGCCATCAGCCACATCTGCGATGTCGATAGCAGGGAGCTCGACAAATTCTCTCTTGTTGTACAGAAGAAAATCGGCCATGTCCCGGACCAGGTCAAAGATTTCAGAAAGCTCCTTGACTCCAACGATGTCGATGCAGTCTCAATTGCGACGCCGGACCACTGGCATACACCAATGGCGATCATGGCCCTGCAGGCGGGGAAACACGTGTACGTCGAAAAGCCGTGCAGTCACAATCCGCGCGAAGGAGAGTTGCTGGTCCAGGCGCAGAAGAAGTATGGGCGGCTTGTGCAGATGGGAACTCAACAACGTTCATCGCCGCACACTATCGAAATCATTAACCGCATCAAGAATGGTCTTATCGGACGGCCATATTTTGGAAAGGCATGGTACGCGAACACGCGAACCTCCATCGGTGTCGGAAAACTCGTTCCCATACCGGATGAGTTGGACTGGCAGCTATGGCAGGGCCCGGCGCCCCGAAGGCCCTACAAAGACAACATCCATCCGTACAACTGGCATTGGTTCTGGAATTGGGGGACGGGTGAAGCGCTCAACAATGGTACGCACGAAGTCGACGTTTGCCGATGGGCGCTTGGCGTTGACTTTCCGAAGACGGTGACATCATCGGGAGGGCGGTATCACTTCAACGATGACTGGGAATTCTACGACACGCTGGTCACCAGCTTTGAATATGACGGAAAGATGATTTCGTGGGAAAGTCTCAGTTGTCAGGGGAAACGGTCCTACGGCAGGGATCGCGGAGCAGCCATCGAAGGAACGGAAGGTACGGCGATCATTGACAGGGAGGGATACGAAGTCTTCGGCCTGGATGACAAGAAGATCGACGAATTCAAGGTCGGGAACAAGAGCACGACCCAGGATCTCACGAGCGCGGACGCTATGACCGATGCTCATTTTCAGAATTTCATCAACGGTATTCGAACCGGCGAGAAATTGCATTCGCCCATTGAAGAGGCGTACATCAGCGTCACGACATTGCTCCTCTCGAACATCGCCTGGAAACTGAACCGGGCGCTAACCCTGGACGCGCAGACGGGGCATATTCTCAACGACACCAAAGCGATGGAAATGTGGGGACGCGAGTATGAAAAAGGATGGGAGCCGCGCATTTGAGAAGAGCAAATGGAACAGACCCTTCGAAAACTCCCCAAGTAATGTCATTCTGAGGAGCGCACCGACGAAGAATCCATGACACTGCAGTCTGGTGACCCGCAGAGGTGTTTATGATCGTTCATCCTACCATTACGGGCGCGCAGTGTCATTGATCCCTCGTCCCGGCAAAGTACGTCGGGGCTCATCATGACCATGAAAAGGGCGCTTGAAGGAAAACAATATGGGGGGAATGCGATAAGAAAATATTTTTTCTATTCGCTCGCCAGTCAAAATCGGGGAACGTTATGCGCGGGCGTGACGAATAATCTTCGAAAGAGAATCATTCAGCATAAAGATAAGAATATTCCCGGATTCACCAATCAATACCGGATATCGAGACTTGTGCACTTCGAAGAAGACGGCGATGCGTGCGATCCGATAGCGCGGAAAAGCAAATTAAGAGCTGGGTAAGGGAAATGAAAATCGCGTTGATCGAATCGGTCAATCCGGAATGGAACGAGATTCGGCTGCAGGTTGCTTCGATGCGGCCGTGCTCATCACAGGAGTTCCGAGTCATGGATTCTTCTCCCGCCACAAACCGGCGGGATCAGAATGACAATAGTGCCGCTGTGCTTCTTCAGAAGGGCATACTAAAGAGCTTTTGAAATAGCTTCCAGCACAACTAACACCCAATCCCCATGAAAAATTTGTTCGTTATCATTTTTCTGAGTTTTTCATTTTTAACGCATGCTGTCAGCAAAGAAGGGCGGAGCGTGACCGGCCAAGTTGAAGACACCGACCAAGTGGTCCACCGGCAGGAGGTATACAAGTCAGTCGACACCATCAAACTCACGATCGATATTTTCTATACGCATCGATCGTTTGAACGTGAGAATAATACTGCTATTGTCTTCTTTCATGGCGGCGGTTGGGCCTTTGGCGCCCCGAGCGAATTCTTTACAACGTGCGAACGATACGCGAGAATGGGGATCGTGACGTTCTCCGTAGACTACCGCCTGTCGATTGACCACGGTCAAACGCCGAATAAATTGATCAGTCCGATCGAATGTGTCATGGATGCCAGATCGGCCATGAGGTGGGTTCGGGAAAATGCAGGTAAATTCCATATTGGCAAAAATAAAATAGTTGCCGCCGGTCAGTCTGCGGGAGGCCACCTGGCATTATGCACAGCGATGATCGATGAGTACAATGAAAAATCAGATAACGTCAGCATCAGCTGCCGCCCGGATGCAATCCTGCTGTTTTCAGCATGCGTCAATACAGTAGAAGGCTGGTGCGATCGTTTGCTGGCTGACCGTCGGAATAAAATATGGAGCATTTCTCCAACCCATAACATAAAAGGAGGAATGCCTCCGATGATAGAGTTTCATGGCGAGTATGATGATCAGGTCCCTATCTGGACGGTCCAATTTTTTGACAGCGCAATGACCAAGGAAGGGAATTATTTTGAACAGCATACTTACAAGGGCATGAGGCACTATCTCGGAGAGGGAAACCAAAAATATGCACGCTACTTTGATGATGGGATCCTGAAGCTTGCAGATGATTTTCTCCGGAAATTTAATCTTCTGGATTGATGCGCCCTCGACTTTTTATTCAGCGATGCGAATGGACCTTGTAGCGATGGACCATCGCCTGTTCAAGGATCGTACGTGACAAAGGAACGAACAGTCAAATTCGGAATCGTCGGCTGTGGAATGATCAGTGAATTGCAGGCCGATGCCCTGACAAAAGTGCCCGGAGCGGAGATCACTGCCTTCTGCGACCGCACGCTCGCCGCGGCGGAAAGGCGGGTTTCTCAGTTTGGGGGGACAGCATACTCGGATCTCGACGAATTCCTGAAGAATCCCGAAATCGATGCAGTTTCAGTCTGCACCGCTTCCGGGGTTCATATGGAAGCGGCGATTGCCGCCGCCAAGGCGAAGAAACATCTCATCATCGAGAAACCCCTCGAGATCACCACAGACCGGGTCGACCGGATCATTGCCGCCTGCCGGGAGCATGGAGTCAAACTCGGCGCGATTTTCCCCCGAAGATTTTCGGAATCAAGCCTGGCGCTGAAGAACGCGATCGGCGCAGGGCGCTTCGGAACCATCGTCCTGGCAGACGTTTACATCAAATGGTATCGCACGCAGGAATATTATGCGTCGAGCGGGTGGCGAGGTACGTACCGTTACGATGGCGGGGGCGCTTTGATGAATCAGGGAATTCACGGCATCGACCTTCTTCAATGGCTTATGGGGGGAGTAGAGAAAGTGACGGCGTTTTCGGCTACAAGGGCTCACACCGGTATTGAAGTTGAAGATGTGGCTGTCGCCTCGCTTGTTTTTAAATCGGGCGCCTTGGGTGTTGTTGAAGGCACCACCGGATCCTGGCCGGGAACAACGCTGCGCATCGAAATCTCCGGCACCGACGGATTTGTGGTGATGGAAGACGAAAGCTTTCCGTCGTGGCAATTCCGCCATGATTTGCCCGATGACGAAGACATTCGTCATCGTTTTGCAAAACGTAGCGATGCGGCAGACGGCGGCGCTTCATCCCCGCGTGCGATCAAGAGCGAAGGACACCGACGCCAGTTTGTGGATTTTGTTTCCGCCATCCGCGAGAACCGTCCGCCGAGTATCGACGGCGCCGAAGGCCGGGCCGCAGTCGCGATCATATCAGCGATCTATCGATCTGCAAAAGAACAACAGGCCGTTCTTGTTGAGTAGTTTCCTTCCTCACCTCCAACGCCGGAAAAACTGACGGTGTAGAAAAGGACCAGGGATGGTTCGGAAGCTCACCGAAGACCGCCGGTGTTTTTGAAAGTGTAACTGCTTGTCGTTGGTCCGTCGTTTTTGCAGCCGCTGCAGGAGATGTCTTCGATTGATGGCCCTCGGACTTTGTCATGCCGGGCACGGACCGCAACCAAATAATCGCTGATGCGACTCTGCGCTAGCAACGAAGACATGCAGAAGAATTTATCCACTTGCTCTCCCCCACACCCCGGGGATCCCTTCTCCGCAGAATTTGCATTTCCCGTTCACGATGTCGTTTGAATGGATCACGAACCCTCTCCGCTCGACGATGATCTTCCCGCAGTTGTGACAGTATGTATTCTCCGCGGCGTGACCCGGAACGTTTCCGATATAGACGTAGTGCATTCCGGCCGCAAGCGCGTCGTTTCGCGCCTGCTCGAGCACTGAGACCGGCGTGGTGGGGAGCTGGGTGAGTTTGTAAAGCGGCGTGAAGCGGCTGAAATGGAGCGGAGTATCAGCGAAACCGTTGGCGACAAGCCAGCTGCTCATCTTTCGTATCGTGGGAAGGTCGTCGGTCCATTGCGGAACAACGAGGTTCGTGATCTCCAGCCATACTTTCTCCTCCTTCAACACTTTGAGCGCCTTCAGCACCGGTTTCAGAGTAGCCTGGTTCAGCCGCCAGTAAACGTCCTCGTCGAATCCTTTCAGGTCGATGTTCGCTGCGTCGATCCGCTTGCAGAGCAGGCGGAGCGGCTCCTCGTTGATATACCCGCTCGACTTCCAGACGTTCCTGATACCCTTCTGCCGGGCGAGAAGCGCTGTGTCGTACCCGTACTCATAGAAGGTGTTCGGCTCTGCGTATGTATAAGCGATCGATTCGCATCCGTTCCTGATGCACTCGTCAACGACCGCGGAGGGCATCAGGTCCACGTTGTCCGTCTCTTTCGGACTGAATTGTGATATCTGCCAGTTCTGGCAGTTCAGGCAGCGGAGATTGCAGCCGGCCGCGGCAATGGAGTATGCGTGCGTTGAAGGTAGGAAGTGAAAGAAAGGTTTCTTTTCGATCGGGTCGATGTGAACAGCGCATGGGTTCCCGTAGGCGATGGAATACATCGTGCCGGAATAGTTGACCCGGTTCCTGCATTTACCGGCGTCTCCATCCGCCAGTACACATCCATGCGGGCACTTGTGACAGAGAAGCCCCCCAGGAGTCTTTTCATAAAACATCGCCTCCTTGCTCCACTTCCATGGGCCCTCAACCGGAATCGACGATGCGATCCCGGAACCCAGCGCGCCGACGTAACCGTTCAATCTCTCAAACCCCAGCGCACATCCTCCGGCGGCGAGGAGCCCGCATTTGAGAAATTCCCGTTTGGTCATCATATGCAACGATCGATTCATATCTCTCACCTCTTCTTTCGAATTCACGGAATGCCGCCCTGACGGCTCCCGGGAAAATCTCTGAAAATTCTTAGCTTACAACGCCAGCCCCTAATTTTTGTATTCGAAGGATTGTCGCCAATGAACTCAGCAAGCTCACCGCGGCAACAACCGAACAGACTCTCGTGACGCCGACGAGAGGAACCAAAAAAGAGCTGACCGCAAGGGCTCCCAGCGCGGACCCGACGAGGTCAATACTGTAAAGATGCGATGCGATCGCGGCAGGAGAACTCTTCAGAAGCCGGGAGCCTACCGCGAATTCGGCGCCAACGCAAAATCCAAAGCAAAGGACGAAAACTCCGATCACCGCATGAACGGCATACGGGTCATCCGCAGCGTCCATCAGGGCTGTCAGTATTAGAGGCAATGAAATTGCCAGTGCGGCGATCCACACCTGGAGCAGGGCGAACCGGCGTAGGTCGGTTCCTCGCCCCATCTTCCCGGCTGCGAGCGCTCCCAGCGCCAACCCGCCCAGAAAGAGCGTGATGATCAACCCAGCAAGAAAATAAACGTATCCATACAGGATCTGGAACGCGATGAGCACGACAATTTCGACCGAGGCGGCGGCGAATCCGCCGGAAAAAATACCGAACGAGACCGTATTCATCCGCAGGGCAAAGAAGCCAAAGATGAGAATGGAGGCGATCATCGGCCACCAGAAATTCTCGCGAAATTGGCTCACCCAATACCCAAGCTCGCGGTAATAGGCGACCGGCGTGAAATCCTCGTTCATCGAAGCATGTTTGTCGATGGCGTCGAGGATCGTTGCGCTTCGTTGCCGCTGGAGTTCATCGTCCAGATAATCGCCGTTCACATAGGTGGTCGGAATTCCCCTCGAGCGGACCAACTGCGTGATCCGATAATCCAAGGAGTCGTCCGACGCCAGGAAGAAATCGCGCGAGCCGGGGATGATGAGGATGTTCTTGAACTCAGCAGCCAGGGTGCTGTAGAGCACGGAACGAATTTGCCTCGCTTCAGGGCTGAGGTAGTCTTCGGATGAGATGAGGCTCAGCGACAACACCGAGCCCTTGTTCATAGCCCGTCTCAGCTCACGGAAGAAACCGAGCGTATAGAATCGGTTCAACTGAGCCGTCGTAGGGTCGGGCTCCTGGATCAGGACCACGTCGTATTTCCCGCGCGCATGCTTCACATAAAGCCGGCCATCTTCAGGTATCACGTGCACTCTCGGGTCGTTCATCAGCATTCCGAATCTCTCTCCTGCGCGTACGATCCAGGGATTGATCTCCGCATCGTCCACCTGCTCGACGGGATATTTCAGGATCTCGGCGACCATTCCCGACATCCCTCCGGAGACCAACAGCACCCTCCTCGGGTGCGGATGCTGAAGCATCGCGTAATGGACCGCTTCCTCATTCGCGATCACCTCATTCGTCGAATACAAATGGATGTTGTTCTCGAAGAAATTCAGCTGATCTCCCTGGCGAGTCACGACAAGATTGCCGTACGGCGTATCCTTCTGAAGCAGGAGAACCTGACCGGGGAATTGAATTCGTCTGGTGAAATCGTCCAGGTTCAGCGCAGAGAGGAGGAGGGAGATGAGTACAATTCCAGCGGCCGCAAAAAAACGAGTGCTGCGTGTTCGGACGATCAGGAGCGTTGCGGCAACGGCATTGATCGCCGCAAGAAAAAACAGGCTCTGGAACGTTGAACAAATGAAGATAAGGATTCCGTTGAACAGCAGGCCCCCCGCGACACTGCCGGCGGACTCGAGAATATAGATCCTCCTGACGGCGTCGTCCCCCATCCTTTTCGATGCGGCCCCCACGAGGAGGGTAAAAAGAAATCCGGACACAAGACAATAGGGGAGTAGGGTCACAAACGCCGAAGCGGCGACTCCGTTCAGGCCCACGGCGCTTCCCGGAAGGAAGACAACATTTCTCAGAAGCCGGATCGCAAGGAGTGTCAGCGGCGGAAGGAGTCCGAGCAGGATGAGCAGCGTTGGGATCCGCGTTTCGCTCATCCCGGTTTTTCCTGCGTGCTTCCCCAAAGATGAGCCGATGCCGGTGATGACCATCCAGCTGGCAAGAAGCATCCCCATTACCAGCTCGTTTCCGTAAAAAGCAGAGAGAAATTCCCGGAGGAGAATGATCTGGGTTGCGATAGTGGTGGAACCGAGCGCCGCCGCCGCTCCCGCCAAGGGGGCATCCATAGCCGAAAACCGCCGGGCGAAATCAGTTACATGCAAGCCAACCCTGGCCATAGTTTTCCCGCCTCTCACTCAGTTCACGGGCACGTCCTGCTCGCTGAAGACGATCGCCTGATAGACATAGAGCTCGGCGTCCTTCCATCCGTCCCATCCTAGGCCGGCCTTGTCCTGCGAGCAATGCCCGAGGAATTCTTCCTTCGACCATCCGGTCTCCGCGGCGACTTGCGGCAGGAACGTTCCGGAGCGCATCCCCTTTTTGATGTAGATGCCGTCACGTCCCAATTGGAATTCGTCGATCGAGCTGATCCGCCGCATCGGCGTCAGCGCCGAGATCTCGATCTCCAGCCCTCCGACTTCGGAGAGCTGCACGGGAGGGAATCGATAATCCTGTGTCGCGGATGCGACCGCCATCTGTTCGACGGTCTGGTAAAGAGGGAGGGAACTGTCGAACCGTCCCACGCATCCCCTGAGCTCCCCCTTTTTGCGCAGCGTGACGAACGTCCCTCCTTCCGCTTTAACGGATGCGGAGAGCCGCGATGAATCGATCTCGGGAAGGGTTCCGTCTTTGAGATACGTCAAAATCGTGTTGCGCGCAATCGCAAGGAGTGTTCTCTTGTCTGCGTCGTTGAATCTCTCCCCCTCATCATGCGGCCTCAGTGTGACGGCGATCGCGTTGTAACCGACCACCCGGCTCTTGTCGCCGGCCTCGGAGTCCCCCGAGTTCTTGTAGGCGATGCGCGCGTATCTGACATCTCCCATCTTTTCCGTCATGTCCAAAAGAGTGACGATGCACGACCATCCGCACATTGTGGTGAGCAGGTTCGGGATCCCCTTAGCCTCGTATTCTTCGGTCACCCGCATCAGGTAGGATGGGGAATTAGAGACAACCGCCTCGGCCGAGATGCTGTCCACTCTCACCGCATCTTCATAGGACGGGTAGTGGGAGAAATCGCTGCTGATGATGAAAAGATTTCTGGCGTTAAAGAAGGGGCGGAGTGCCCCGGCGATCTTCTTCAGCGTTTCAGGACGCCGCGCCGCAACCACGATCGGCACGATCCTGAAATCTTTCTTCAGCCAGTACTGAAGGAAGGGAATCTGGACCTCAACGCTGTGCTCGCGGTTGTGCGCCTCGATGTCGGTGGTGAAGACCGGGTTGTCGTGCGCAAGCCGGATCCCGAGTTCCTTATTCACCTTCACCGTCCCGAGAGGCGTAATAAAATCCCCCGCGGTATACACCGAGGCCCGCTCGATGTCCAGATAATGACTCGGTCCGAGCACGAAGACATTGTCGTACTGTTTCGAAGGGTCAACCAGCGAATAGCCGCAAGCAGCGACTCCGCCGCTAAAGACGTATCCCGCATGCGGAACGATGATCGCCGTGACATCCCCATTCGCCTTCGATGATGCCGCGGTGCTGAACAGCCGGGCGAGCATCGTTTGAAGTTCGTCCCGTTGGGCGGGATAGAACTGTCCCGCGACTGCGGGGAGCCTGTCACCGGGATTGGATTGGGACGAGCAATCGGTGCAGAGAAACGAAAGGAAGATGAGAAGAAGCGATCCCGTCTTTGTCATGGTTCGTTCTCCTGAAGTGGTGCATCGTGCAGTTTCGGCAGAAACGTAACGAAAATTGAGCCGAATTGCAACGCCACAGAATAGTAAAAAGCCAATAGGCAAAGGGAAAAATACAGATCAACCGAGATCTTTGGTTGGATTCTGGATGGAAATCTGCGGAAGAAGTCTCTGTGATATTGCAGCAGCGGCGGAGTTAATGCGGATGCTTATGCTTTAAGATGTGCGGTTTTTCCAGGCCGTGCGAGAACATCAGCTGTTCGTCGGAGAGTATGTTGTCCGTGTTCCCGTCGGCAACGATAGATCCTTCATCCATAACGATAGTTCTGTCGCACATCTCGGCGACAAATTCAAGGTCGTGGGTTGCAATGATCTTCGTCGCTTCGATCGAACTGACCAGCGCGGCGAATTGCCGCTTCCCACGTGGATCCAGCCCCCGGGTCGGCTCGTCGAGTGCAAGGACCTTCGGTTGGCAGGCAAGCACGCCTGCAAGACAAACCCGCTGCTTCTCTCCGCTGCTCAAATGATGCGGTGATCGCCCTTCATATCCGATCAATCCGACCTTTTGCAATGCATCCGCGACGATCCCCTTGACCTTGTCGCGATCCATATTGAACTGAACCGGTCCGAACGCAACGTCTTCATAGACCGTTGGGCAGAACAACTGATCATCCGGATCCTGAAACAGCAATCCTACAGCCCGCCTGATCTGCAAGATATTCGCATCGTTTACGGCCAATCCCTCGATGAACACACTCGGAATCCCTCCGAAAACATTGGGCAGGATGCCGTTGAGATGCATGAGGAGTGTTGATTTTCCCGCACCGTTGGGTCCGATCAATCCGACGGTTTCCCCTTCATGGATCTGAAAAGAAATGTCTCCCAATGCCGGCCGGTTCTCCGCATAATCAAAATGAAGATTCCGAACTTCGACGGATGTTTTCATCATTTCCATCCTCTCGCCGACATCGCGCCGAAGACTTTTTCCGCCCGTTCTGTGGAGCGGACAAAGAGCTGGCCGATCGTGAGTGAAAGAGAATACCATGTGAACTTTTTGCTCTTCGCGAACGTGCGGCTTAACCGGGCACGGTTCAACCGATCAGTCTCATCGATAAGGACAAAGATGTAGCGATACATGAGCGCCAGTATCGTGACGATGATCCCGGGGAGATGAAGACGGCGGAGAATTCCCAGGATCTCATTGAACGGAATCGTGTTCGACAGAATGATCATGGTCAGGAGGCTCACCGTGCTCCTGATGACGATCGACATGAACTTCAATCCACCGTCTGCCTGGAAAAGCATGAGCGATGCGATGACCGCGACAAACGGCTCGAACATGACGATCCTTCGGAGAACAAACAGAGCCGGAATGCGCGTGAACGGCACGATGAGTACGACGAAGAGCCCGGCGGCTGCGGGGATGTAGAGCATCCGGGCAGGGGGGATGATGCTGACAAGCACGATGCAAAGTGCGATGATGAGTTTGAGGAGCCCCGGCAAGCGATGGACAGGGCTTTCGATCCGGCTGTAGCGGTCAAGATATTCGTGTTTCATCTGCTTTGCGGCTTCTCCTGGGATGATCTCGGAGAAACCATCCTGGCAAGAATGAATGACAACACAAAGACACACGTCGCCCCGACGACTGCGGCGATCGGCAAGGCAATGCCCAATGATCCGACTCCGGGGATGCTATAGCCATGGGCGGGAGAAGGGACGACTGGTTTCGCAAACGCCTTCGCTTCAAAGCCAAACTGCGAAGCGATCCTTTCCAACCCGTCCGGCCACTTTGATGCAAACGGAGTGACGAACAATGCCAGTCCCAAAATTGTAACGACACCGTAGAGCAAAGTTCCGGAGAGCGATTGGGCGCGCACATCGAAAGAAGATCTTCCGTTCTCCGGCAGCAGGTCGGGTCTTGCTTTATAGATCGCCGCAAGAACAAGCGTAGTGATCAGGGCTTCCCCGATGCCGATCAGTATGTGAATTCCAGCCATCGCGGGAAGGCCGTACGACCATTGGACCGTCCCCGACCATGCCAATTCCCCGGTACAACATACCGCGGCAAGAACAGTTGACGACCATGCCGCAAGACCGGCGGCAATGAACTTTCCGTAGCGTGAGGGAATCAGCCAAAGGAGCGCCCGATAGGTCCAGTAGCCGCCGAACACTGCGACAATTCCCATGTTGAAAATATTCGCCCCAAGAGCAAAGACGCCGCCGTCGGCAAAGAGAAGACACTGCACGATGAGCACGACGGACATTATTACGATGCCGGCGCTTGGGCCGAGAAGGACGGACACCAGAACGGCGCCGATGAGGTGACCCGAAGTTCCGCCGATGACGGGAAAATTCAACATCTGCGCCACGAAGATAAATGCAGCGGAGAGTCCCATCAGAGGCACATTGCGCGGAGAAATATTTCTCCTGAGTTCCCGCAGTGAATTTGAGATCCCCGCCGCAGAGAAGAGCGAAGTTGCAATAATGGTCTTTGTGTCCAAAAACCCATCGGGAATGTGCATGATCTCGCCTAACTCCTCTTCAGTTCTTTGCTTTGGCAACTAGATAGACATACCGCAACGTGTCGTTTCCCGTGTTGAACACATCATGCTCCGTTGCCGGGGGACAATAGGCGACGGAATATGGCTTTAATTGCATCGTCCGGCTGTTGATGATCCTCATCTCTCCCGAGCCCGCAAGAACGATGAGGGCTTCTTCGTATCCGCGCGTGCTGTGCCTGCCGACGGACTTTCCCGGTGCGAGGACCATGTAGCCCGAGTGCATTGTGACGGTGCCCGGCGGGCCGGTGAGAATATCCATCGAATCGGTTGCGGAGAGATCCAGTTGGACAACCCGGGGTTCGGGTTTCCTGTTTGCTGATTGCGCTGAGATCGAAGGGGCGATCGTAACCATCGCGGACAGGAAAAGAAATGATAAAAGACGACGCGGGCTCATTGTTCGGCATCCTTCCTTGTGGTCTATTTGAGTGAGCAGTTTATTCCTGCAAAAAGCGTCCTGCCGGGCATCGGGTAGTCATAGATGGTCTGGTAACTGATATTGAACAGGTTCTCTCCGGATATGTAGAGGCTCACAAAATCAGCGGCCTGGTATGCGACGCGCGCGTCAAGACGCGAATAGTCGGGAAGCCGTTCTTGCGACCCATCCGCACCATAGAGAACTGCAACACGCTGCATTGATAGCTTCAGCGTGGCGCGGTTATAGATATAATTGATTCCGACGAATGCTTTGTGCTTTGGAGTCGTATACGTCTGCTCGCCGGGGTCGATATAACTGTAGCTCGCGTCAATTCTCAACGAATTGAGCGGCCTGTAATGCCCTGCAAATTCGACCCCTTTGTGGCTGAAGCTTCCGGAATTCATGAATTGTATGCTGGGGTACACTCCCTCGACAAGGATAAGATTTGTCCCCTTTGCTATGAATCCCGTAAGATCGAACGTAAACTGGTTGGCCACATTCTGGATAAGACCAATCTCGTAATTCCACATACTTTCGGGCTTAAGATCGGCGTTCTCAACGGGGAGAAACATATAGAGTTCACCGATGCTCGGGTTCCGGTAGCCCTTGGCAACCGACGCCTTCAGCGTCGTCTGGCTGCTCGCGGCCCAAGAAATGCCTGCCGATGGGACAACCTGATTGCCGAAGGCTGAATTGAGGACGAGGCGCGCTCCCGCATCGGCCATGAATTGGTCGAAGAAGAAGTGTTCAACCATCGCATAGACTCCCGTCTCATCAATGTAATGCCTCCCGTAGTCGGTGGTTGTATCCACCGCGCTCCCGCCGTAATGCTGCAGATCGGCCCCAACCGTAAAGACATCGTTTTCCGATGTCCGGAAGTTCTGATAAATGACTCCGCCCAGGTTCCTGTCGTCGGAATGAAAGCCGCCGGCGATCGAGTGATGGCCGTAATTGTAGAACATCTTCAGCGAACCATCCACATCGGCGAATTTGTCGTCGATGGAAATGCTGCTCGTGCTTCGCAAAACGTCATACCACGTATCGACTAGGGGAGCTGACGCCGGTCCCGGGTCGTAGGTTTTGTACTTGTTGATGCTGCTCGTAAGATGAAGGTCGAGGTTCTCGTTAAGATCGTATTCCGTGTTCAGATAGCCGTCGTTCGTGTTGAAGCTCGAGTAGGGACGATGTCCGTCTGTTTGATCGTGGTCGCCCGAGACAAGGATGTTGAATTTGTCGTCTTTGTAGCCGGTTCCAAGATCGTATTCCTGAGTATTGTACGATCCATTGGCCGCCCCGCCGGAGAAATCCAATCCCTCTTTCTCAGCCTTTTTCGTGATGACATTAATAACACCCCCCATCGCGTTGGTTCCGTAGAGCATGCTTGCGGGGCCGCGGATGATCTCTACCCGTTCTGCGTCTTGGCTGAGATAGGTGTCGGGGAGGGGATGGCCGTAGAGCCCCATGAACTGAGGGACGCCGTCGATCATCACGAGGACCTTTGTGTCGGGACTTCCCCCTAACCCCCGAATGCTGATCGTGCCTGCTGGATTATCTATTCCATAACCGATAACCCCTCGTTGTGAAACGAACAGATCCGGAACTTGTTCACTCACCGCATCCAGGAGCGAGAGTTGTCCGCTCCCTTGCAGCTCACTCGAACTCACGACGGTGACGGATGCCGGAACATATTTCCTGCTTAGCCCTTCCCGGGTTCCGGTGACAACCACAGGCTCTTCATAGTAGACTTTCGTGGAATCTGTCTTCAGCGCCTGGGAAAATGCCGGTGACAGACAGATCAAAAACAGGGGTAAATAATATCTTCGACGGATCATTGTTTCTTCCAATGGAGTGTTAGAATTCTTTGCCGGTGAGTGTAAGGCTGAGGCTTCCGTGTTTTACCCCTTTGAAGCTGAGGATCTTGTCCGACAGCTCGCTGATCTTAACGGCGTTGTCTTTCAATATGATCACTTCAAGGCAGTTATCATGGTCGATGTGGACATGCGAGGTCGAGACGATAGTTTTGAAGTGCTCGTGCTGGAAGTCCGTAAGCTTTCCCTCCAGCTCTCTGACGTGGTGGTCATACACAAATGAAAGAACGCCGAAAGCCCGGGAATTCGGGGCGTGGACGCGCTCCTGCACGATCTTCTCCCGCACAAAATCCCGGAGAGCCTCGGAGCGGTTCGTATATCCTTTCTTGTCGATCATCGTATCGAGCTTGGCGAGCAGCTCGCTTTCCATGGAGACGCCGAACCGGATCAGTTCTGTTCCTTTCATGTAGCACCTTTTTTATAAATGTAACACTATCCTTCGCGATAATCAAGGAAGGAATCGTTCCGGCGATCCACAGTGCCATGCGAAGGTATACTGTGGAGAAGCGACAGATCTGCGGAGCGACAAGAGCCGAAACCAACCACTCGAGTACTCCTTGTCGCCGTCATCCTGTCATCGACTCCATTTCTTGCCGTCGGGGAGAGGAGCGTTGCATTTTACAGTTTAATTATTCCTCTCTTTTGTTGGCTTATGCAATGAACCCGTTCCTCCGTTTCGATCTTCGGCTAATAAGGTTGACGTTGGTTGCATTTGTATATGATTAGGCTTAGTTTTGCAGCAATGCTGTCGCTGGGGGTGTTTCAGAGAACGGCTTGCGGGGGAACTGCGGAATTCCGCCACAATCATGAGAAATCAAAAACAGGGTCGACGTTCGATACGTGGCGTGTCGGCAGTCGCTGACAAGTCGAAATCTGAAAATCAATCCAAAATGATGAACGTGCCTAGACAAGCCAAGCGGAGTGAGAGAAGAAAGGGTACCAGTGATCTCACCTTGGCCACAGCGAAGATCAAAAAGCGAGTTGGCGTGCAGAATAATCTTTGGAATGATCTTTCATTTACGAGGAATTTCCTTGCTGCAATCAAGGTGGGAGTAGCCCTTCTGGCCAACCGGACTATAATCGGGACGAACGATCATTTCTGTAAGATGACCGGATACAAGGAAAGAGAATTGATCGGCAAACCGGCGCGTTTGCTCTACCCGGAGGAAGAACAGTACCTCACAAAAGGAAGAATATTATACGATTTTGTAGACGCAACAAAAAAAGGGACAGAAGGGATGATGAGAAGGAAGGACGGTTCCCTTATGGATGTTCGCGTGTATGTCTGTCCATTCGACCGGAAGAGGGCATCAAGGGGATTCGTTGTAACCATTGTGGATATTTCGGCGCGAAAAAAAGCGGAACGAACGTTGGAATCCTCAATGGAGCAACTTCATGCACTTACCGCAAGACTTGAAGACATCCGCGAAGATGAACGACGATCGCTTTCTCGAGAACTTCACGACCAGCTTGGACAGATCCTTTCGGCGATCTCCCTGGATTTAGAGGCAGCCAAGAAACTCGACGCCGCCAAAGAGAAGTTGATCACACGCAAACTCGATTCTGCGCTCGAATTAACTGACAATGCCATTGGTATCGTCAAAAATGTTTCGGCCAGGTTGCGCCCTAGCTTGCTCGACCACCTTGGACTCCTCGCCGCAATTGAATGGCTGACAAACGAGTTCGAACGGATAACGGAGGTTCCTTGTGAGCGCGACCTTCCCGCCGAGGAACTTGAGATCGATGAGAGTCGGGCAACCGCTCTTTTTAGGATTCTGCAGGAAGCACTCACCAATGTCGCTCGCCATGCACGCGCAAAAAAAGTGAAAGTGAGCCTCAAGGATTCTACCAATGAGATTGTTCTTTCGGTCGTCGATAACGGCATTGGTATCTCTGACCGTGACCTTCATAACCCGAAATCGATCGGCCTGTTGGGCATTCAGGAGCGCTTGCGACCATTAAAAGGAATCAGTACTTTCCGCCGTGGGCCCCATGGCGGGACGGAAGTGTTGATTCGGGTTCCCAAAAGTATTAAGGAATAGAAAATCTTGGCGATTCGAATACTCATAGTAGATGACCATCCTATCGTCCGGGAGGGATTGATCGGACTTCTGAAGGGGGCGCCGGACTGTAAAGTCATCGCTGAGGCTTCTGAAGCAGATGAAGCGCTTGCGAAAGCGCGGAAGGAAAAACCAGATATGATCTTGCTGGACATCGCTTTGCCCGGCAAGAGTGGATTCGAACTTCTGAAGCAACTCCATATAGAAATGCCCAAGATAAAAGTTGTTGTCCTGAGCATGTACTCCGAGACGCAATATGCCATCCGGTGCCTCAAGGCAGGGGCCAAAGCTTATCTCACAAAGCGAAGCGCGCCAAAAGAGTTGTTGAATGCCATTACAAAAGTAATCGCCGGGGGCAAGTATATCAGCGCGGCCTTGTCAGAGCTTTTAGCAAGGGAAATCGGCTTTGATGCAACATCTGAGCCGCACGAACGCTTGTCCGATCGCGAGTTTCAGGTGCTCTGTTTCTTGGGTCAGGGAATGACAGTAACCCAGATTTCCAAAGCCCTCTCCATTAGTGCTTCCACAGTCAACAAATACAGATCCCAAATTCTGTATAAAATGAATCTGCACACAACTGCTCAGCTTATCCGCTACGCTCTCGATAACAATCTTACTTACCCTTCCGAGTAGTATTCCCTCCTGGTCTCCGAGAAACCTCCATTACTGGCTCACTCTCTACGTAGTATCGCTTAGAACTTTTAACGGTAGCACTATTCTGATTTGTGCAATATCCAAACCCATTGGGAGTGACGATATTTAGCACAAACGGAATCAAGCACGCGAGAGAATGCTATGACGGTATACATCTTCTTCGCATCGGGACAGGTTGACGTTTCTGTTATCGATCGCTGTTGTACTCCGGGGCCGATAGATCTGATCGGCTACTCAAGAAACGCGAAGGATGCCGTGTTACAGGTGATTGAAAATAAACCGCAGGTGGTCGTGATTGATTCCCGAAATGCAACGGATGCTGCAATCAGAGTAATGCGAGAGCTCTGGAACCTTGATCTCGTTGTCATCATCATTTAAGACCTAATGTCATGATCGGGCATTCAACAGTTTTGTCCAGCGTATCCGGCAGTGCTTCAATTACAGATCGGGCCTGTCATTCGCCAATGATACGGAGAACACATGTACTCAATTGAAAGAACACTATGGGGTTTCAAGCTAACCTTTGACCAGACCATCTCAAACGAGGGGATGCAGAAATGGCTCAAAGAGTCTCAACAGGCTCTTGTAGGGGTGAAAGGAAATTTTGGGATATTGGTCGACATGCGGACATTAAGGCCTCTAACGACCGCTGCGCAAAATACGATGATCGATGGACAGCAGTTGTACAGGAAAGCAGGTATGGTCCGTTCGGTTCTGATTCTGAATGGCATGGGGCTGACGCTTCAGTTCAGACGCCTTGCAATTGTCAGCGGCGTTTATCAGTGGGAAAGATACATCGACGGGTCATCAATAACGAATTGGGAACAGGTTGGGATAGACTGGCTAACGAAGGAAATTGACCCCGATATGAGCAGCGGATGGTTAAAATCGCCTTTGCGTCAAGATCGTCGTTTGGAATAACCTAAGTTCATTGATTGACAGGGGGAAGATGTTTCTACGGTATTGGTTTTCACAATATATAGAAGGAGTAATGCTATGAAATGGTTCTCTGATCTAAAATTGAAGACAAAGCTTCTCTCATCATTTCTTTGTGTAGCGTTTGGCTTACCAATCATTGGGATGGTCGGGATTATTGAGATGCACAATTTGAGTACCGCGAACACATTAATGTATGAGAACGTGACGATTCCAACGGCAGAATTAGGAGATATCCAGTCAAACATCCAGGCGACAGCTGCGCAATTTTATTCCCTTCTTCTCTCGACAAATGGTGATGATGATCGCAGATCTGCGGAAAGGATTAACCAGTTGATCGCAAAGGTCGACACCGACTTAGTGAGTTTTGATAAAACCATCATCTCCCAGTCAATTAGGGATGCGTTCAAAGAATTTGTCGAAACTCGCGGCGAATATACCTCCAAGGTGAAAGAAGCCCTCGACCTCGCTACCTCGAATAGAAAAAGAGAAGCCTATTCTTTCGCAAAAACTGAATTGGCGCCCATAAGGCTAAAGATGGCGGGATCGTTGGACAGGCTTGTAGAATTAAAGAAGGCGGCAGCAAAGGAGACCGCCAATGAGAACGCACAACTAGCAAGTCAAGCGACGTGGATTACCTTAGGTATCGTGGCTTTTGGAACGGCGTTGGCCATCGCGTTAGGATTGTACATTGCTCGGATCATCGGTAATCCAGTGAAGAAGCTAGCGGAGCAAGCTGATACTATCGCGAACGGCGACTTAACAGTAGAAGTAAAGCAGCATTCGAAAGACGAGGTGGGACAGTTAGCGGCATCCTTTAAAGTGATGGTGGAAAACCTGCGGCAAACGATCGGCCAGGTTGGTGAAGCATCGTCGGCCGTGGCGAGCGCAAGCAGTGAGATTAGCAGCAGTACGGAAGAGATGGCAGCCGGTGCACAGGAGCAAACAAGCCAGGCGGGCGAAGTGGCGAGCGCTGTGGAGGAGATGACCAAAACGATTGTCGAGAATTCCAAGAACGCTTCAATAACTGCCGAAACTGCCAAAGAGGCAAAACAAGCCGCAGGATTAGGGGGAAGCGTTGTCGAAGAAACAATTGTTGGCATGAAGCGAATCGCCGATGTCGTTAATAAGTCTGCAGAGACGGTAAGAGCGCTGGGAAAATCAAGCGACCAGATTGGAGAGATCATCGGCGTTATCGATGACATTGCCGACCAAACAAACCTTCTCGCGCTCAACGCGGCAATTGAAGCGGCCCGAGCTGGAGAACAGGGACGCGGATTTGCAGTTGTTGCAGATGAGGTCAGAAAGCTCGCCGAGCGGACCACGAAAGCGACAAAGGAAATTGCCGGAATGATTAAGCAGATCCAATCGGATACGAAGGGGGCAGTGAGTTCGATGGAAGAGGGAACTCAGAAGGTTGCCGAGGGAATCGCGTTAGCTGATAAAGCAGGCGCATCGTTGCGCGAAATTGTTGAAATTTCCCAGAAGGTGACAGACATGATTGCACAGATCGCCGCAGCAAGCGAAGAGCAATCAAGCGCTAGTGAGCAGATATCCAAGAATGTCGAAGCAATCAGCAGTGTGACAAACGAAACAGCAAGCGGAACACAACAAATTGCACGGGCGGCAGAGGATCTCAATAGGCTGACGGAGAACCTGCAACGAGTAGTTGAAAAGTTCAAGCTCAGTGCCGGCGAGGGTTCAAACAAAGTGAGTTTAAAGCATTCAACGCATCTTCGCCAGACGGAAGGGAAATCAAAGGTCGCCGTTCAAGAAAACGGTACCTTAGTATCTCATAAAGAGGGGTAATTTTTTCGATGGACCTGAACCCAATCGTGACAGGAAGGCAATGTTATGACTGAGAAAACAACAGATCTTAAGGGATCTTCATTGGGAAAACCCGAGGAGCTTCTCCAACTGGTGAGCTTTAAAATCGGGGAAGAGGAATTCGGGGTTGACATCCTCAAAGTGCAGGAAATCAACCGAATGATGGTTGTTACGCGCGTCCCGGATGCGCCTGAATTCGTTGTAGGTGTGGTCAACCTCCGGGGTAAAGTCATCCCTGTCGTTGACTTACGAAAAAGGTTCGGGATGGAGAAGAAAGAACCCGACAAACATACACGCATTATCGTAATGGAGCTTGAAGAGAAATTGGTCGGGTTCATTGTTGATGCAGTCAGCGAAGTTCTGAGAATTCCCAGGAGTGTGACAGAACCGCCGCCGAGCATCACGACAGACATTAATGTTGACTATATCACGGCAATTGGCAAGTTGAACGACCGCCTGATCACCCTGCTCGATATCGAGAGGATCCTCTCAAACTAGTCGGTGAAGCTACAGAGCATTCGCTCCCACAGCATCGCGTGCATTTCATCCTGCTAATGGGTGAGGTGTCTCTGCGATTCATAAGCGCGCACAAAGCCAAGAAGGACGGTGATCTGTCAAGTCGTGGGGGCCTTCTTGACTTGCGCCTGAAGAGGAGGTTGATCGATTGAAGGATGCAGCTGATAATTTTCGTGGGAGATAGAAATGTCTATACAGACTTTTGTTCGACAGTATCTCATGCCCCCGCATTTTGAGGATGAGGAAAAAAATCTCGTTGCTGGAATATTTATTACAACAGCGATTGCTACGTTTGCCAGCTTGTGTTTCTGGTTGATGTATCACATGCCCGCCGGGCAACCCTCTCTCTTGCCACCAATCATTCTTCTTGCAATCATTGCGCTGCTGTCAATTGCCTTTTTCCGGAAAGGATTCCTGAGCTTATCAGTGATCATGCTGCTATGGGCTCTGCTCGGTTTTTTGGACTACATGGCGGTGAAAAACGATGGAGTCCACGATACAGTTGTTTTTGCTCTTCCCGCAGTTCTTGTCGTCGCAGCACTCATGCTGAAAAGAAGGCATTTCGTCCTTTTTGGCTTCGTTTCTCTTTCTTCTATTATCGCGGTTGGATATTTGGAGATCATCGGGGTAATCAAGAATGGTTACAGCCAAAGCACTAACCCTCTCGATATCATCGATTTGGCCCTCATCTTTACTATCACGGCCGTTGCGCTCCGTTGGCTTTCAGAAAACTTTATTAGAACTCTTGCACGGGAAAGAAATGCAGAGCGAGAGATCAAAAAACACGCTAGTCAGCTCATTGAATCCGAGCAACGTTATCGCACACTCTTTGAAGGAGCTGATGATGCTATCTTCATTGCGAGCACCGACGTGTTTATCGATTGCAATAAGACCGCTCTCAGTATTTTCGGATGTGAAGATCGGTCAGAAATTATTGGTCATAGTTCGTGGGAGCTTTCCCCTCCTCGGCAGCCCGACGGGAGAGACTCAAAAGAAAAGGCCGTTGAATTGATCCGTGCCGCGATTGAAGGATCTCCTCAACATTTCTACTGGAAGAATTGCCGGAAAAATGGCACAGCTTTCGACGCCGAGATCTCACTGAGCCGGTTTGAAATGGGGGGCCAGATCTTGGTTCAAACAATAGTAAGGGATATCACTGAGCGAAAACTGGCCGAAGATGCACTTCGGATCAGCGAAGAAAGATACAGGATGCTCTATGAAGACAACCCGTGCATGTACTTGACCGTGGATTCCCATGGCACCTTGATCTCCGTCAATCGCCACGGAGCGAATAAACTTGGCTACAGCACGGACGAATTAGTAGGACAATCAGGCTTAAACGTTATCCACCCGGATGACAGAGAAGTGGTCAGGCAGCACATCTCGAGCAGTATGCAGAATCCGCTGCAGGTCGTCCACTCGGAATATCGAAAGGTTTGTAAAGATGGCGCTATCATGTGTGTACGAGAGTCTGCACGGGCAGTTACAAACGTTACGGGAAAGCAGGAGATCTTGATCGTTTGTGAGGATATTACAGAGTTGAAGCGGATGGAGATGATCATCAAGAGAAGTGAAGAGCTATACCGGACAATTTTTGAGAACACCGGAACGGCCATGATTGTGATCGAGGAGGACATGCTCATTAGTCTCGCGAATACGGAAGCTGTACATCTATCAGGATACACACGGGAAGAGATTGTGGGGAAGAAATACTCGACCGAGTTCGTTGTAAAAGAGGATCAGGAGCAACTGGTTCTTCAGCATCGTTTAAGGATCAGGAACCAGGATGCAGCGCTCCGGCAGCGGGAATTCCACATAACCACAAAATCAGGAGATATCCGCAATGTATTTCTTACTGCTAGCATCATCCCCGGTACAAAAAAGACGGTTGTTTCGTTGCAGGATATCACGGAACAAAAACGTGCCGAAGAGGCTTTGCGCCAGGCGCAAAAGCTGGAAAGCATCGGAACGCTCGCAGGAGGCATCGCCCACGATTTCAACAATGTTCTTTTGGGAATTATAGGATATACTGAGATGTCACTTCGATTTGCGGAAAGGAATTCCAGGCTTGAAAAGAACTTGCTGAAAATCCTCAAAGCCACAGACAGAGCAACGCATCTCATCGAACAGATTCTCACATTTAGCAGGAAAACCAACCCCCAGACGTCAATCATTTCTCTTCGGCCGATCATTAAGGAGGTTCTGGATCTGCTCAAAGCTTCGATCCCCAGCTCGGTTGTGATAGATTTCGATTTGGAGAAAACTTCGAAATCTGTTCTTGCGGACCCTACGGACATACACGAGGTGCTGCTCAATCTTGCAACCAATGCGGTTCATGCAATGAATCGGAAGGGGACGTTGACGATCCGGCTTTATGAAAAAGATCTCGACCAGATCATTTACGGGCTATCGGGAAATATCGGACCTGGTGAATACCTGGTTATAGAGGTTGCTGACACTGGCCGTGGTATGGACGCGACGACGCTTTCAAAAGCCTTTGAACCATTTTTTACAACAAAACCTTTGGGTGAAGGTACCGGGTTGGGGCTTAGCGTTGTTCTTGGAGTAGTCCAGTCAGTAGGGGGAAACATCCAAGTAGAAAGCGAAGTCGGACACGGCACCACCTTCAAGTTGTTCTTTCCCGTAACCAGACAGTCTTCTTCCGTGGCTACAAACGATGATGCTGTACTCCAATTCCCTGGCACTGAGCGCATCCTTTTTGTTGATGATGAACAAATGCTTACAGAAATGGTTGAAGAACTGCTTACTCCTCTGGGGTACAGAGTAGTCGGAATTTCAGACAGCGCCTTTGCCTTGGAATTCCTGAAGGAAAACATAATGAACATCGATGTCCTTATAACCGATCAGACAATGCCAAACCTGTCCGGAATTGAATTGGCGGAAGAGGCCCTGAAAATAAGAAGAGATCTCCCCGTTATCCTCTGCACAGGATTCAGCGATGAAGCAAATCCAAAGATGGTTGGGGATGTCGGCGTCAGGCAATTCCTTACAAAACCCTTTAGGACTTATGAATTAAGTAAGGCAATACGAGAGGTGATTGACCATAGAAACCAGGAGCTATTAGATGCCAAAAATACTGGTAATCGATGATGATGAATTCGTGAACGGAATGATTGTGCAGCTTCTTTCAGAAGCTGGCTATGAGGCCGAGGGCGCCCGTGATGGAAATTCCGGATTGAAGATTCTCGAATCAAAGCAATTTGACCTGATTGTCACCGACATTGTCATGCCCGAAAAAGAAGGAATCGAAACGATAATTGCAATACGGAATATCAACAAAACTCTCCCGATTATTGCTATTTCGGGCGGCGGAAAAATAGATCCGCAACAATACCTGAGGATGGCACAACATTTCGGCGCCGACCAGACATTTCAAAAACCTTTTGACAGAGGACATTTTTTAGCAGCTATTCAAAAATGCCTTTCAAGAATACAAGATACGCAAGTCAAACCATAATCTGAGTCGTGGATAGCGCGGTGCTGCACTTTGGCTATTTGTGACCACGAGGCAAAAGTCCCTGTATTTAAAGGGGATTTTTGTTGCTCCGGCGAACAATCCCCCCAAAAAAATCCGCTCCACAGAACATAGTGAAATTTTTTTATCGAGGAACATAGAAGCAGGGAATAAACTGATTCCAAAGTATGGCAGAAGACACCGCCATCATCACTTTTCTAAAGTGCCCTGCTCTAACTGGATAAATTACACCTCCATGACGCAACTGACACTGTATATCCCTCAGAGGCGATGCTTGGAGAATTTTAATCAAATAATTAGAAAATAAATATCGGGGACTTAAGTGTTACGTTTCATTCTGATCTGATTTGCAATTAAGCGAATGAAGCAGTAGATTTTCGCTGGCAACACACACCGAACAGACTTTTCGAAGGGGGCTTCCATGGTTCTGTTCCCCCATTCCCCGCGCCAATCGTTCTATTATTAGGAGGGGCATATGAAACGAACAATCTCCCTTTTCTTCGTCGCATTCATCGCTTCCCGTTTTGAACTCTATTCGCAGCAGCTTACCTGGCAGGAGCATGCCATTGACCTGTGGAATAAAACCGGACAAGGCATGCAGGATTTCAGGGTGGAAATCGGTCCGACGACCGTGACAACCGCCGATACCCAGATGCAGGTAAGCTTACCGGCCCCCGCTGATGTGTTTTCTCCTCCAAATGCAGTTTGGTTCTCAAACATGTGGCAGGCCCTGCAATCGGACACGATCACCCTGCCGGGAGGACCTACACAAATAAGTTTCCCGTGGCTATTTAGCTCCTACCACCTGGACTTTTATGTTCGAGCCGATTCGGTGCTGCATATCGAGGATGACGTCTATGACGTTGTTCAACAGAAGGTCATCGATACTGCATTCCAGGCTTTTATCAATACAAATTCCTTCATCTATGATACGATGAGCAATCAATGGATCCCGGGATTCATCGTGAGAGGTTTGCGTACTTTCTCTTTCATGGCGGACAAAGGGGAGAAAATTATCACCCGGACGAGAGTCAATACCGGCGCTTTGGTTGACACGTCAGTCTTAAGCTTCTCATTAGTTGACGTTTTTGTCAGTTATACCGACAGTGCCGCATTCAGGAAACTATACCCAGACTTGCCGGCTGAGATTCAGAACTTCACGACGTCGGTTCCCGAACCGACCGGAACTCCCCGAAGTTTTGCTCTTCAGCAGAATTATCCGAACCCTTTCAATCCGGCGACGGTGATCAGTTATCAGTTGGCAGTGAGCAGTCGCGTAACGCTGAAGGTCTACGATATTCTCGGCAAAGAGGTTGCAACGTTGGTCGACGAACAGAAACAGCCCGGTTCGTACCGGGTGATGTTTGATGGTTCGAGGCTGGCGAGCGGAATCTACTTCTACAGATTACAAACCGGCTCGTTTACCGCAACGAAGAAATTGATGCTGGTCAAATGATCCGGCGTGCTGTTGCCTCTTGACCGTTTAACGCGGATGTTCGGAAAAAAATCCCTTCGGGGGTGCCGGCGGTGTTATAGTCTCACATTCGAGGCCCTTGGGATAAATGTTTTCTCTCTTTGTCAATCTCCGATTGGGAACGGAGTGAACTGAGTTTGGTAGTAGGAGGGGAAATTCACAGACAGTAACATTCCCGGAGTGCGCTCTCAGTTGGTTTTATAATGAATAGTCATTAATTTATTCATATCTAAAAATCATATTTATGCTTTGGAGGCTAAAGTGAAAAAATTGGCTCTTCTTTTCACTGTGCTGTTGAATGCTATACTGCGTATCGATTCCGTCGCTCAACAAATGCCTCTCGTCTACGATGTTGAGAACACCGGCGCAAATGACCCTCTCCCGTTTTTGCCATCGTTCAGTGAGCTTCCAACAGTGCAACCGTTGCCCGATCCGTTTGAGTGGGCCGACGGCAGAGGGCGCATTTCCCACTACTCCGACTGGGAATACCGGCGCGCTGAGATTGGCGCACAGATCCAAAACTATGAGATCGGCGTAAAGCCGATCCGTCCGGACACGATCACCGCCAGGTATTCCGACGGCGTACTCACGGTGAACGTTACCGTGAACGGCAAGACGCTTGTGCTCACTTCGGCGGTTGTCCTTCCGTCCGGAAGCGGGCCATTCCCCGCAGTGATCGGAATGAACAGCCCGAGCGGCAGTATCCCGTCTGATGTTTTCAGCAGCCGCAACATCGCGCAGATCACCTTCAGTCACGACCAGGTAACGACGTACGGCAACCCGCAGATTTCGAACCCCTACTACCAGCTTTACCCTTCTCTTAATCCGTCGAACACTGGACAATACAGCGCATGGGCGTGGGGAGTGAGCCGGATTATCGACGGCCTTGAACTGGTGCAGAATGTCCTTCCGATCGACCTCAAGCACATAGCCGTTACCGGCTGCTCCTATGCCGGCAAACTGGCTCTCTTCGCCGGCGCGTTGGATGAACGGGTTGCGCTGACCATCGCACAGGAATCCGGCGGCGGCGGCGCTACGTCGTGGCGGTACTCGCATACGCTTCCGGCCACGACCGTGGAAGATATCGATAACACGGACTATAACTGGTTCAGAGATTCGCTCAAACTTTTTGCCGCCAACAATGTTTACCGTCTCCCGGAGGACCATCACGAGCTGATCGCTCTCTGCGCCCCACGCGCGCTGTACGTTTCGGGGAACCCTGATTATACGTGGCTATCTAATCCGTCGTGCGACGTCTGCAGCAGAGGGGGACAGCAGGTCTACAATGCGCTAGGTATTCCGGACAGGTTTGGCTTCTCCATTATCGGCGGACATTCCCACTGCGCCGTTCCGGATACCCAGATCACGGAAATTGGTGCTTTCGTCGATAAATTCCTCCTTGGGATCGACACCGTCAACACGACCATATCGGACAGCCCGTACAGCATCGACCTCACCTCGTGGATCCCATGGACCATTCCGCCCCTTTCGGCCGGCAATTCATATTTTGGAAAAACCACGTTGGTCTCTCCGCCGAATCTTCAAAAGGGGATGGACACCGCGATCACCTTTACGTGGAACAAGTCCGGCGACGCTCAAGAATACTATATCCAGCTGTCCACCGACCTCACGTTCACAAAAAATGCCATCAACGATTCAACGACCGATACGGCAAGAACGCTCAACGGCTTATTAAAAAGCGAACGCTACTATTGGCGCGTGCAAATAAAGAGCGCCGCCGGTACCGGTCTCTGGAGCGATGTCTGGCAGATCACCACGGCGGGTCCTCTGCCGGCTAAACCGGAGTTATTGACCGCGGCGCAGGATTCGGTTCAATCGACGTATCTCGGATTTAAGTTCAGCTGGGGAAAGGCCGCCTACGCCGATCAATATTTGATCCAGATATCCAACGATTCGACCTTCATCCACATTAACGTGTCGGCGTCGACGCCGGATACGCTCGCGGCATACTTCGGTTTCTTGGAAGGGGAGCAGTACTACTGGCGGATCCAGGCGAGCAATACTTTGGGCTCCGGACCCTGGAGCGATGTCTCCGTGTTCCCGCAATCCCCGGCAGGGGTTAAAGCGGAGCAAGGAATTCCGGCAACGTACTCATTGAGTCAGAACTATCCCAACCCATTCAACCCGGCGACGACCATAAAATTTGCTTTGACGAAGCCGGCGCTGACGACGCTGGTTCTCTACGATATTCTCGGCAGAGAAATCCAGACTTTATTAGACAGAGAGTTGGAGGCGGGATATCACGAGATCAATCTCAATGCAGGCCCCCTCCCGAGCGGAGTTTATTTTTATAGGATTGAATCGGGAAGCTTCGTTCAAACCCGGAAAATGGTCTTGATGAAGTAAGCCAAAGGGCTGTTCAGCGGTTCAGATAGGGCCGGGACGGGGTTTGCAAGGTCTTAGGAGTTGATGTAAGCCCTCTGCGGAGCAGTTTTTCCTTTTACGGGGAGATGATGTCTTTTTTAGGCAAAGCTATTCCTCTCGCTTTACCTCGGCGACGAATTTTTCCGGCCTCCCTTTTGCCTGCAACCCGAGCAGGCCTCTTGCCCGATCGAGCGCGTCGTCGACATTGCCGAAGACATTTTCCTCCCCGATTTCATCGAGCAGGCCGTACTGAGTAAAGGCGTATAGCGGCTGGGCATGGACGCCCGAAAAGATCAGGTGGGTTTTTTCCTTCCTGCTTTCGGTCATCACCTCCCGGAGCAAATTCAATCCGCTGGCGTCGATAGCAGGAACATTTCTCATCCTGATAATTCGTATCTTCGGCGGCCGTTCAACCATCCTCATCGCTTCCTTAAATTTTGTGACCGCTCCGAAGAAGAATGGCCCGTTTATTTCGTACACCTCTACTCCTTCCGGTATAACACGCGCCGAAATGCTGTTAGGATCCTGCACCTCTTCCTGGTCCCTCAATTCCCGCGTGACGACGCCGACGTTCGTCACCGTAGCCATTCTTCTCATGAAGAGGAGCACAGAGAGGATCATCCCGATTTCAATGGCGATCGTCAGGTCGAAGACTACGGTCAGGAAGAAGGTCGTCAGCAATACGACAACATCGCTTCGCGGACTTTTAAGGAGCTGTTTGAAGACGTGGTACTCGCTCATGTTGTAAGCGACCATGATGAGGATGGCGGCCAGGGTCGGCATCGGAATGAGCTTGGCCCACTTCCCAAGCACGATCATGATCGCAAACAGGGTCACGGCATGGACGATGCCGGCGATCGGCGTCCGCCCGCCGTTCTTGATATTCGTTGCCGTCCGTGCGATAGCCCCGGTCACCGGTATCCCTCCGAAGATCGGAGAGACGATATTTGCGACCCCCTGGGCAACCAATTCCATATTCGATTTATGCCTTCCCCCTATCATACCGTCGGCAACCACCGCCGAGAGGAGCGCCTCGATAGAGGCGAGAATGGCGATCACCGTCGCAGGCATGATGAGGTTTCGTATCTCTGCAAGAGTAAAGGTCGGGACTGACGGGGAAGGAAATGAGGATGGGATGCTGCCAAATCTGGTCTCGATCGTTGCAACCGGCAAATGATAGTACTGGACGACGATTGTCGTGACGATGATGGCGACGATCGAGCCGGGGATCTTTTTCGTCAGCTTCGGCCATAACCCCATGATGAGGAGTGAAAGAAGCCCGACGAGAAACGTCGGCACATTCAAAGATCCGGCCGCGCTAAAAAATGCAGACCATTTTTGTATGAAGTCGGCCGGGACAGTGCCGATGGAGAGGCCGAAGAAATCTTTTATCTGACTCGAGAAGATAATGACGGCGATCCCGCTCGTAAACCCGACGATGACAGGATAGGGGATGAACTTGATGAGGGATCCGAATTGAGCGAACCCCATAACGACAAGGATGACTCCGGCCATAATCGTTGCGATCGCCAGTCCGTTCTCGCCGTATTGTTGAACGATGCCGTACACGATGACGATGAATGCACCCGTCGGTCCGCCTATCTGAACTCTGCTCCCTCCCAGGAAGGAAACGATAAATCCCCCGATGACGGCCGTGATAAGCCCTTTTTCCGGCGAAACTCCCGAGGCAATAGCGAACGCGAGGGCCAGAGGCAAGGCAACGATCCCGACAAGCGCCCCGGCAATAAGATCGCTGACGACCTGGTCTCTGCTGATCCGGGGCAGCATCACAAAAAGTTTTGGCTTAAACATGCTTTCGGGTTGTTTTACTGAACAATGGTATGATGATAAAATTTACGGAAATTATTGGTAAGACGGAACCCGCCATATTTAAACTTACGCAAAAATTTTGTATGTTGGTCCGGAGAAGAAAAAGCCCCTGCTGTTGGTGGCACGTTGTTTCTTCTCTGCACGATCTCGTCGATAATTTCTCTGAAGGAGCAGAATCTATGTCTTCGTATCAGCCTGCCGTCAAAAGATATGACGCGATGAAGTATAACCGATGCGGCCGTTCCGGCGTTCAGCTCCCGGTCGTTTCTCTCGGCATGTGGCATAATTTCGGCGGAGTGGATACGCTGGAAAATGCGCGCGCCATCATGAGAGCAGCTTTCGATGCCGGCATCACCCACTTCGACCTTGCCAATAATTATGGACCGCCCCCCGGTTCCGCCGAAGAGAATGTCGGGAAGATCTTGAAGGAAGATTTTTCTTCCCTCCGCGATGAGCTTATTATTTCGTCGAAGGCGGGGTACGATATGTGGCCCGGACCATACGGCGATTGGGGCTCGCGGAAATATCTTGTCGCCAGCGTGGACCAGAGTCTCCGGCGGATGAACCTTGACTACGTCGATATTTTTTACCATCACCGCCCCGACCCGAACACGCCGCTGGAAGAGACCATGGGTGCACTCGACTTCATCGTACGGAGCGGGCGGGCATTGTATGCCGGCATTTCCTCGTACCCCGCGGACCTGACCCGGCAGGCATCAAAAATTCTCCGCTCTCTCGGCACGCCGTGTCTCATCCATCAGCCCAAATACAGCATGTTCGAACGCTGGGTGGAGCAGGGATTGCTCGGCGCCCTTCGGGAAGAGGGAATCGGATGCATCGCTTTCTCTCCCCTGGCTCAAGGATTACTGACAGACAAATATCTTCGCGGCATTCCCCCCGACTCGCGCGCGTCGAAACCTCACGGGTTTCTCCGTCCCGAACAACTTACTCCCGAAAAGCTGGACAAGGTCCGCCGCTTGAACGAACTTGCCGTCCGGCGCGGTCAGACGCTGGCGCAAATGTCCCTCGCATGGGTGCTCCGAAATCCCGAGGTGACCTCCGTCCTGATCGGCGCGAGCAAAGTTTCACAGATTGAAGACGCCGTCGGCATCGCGACCCAGCCGCCGCTGGATAGTGACGAGCTGCGTACGATCGAACAGATCCTGAAACCCAACACATAAAATCCGATTCCTCTTGTCCGACAAACAGAAAATATTGGTCGCCGACGACGAACCGGGAATCACCGAAACCCTGGCGTCCGTCCTTGAGAAGAACGGTTTCGAGGTTGCGAAAGCGTTTGACGGAGAAGAGTGCCTTCAGAAAGCCCGGATCTCGAATTTTGACCTCGTCCTCCTCGACGTGCACATGCCGAAGCTTGACGGCTATGAGGTGATCAAACAGCTGAAGCACATGCCACAGTTTCGCTATACGCCGGTCGTGTTCCTCTCCGGCTTCAGCACGGCCCCCGATAATATCGAGTCCGGCTATAAATTCGGCGGCACGGAGTATTGGAAAAAGCCGATGCCGACCGAAGAGTTCGAGGTCCGTGTGCGGGCCATTTTGAGGATCGCGGAGGCGGAGAAACGGCTGAGGGAGATGCAGGAAGGCTTTACGTCGATGATCGTGCATGATTTGCGCGGGCCGCTCGGGGGCATCGTCGGCTTTGCCGAGATGCTCTCGGAGGACCGGTCGTCTTTTTCCCCGGAGATCGGCGAGCTCGTCGACGAGATCGCTAAAGCCGCGAAGATCATGCTCAATTTAGTGATGGACTTTTTGGAGATCACGCAGCTCGACACGGGTGAAGTGAAAATGTACCGGGCCGAAGAGAACCTCCTCGACGTCGTCGAACGGAGCGTCTCCGGACTCTCGAAAGTTCAGAAGGAAAAATCGGTCCGCGTAACGGTCGATTTTCCCAAACTTCCCCCCCTGATGATTGATCCGGACCGGATAGAAAAAGTGTTCACCCAGCTTCTCGAAAATGCGCTACGATTCACCCCGGAGCGGGGATCGATCGTCGTTGCTGCCGAAGCAGCCCCTTCTTCCGTCGTTGTGACCGTCCGCGATAACGGCGCCGGCATTCCGGCAAAAGAGATCCCAATGCTGTTCGATAAAATGAGGATCACAAGACCGGGAGCGAAAAGAGCGGGGACCAAAACGGGGCTCGGCCTTCCGATCTGCCGAGGCATCATGGAAGCGCACGGAGGGGGGATCGCTGCAGAATCCGTCGAAGGAAAGGGAACGACCATAACCCTGACGTTCCCACTGTAGCCCGCTCAGGATTCCCCCCGTCAAACCTGAATGAGCCGGTTGATCAGTTCGATGAGCTTTTCGAACTCCACGGGCTTCGTTGCATAATCGTCGCATCCCGCCTGCAGGGCCTGATCCCTGTCGCCGACCATCGCATGAGCGGTCAGCCCGACAACGGGGATATGCTTAAGACTCTCGTCCTTTTTGATCTGCCGCGTCGCTTCCCAGCCGTCCAGTACAGGAAGGCTCATATCCATAAGGATAAGGTCCGGCTTTTCGGAGCGGGCCATATCGATGCCTTGTTGTCCATCCACTGCGGTCACCAGCGTGTACCCGCGCCGCTGAAGTCGCCTGACCATCATGTCGCGGTTGATCTCGTTGTCTTCTACGACAAGCAGCTTAGCCATTCGCCGATCCTGGTTGTGAGACATTCATGAGTTGAGGGATAAGGGATGAGATCTGTTTCAGGATTTTTTCCGATGTCAAGTCCCCCTTCTGCAGGATTTTTTTCACGGCCCCGTTCAACTGCCGCCGTTCTTCGGCCGTCAGGTCCTTCGACGTGATGACCACGATCGGGATGTGTTTCCACTCCTCGTGGCTTTGGAACACGGCAACGAACTCAAACCCGTCCATCACCGGCATCATGATGTCGAGGAAGATGACGCTCGGCTGCTGCTGCTCCAAAAGTGCGAGGGCGGATCTTCCGTTCTCTGCGGTCTTCACTTCCCAGCCGGCTTTTTCGATCGCGCGGGATGCCATGATGCGGAGGTCTGGGTTGTCGTCCACGACAAGGATGTACTCGCTGGGGGCTTTCTGTTTGTACTTATCGATGACCTGCAGGATTTTTTCTTTGCTTACCGGTTTGATCAGATACTCCGATGCCCCGATGGCCAGGCCGAAGTTTTTCTCGTCCAGCATCGTATACATGACGACGGGGGTCGATTTGAGCACGGGGTCGTTCTTGATCTCCTGAAGAACGGCCCAGCCGTCTTTGCGCGGCATCATGACGTCGAGGATGATCGCCATCGGGAGAATTTCTTTGGCCCGCTTGATCCCTTCGTCGCCACTCGACACGCATTCGACCGCGTAGCCTTCTTTTGAAAGGTACCGGGCAAGAAGGTCCCTCACGCCCGGATCGTCGTCGATCACCAGCACAGCCGTGTTTGTCGGCACCGGGGAGGCCGTCGTCTCGACGGCCGGTTCTGCCTGAACCTTTTTCTTCTCAGGGTTCTCGATCCATTGGGGAAGCGTGACGGTGAATGTCGTCCCTTTGGACGGAACGCTCTCTACGCCGATGGAACCGTGCATCATGTCAATGAACCTCTTCGTGATCGCGAGGCCGAGTCCCGTGCCGCCGTACTTTCTCGTGGTTGAACTGTCCGCCTGGGAGAACTCTTTGAACAATTTTGCTATCTGTTCCTGGGTGAGGCCGATGCCGGTATCCGAGACCTTAATGACGATGTCGGCTCCCGAGCCGTTCGACGGCGGCAGCGCGCAGGCGGTGAGAGTGATCGTCCCGTTCTGTGTGAACTTCGAAGCGTTGCTGATGAGGTTGAAGAGGATCTGGCGCACCTTCGTATGGTCGAGGCGCACCGCAGGAATGTTGGGCGCGGCGTTCACCACGAGCGCATTCCCGTTCTTATCCATGAGCGGCTGCACGGTCGCGACGACCTCCTCGACGAGGGTGTTCAGCTGGAATTCCTCCACGTAAAGCTCCATTTTTCCCGCCTCGATCTTCGAGAGGTCGAGGACCTCGTTGATCAGCTCGAGAAGGTTTTTCCCCGCCATGCGGATTCTGTCGAGGTCGGGGCGGTAGCCGGTCTCGCCGGCGTCGCTCATTTCTTCGATGATCATTTCGCTGTATCCGATGATGGCGTTCAACGGTGTGCGCAGCTCGTGCGACATGCTTGCGAGGAACGCGCTTTTCGTCTTGTTCGCTTCCATGGCCGCATCGCGGGCTTTCTCAAGTTCGGCATTCTGGCGTTTGATAATTTCCATCTGCTCCTGGATCATTCGCTCCGCCCGCCTGCGCTCCGTGACGTCGTGGTCGATGCCGATCGTGTGAACCTTTCCCTGCATTTTGATCGGTACGGCCGTGTATTCGATGATGTTCTCTTTTTCGTCCGGCCGATTCCACGAGTACGCCCCTTTGAACACAGCGCCCTGCGAAATGGACTTCGTATTATCCTCGCTGAGCGAATTTGCGAGATCTCGCAATCTTCCGATGCGCAATAAATCTTCTCGTGTTCGTCCGGCCATCTCTGCATAACGGCCGTTGCAGTCGACCAGCCTGCGCTGCTCGGGGTCGGGATGCTCTTCAAAGATGCTGATCCCGACGAAAGCGTTGTCGAAAATCAGCTGCAGTTTCTCCGTGGTCTCCCGAAGGGTTTGCTCGGCGCGCTTGCGTTCGGTGATATCCTCTTTGACCGCGACGAAATTGAGGATAGCGTTGTCTCTGTTTTTTAAGGGGGAGATGGATGCCATTTCCCAGAAAAACTCGCCGTTCTTCTTCTTGTTGTGAAATTCCCCCTGCCATTCGTTCCCGGCGAGGATCGTTCTCCACAGCTTTTCGTAATCTTCCGCCGAGGTTTTCCCCGATTTCAGGATCCGGGGATTTTTCCCGATGGACTCCTGCATCGTGTAACCAGTGACCTCGGTGAACTTTGGATTGACGTATTCAATCGCCCCCTTCGTGTCTGTGATGACGATGGAGACCGGGCTTTGCTCGACGGCCAGAGAAAGCTTGCGCAGCTGCTCTTCCGCGGCTCTGCGCTCTGTGATATCGGCGTACTGGGCGATCACACCGACCTGCTTTCCGTCCATGTATATCGAGGTCGCGTGCAGCTCCACTTCAACGGTCGAGCCGTCTTTGCGTATGCGGGTGAGCTCGCGATGAATGTTTTCCTGATGCAGCGATTTTGCGGTCAAGCCCGTCCCCTCGGTCTTCTTCTCCGGAGGGACGATGAGATCGTCGAGGTTTTTGCCGACCGTTTCTGCAGGAGAATAGTTGAAAATTGATTCAAACGCTTTATTGCATTTTTGAATCCGCTGTTCTTGATCGAGCGTAACAATAGCGATGGGAGAACTTTCGACGAGAGACTCGAGGTAGTGTTTCTGGTACTCAAGCTCGTTGCGGGCTTTCATGAAGTCGTTGATCTCCCGCGTGATGCCGACAAGGCCTACGATCTCTCCGTCGTCCTTTCGCAGGGGGACTTTCGTCGTTGACGTCCAATACAGGCGTCCATCCTCCAAACGGCGGCTCTCTGCCATCCCGATGATCGGCTCCCCGGTTTCCATCATGCGCCGGTCCCTTTCGATCGTCCTTCTGCCGAATTCTTCGCCGAACAGTTCCACGTCGGTTTTGCCGACCGCATCGCGGATCCCGGTTGCTCTCAGATCGTTCGCCATTTTGCGGCTGATGCGAAGGATCCGGCACTCCCTGTCCTTGAAATAGATGCTGTCGGGAACGCTATCCATGAGCGCATCCATGAGCCATTTTTCGTGCTGCAGGGCATCCTCTGCCTCTTTCCTTTTTGTGATGTCCCGGCCGATGCCCACGATGCCGACGATATTTCCTTTTTCATCTTTGAGGGGGAGCTTGGTGGTCGCGAGCCAGCGTTTCTTCCCTTCCTGGTCAATGAAGTATTCTTCCCGGTTCGCGACGGGGATGCCGCTTCGGATGATCGATTGGTCATCCGCGAAGAATTTCTCCGCGATCTCTTTCGGGAAGAGGTCGAAATCGTCTTTGCCGAGAACGTCGGCTTCCGAGTGCAAGCCAATATTGTGTACGTCGACGATGTTGGCGATGGTTTTCCGGCATTCCAGATCCTTGGCATAAATTGCATCGGGAAGATTGTCTATGACGGTTCTGAGCAGGATGCGTTCTTGAAGATGTTTTTTCTCAAGGTTCTCGAGCTTCTTGACTTTCCGCCGGAGTGTTTCGACTTCGTTCAAAAGCTCCGGTTTGCTCTTATTCTTGTCTGACATTGGGTATCTCCATGGTTGCGTCCGAGCGGCGGCACCCTAACTTAAGCGCCGGGTAACGCGTTGAATTTCTTCCACCGTTGTAATGCCGGCGATCGCCTTTTGCAGTCCGTCGAAATGCATGTCCCGGAATTTATTGTCGATGGCGAGCTGCCGGAGTTTGCTCGTTGTGACCTCCCCGTAAATGACGTCGCGCATTTCTTCCGTCACGATGAACACCTCATGGATGGCAATGCGCCCCTTGTAGCCCGTGCCGGTGCAGAACGAGCATCCTTTTCCCTTGAAGAGCGTTGTCCCTGCCGGCAGGCCGAGGAGCCCGGCCGATTCAAGTTCCTTCGCGTCCGGTACGTATTCTTCTTTGCAACGCGCACAGATGCGACGAACGAGGCGCTGCGAGATCACGCCGATGACCGATGCGCTGACCCAGAACGATGCGATGCCCAGATTGACCATGCGGGAGATTGCGCCGATCGCGTCGTTCGTATGAAGCGTGCTGACGACGCGATGCCCTGTCAGCGCGGCCTCCGTCGCTATCAAACCGGTCTCTGCGTCCCGTATTTCGCCGACCAGGATGATATTCGGGTCCTGCCGGAGGATCGCCCGGAGCACCGAGGCGAAGGTCAATCCCCGTTCCGGCGTCACCTGTACCTGGTTGATGAGCGGAAGCTTGTATTCGACAGGATTCTCGACGGTCGTTACGTTGATGGAGATATCTTTCAGCTCGTTCAGCGCGGAGTAGAGCGTCGTCGTTTTTCCGCTGCCGGTCGGCCCCGTGACGAGGATGATGCCGTTCGGCAGGGCGAGCAGCGAACGGAACAAGCGGAGGTTGTTTTCTGTGAAACCGAGATTGTCGAGATCGATCATCATCGACGATTTGCCGAGGAGGCGCATGACGATCTTTTCGCCGTTGAGCAGGGGGAGGCTGTTGACGCGCACGTCGAATACACGGTCGGCGAATTTCAGCGTGAACCGCCCGTCCTGCGCGATCGTATGCTCGAACATATCCATGCCCGACTTCGACTTGAGCACCGACGCCATTCCCTGGTGAAAAGAAAGAGGAAGCGAGATCTCGCGGTGCAGGACCCCGTCCACGCGAAACCGGATCATCAATTCTTCGTCCATCGGCTCGACGTGAATGTCGCTCGCCCCCGCTTTGGCGGCGCGCAATAGGAGCTCATCGGTCAGCTGCGCGATCGTCGGATCGGCCGTTCCGTCGAGCCTCTGGTGGACTCCCTTGCCGGAATGAATGTCGTAGTGTTCCAGCGGAAGCGTTGATTTGACCGATTGGAGCCGGTCGATGGCGCCGTGGTACTTTTTCATCGCGGCGTCGAAATCGGCATACGTTGTAAAGACCGGCAGGACTCTGTGTCCCGTCAGCTGCTGGAGGTGTTTGACGATCTCCTTGCTCGGCGGATCGATGAAGGCCATCGTCAGCTCAAGGCCGATCAGGAAAACGGGAAGCACGCGGAATTGCTGCATCTCCTCGTCGGTGAGAATCTGCTCCGGTGCGGTCTCGATCTCGTTTGCGATAGGCATACGTGCAAAGCCGAAGGTCTCGCTGAGTGCATCGGCGATCGTATTTTCAGGAATGCCGAAAACGGCCGTCAGCGCCCGTCCGACTCCCCGCTCCCGGGCAACGGTTTCAAATGTCCCCTTCTTGACATTCAGCGTCTCACGGCTTACGGTGCCGCGTGCGGCTAACGCTTTAAGAAATTGTTGATCTTCTGCTGTCATGGAAAAAGGTCAATTGAAAATTGAATCGATATCGTTCTGGGTCACACGCTCGGAGGCAGATTGTTCGTCCACGACCTGCTTGCGCATCTGCAGCAGCTCTTCGATTTCGTCGGGCATGTATTGCTTGGTCGCCCCCGTTTGAGGCGCACGTTTGAAGAGATGTTCGTTGGGGGATGCGGAAAGGGTCATGCCGCATTCGCCGCAGTATTTATCCTCCAGCTTCCCTATTTTGCCGCACCGCCGGCAAAGCGTACCCAACGGACTTCCGCAGGTCGTGCAGAATCTCTTTGCCTCGCTGTTGTCGGCCTTACAGTTGGGGCATTCCATGGCTTATCCCTTCATTGCGCGCTGAGCGAGAATCGCAAGAATCTTCACCAGTGTCTCGTCAAACTTTTCGCTGACGAACGGCTTCAGCAAATAATAGCTGGCCCCCGCTTCTTTGAATTGAATGACTTTTTCCTTTTCCGAAAGCGACGTGGTCATCACAACGAGGGCGGAGGGCTCGATCTTTTTGATCTCCTGAAGCGCGGTCAATCCGTCCATCTCCGGCATGATCGCGTCGAGGAACACCATATCCGGTTTCGAGGCCTTGTACCGCAGCAGGCCCTCGGCCCCGTTTACCGCAAGTTCGACCTGGGTTATTCCGCTGCGCTGAAGTAGTCTCAACAAAAGAATACGGCTGTGCGGCGAATCGTCAACCACAAGGGCTGTGTAGTTAAGAGGGGATGGTTTCATGCGAACTCCTGGGAATCATCACCGTATTCGTGCATCGATGTCAGTGATTCTTTGAAATAATAATGCGCTTGGTCAATATTCCGCAGATGGCTTTTTGTCGCCACGGCGGTGGTTAACCATGTTCACCTCTCCATAGAAGTGCACCAGTTCGACTGCACTTCTGCCGCAATAATCCTCACAAGACTCTTATAACTCATTTACCATGCCAGGAAAATTCGATTTTTCATCGTATGGCGCGGAGTTTGTTGATGGATGCTGACGCCGATCTAACTTCCGTCAGAGATGAATCTCACGGTCTTCGTCTCACGAAATGTCAGAAGCAATGGACAGGACAGGCGGGGCATTTGTGAAGTTACGACGGACCTGCGAAGGATTGGATGAAGTCTATTTTCTGTTAATAGGGGGGAAGAAGAAATTTGAAGTGATACAAACAGGGAAGTATTGGGAATTAATTCGCCGCTCTCGGTGAAGTAGATTCGATTCTGCCGTCGTCAGCCCAGCGAGCGGAGTATTCCGAGCTCAAGCCCGCGCAATTCACCGAGCGCTCTCATTCTTCCGAAGAGGGAATACCCGGGATAAATTCCTTTTCTGTTCCGGTCGGGGATCATGAGGTGGCCATGGTCGGGGCGCATCGGCATCCGTGCGTTCGGCAAACGCAGCTCGGCGCGGCGCTTTTGTTCCAGGAGAAGGGTTTTCATGACGCCGTAAATATCGATGTCCCCTTCAAGATGGTTCTCTTCAAGGAAATCTCCGTCCGAGTTCCGGGCGACGTTGCGCAAATGAACAAAATTGATCCGTTGCGCAAAGGTATTTGCCATTGCCACAAGGTCGTTCTGGTATCCTGCGCCGAATGATCCGGTGCAGAAGGTCAGCCCGTTGGCCGGGGAGTCGGCGGCGTTGAGGATCGCCCGGACATCTGATTCGTTTCGCACAACCCTGGGGAGGCCGAGCAGTGACCAGGGCGGATCGTCGGGATGGATCGCCATGAACACCCCGGCTTCTTCGGCCGCCGGAATGATCTCTTTGATGAATGAAAGAAGGTTGCCGCGGAGGCCTTCTTCGCTGATCTGCTCGTACTCCCCGACCGCAGTGCGGAATTCGTCCAGCGTGTACTCCTGCAGCGACCCCGGCAGGCCGAGGAGCACCGTTCGCTGCAATTCCTCCTTTTGAGGATGGCTGAGCTTGTCGAAAAAGTTCTTCGCGTCGGCGAGCTGCTTTGCTGTGTAGCTCTTCTCTGCATCGCGTCTTTTCAGAATGAACAGATCGAACGCCGCGAACGCCCGCATATCAAATTTCGTCGTGATGGAGCCATCCCGAAAGACCACTCTCAGATCGGTGCGGGACCAGTCGAGCACTGGCATGAAGTTATAGCACACCGTCGTGATGCCGCACCGGCCGAGATTTCTGATCGATTCTTTATAGTGTTCGATCAAGAGCCGGTAGTTGCCCGTCCATTTTTTGATATTCTCATGCACCGGAACGCTCTCGGCAACCGACCAGACAAGCCCCTCGGCTTCAATGATCTTTTTTCTTTTCAGGATGGCGCCGGTCGTCCAGGCATCCCCTGCGGGAATATCGTGCAGCGCTGTGACGATGCCGGTCGCGCCCGCCTGCCTTGCATCCTTAAGAGAAATCGGATCGTTCGGTCCGAACCATCTCCATGTCTGTTCAAAAGGCATTTGAATTTTGCTCTTCTATCACAGGTTTATATGTCTGCTTTATACCCCGCTGAACGCGCTGAACCCGCCATCAACGGCGATAATGGTGCCGGTGATAAACTTCGACGCGTCGCTTGCGAGCCATAACACCGTGCCGATCAATTCGTCGGGCTCACCGAGTCTCTTAAACGGAGTCATGTTGATGATCGTTTTGCCCCGTTCGGTGAACGACCCGTCATTCTTGGTGAGGAGCGTCCGGTTTTGTTCTGTCAGAAGGAATCCGGGAGCGATCGCGTTCACCCGAATTCCGTCTCCGAACTTCAGCGCCATCTCGACCGCCATCCACCGCGTGAAATTATCGATCGCAGCCTTTGCAGCCGAATAGCCGACGACGCGCGTGATCGCCCGGTACGACGCCATCGAGGAGAGGTTGATGATCGACCCCTTTTTCTGTTCCGCGATCGACTTGCCAAAGACAAGGGTCGAGAGGACAGTGCCGTTCAGGTTGATGTCGGTGACTTTGTTGAATTGAGAGATCTCGATGTCGAAAACGCTTTGGTCCAGCCCGATCGTCGCACCGGCAACATTCCCTCCCGCGGCATTGATCAGCACGTCGATGCGGCCGAATTGACCCAGGATCTTTTCGTTGGCGGACCGGAGATTCTCCTCCAGTGTCACGTCGCATTGAACGCTTGTTACCCCCGTGCTGATTTTTTTCAGCAGTGCTGCTTTCTTCTCCAGGTTTTCCTTGTTGCGCGCGAGAAGAGCGACCTTGGCGCCGGCGCGAAGCAACCCTTTTGCCATTTCGGTGCCGAGTATCCCGCTCCCGCCGGTAATGACGACAACTTTGTTTTCGACGTTGAAAAGCGATCGAAGATAATCCATTTCATCCTCTGTGTGAAGAAAACAGTGAATCGATTCAAAATATCAATAATCGGGACGGATTTCAAATGAAAAACGCCGGGGAAGAAGGGTCCCTTGGAGGGACGGAGCGAGCGAAGAAAACGGGGCGCGCTGCAGTCCTTCGACTACCGCCGCGATGCGTACTCGAAATTAGGACGCTACCGGAATCTGAGTGTTGTCACCGTTCCACACTTGGAGCGTTTGGCTGATGGTTCTCTTGTTCCCAAGCTCCGATCAGGACCGGTGGGAGCGAGGGGGGATATTCACAAGCGGTAACACTTCCGGAGGCTGTCAAATATTGCATTGAAGCATTCTTCGGTGTAACTTTCTTTATTGTGCTGAAATTCTCACCGAAATAGCTGCCATGCATCAATGAGCGTTGAACTACATTTCAACAATCAACACGCGCACGTTGCGCCGGGGCCTTCGTTGTTCGAATGCGCCGACTCGCTCGGTGTCTATGTTCCTACCTCCTGCATAAAACAGGGGAAGTGCAAAGAATGCCTTGTCGAGGTTGTTGAAGGGATGGAATTGCTTTCGCCGAAAGCTCCGCAGGAAAAGCATCTCAAAGAGAATTTCCGCCTATCATGCCGCGCCCGTATCGTCAAGGAATCGGGAGTCCTCCGCTGCCACACGATGCGCCGGGGAGAAATGAAAATAGAGGGGCAGGCGTTTCACCTCCCAGCTGAATTGCGAAGCCTAAAAATTGACCCGTGCGTCACACGCTCGGACGGCAAAGTCTTTCTCGATGGCAAGGAGATCGAGAGCGCCGCCGGCCCGGTCCACGGCCTGGCCCTCGATCTGGGCACCACGACCATTGTTCTCCGTCTCCTCAACTTGGAGACGGGGGAGATCGTTGCCGATACGTCGTTCGAAAATCCGCAGCGCTTCGGCGGCTCCGATGTCATGTCGCGGATCCACTACGACACTGAACACCCGGATAAGATCCTCCAGCGGACGCTCGCCGGATATCTTACCCACGCCATCGAAGATTTTCCCGTGGACCCCCATTCCATTTACGAAATGGTCGTCGCCGGCAACTCGACGATGCGGGATATTTTTTTCAGGCTGAACGTGTACTCGATCGGGCAGAATCCTTACCAGTCGATCACCGAGCTTGAACTAAAAAAGGGGGAGCGAACGACGACAAGCGTCACCGGCAGGCCGAAGCGACTTCTTCTTCCGATCAACCCGAGAGCGCGCATCTATGGAATGCCGGTCATCAGCGGGCACGTCGGAGCAGATGCGGCGGCCTGCATGCTCGCCATCGACCTGGCGAACGAATCGCGTCTCGTCGCGGTTATGGATATCGGCACGAACACGGAACTGATCGTGGGGAACAAGGAAAAGATCTTTGCCGCCTCGTGTCCGGCCGGACCGGCGTTTGAAGGGGGGAAGATCACGAGCGGGATGCCCGGCCTCCCCGGCGCCATTGAGAAAGTTGTCGCGCAGCCTGACGGCTCTTTCGCGCTGGATGTCATCGGGAATGTTCAGCCGGAGGGAATCTGCGGTTCGGGATTGATCGATCTTCTGAGCGAGCTGATCAGGACAGAGCGATTAAATAGACTCGGAAGGTTTGAGCTCGGGGAAAGGGAGATCGTGCTCAGCGAGACGGGCGAAGATAAAATATTGTTCACGGAAAGCGACATCAACGAGCTTGCCCAGGCAAAAGGGGCGAACGTTGCCGGGCTTCATGTCGTCTTTAATAGATACGGAGTTCGGTTCGACGAGCTCGATGTCTTTTACCTTGCCGGCGGTTTCGGACGGCATCTCGACGTCGAATCTTCAAGGAGGATCGGCCTGATACCGAACATCGATGCATCGAAAATCGTGCAGGTGGGGAACGCTTCGATCGAAGGGGCTACGATCGCGCTGCTGTCGCGCACGAAACGAATGGAGCTTGAAGGTCTTGTAAAGCGGGTCGTTCACTGCCGGCTGGAAACTGACCCGAATTTTTTCGATTATTTTGTCGAGGGATGTCAGTTCAAGCCGATCGACACTTTAAATGCGCTTTCTGAGGAACGGAATAATAAATAGAGTATGCCATCGGTAATGCTCGAGAAGATCATAGACATATCGCCCGAGGTCGACGTTCCGGATTCCGAATTCAAACGTCTTCTTGGATATCCCCCCGGACATGAGGCAGGGGAGCGGGTGGAGGAGCTGATGGAATCGACCAAGAGATGGTATGCGGAAAACGGGAAACCGTGGGTTTATGCGCGGCAGGCCGAATCACTGGAATTAATAAGCGATGGAGTACGTATTGAGGATGGCGAATTTCATTCTTCCCGGCTTTGTGCTCAACTCGACGATGCACGGTCGGATGGGGTTTTCCTTGTTGCCGTAAGCGCCGGCAGGAATTGTGAAGAACGGGCGCGGCAATTTTGGGATCAGGAAAAGCCGGACGAATATTTTTTCACGGAAGTGTACGGTTCCGCGGTCGTCGAGAACTTGGTCACCAACATCGGTGCCCGCTTTTGCGAATGGGCCGACGGATGCGGCAAAGCGATCCTCCCGCATTACAGTCCCGGCTATCCCGGCTGGGAAATTTCCGACCAGCGTCATTTGCTGGAGCTCCTCCGTCAGAGGAACGGCAGGGATTTCCCCGGAGAGATCAACGTGCTCGAATCGGGAATGCTTCAACCCAAGAAATCGTTGCTCGCGGTCTTCGGAATCACTTCCCATACTGAGGCCGTGCAGCGGCTCACGTCGTTGAACCCGTGCGGCAATTGCTCGTTCCACCCGTGCCGGTACCGGCGCACACCGTACCGGAATTCAATTCCGCAACTTGAAGATGTTCGAAACCTTCAGGGACAGCCTCAGAATAATGGGAGTTCCGCGGCGCGGCCGGCGGTAAATTATCTCACAAATCCGCGTGCGCTCCGCAAATGGTCGGAGGAACGGCTGCACCTCAGCGTTCTCGATGACCGCTCGGTGGAAGCCCGCTTCCGGTACGAAGGGACGACATGTTCCAATATGGGGCGAACATTGGAGTTTGATTATCATATCAAACTCGTTCCGACGGTTGAAAGCTATACGATCGTCGACGTGCGCTGCGAGCCGGCTCCGGGAGACGCCGGGCATACGCTCATGTGCCAGTATCTCGAAAATCCGCGGCGGCTTATGAGCGAGATCGCCGCTGAGCGCCCTCTCGTTGGAAAGAGGCTCGACGATGTCCTGACGTGGAAGCGCGAATACAATCCGTCGGGCTGCTATTGCAGTTCCGAAGGCCGGGAGTATAAATGGGGACTCGTCTTTGAAGTTCTCCATTACGCATTGACACGGCAAAATAAACTGGCTTGACAGATTCTCTACGTAATAATGAAGGAAGGATAGATTATGGTAAAGCTTTGCGACTTGAATCAGACGGCAAAAGAAAAACTTCCGCCCGCAACGCCGGACAAATCGGGTATCGGGGTTCATTATATCGATGCGTACATCAAACCGATGAACACCAAGCTTGAAAACGACATCCGGGTTTCGTGCAAGCGTAAAGGGCTTAAACTGACGCTGACCGTCGGCACAAAAAAAGGGGAGGGGTTGATGAGGAGGCTTGATGTCAGCCGCGACCCTGTGGTCATGCTGCAGGCGGCTCTTCAGGAGGCGGCAAAAGGAGCGGGTGTTGAGTTGAAGATCACCGAGAACGAGATCTTCGTGACTCCCTGAGCGGTCAGTAAAAGAATTCAGAGACCGTGAGGATCGGCGGACCCATTATTGTGAAAAACCGCACCGTCAAAAATCACGTACTTCTCCTTTTTGAGGTTTCCGATGCGGTCGAGCGGCGAATGCCGTGTCAGGATGAACCGGGGCCGGTATCCCGGTTTGATCAGTCCGAACTTTTCCTTGAAGCGAAGGCGATAGCTGCTGTTCCCTGTAGCACAGCGGAGAACCGTTAGGGGCGAAAGGCCTGCCCTTTCCATCAGGGACAATTCCTCGAACAATCCGAGGCCATGAGGCACGCCGGCCGCTCCGGCATCGCTCCCCGCAACGATCTGCACGCCGAGCGAATCCCCCCTTACCAGACTCGTGGAGTGTTGGTCCATAATTTTCTTCAGAGTCGAGACTATTTTTTCATCCCATCCAAAACGGCCGGCATGGTCAATTTGTTTTTGCACGGGGGCGAAGGTCGGCGCCCAGGCAATTCCCATGTCCCGCATCCGTTTCAGCTGGTCGTTGCGGATGAAAAACCCGTGCTCGATCGAGTCGATTCCTCCTTCGATTGCGTTCTCGATTCCGAGGTCGCCGGTGGCATGGGCCATCGTTTGTTTCGAGAATTCCTTCGCTAATGTGGTGAACTGCTTAACCTCATCCGCCGTCAATTGCGGTTTCTTGCTGACCGAGCCGCTTTTGAAATCGATCACATCCGAAACGATCAGCTTTATTCTCTCCGCCCCGCTCCGGATGTTTGAAAGGACACATTCCTTGAGCGATGGAAAATCCTCTATCGCTTCCGCCATGAAGCTTCCGTATTCACCCCGGTGATGGATCGCAGCGCCGGGGCTGTCGATGTATGGCATCGGAGAGTTTTCTTTGCTCGAAGTGAGCTTGTTCAGAGCAAGCCCGACGCCGAATTTGTCGCCGGCATCGCGCACGCCGCAGATTCCGAGAGAAACCAGCTGTCGCAACCGTTTCTCGGCTGCTTCAAACATCTCCCCGTCAGATCGTTTGAGGAGCAACGCTCTCTGCGCAGGATCGAGCTCTCCTCCTTCTAGAAAAAGATGTGCGTGCGCTTCGATAAGTCCGGGGATGAGTGTAAAACGGGGAAGCTCGAGGTCGGGACGCGTTTGCCCGGGCTTGAGAAGATCGGAGGGGGGAAGGTTTTTCCCCCCGGCTGCATAGAGAATGCTCTCGGCGTCGTAGACGATATGCGCATCGTGAATCGGTTCCTGCTCGCCGTCGAAGAGCGTGCCGACGCGAAGCCAGATTTTTCGCCCGCTTGTCGCGCGTGGTATTGAAACCTGTGATTCGCTATTCCCGTTCGCCTGATTCTGCATTGCTCCAGATTTCCATCACTGCTTCTGCCTGCCGAAAGCCCGCTGTCTCTCTGCTTTCCCCTTCCGCGGCTCTTCCCTGGTCTAGCGCATGCTGAAGCAGGGAAACCATTTTGTGGTCCGCCGGAAGCGGCTTGGGAAGGCTCTCGGGGTTCGCAATGGCGAAGTCGAGGCCCGCAGCGGTGGCGATCGTAAGGTATGCTTTTTCCAGATCGTGCCTGATGTGTTTCGGAGTCCCCCACGCAAAATTAGACAGCCCGACAGTGATATGAACTCCCTTAAGATCGTCATCCTTCCTGATGAGCCGCATGGCATCGAGTCCGATATTGACGAGCCCGTACGTATCTGCGCCGACCGGCGCCAGGCCGGGGTCGACGATAATCCTGTCGTTGCTCCGCCGGGCCTTGGCGGCGAGAAGTTCCACAAAGTATTTTACGGACTCGTAAACGTCCTGCGCGTTCAAACATTGTACCGAAGTACCGTTCAGAAAACGTTCGGACGCCATGACGACGACATAGGTGTCGTACTCAGCCACCAGTTCGATCATCTCATCCAGATGTTCGCGCGAAGCGGCGACTGAATTCAAGATCGGTGCGCCCGACCGCGAGCGGTCATAGTGTTTCAGCGCGACTTTGTGGTACTCGATAGACGGATTGTCGATGCAGATCGGCACAGAGCTGACTTGCTGAATGGCCGGGACAAGGTCCGGTAGGAAGCTGAGCATTTCCTCCGGACGTACCTGGATCTGCTGCGTTCCGTCGATGTTGAGGTCGAGAAAGTCGACGCCAAGCTCGGATTGGGACCGGGCGAGGCGCTGGTATCCTTCCAAACTCCGGGCACTGAACGCCGTTCGTGCCCGTCCGTAGGCGTTGTTGATGAGGTCTCCGATAATGTGCAATCTGTTCATATCCATGATTTCGTCCGTTTGTCCAATGTTAGGTTGGGTGGCCGCCGCGGGAGTGGTCTCTTCCAAGCCAAAAATTTGCCCAGGAAGATGTCCCGCGAAGCTCTTGATTCTGAATCACCGGTGCATGGCTCAGCATCGTTTCGACGTTGACTCCGTCATTCTTCAATCGCTCGTAGGCACGCAGCCAGATGCACTCCCCGTAACCGGCTACTTCGCAGCGTCCGTCCAATGTTCCGCCGCACGGGCCGTTGCGCTGGTTCTTCGCACACTGCGATTCGGGACAGAGGAATGCGATCTCCGGCAGCGAACAATCGCCGCAATCTTTGCATTGAAACAAGGCCGTTTTGCTCCAACGTTCGACCGTTCGCAGCGGCATCGGTCCTTGCTGAGGATTTTTTGAGCTTGCGGAGATCTTCGCGCCGAGATCTGTCAGCCATTTCCCCCGAGTGAACATCATAGCATGAGTCCACTGAGAGATACGGTACATCAAATTCATGGGCCGCCGGCTCGCAGAAACCGGGCGGTGAGAAGACGATCCGTCGGTTCGCATGTCCGAAGATAATTCTTCTGGGTAATAAAAGAACTCCTGCGGTCTGGAGAAGCCGATTTCCTTAAAGAATTGCACCCAATCGTTCTCTCCGAACGACCTCTCGATCTTAACGATCTTCTCGATCGCCGGATACTCGTACGCGCCGCCGAGGTATGCACCGCGGAAGCCCAGGTGACGGAAGATCGAAATCTGTTTCGCGGCCAATTCGTAGAAGAATGCTTTCCCGCTGTCGGCCGATCGTCCGGCGCGGAGACAGAGGTCGAGCAGCTGCGGCGTGACGACGATACCCGGAATTTTATGATCGTGGAAGAGCTGGGCGACTTTTGGGTTGAGGATATACACGTTCCCGATCAACGGGACGGACTTCATGCCGTTGCGGTCCATGTAAAGGCGGAGTTCCCGGTTTTTTTTTGAATCGTATCCGACCTGATTGATGATGAATTGCGCGCCGCACTCGACCTTCTTCCGAAGCTTCAAGTACTGCGGCATCACTTCCCCCTCGCGCAATTTGAAATTGGTCGCCACCGCGCCGACGAAGAACTCGGTCTTCCCGAACAGATGAGTCTCATTGCGTGTCTTGTTGCGGGGATCGTCGAGGCCGTTGTTCATTTTGTTCAACATGGAAATCAATCCGACAGAGTCGAGGTCGAACACCGGCTTCGGAGCGCCTTCGTTTCCCGCGACGGGATAGTCGCCGGTCATGGCGAGGATATTGCGGAATCCCTCGCTCTGGAGCTGCCATGCGGCGCTTTCCAGTCCGTTGCGGTTCAGGTCTTTGCAGGTAAGATGGATGACAACTTCTTTTCCGGCGTACAGAATCGGTTTGCCGAGCGCCTGCGGCGCAAGCTGCGGGTTGCCGCCGGCGTTGTCTGTCACGGAGATCCAGTCAACAAGTGGGGATTCGGAGAGTTGATTCGCGAACGACCGTGCCCGCAGCGCGCTCTTCTCGGCCATCGAACCGCGGATCGATACCAGCTCGATGCCGAGGAGAAAATCGTTCGTGTGATGCAATTTTTCCCGAAGAGTTTTCATGCATCGATCAGTCGATGGGGTACGCTTGAGCCGGCGGCCGGAGTTACACCGGGATTTTTGCCGCGCTCCGGTTGAATTCGCTGACGATCCGGCGGATTGCCAGCGTGTGTTCGGGAGTGCTGCCGCAGCACGAACCGACGATGTTCGCCCCCGCCTGAAGTACGGGGGGAACCCCGCGCGCCATGTCCTCCGGAAGTTGTTTGTAGACGGCTTTTCCTTTTTCGAGGACCGGAAGCCCGGCATTCGGCTGCACCATTGTCGGAAGAGAACAGGATCGGCGGTAGCGCTCGACAACAGCTGCGGCGCCGGTCATCTCCATCCCTGTTCCGCAATTCAACGCAATAATGTGTGCGCCTTTCAATTCAAGCTGACGTGCGGCTTCATCGGGAAGCACTCCCATCATCGTGACAAAAAAAGATTTGTCCGCGGAGAGATCGTACGCCAGCGATGCGATGATGCATTTCGAGCCGGCCGCTCGTGCGGCTTCCACGGCGAGGCCGAGTTCATCGAGCGAGGTCTGCGTTTCGATGATAACGGCGTCGGCCCCTCCTTCCACCAAGGCCCGCGCCTGTTCTTCGTACACGTTGTACGCAGTTTCCTGCGGGAGGTCCCCGTACGGTTCGAGGATCGCGCCGAGCGGTCCGATGTCTCCCAGCACGTAGCCGTCGATCTCGCCGAACGCTTCCCGCGCAATTGCGACCCCCGCCTTATTGATCGGGGAGACCTTGTCTCCATGGCCGTGCCGCCCGAGCATCGTCCTGCTGCCGCCGAATGTGTTGGTAATAAGACAATCGGCTCCTGCCTTCACATAACGCCGTTGGATCTCGAGGACCCGGTCCGGGTGCGTTAAATTCCACAATTCACCGCAGCCCCCCGGTTCGAGGCCGGCAAGCATTAATTGAGTCCCCATCGCGCCGTCCGAGACAAGTCGTCGCTCGAGCGCAGCCTCCTGGAGAAGTTTTTTCATCGTAGGATTCTCTGGAATATTTTCTGGTCGAAGGAACAGTTCAAGAAAGGAAAAACGATCAGCTCTGCCCGGCTTCCAATTCTTTTTTTACGGCTTCAGCAACCTCTTGAACCTCACCGTCGCGCTCCAGCTCGTCCCCCCATTTCCACTGCGCAAGATAATCGTCGGCGCCGGTGAGTCCCTGCGTTTGGGCCGCCTGGTCGATGAGAGCGACAAATTTTGAGTTCATCGCGAGCGTGACCTCATCGAAGTCGTCCCAGGCTTTCACCTGCGACGGAATATCCTGCCAATAAAGAATTTTATAGAATGCCATAGGCGCGGCTCCGCATCCATCAATGAGCGAGAAGCTTATTTTTGCGGATCGGCTTTTTTCCCCGCAAGCCGCAGGAAAAGGTCGACGGCGCTTGAAGCGTCCGCACCGTAGCCGTCGGCTCCTATCTCATCCGCGTACATCTGGCTGATCGGCGCTCCGCCGATCGCCATTTTAATATGTCCCAGTCCCTTTTCCTGAAATCCGTCGATGACAACTTTCATGTACGCCATCGTCGTCGTGAGCAGAGCGCTCATCCCGATGATGTCCGGTTTGTATTGATCCGCCGCCGCGAGGAATTTCTCTATGCTCTGGTCGACGCCGATGTCATAGACTGTGAAGCCGGCCCCTTCGGCCATCATGCAGACGAGATTTTTTCCGATGTCGTGCAGATCGCCGCGCACCGTTCCCATCAGCAGAATGCCGGCGGGCTTCACCGCCGAATCCTTCGCGCTGAGGAGCGGCTTCAGTACCGCCATCCCCGCTTTCATCGCGCGGGCGGCGATCAAGACTTCCGGGACGTACAAAATGTTGTGCTTGAAATCTTCGCCGACGACGCTCATTCCTGCGATGAGCCCTTCGGTCAGCACTTCCTGCACCAGCCGGCCTTCGGCGAGCGCGTCTTTCGTCATCTGCTCGACTTCCTTCGCCTTCCCCTCGTACAGGTATTGATTCATCAGCGCATAATCTGGCATCGTCCGTTCCTTTTCTGAAATGGTCAGCGCTTGGCGTTGTATTCGTCGAGCGCTTTCAGCATGGCCTGGATGTTCTCGCGCGGCATGCCGGGGCTCGTCCCGCCGCCGACCGAGAGGATGATCCCTTCGCCGCCGCTTTTTTCGAGGACCTCGAGCGTTGCGTCGCGCACTTCTTCGGGCGTGCCGCGGACGCCGATCTCCAGCGGGTTGACGTTCCCCATCAAACACATTCTGCCGCCCACGCGCGACTTCACTTCGGCGATGTCGGTCTGTTTACCCCAGTTCAAGACATTGAACCCGCAGTCGGGGAGATGGTCAAGGCACGCGCCGATCTCGGCGTCGTTATGATAGATCTTCACCCAGTCCTTCGGGAATGCATCGCAGATCTTTTTCAAGTAAGGGTGAGCGAACTCTTTGTAGTGTTCTTCGTTGATGAACCCGACAATGTCGTCCAGAATAAAAATTCCTTCGACCGTGTTTCCCATCGCTTTGTGCTGTGCTTTGAGCCAATCGATGATCAGGTTCGTGCAGAGGCCGATCAGCTTGTGAGCCCATTCGGGTTTTTCGACGATGTCGATCATGAAGTCGGTGGTGCTGCGGACGAAGCCTGCGGTGCATAACGGCCCGCGCGAAGTGACGAGCGGAAGTATCTCGCCGGTGTCGAGGATCCGCTGCCGCTGCATCCGGATGCGGTGGAGCGTCATCCCCATAAAAGCGTCGCTCTCGACCTCATAATCGGGAAAGCTCTCCATGTCTTCGATATGGTAGAGGGTGTGGTATTCGCTCGGCGTGTTGTCCTGCCAGAATTTTATTTTTGCCCCCAATGCCGACGGCTCGGCAGCCATGCCGTATTCCATCCACCAGGACGGAACGAAGATCACGTCGCGGAATTCATTGTGGATTTTCAGGTTCGACTGAAACCACAATTCCGGGTCGAGAAAGTAATCCATGTGATTCACGCCGAGGTAGCCGGGAATCCACGGGCTGTCGATGATCAGCGCCATCGGCACTTTGTCCAGCTTTTCGAGTCGTGCAGCCTTCTTGAAGGTTTGCCATTGTTCCGGTCTCATCACCGCGCTCCTTCGTCTTGTTTTCTGATGTTTGGCTCTTGCACTTTGAGGGAAAGATTCATAAATAGTCAGGCCGAAAGCTTGTGCCGACAAGTTCTTGAAAGTTCAATTTTGTAACTTTATAATTGTTCAAGATTTATCAATTCAAAAACTATTGAACCGATTCAATATGATAAAAAATACCTATAGATGTCAACCCCCCAAAGGGTATTTAATGGTCTTGTCCCTTTTTGTGTTCGCGGTTGCGGCCGGGACGTCGTTTGGGCAGGGGAAATTTCCGCCGGTAGAAAAGATGCCGTTTGGCAAGCTTGCCGACGGGCGTGAGGTCTTCAAGTATACCCTGATAAATGACACGGGAATGAAGGCAGAGGTCATCAACTACGGTGCGATCCTAACGAACCTGTATGTGAAGGATAAGACAGGCA
>Ga0335071_10000330_pt1 | contig 54007 bp, 75 predicted proteins | sample Lox_Sample_15_FD_206724 | JGI IMG/M metagenome (GOLD analysis project Ga0335071, IMG submission 206724) | Soil microbial communities from Loxahatchee National Wildlife Refuge, Florida, United States - Lox_Sample_1.5 | ecosystem: Environmental > Terrestrial > Soil > Wetlands | place: USA... | reverse complement strand
ATATTCCCGATGCAAGACGCATTACGCCACATCGGCGTAATACCGCCATTAAGAACACCATCTCATACCGTCACTGAGAATGAGGAATACCGCGAAGGTATTGTGACCAAAGTCGGGACTGACGGAAACGCATGGGTCGATGTCGGCAGCGACAGCCCAGCCATGCTCCGAAACGCCAAAGGCGTTCACAAGGGGCAGCGCGTGACAGTCAGGATCTATTCGCGAAGACCATTAACGGTTCAGCTCGTGAAGAGGAGCGATGTACCCCTTTACTGGGGCTACGACGTGCGTATCGTCAATACGCTCCACGATGCACTCCAGACCGAAGGCTTAAGGATAGCCACATCACGGCTCGGGCAACCCCTGACCTGTGAGAAGCTCTCCGAGATAAAAAGCAACACCAGGGATAAGGTCTCGGTAGCATTTGGAAGCCCTTCCAGAGGGCTAGAGCAGCTCCTGCACGATGAAGGCCACAAGCTTGAGGATCATTCCGATTGCGTGGTGAACTCCATACCACACCAGGGCACTGCAACAGTGCGTTCGGAAGAAGCCGTGTACATAACGCTCGGCCTTTTGAACTTGACCTGGTAGTAATCTGGTTGGCGTTACAGCGCAAGTATCGACTGATACCTGGCGATTGACAAAGCCAGAGCCTAATCCCAAACAAATTTGTCAAAGGATCGGAGGAAAAAGACAATGAGTCACCCACACGCACCAAGGCGAGGCTCGCTCGCATACAGCCCCAGGGTGAGGGCCAGGTCCCAGAAGCCCAAGTACCGAAGCTGGGCGGAGCTGGGCGAGCAGCCGAAGCTACAGAGTCTGGTTGGATTCAAGGCAGGAATGTCGCACGTCGTCATGGTCGACGACAGGCCGCACAGCACCACCGAAGGCATGGAGATCTCCGTGCCGGTGACCATCATCGAGACCCCGGCGATGAACGTGGCGGGCATCCGCGTCTATGACGACGGCCCGTACGGAAAGCACGTCCTCGCAGAGGCGTGGGTCAACGACGCCAGGGACCTGGCGAAGCTGTTCAGGCTCCCGAAGAGCGTCGACACCGAGGCACAGCTGGCGAAGGTGGCCGGCCTCGTCAAGGACGGCAAGGTCGCCGAGCTAAGGCTCCTCACCTACGTCAAGACCGAGGACGTCTCGGGCATACCCAAGAAGGTACCGGAACTACTGGAGAACCGCGTTGCCGGCGGCAGCATGGACAAGAGATTCGAGTTCGCGAAGTCGCTGCTCGGCAAGCAGGTCAAGCCCAACGACATCTTCGCCCCCGGCGAGCTCGTCGACGTATCGGCCATCACCAAGGGTAAGGGAACCCAGGGCCCCGTCAAGAGATGGGGCATCGCCATACAGAAGCGCAAGCACGCAAGGACCGGAAAGAAGAGGCACGTCGGCAACTTAGGCCCCTGGAACCCGCACCGCATCAGGTGGCAGGTGCCCCAGCTCGGCCAGACCGGCTACCACCAGAGAACTGAATATAACAAGCGCATTATCAAGCTCGGCGAGAAGGCCGAGGAAGTCACCCCAGACGGCGGCTTTTTACACTACGGCGTTCTCCGGAACCCGTACATCGTCGTCAAGGGCTCCATCCCGGGACCCATCAAGAGAATGGTCCGTGTCAGGCCCGCCGTGAGGCCCAAGAACGTGCCCAAGCAGGCGCCCGAGATCACGCACATCTCCACACAGTCCAAGCAGGGATCCGCGAGGAGGGCCTAAAAATGGAAGCTAAAATCTTAGACAAGAGCGGAAAGAAGGCTTCGACCATCGAAGTGCCCGAAGTCTTCAGCGAGCCGTTCAGGCCGGACGTCATCAAGAAGGCCGTCCTGGCGGCACAGGCCAACAGGCTTCAGCCCTACGGCCCGGACAGGACCGCGGGCACGCTGACCTCGGCGCACTCCTGGGGCAGCGGCAGAGGCGCGGCCCACGTGCCGAGGCTGACCAACGGCTCCAGGGCCGCGAGGGTCACCCAGGCAAAGGGAGGCCGCAGCGCCCACGCCCCGAACCCGAACAAGATCTACTCCGAGAAGATCAACGACAAGGAAAGGATCCTGGCCATCCGTTCGGCGGCGGCCGCGACCATGAACAAGGAACTGGTCAAGGCCAGGGGCTACAAGTACGAAGGCGAGCTCCCGATCATCGTGAGCGAGGACATCGAGTCCCTCACGAAGACGAAGGACGTCATCGAATTGCTGAAAGCCATCGGCCTGGAGGCAGACCTGGAACGCGCCCAGCAAAAACAAGTCCGCGGAGGCCGCGGCAAGATGAGGGGCCGGCAGTACCGCAAGAAGGTCGGCGTGCTCATCGTGGTCGGCGAGGACAAGGGCATCGGCATGGCCGCGAGGAACATCGCGGGCTGCGACGTCGCCACGCTGGACGAGGTCAACACCGAGCTGTTAGCGCCCGGCACCCACGCGGGGCGCCTGACGGTCTGGAGCGAAAGCGCGCTCCGCATGATGGAGAGTGAGGAGTAATGGCAGACTTAGATGTCATCAAGTACCCCTTCATCACTGAAAAGGCCACGTTATCGATGGAAAAGAACAACACCCTCCAGTTTTTGGTGGGCAGGCAGGCGCGCAAGGAGCAGATCAAGGCGGCCGTCGAGGACATGTATAATGTCAAGGTCCTCAAGGTCACCACCATGATCACCTCCAAGGGCGACAAGAAGGCCCTCGTGACCCTGGCCCCCGAGAACTCGGCCGAGGAAATCGCGAGCCGGCTAGGCATCTTCTAAGGAGGACCGGAACATGGGAAAGCGTATAATGTCTCAGAACCGTGGTAAGGGCACCCCGACATACAGGGCCACGTCCTCTCGCTTTAAGGCGAACCTGGAGCACATCAGGACCATCGGCGACGAGACCGTCAACGGAATTATCACGGAAGTCATACACGACACGGCGAGGAACGCGCCTATAACTCGTGTAAAGTTCGAGAACGGCGAGGAGCGCTTAATTTTAGCTCCCGAGGGCGTCGGCGTGGGCGACAAGATCGCCGTGGGCGCCGGGGCCGAAGTCACCATAGGCAACGTGCTGCCCCTGGGCAAGATCCCGGATGGCTGCCCCGTCTGCTGCATCGAGTCGCAGCCGGGCGACGGAGGAAGCTTCGCCAGGTCGACGGGCGTCAACGCCATCGTCGTATCGCACGAAGAGAACCGCGTAGTAATTCAATTACCCAGCGGCGAGATGAAGTGGCTCAACCCCAAGTGTAAGGCCACCATCGGCATCGTCGCCGGCGGAGGCAGGCCGGACAAGCCGTTCGTGAAGGCCGGCAAGAAATGGTACAAGATGGCCAACAAGGCCACCAAGTGGCCCGTCGTCAGGGGCGTCGCGATGAACGCGGTCGACCACCCGTTCGGCGGCGGCGGCCGTCAGCACCCCGGCAGGCCCAAGACCGTCGGAAGACACACCCCGCCCGGCCGTAAGGTCGGCAGCATCGCAGCGAGAAGGACCGGAGTAGGTCACCACGGATAAGAGGAGAGATCATTAATGGTATCTAAACAGGCAAAGGGTTCGTCAAGGCTGCCCAAGAGGAAGGAAGAGTTCACCTACCGGGGCAACTCGATCGCGGACCTCAAGAAAATGGATATAAACCAGGTCGCGGCCCTTCTCCCCTCCCGTCAGAGGAGGAAGATCAAGAGGGGCTTCACCGACGAAGAGCAGAAGATCATCGACGCCGTCAGGGCGGGCGAGACGAAGATCAAGACCCACGTGCGGGAAATGATCATTCTCCCCGAGATGATCGGCGTGACGTTCGAGATCCACACCGGCAAGGAGTGGAAGCCCGTCGAGGTCATGCCCGAGATGGTCGGGCACTACGTCGGCGAGTTCGCGCTCACCAGGAAGCCCGTGAACCACGGCTCCGCCGGTATCGGTGCGACGAGAGGCAGCAAGTACGTGCCGCTGAAGTAAGGTGATGACACATGGCGAAAGTTGATTATAGCGCAAAGTTCGACCCGGCCACCACCGCCAGGGCAATGGCGTACGAGCTGAACGTATCGCCCAAGCACTGCATTGAGATATTACGGGAGATCCGGGGCAAGAAGGTCTCCGTCGCCAAGGCGTACCTCGAGAGCGTCATCGACATGAAGAAGTCCGTGCCGTTCAAGCGGTTCAACCGGAACGTGGGCCACAAGCGGAACCAGCAGGGCTGGGACGCAGGCCGCTATCCGGTCAAGGCGTGCGGAGAGATATTGAATGTCATAAAGAGCGCCGAGTCTAACGCCGAGTACAAAGGCCTCGACACCGAGAACATGCGCATCATCCACGCCGCTTCCAAGAAGGGACACGTGACGCGCGGCATGATGCCGAGGGCTATGGGGCGGGCCACCGACTGGAACATCGAGACGGTGACCGTGGAAGTCGTATTAGGAGAAGGAGAGGTGCGTTAGATTGGCAGTTGAAAAGAAATTCGTCCAGGACGGCTTCAAGAAGGCCATGATCGACGAGTTCTTCCTGGAGAAGCTCGAGAGGGCCGGCTACGGCGGCATGGACATCAACAGGACCCCCATGGGTACCCAGATCACCATAAGGGCCGAGAAGCCGGGCATGATCATCGGCAAGTCCGGCAAGATGATCCGGAAGTTCACGAAGGACCTGGACGTCAGGTTCAAGATGGACAACCCGCAGATCGACGTGCAGGAAGTCAAGAAGCCCGAGCTGAACGCCCAGATGATGGCGACCCGTCTCGCTAACGCCCTCGAGAGAGGCTGGTACTTCCGTAAGGCGGGCCAGTCCACCCTGCAGAGGATCATGGACTCCGGCGCCATGGGCGTCGAGATCGTGATCGCGGGCAAGCTCACCGGCCCCAGGAAGAGGACCGAGAAGTTCATCGCCGGCTACATCAAGCACTGCGGCAAGCCGGTCGAGGAGTTCGTCGACGTCGGCTACGCCCGGGCCAAGAAGAAGCTGGGCATCATCGGCGTTAAAGTCAGAATAATGCCCCCCGGATCGGTACTTCCGGACCACATCGAGGTGCTCCCGCCCGGTAAGGAAGAGGCGAAGCCCGTGACAACGACGGCGACGCCGTCCGCGGCAGAGGCAAAGCCCTCCGAGGGAGCGGCGGCAGAGGTCGAGAAGATCATCGCCGAGTCCGAGAAGGCCGAGAAGGCCGAGGCAAAGCCCGAAGAAAGGCCGAAGAGGCCGCCCAGGCGGCAGAAGAAGGCTGCCCCCCCGAGGCCGGCACCTGTGGCGGCTCCCGCAGAGTCCGCGCCGGCGCCAGCCGGGCATGAAGAACCGAAGAGGGAAGAATAATGGCTATAGTCAGAGCAAAAGAGATCCGCGGAATGTCCGACGACCAGGTCGAGAAACAGCTCAGCGACCTGCGCAAAGAGCTCCTCAGGGAGCGGGCTATCACCGCGACCGGCGGCGCTCCGGAGAACCCTGGAAGGATCAGGGAGCTGAGGCGCACCATCGCGAGGATCCTCACCATCCAGAAGGAGGAGAAGAAGTAAAGTGGCGGTCTGTGACAAGTGCGGGCTCCCCGAAGACCTCTGCGTCTGCGAGGAGATCGTCAAAGAGTCCATGCGAGTGAAGATCACGCTCGACAAGAGACGCTTCGGCAAGTACGCCACTATCATCCAGGGCCTCGATGCGAGGGACATCGATCTAAAGGAACTGTCCAGCCTCCTCAAGGCGAAATGCGCCTGCGGGGGCACCATCAAGGATAACGTCATCGAGCTCCAGGGCGATCACAAGGAGAAGGTCAAGGATATACTCCAGAGTCACGGATACTCGTCCGAGCTGATCGACGTTAAATAAGTGCCGGGCGTTATGGACCTCACGCCAGAGAATCTGATATATCATGAGCTCATCGGCCTGCCCGTGGAAATCGAATCCGCGGGCTACAGGCTGAAGGGCGTCGTGGTGGATGAAACGCGCAACATGCTCGTCATCGACGTGAACGGGGCCTTTAAAAAGGTCCCCAAGGATGCAGGCGCTTTCATCTTCACGCTCCCGGACGGGAGACGCGTGAAGGCCCTCGGCACGCTATTAAGATCACAACCCGAAAACCGCATTCCAAAGAGAAAGAAGAAAGGGAAGTGACCGGTCTTCCGGTTAACCCCAGAGAGGAATTCAAATGGAAGGAAAAGTAAAAGATATCGGACTAAACGTCCCGGCACCGGAGTCGGCCTGTACCGACCCGAACTGCCCGTTCCACGGCCACCTGAGCGTCAGGGGCCAGCTGCTGGACGGCGTGGTCGTGTCGTCCAAAATGGACAAGACCGTCGTGGTGCAGCGCGAATACTTAAAGCGCAACATTAAGTTTGACAGGTACGAGAAGAGGAGGTCCAAGCTGCACGCGCACAATCCGCCTTGCATCAACGCCAAAGAGGGCGACAAGGTCATGATCGCGGAGTGCAGGCCCCTCTCGAAGACTAAGACGTTCGTCGTTGTGGAGGTCTCGAAATGAGGGCGATGAAGGCAAAGGTGCCCAGGTCGATCCACACCGCCACCCGCCTCGACGTCGCCGACAACACGGGCGCCAGGCTGGTAGAGGTCATTTCAGTCCTCAAGTACCGCGGCCGCAAGAACCGGATGCCGAAGGCCGGCATCGGCGAGATCTTCATCGGCTCGGTCAAGAAGGGCACGCCCGAAATGAGGAAACAGATCGTCCGCTGCGTGGTCATACGCCAGAAGAAGGAGTTCCGCAGGCCGAACGGCCTACGCGTTTCCTTCGAGGACAACGCCTGCGTACTCGTGGACGAGAACAACGACCCCAAGGGCACCGAGATCAAGGGACCGGTCGCCAGGGAAGTCGCCGAGCGCTTCGCGAAGATCGGCTCGACGGCTACCACCATCGTATGAGGTGAATATAATGGTCACATCATCACAGCCGAGAAAGCAGAGAAAATACAGGTACACCGCTCCCCTGCACATTAAAAGCAAGTTCCTCAGCGCCCACGTGGCCGAGGACGCCGCGAAGGAGTTCGGCGTCAAGACCATCCGGGTCATAGAGGGCGACACCGTCAAGGTCATGCGGGGCGACCACACGGGCACCGAAGGCAAAGTGCGTGAAGTCGACGTCAAGCGCGAGAGCGTCACCGTCGACGGCGTATTCGAAGTGAAGGCCGACGGCAAGGAAGTGCCGCGGAAGATCCACGCTTCGAACCTGCTCATCACGAAACTCAACACGGACGACGAGCGCCGTTTCAAGAAGGGAGGCAAGAAGTAATGTCTCAGCACTTAAAGAGAGTCGCGGCACCGCGAAGCTGGCCCATCACCAGGAAGACCTCCAAGTGGGTCGCCAAGCCTTCGCCGGGCCCGCACTCCGAAGAGAACGGCATGCCGCTCATAGTCGTATTAAGGGACCTGCTCCACGTGGCCGACAAAGCCAAGGAGATCAAGCAGATCCTGCACGAGGGCAAGGTCCTCGTGGACGGCAAGGTCCGCAAAGACCAGCACTTCCCCGTGGGCCTGTTCGACGTCATCTCCATCCCCGACATCAAGGCGAACTACCGCGTGATGATCGGCGAGGACGGCAAGTTCAGGCTGGTGCCTGTCAGCGACGCTAACGCCAAGCTCCTCAAGATCGTCGACAAGACGACCGTGACGGGCGGCAAGACCCAGCTTAACTTCCACGATGGCACGACGATGCTCGCCGACAACAGCTACCACACCAAGGACTCCATCGTGCTCAAGGTGCCCGAGAAAACCATCGACCAGCACTTGAGGTACGAGGTCGGCAGCACGGCGTTCATCACCGGCGGCAAGCACGCCGGCGTCGTCGGCAAGATCAAGGAAATACGGATCATCAAGTCCACCACTCCGAACCGCGTCACGATCAGCACCCCGGCGGGCGACTTCGACACCGTTGAAAGATACGTCGTCGTCGTCGGCAAGGATACGCCGGCCATTGACCTGGGGGTTAAGGCATGAGCGAGAACGCCATGAGGACCCCTAAGATCGAGAAGGTCACGGTGCACATGAGCGTTGGCGAGTCCGGCAAGAAGCTCTCCAATGCCGAGATGATCATGCAGACCATCACCGGCCAGAAGCCCGTGAGGAACTTCGCCAAGAAGACCCTGCCGGCATTCGGCATCAAGAAGGGCGAGGCGATCGGCTGCAAAGTCACCCTCCGCGGTGAAAAGGCCGAGAAGTTCCTGAACACTGCTTTTGGGATAAAAGAGAAGACGCTCAGCCTGAAGTCCTTCGATAAGAGCGGCAACTTTGCGTTCGGCATCGAGGAGCACACCGACTTCCCCGGCCTGGAATACGACCCGGAGATCGGCATCTATGGCATGGACGTCATCGTCGCCATCGAGAGGCCCGGCTACAGGATCAAGCGCAGGAAGGCACAGCAGCACGAGATACCCGCCAGCCACAAGCTGACCAGGGACGACTCGATCTCTTTCCTGAACACCAAGTACGGCGTGGAGGTAAAATAATGGAGAGGTCAGGCAAGAAGTTCGGCCGGGGCGCAAACGTGTGCCGCCGGTGCGGCCGCCATCAGGCCCTCGTCCGCAAGTACGGCGTGTACGTGTGCCGCCAGTGCTTCCGCGAGATAGCCATGGAAATGGGCTTCGAGAAGTACGAGTGAGGTGGATATAATGGTAATGTTAGACCCACTGGCCAACGCGCTGTCCGTGATCAAGAACGCCGAATCGACCGGTAAACACGAGGTCACCATCAACCCCGCCTCCAAGATCATCGGGAACGTCCTGAAGGTCATGCAGGATCAGGGCTATGTCGGCGAGTACGAGTTCATCGACAACGGCAAGGCCGGAATGTTAAATGTAAAGCTTATAGGCAAGATCAACAAGTGCGGCATCATCAAGCCGCGGTTCGCCGTGGGCAAGGCGGAGTTCGAGAAGTGGGAGAAGAGATACCTCCCCGCCAGGAACTTCGGCATGCTCATCCTGACCACGTCGCAGGGCGTCATGTCCCACAGCGACGCGGCCGCAAAGGGCATCGGCGGCGAGCTTTTAGCGTACGTATATTAAGGTGGAACAATGGCAGCAGAAACGCTCATTGAGGTAAACGTCCCCCAGGGTGTAACCGTGACATTAAGCGGTGCAACTTTGACCGTGAAGGGTCAAAAGGGGCAGGTATCCCGGGAATTCCGGTTCCCCGGCATAAAGCTGACCTCGGCCGACGGCAAGGTCGTCGTCGAGGCGTCCAGGTTTGACAAGCAGACCCGGGCCACGGTGGGTACCTTCGCTTCGCACATCCGGAACATGATCACCGGCGTTACCGAAGGGTACGAGTACCATATGAAGATCGTCTACGCCCACTTCCCCATCCAGTTGAAGGTCGAGGGCAAGGACAAAGTATCGATCGGGAACTTCCTTGGCGAAAGAAAGCCGAGGTACGCGTCCATCATGGGAGAGACCAAGGTCAGCGTGGCCGGCGACAGGGTATCCGTCACCGGAAATAATAAGGAGCACGTCGGCCAGACCGCGGCGAACATCGAGCAGGCCTGCAAGATCAGGAACCGCGACCCCAGGGTCTTCCAGGACGGCGTATACATCATCAACAAGGCGTGATCATCATGGCACCGAAGAAGAAAGTAGAAGACGTAGAGGCCCCCGTAAAGGAAGCAAAGGCCGAGAAGAAGCAGCCGGCTCCGAAGAAGGCGGCCAAAGCGCCCGCTAAGAAGGCTGAGCCAAAGGCAAAGGCCCCGGCAAAACATGAGAAGCCTAAGAAGAAGGCCGAGCCAAAAGCCGAGGAAAAGCCCGTCGAGAAAAAGGAAGAGCCCGTGGCCGAAGAAGAGAAGCCCAAAAAGACCTTCACGATGACGAAGCCCCGGCCCCTGCCCCGCCCCGTCGAGAAATCGACGCTGGACCTGGACGAGGAGACCCGGAGGCTGCTCGGCGCCCGGAAGACGAACAAGGCATCCCTGCCCGAGTTCAACCGCATCGACTCTCACAAGAACAAGAGCCTCAAGCTAAGCTGGAGAAAGCCCAAGGGCCACCACAGCCAGTTGCGCAGGCAGCGCAAGGCGAAGGGCTCGCTGGTAAAGGTCGGCTTCGGGTCCCCCGCGGCCGTGCGCGGACTGCATTCCTCAGGCTATGAGGAAGTGCTGGTCCACCGCCCGCAGGACATCCAGGGCATCACGAAGACGCAGGCGATTCGCGTCGCCGGCGGCGTGGGCCGGAAGAAGCAGGCCGAGATCGAGAAGGCGGCGAAGGAGCTGAACATCAAGGTTCTCAACCCGCTCAACACGTTCGAGGAGGTATAGGACATGGCCGACTTAGCGAACCAGAAGAGGCTTGCGGCCGACTTATTAAAGGTCGGCGTCACGCGTGTCTGGATGGACCCCGAGAGGCTCGAGGACATCGCGACCGCCATCACCCGTGAGGACCTCCGGGGCCTCATCGAGGAAGGCGTCGTCAAGCGCAGGCCCAAGGTCGGGATCAGCCGCGGCCGGGCACGCGCACGCGACATCAAGCGCGCGAAGGGCCACAGGAAGGGCCAGGGCAGCCGCAGAGGCGCCGCGGGCGCCCGCGCTCCTAAGAAGGAGCAGTGGATGCGCAAGATCAGGGCACAGAGAAAAGTGCTTAAGCAGATGAGAGATGAGAAGACGATAGACGCCCACAACTACCGCATTCTGTACATGAAGGCGAAGGGCGGAGAGTTCAGGAACGTAGCACACCTGAAGTCGTACATCGCATACCAGAAGAAGTGATCACTATGGCAACAGGACCAAGATATAGAGTAGCCTTCAGGCGGCGTCGGGAAGGTAAGACCGACTACCACCAGAGGCTCAGGCTCATCGTTTCGCGCAAGCCGAGACTGGTAGTCCGCGGCTCGCTCGGCGACTACGTCGCGCAGATCGTCGTGACGAAGCCGGAGGGCGACCAGGTACTGGCGGCCGCGTCGGCGAAGGAGCTCGCGAAGGCGTTCGGATACAAGGGCGCCCCGAAGAACACGAGCGCGGCATACCTCACCGGCATGCTGGCCGGCTTAAAGGCGAAGGAGGCGGGCGTCGACGAGGCGATCCTCGACATCGGCCTTGCCACGAACAGAAAAGGCTCGAAGGTCTACGCTGCCCTCAAGGGCGCGATCGACGCGGGCCTCGACATCCCGTGCAGCGAGGACGTCTTCCCGTCGGACGACCGAATCCGCGGCGAGCACGTCGCCGGTAACACGAAGAGCACCTTCGCCCAGTACGAGAAGCGTGGGCTTAAGGCGACCGACCTGCCGGCGCACTTCGACGAAGTGAAAGAGAAGATCATGAAATCATACGAGGGTAAGTAAAATGGCCTACGAACGTGAAGAGGTATGGGTCCCGAAGACGAGGCTCGGCAAGATGGTCTCATCCGGACAGATCAAGACCGTCGAGGATGCCTTTGATACGGGGCTGCCCATCAAGGAGCCCGAGATCATCGACGCCCTTATCCCGGACCTCGTTGACGAGGTGCTGGATATCAGCATGGTGCAGAGGATGACCGACTCCGGCCGCCGTGTAAAGTTCAGGGCCACCGTAGTCGTCGGGAACGGGAACGGCTACGTCGGCATCGCCGAGGGCAAGGACGTCCAGGTCGGCCCGGCTATAAGAAAAGCCATCGAGATGGCGAAGATGAACATCGTCAAGATCAAGCGCGGCTGCGGCTCATGGGAATGCGGCTGCGGCCTTGAGCACACCGTCCCCTGCCTGGTCGAGGGCAAGGCCGGCTCTATTACAATAGAGCTGATGCCGGCGCCCAGAGGCCTGGGCATCGCGGCCGGCGGGCCGGCGAAGAAAGTGATGGAAATGGCGGGCATCAAGGATGTCTGGACCAGGACCGAGGGCGAGACCCGGTCGACCATCAACTTCGCGCTGGCGACGTACAACGCGCTCCTGCAGACCACTACCATGCGGTATAAGGGAGGCGCCCAGTAATGTACGCGATCATTAGGCTCAGGGGCTCCGTGAATACGAAGCCCGAGATCAAGGATACGCTGAAGATGCTCCGGCTCAACCAGATCAACCACTGCGTCGTCGTCCCGGACACGCCCAACTATAGGGGCATGATCCAGAAGGTGAAGGACTACGTGGCCTTCGGCCCTGTGGACGCGGCTACGCTGACGCTGATCCTGGAGAACCGTGGAAGGACCGTCGGAGGCGAGAGGCTGACCGACGACTACGTGGCGAAGAACTCGAGCTACAAGTCCATTAAGGAGTTCGCCGAGGCCCTTGAGAGTGGCAATGCGACGATCAAGGACCTGCCTGGCCTGAACCCCGTCTTCCGGATGCACCCGCCCCGCAAGGGCCATGCGGGCCTGAAGAGGACGTTCCAGCAGGGCGGAGCGCTCGGGAACTACGGGGAGGAGATCTCCCGGCTCGTAGAGAAGATGAGGTGATAACTATGACGAAGCAAAAGAGTCACTCCTATCGCGGCTCGCGCACCTGCGGCGGTGGCACCCACAAGAACCGCCGTGGCGGAGGAAGCCGTGGAGGCCGCGGACACGCCGGCGCCTGCAAGCACAACACCTTCAGGGCAATGCAGCAGGGCTGGATGTTCGGCAAGCACGGCTTCCACCAGCCGCCGGCATGCCGGACCACCGTAAGCTCGCTCAACGTGGGCGAGCTCGACGAGATGGCACCCTACCTCGTGGAGGCGGGCGTCGCGTCCGATAAGGACGGAGCCATCAGCATTAACCTGGGCGAGCTGGGCTTTGACAAGCTCCTCGGGAACGGCCGCGTAAGCAGGAAATACGTCATCAACGTAAGCACTGCGTCCGCATCCGCCAAGGCAAAAGTTGAAGAGCAAGGCGGACAAATCATATCTGAGACAGAGACTGCATAGACTACAGACAAGCATACCATAAAGGTGTCATAATGGCGGAAATGGGGTTAAAAGATCGCGTAGAACCTTTCCTTCGGCGTCTCCCGGCCGTGAAGCGGCCTGAGAAGCACGTCCACTTCCAGCGAAAGCTGATGTGGACGGTGGCAGTACTGATACTGTACTTCGTCCTATCCAACATCTCAGTCTTCGGGCTGAGCAGCAGCTCGCAGGACGTGCTGGCGGCTTACCGTGCCATCCTGGCCGGCTCGACGGGGTCGATCATCCTTCTGGGCATCGGCCCGATCGTCACGGCCTCCATCGTGCTGCAGCTACTGGTCGGCGCGGAGATCCTGCCGCTGGATACGACGGACCCGAAGGACCAGGCGATCTTCCAGGGCTTACAAAAGCTGCTGGTGTTCGTTATGATTGTCCTGGAGATCCTTCCGCAGATGTATGGAGGATACCTGATACCTGATCCCACCATAGCTGCTCAGCTTGGGATCAGCACGGGCATCCTCTCTCTCATCATTTTCATTGAGGTCGCCTTCGGCGGCGTTCTCATCTTATACATGGATGAGATCGTCTCCAAGTGGGGCATCGGCAGCGGCGTTTCGCTGTTCATCGTGGCGGGCGTCGCGCAGGCCCTGATGGGCGGCATATTCAACTGGAACCCGCCCGTGATCAGCCAGCCTCTGGGTGTCCAGATTTCCGGGGTCGGCTATAACGACCCGATCGGCATCATTTTTAAGTGGAACTATCTCCTTTCGACATACACGCAGAGCCAGCTATTGTCCACGGACGGCTTACTGATGCTGCTCACCCGCGGCGACGTACTGGCGCTGATCGCGACCATCGCGATTTTCCTGATGGTAGTATACGTGGAATCGACGAGGATCGAGATACCGCTGTCCCACGCGGCCGTAAGGGGCGCCCGGGGCAAGTTCCCCGTGAAGCTCATCTACGCGTCGGTCCTGCCGATGATCCTCGTCAGGGCTCTCCAGGCCAACGTCAAGCTCATCGGAAGCCTGGCCTATAGCCGGTATAACTTTACCGCGCTGGGTACGTACAATTCCGCGGGCGTCCCGCAGCCGCCGGGCCTCTGGTACTTCCTGAACCCGATCGGCAGTTATAACGACTGGCTGCCGCCATACGTATACTCGTACTATCCGGGCATCCAGTCCTGGATGATCGCCCTGCACTTCCTGGTGGACGCGTTCATTCTCATCGCGGGCGGCATCGTGTTCGCCATCTTCTGGGTGGAGACCACGGGCATGGGCTCGACCAAGGTCGCCAAGCAAATACAAAAGAGCGGCATGCAGATACCAGGTTTCCGCAGGAACGAGCAGGTCATCGAGAAAGTCGTCTCCCGCTATATCCCAAAGGTCACAGTGATCGGCGGCGCCTTCATCGGCGTGCTGACGCTGATCGCCAGCATGTTCGGCCTGATCGGAGGCGTAGGCGGTACGGGCATGCTGCTGGCCGTGAGCATCATATACCAGCTCTACGAGAAGGTGGCGAGCGAACAGCTCATGGAGATGCACCCGCTCATACGAAGATTCCTCGGAGAAGAATAGTATGCAGATCGTCCTATTCGGGCCCCCGGGTGCCGGTAAAGGCACCCAGGCAAAGTTTATTTCCGAAAAGTTCAATGTTCCGCACATCTCCACGGGCGATATCCTCAGGGAGAATGTCCGTGAAGGCACTGCGCTGGGAAAAAAGGCAAAGGTCTTTATGGATAATGGCGCCCTCGTCCCCGACGAGCTGCTGATCGACCTGATCAGGGACCGCCTGCAGAAGCCCGACACGAAAAAGGGCTTCCTGCTCGACGGCTTTCCCAGGACGATCGCGCAGGCGGAGGCACTGGACCCGATCCTGGACGACATCAATAAGAATCTGGACGCCGTCGTGAACGTCGACGTCGGCGCGAATGAATTGATAAGTCGGCTGTCAGGGCGCAGGACATGCCGTTCCTGCGGGGCGACTTACAACATCAAGTCTAACCCGCCTAAGGTCCCCGGCGTCTGCGATCAGTGCGGCGGCGAGCTCTACCAGAGGGCCGACGACACCGAGGCAGCTATCAAGCACCGCATAGAGGTCTATCAGAAGCAGACTCAGCCCCTCATCGACTATTACCGGAAGAAGGGCCTGCTCATAGACATAGACGGCGAGCGGGAGATCGACGAGGTGCGCTCGGACATCCTGAAGGCCCTCGAAAGATTGCAGTAACGTTATATGTACAAATCTTCTATTTTCATGAGGAGTCGTGATGAGCGACAATAATACTACTGAAACGAAGGCCAAGAAAAAAGGCGGCATCGTAAACACTATCCAGAATATCATCCTGGTGCTCGGGTTCGGCATTTTCATCGGCTCTATCTTTTTGCCTGCCTGGTTCAGGAATACGATGTCCTATTACGTGAACATTATCGTATCGCCTATCAACGCTACCATGCCGTTCTACATGGCCGTGCTTATCATAGCTCTTATCGTCTCGGTCGCTTCCACGATCATACAAAAGTACACCATGGACTGGGACCTTTACCGGCGTGTCATGCAGAGGAACCAGTCGTACCAGAAGGAGTACAAGGAAGCCCAGCTTTCGGGGAATAAGAAAAAGCTCAAGCAGCTCGAGCAGGAACAGCTTAGCATGATGTCGGACCAGACGGAGATGACCAAGCAGCAGATGAAGCCTATGGGCTTCATCGTGTTCGTCTCCATCCCCCTGTTCTGGTGGGCTTACTGGTATTTACAGCAGCCGGCTAACATCGGCATGACGATGATCTTCCCGCTCTTCGGCGCGGTCAAGCTGACGGACGGGTTCCTGCTCTTCCCGTACTGGGTCTGGTGGTCGCTGATCTGCTCGATGGCCATTAGCTCCATGGTCAGGAAAGCCCTTAACACAGGTACCGTGGCCCCATCATGATCGTTACGCTTAGCGGTCTTCCCGGCTCCGGGAAGACGTCTGTCGCACGAGAGCTCATCGACAGGTATGGTTTCACCATGATATCCGCGGGCGAGCAGTTCAGAAGACTCGCCCAGGAGCGGGGCATGACGCTGGAGGAGTTCGGCGCCCTGGCCCAGAAGGAATCTTCCATCGACATAGCCATCGACCGGAGGCAGAAAGAGCTGGCGCAGAAATGCGACATGGCCCTCGTGGAGGGCCGCCTGGCCGGCCATACCATCGAAGCTGACCTCAAGATATGGCTGAAGACTACGCCCCAGGTACGTGCGCGGAGGGTCGCGAAGCGCGAGGGCATATCCATCGAGAAGGCGCTTGCGGATAACGAGGCCCGGGAGCTCGTCGAGTCGACGCGCTATAAGAAGTTCTACAATATCGACCAGCACGACTGGTCCTGCTACGACCTGATCATCGACACGCGATTGTGGGATGCGAAGGGCGTGGCGGATATCATCTCTATGGCAATTGACGGGTTGAAGAATAATGGCGCCTGATATGCTGCCGGGCGAGCGGCCACGAGAGCTTTTAATAAAGGAAGAATGCCGGCCTCAGGGCTACGGCAAGGACCCTTACGCCCGGAGCGTTGTGGAGCTTTTGGAGAAGGGCGTCATCAATTTAGACAAGCCCTATGGCCCGACGAGCCACGAGGTCACGGCTTGGGTCAAAAATATTCTGCACATCAAGCGTGCCGGCCACAGCGGCACGCTGGACCCCCACGTGACGGGTGTTCTTCCCACAATGCTGGGCGACGCCACGCGTCTCGTGCGCAATTTACTTTTATCCGGTAAGGAATACGTCTGTGTCATGCGGCTGCACGCAGACGTCCCGGAAGCCCGGGTTAAAGCCATCCTGGGCGAGTTCACCGGCGTCATCTACCAGCGGCCTCCCCTGGTCAGCGCGGTAAAGCGACAGCTGCGCAAGCGGACCATCTACTATATCGATTTTTTAGAGATGGACGGCCGGGACGTGCTCTTCAAAGTCGGCTGCGAGGCGGGCACCTACATCCGGAAGCTGTGCCACGACATGGGCGAGGCGCTGGGCGTCGGAGCCCACATGTACGAGCTCCGACGGACCAGGTCGGGCCCGTTCAAGGAGGACGATACACTCATCACGCTCCAGGACCTGACGGACGCCTACTTTTATTATACGCAGGGCGATGAGGCGCCGCTAAAAAATATTATCCTGCCCATGGAGCATGCCTTGAGGAATATGCCACGTATCGTGGTAAAAGACTCGGCGGTCGACGCGCTCGCCGAGGGCGCCCAGCTATATGTCCAGGGGATCAGTAAGGTCGACACTGGAATTCAGAAGGGTGATATGGTGGCCGTATTCACGCTGATCGGCGAGGTTGTCTCCATAGGTACGGCGAAGATGACCACCGAGGAGATCATGGCGGTAAAAGAGGGACAGGCGATGGATACTGTGCGCGTCGTCATGGAGCCGGGAGTATACCCCAAAGAGTGGAAGAAAACATTTAAATGATAGAACCACGAATTAGGGTTGCGTTTTGTGTAATGCCGAGGTAGTCTAGTGGTAAGGCGCAAGCCTGGAATTCTATAATGGAAACCAGTCAGCTTGTGGGGGGAAACTTCCGCAAGGGTTCGAGTCCCTTCCTCGGCGCTAACTTTTAAGCTTTTTCGAAGACATTCCTCTCGTCTGCCATCTCGTCTTTATATAGATAGACGCAGTACTCGGTGGACATGTAATCCGCCCGGACCACGACTCTTTTCGTCAGGCCTCTACAGAACTTCAGCACCTCTTCGGGCGGGCACTGCCAGTATGCGTCATTGCCGGCGGAGGTCGGGCCCAGGAAATCGGCGGCCACCCCTTTATTGCAGACATCGAACATCTTTTTCAGCGTATCCCGGATGAATCGGCGGTTATCGGATATCTTAAGAGTAAAAATGCCTGCGGCAAAGGCCCAGTTGAATTCGCTGCCGGCATCGTCATCCTCAAAATCCGCTACCACGAACCGGGCGTCTGGATAAGCTTCCCGGGCGATACTGATAAAGTCCGGATTAATATCGACTCCCGTATAATCGACTTTTATTCCCCGGCCTGCGAGGTAGCCGTAAAGGTCGCCGAACCCACATCCGACGTCCAGGACGGAACTGCCCTGAAGATCGCCGATGGACGTAAGCGCATCGAAGCGTACTTTCCTGGCCCCGGGGATCCAGCCCAGGCTCCGGGTGTCGTGGCCATAAGACTTCAGCTTCTCGCCATAATAATTTTTTAGTATGTCCCTGTCGGCGGGCCTCAAGCGGATCCAACCTTAATATTACCCGATATTAGAGATATTATCTCATAAAATAGTAAGCCTTAGAAAATAATTATAACGATTATTCATTTAAAAATTACAACAACTATTTATCATAATACTCCTAAATAGAATATTGTAAGGAGGTTAACCGGATGAAGCACGTAGAATTGTCCTACTGGCCTTTCAGGTCGATGTCAATATTGATCCTGATCATGGGCCTGACCGTATTGAACGAACAGACTAACGGGCCCCTGTCGCTCATAAATATGGACCCCCTCATCTATGGCATCCTGGCCATCGGCGTAGGGCTCATCATCGTCATCTGGTTCATGTACGAAACGCAGGTCAGCTATAATCCATGACCTGCGCCTTTTCAGGATTATTAATTTTAGTCTAAGTATATAAAAATCGGAGAAGAGCTAAAATTTTTATCTATCCTTGCGCTCGGTCACATCTGTAACAAAGGCATAAAAGTAAAGCGGATGGCCGGCCTTATCGAAGATGACGTGGTCGTAGAGCTCGACGGGCACCCGGGAGCCGTCCCTTCGCATATATTCCTTACGATAGATGGCCGGCATTTTTGACCTGACCTGGCCGGCGATGATGCCCGACTCCTGCTTGCGCCACTCGGGCGGCGTTAGTTCCACCACACGCTTAGAGCGAAGCTCGTCCTTCGAGTAGCCCACGAGCCGGCAAAAAGCTCCATTACACCCGATGATAAGGCCCGAAGAATCCGCGATGACGAAGGGCTGCGACGAGCCCCCGACGACGTCTAAGAGAAGCTCGACGCACTGGCTTAGCGGGCTTTTCGCGTCCGTTTGTATGGCTGCAGGCATGATATTATGTGAGCGCCGGCGGCCATAAATGTTGTCGTCATGGAAAATAGCAGGGAAGCCCGCATGGATAAATGATTAACACGTAATTTTACAGAACCGGTCGCCGTATAATAAAGAGCCGTTACCCGCTATCGACAACATATTAAACGTTTAGATTATCCTTGAGACCATGGACAGGACACTAGGGATCTTCAGCTTATCCGCGCTCGTCCTTGTGGTCGCCACGGCGGCTATGCTCACATCGACGGCGGGCCAGCAGGCGACTACGGGGCCAGATGGGGCCGCCTACGTGGCAAAGAGCTTCATACTGAACGAGCCGACCTTCAAGTTCGACGGCATGATGGATACGCTCAGGGTCAACGTCACCGGCACTTACCCCGATCCTGGCATGTACGAGGTGACGGGAGACTTCACCTGCGCGCACGGCGGCTATGGTGACAGAAACGGCATGATGGTGACTGAAGCGCTGACGCCCCACGATTGCCGGATCATCGTCCAGGAAGGAAAGGTCACGTCGGCCGTTATGGACGGCACTTACGACATGGTGGCACAAAAGATAATTGTATAAGCATCGATGTCATCCCGCCTTACTTATTGCCGTAAGGCGGGATGTTGCGGTGTAGATTCTATTGGAGAATAGGTTCCCGTAAGGGCGATATAGCAGAAGATAAGCTACATAACCCCCGTTCCCCAATTTATATAATTTTTACCGGCCATATATTAACTTTCTCTAACGATCAGTCAACCGACGCGCTTCGCGGCAGTCTCCGGCGATTCGCCGCATGAGGGCGGTATCCAGCTGGCCCCTGCTTCTTTCATGCCCGTGCCGGGCCCGTGCGGGCCGGAGAAAAAGCTTATATACCATCAAGCAGTGGAATACACTCGTTTATTTCGTTCATCTGTGTTTTCGAGACAGTGTGTGCTGTTCCCGCTATCGGCAGGAACTACCTTCACATGGTATCTGCAAGAGGCACAACGGATGAAAAAGGAGACAACATAATGGCAGAGAAATCCGATAAGCCTGAAAAGGCAAAGAAAGACCAGAAGCAGGAGGCCCCCGCGGCAGAATCCGCTTCTGCAGCCGCTCCCGCCGCCCCTAAGAAGGGCGGAAAGAAGGAGAAGGCCGCAAAGCCCGCCGAAGGCGCCGAAGCCCACGGCAAGAAGCAGCCGAAGGCGAAGAAAGCCGAGGAAAAGCCCAAGGACGAGATCAAGTACCTCGTGCGCATCGCGAACACCGACCTGGACGGCACCGCTAAAGTGCTGTACGCCCTCACGGGCATCGACGGCATCGGCATCCGCGTGTCCAAGATCCTCGCCCGGAAGGCGGAAGTCGACCCGAACGCGACCATGGGATACTTATCCCCGGAGCAGGTCGACAGGCTCAGGAACGCCCTCGATAACATCGACACCATAATGCCTGTCTGGATGCTGAACAGGCGCAATGACACTTACACCGGCGAGAACCGGCACCTTACGGGTACCGACCTCATTCTCAGCAACAAGGAAGACATCAACCTGATGAAGAAGATCCGGTCCTATAAGGGCATCCGGCACGAGCGCGGCCAGAAGGTCCGCGGCCAGAGGACCAGGTCGACCGGCAGGACCGGGGCCACCGTAGGCGTCGTCAGGAAGAAGGAAGTCGCCGCAGCCGGCGGAGCGGCAGCCGCACCGGCAGCGCCGGAGAAGAAGTGAGGTGATTTAGATGGGATACCCAGGTAAGGCAAAGAAGCTCTACAACACTCCTCACCACCCGTGGCAGAAGACCAGGATCGACGAGGAGACCGCGCTGGTCAAGAAATACGGCCTGCGAAATAAAAAGAGCGTGTGGAAGTTCGCCTCGATGCTCCGCAAGTACAGGGGCCAGGCCAGGACGCTCTTAGGCGTTCTGGGCACCGGTCTCGCGGCCGAGGACTCGCACTATGCGCGGGAAGCCGGCCAGGTCCAGGCCAAGCTACAGAAGCTCGGCGTGCTCAAGGAAGACTCGAAGCTCGAAGACATCCTCGCCCTCAAGATCGAGGACCTGCTGGAAAGGCAGCTTCAGACCATCGTCTTCCGGAAGGGCTATGCGAACTCCATGAAGCAGGCCCGGCAGTTCATCGTCCACGGTCACATCTCCCTGAACGGCAGAAAGATCACCGTGCCCAGCTACATGGTGCTCAAGGCCGAGGAAGACACCATAGCGTACTACGTCGGCTCGCCCATCACCAAGGACGCGCTGACCGCGAAGCCCGTCGTGAAGGCCTCCGCCCCCAGGGCGCCGGCACCGGCGGCAGCCCCGGCAGCAGTGCCCACGTCCGAGGTCGTAGCCGAGACCCCGCAGCCGCCAAAGGAGGCTTAAGAGAATGGCAGACCAGATGAAGTGGGCAGTCGCTCACATATTCTCATCGTTCAACAACACCATCATCACCGTCACCGACCTGACGGGCGCCGAGACGCTCGCCAAGACGTCGGGCGGCATGGTGGTCAAGCAGGCCCGCAACGAGAGCTCGCCATATGCAGCCATGCAGATGGCCGCTAACGTCGCCGAGCAGATCAAGGCGAAGGGCATCCAGGGAGTACACATCAAGGTGCGTGCACCCGGCGGAAACCGCCAGAGGAGCCCTGGCCCCGGCGCCCAGGCGGCCATAAGGTCGCTCGCCCGGGCAGGCCTGAGGATCGGAAGGATCGAGGACGTTACCCCCATTCCACACGACGGCACGAGAGCCCCGGGCGGAAAGAGAGGTAGGCGCGTATAAGTATGAAGCTGGAAATACTGGAGCTCGGCAACCGCAAGGCAAAGTTCATCATTTCCGAGACCACCCCCGCGTTCGCGAACGCCATCCGGCGCTCGATGCTCGCGGACGTGCCCAAGATGGCCATCGACTACGTCGATATCTACGATAACACGTCCGTCATGTTCGACGAGATGCTCGCCCACCGCATGGGGCTCATACCGATCCGGACGAACCTGGAAATGTACAGGCTCCGCGAGGAGTGCGACTGTAAAGGCGAAGGCTGTGCCCTGTGCCAGGTGACCTACACGCTGTCCGCGGAAGGCCCCTGCATGGTCCACTCCCGGGACATGAAGTCCTCGGACCCGGAGACCGTTCCGGCCGACGACAACATACCCATCATCGAGCTTAAGGACGGCCAGAAGCTCGTGCTCACGGCCGTGGCGCGGCTCGGAAGGGGCAAGGAGCACGCCAAGTTCCAGCCCGTGTGCCCGCCCGGCTATAAGTACGTGCCCGTCGTGGAGATCAACGATAAGTGCGACTCGTGCAAGCAGTGCGTCGAACAGTGCCCCCGCGGCGTCTTCGCCGTGGACAAGGGCAAGGTCGTCGTGGATAACCCCCTGAACTGCTCCATGTGCGAGCTGTGCCTGGAAGCATGCGACCTGGGCGCCATCAAACTGTCGACCGACAACTCGGCTTTTATTTTCACCGTCGAGACGGACGGCTCGTTCAGCGCCCAGGAGATCATCACCCGGGCCGCCGACTCCGTCCGGGCGAAGGCCGCCGGGCTCAACGAAGTCCTCGAGAGTTTCTAATTAAAAAATCGGCCTCGTGTAATAGGCGCGAGGCACCTTTTCTATTTTAAAGACGATTAACTTTATAAAGCTTGAACTTCATTATAAAACCGCCTTACGTGTTACTATCAGCGTATGCGGGGGTAGTCAAGCCAGGCCAAAGGCGTAGGACTTAAGATCCTATCTCGAAGGAGTTCAAGGGTTCGAATCCCTTCCCCCGCACCTGCTATTTTTAAATCTTAATCTTCGCGGTTCGACGACGGCCTGATGGCCGACTGATGCCCGAAAAGCCTCCGCCGAACGCGATAGCCCTTTTCGCTGGTATTCCACGCCGATCCAGTAGTCGATCGTGGCCGAGCGGTTCACGCGGTCGATGTTATGGAAGCTGAGAACGCCGGCGACGTTACCGTTATAAAAAATGCCCGTAACGAGAGCTTCTCCCCGGGAATACTCTTCGAGCGAGCCCCGGATGAACGCTCTCGTATCCTCCACGCATCTTGTCCGATCTATCCACGGCATCCAGGGCCTCAGGTGTTCCCTGCTGCGGTCTGACAGCCCGAATAATTCCTCTGCATATCGATCCTCGAGAAGCCTGAGCTCAAGCCCTTGCCCGACGACACGGCTGAACATAATTTAACAAGTAATGTTCCCCGAGTAATAAAATTAACTTTAAAGATGGTCGATTTTAAAAAATCCTCCGCTGAACGTGAGAATTTTCAAAAAAGTTAGAGTATTGCCCCTGCTCTGTTAATATGCCCTGATAATTATTGAAAGACTATAGCCCTGCTAATCAGCGAGCTGCTCCTTTCCTTTTCGACGAGCCCGACTTCGCTGGCGGTGCTGACCATCTCATTGAAGGCTTTCATCGGCGGATGCATTCTGAATTCGACGATGTAGATACTTCCGTTCGGCTTTAGTATCGACTTGAGCTCTTGCAGCAGTTTCCTTTTATCCGGCACTTCGTGGACCATGAAGAAAGCGACTACCAGGTCGACTTTTTCCGTGACACCGATTTTATCCGCTTCGCATTTGCGAAGCACGATCCGGTCTTCGATGTCCGTTCCCTTGACCTTGTCCCTTAAAATGTCAAGCATTCCCTGCTGCAGGTCTGCGGCAATTACCTTACCGGATCTTCCTACCTGGCGGGCGATCTCCGTCGTGAAATATCCCGAGCCGCAGCCCAGGTCCAGGACAACCATGCCTTCCTTGATGCGGCCTTTTAATATCTTTTCCGGGTTTTGAAGCCATTTTCGGGCACGGCTATCGAGGCCCCCAGCGTGTTCGACGGGGCATACATGTTCGTATCGTTCCATTGTTTCATCACCTTATCATCTTATTTTGATGTATTTCGTATACCGGCTAAACAATAATTTCAAAAAAATTACCTTGCGCAATCAAATTCATCGGCGCATTTCTCCATGGCCAGGAGGAACTTTTCGAGGAGCAGGAACTCGTCTTCGGCCAGGTTGCCGAGCGAATTTTCCACGCTATTAACGAGCATCGCATGGTATCGGTCATGCCCGTTTTGAGCGACCTTGCCGGATGCGGTTAGCTTTAACAGGACTTCTTTTTCGTTACCGGCGCTGCTATATTTAACGGCCAGGCCTTTTGATTCCAGCTTTTTCACCATCTGCGAGACGGCTCCTTTTGTCACGCCCATATTTTTCGCCATATCGGTGACATTCATCCCCGGATTCATGCCAATGGCCTGGACCAGATGTATCTCCGCGGGAGAAAGGACGCCGCCAGTACCGTAATCTCTTTTTCGCGTATCGGCCTCGTCCATCTTGTTGAGGATCCTGACCCAGATCTCCATGAGCTTTAAGAATTCCTCTTTCGCCATTGGCTCACCATGTTATTGTTTAGTAGATATACATTATTGTTTAGTATCTATACAATAATCGTATTTATAACTTACGATTCATTTCACCCTGGAAGGCCTGACGATGCGACCGGCCGACATTAAGAATAAAACAACGGTACTAACCGAAAGCGGTGATGACAGACGCTATTTTTGTAAATAAGCTCTAAGTTCATAAAGAATAAAAATTCGCCAGGACATGGACCTTAACAAGACAAAAACTCTTGGCACTATTCTTCGCGATCTATTTTGCGCTGATAATTGATCGCGTCCATTCAGGGTATAAGCCCTGGGACACATATAATGCCTGGAAAGGAAGACCTCACAATGTCCGGTGCTTAGTGGCGGCGTAGCACATCCTGTTCATCATACCGCTATTGCATTTTGCAGTGCTATTCGCACTTCTCGGATCAGTCGATATACCATTCGACCTGACTGTCCGGGGAATTCTCAATCGGGTCCTGGTGGGCCTGGGCCATCTTAATGTCCGCTAATATCTTTCCCGGGCCGGAGAATCAATCGAAAGTCGCACGCGAGTAGAATAAATTGAAAAATTATGTTCCAGTTTTAGGCTGAACCATGTAAATATATCATAAATTTGGAAGGCAAATCGCCAATTTTTTATGGGTCATCGAAAAATTTATATTACCCTTTGATAAACTATCGATTGGCAACAATTGACCGCCATCAAAACGATTTAATCAGGTGGTAGCCGGAGTTAAATATTCATGATAACCTCCGGGCGCTAGCATTCCGTCAACTATGTCCCCCATGGTGTGATGCAATGAGCCTCTAAGGGTGTGGAAGTATCCTCCGGCTGCCCCCTCGCATTTCATTTTAAAATCAGCTTTACTTTCACGGCACTTTAGCTTTAGCCATTTATACTGGCCGGGCAGACTATTGATCATGAGCGCCACGGCAAGCATATCCATATGGCTTGACAGCGATGGGTTCAAGCTCTATGTCAAGCTGAACGACCGCATGGATAACCGGGATTTCCATGAAAAATTCTTAGCGCCCCTCAAAGTGCTGGGCTTCCGGTTCGACGCTTCGAAGGTGGCTCATGGCATCGAGATAGGGGAGCCGGAGGAGCTCGGGCTGCTTATACGACAGCTGGAGCTGAACTTCCGGGTGGGCCCGCTCGAGAAGGAAGAGATCATGTACTGGCTCGGGCTCCACGAGCGGCCGAAAAAAGCTAATACGAACATGGTAGCGGCTCTACGATGATATCGATTTTCTTTTAGCAATACTCTCCTTGTCCTTTGCCGTATCCCCCGTAGCCACTGGATCTATCCGGTTGGTATCACGAAACCATGAAAGATTTTTATCCTATGTAAGGATACTAACCTCTCTAAGATACCTCCCCTTTAGAATTACTTTAAATTTCGTTGCTGTATTGAATAAGTCTTGTTTGTCGTGCACTTCTCCGGCTTAAGACCGCGAAGACCTTATTAAAGAAATTGCTGTGTCGAATATGCCCTTTTAAGTCTCAGAGTGTATGAAGGCCCTCAGTGCCCTTAAAAAGCTTAAAAGACGAGAGTAATTCAACACAGCGGGCATAATTAATTTCTTTAATAGAGTCTTCGTGGCCTTCGCGTTAGCTTTGCGGTCTTCGCGCTCGAATAGTCTTCGCGGGCTTAGCAAGCTTTGCGGGCTTAAAAGGGGTCATCCAAATAGACAACAGCTATTATTCAACACAGCAAATTTCGTTAAAGTTATCGCAAAACGATTTTACCGTACGCAGAAATGTCCTTATCATGACATTTCCTCCGCGAAAAAAACGGCGTTACATCGAGAAAACGCCCGGCGGCGAAGTAGTCGAGATCAGGCCATCGCCGGACGACTATAAATACCACAGCGAGGAGCTCGACGAGCCGTTCCGAATGAGGGGTGTCGATTAAGCCTGTTTTCCGCTTCAACCAGTAAGCATTTAAACGTTTATTACATATTTTTGAATTAAGCGAGTAGCTCACTGTGCAAGTGGAGCTCATGCGGTAAGAGGAGAGAACATGCCATACAAGGAGTTTGAAGTATTTACAAAGAGGACAGGATACGTACCACAGCTTCTGGAGCTTATCAAGGATACGGACCCGGAGATGTTCGAGACGATCTCCAAGCTCGACGAGGTCATCCTCAAGGATGGCGCAGTGTCGGAGAAGAATAAGCGCCTGATAGCGATGTGCATGTCCGCCCAGATGCAGTGTGAAAAGTGCGTCGACGTCCACGCGAAGGCCGCTATGTTCCACGGCGCGTCCAAGTACGAGGTCATGGAAGCCCTCTTCGTCGCCATGCTCGTGGGCGGGGCCCCGTGCCTGTCGGCGGCCAGAAGGACCATCGCCTTCCTGAAGGGCGAAATGGACCCGATGGAGTTCGCGGGCGAGTAAAACATTCATTTTTTTAATAACGATAATATTTTTATCATACCCGTTTTTCTTATTATCATGGTCACTCCCCGGGACGTCCTCAATCGTCTAAAGTGGAAAGAGGGCGAGAGCATCGACGAAGCCCTTATCTTTTACATACACCGGGGAGCGCCAGGAGACTCGAAAGCCGTATCGGGAGCCGATATCGCCGCCCTCGAAGGGTTCTGCTTCGAGCTCGGCACGGGCGCGTGCATTCCCTACCACAGAGTTTACAAAATAACCTACCGGGGTAAGACCGTCTTCGAACGATACAAAAAGAGGGCGGACGAATGAGGCTTATAACTAGCAGTAATTGCCCCATAGTTTAGAAAACAAGCCTACTGCGCTATTGTTTATGGATTTTCCCTCTTTTCGCTCGAACAATTACTAATATATTTAAAATTAATTGTTTTAGTAACTCATGTGATTGAGGGGGAGTTGTATTATAAAGCTTAGTAAGGCATACTTTCTGATCTTTGTGGCTCTCATGCTGCCCATCCTTGCATGTACAACGAACGCCGCATTCTCGTTCAGTAATCCGGGAATCAGCATAACCGCCGGCCCTGGCCTGGGGTCCGGGCCGACCGTGTTCAACACGTATTCGCACGACCTGACCACGCTCGGCTCGGGCGCCGCCGCGAGCGCGGCCGCCAACGCATACTCAGCACCGTCCTATGGATATGGCGCCGGATGGGTCCCGCCCGTGGGGCCGGCCTGTCCGCCTATACCAGGATGCGATAACGGGCTTCCGTATGGCATTGGCTCCTGGCTGCCGTCGGTCTTTAGCGCCTATCCGGCATCCGCCGACCAGGCCGTGAACCAGGAGTGGGGTAACCAGGCGCTGGAGGACAACACGTTCGCTACCAGCTTCTACACTGCCGGAACGAGCCCTTTTGGTGGTCTGTGTAACGCGTGCATCTCCGGCAATGCGCCGCAGGAGTTCACGCTCCAGTTCTTCTAAAAGCGTTATGGGGGCCTTTGCCCCCGCTATTTCAAATGCAAAATCTTCTATTTTTAACCAGTGTTATTTCCCGTGAAGGTATGGCGATGGATAGAAAGTTACTGGAAGCGGCCGCGGCGTTACTTTTCATGGTTATGCTCGTTCGTTTTAGCGGGACTGCACAGGAGGTAAAGCTAGACGTCAGAAGCCCGGTATTCGCGAGCGGGGACCGGATACCGGCGAAATATACGTGCGACGGCGAGGACGTATCGCCGCCTATAGAATGGTCCAGAGGGCCGACGGCAACGGAGTCATATGCTCTCATCATGGACGACCCGGATGCGCCCGGCGGCGTATTCACACACTGGGTCATCTACAACATTCCATACAACGTCACCCGTTTTGAGCAATACGTGACAGCCCTGGACCGGCTCGACGACGGCACGACACAGGGCAAGAACCATTTCGGCCGGATAGGCTACGGCGGGCCGTGCCCTCCTCCGGGGAAGCCCCATCATTACCGGTTTAACGTCTACGCGCTAGATAACCGGCTCAGCCTGGGGCCAGGTGCCACAAAGGAGGGGCTGCTGAAGGCCATGGACGGCCACGTACTGGCGCAGGGCGTGCTAATGGGTATATACGGGAGATGAACAGATTAGATCACGGCATCGGGAAGAGTAACGTACATGTACGTGAGGCAGCTGTATGGGCCTGGATGAAGTAACGATCTCAAAGGCTATTATCGAAGATTTTTACCGGGCGTTCCTCGAATATACGGATATTGACGCCGGGATCGTCGGGGCCGGGCCATCGGGGCTCGTCTGCGCCGCATACCTGGCGCAGGCCGGCTTTAGGATCGCCGTCTTCGAGAGAAAGCTTTCCGTCGGCGGAGGCATGTGGGGCGGAGGCATGATGTTCCCCCGCATCGTCGTCCAGGAGAGCGCCCTGGATATATTGGACGATTTTGGCATACGGTATAAGGCGTACGCGCCCGGCTACTACCTGGCGAACTCCGTGGAGGCCGTGGCGAAGCTCGCGGCCGGGGCCGTATCGAGCGGAGCGGAGATCTTTAATCTCATGAGCGTCGAGGACGTGATGATACGCGAGGACGACGCGGTGGCCGGCCTCGTCGTCAACTGGACGGCGGTGGAGATGGCGGGGCTGCACGTTGACCCGCTATCCATAAAGGCAAAAATGGTCGTCGACGCCACGGGCCATGATGCCAGCGTCTGCCGTATCGTCGAGAGGAAGGTGGCGGGTGCCGGATTCAACGAGGGAAAAGGCGTCGTCGGCGAAAAATCCATGTGGGCGGAGGCCGGTGAAAAAATGCTCGCCGCCACCACGCGGGAAGTATACCCGGGGCTCGTCGTCACGGGCATGGCGGCGAACGCCGTTTCCGGGGGGCACCGCATGGGGCCGGTCTTCGGCGGCATGCTGATATCCGGGACGATGGCCGCCGAGCTCGTGAAACACAAATTAAAGGAGCGGCAATAGCCGTCATATTTCGAAACTCTTAAGTATATATCCCCGGTATTTTGATACCATGACCGACATTCCCGAAGATCACCCCCGTTATAAGTCGCTATTGACGAGGGAGCTGCTGGTTAAGGGCGTGAAGGATGGCATCGCGAGCATGCAGGGCCTCATCGCGCAGGGCCGCGGCGAAGCGTTCGACTATCTTCTCGGGGAGCGCACGACCGCGTCGGCAGAACGGGCTGAAAAAGCGGCGGTCGCCATGATGCTGCTGGCGAAGAGGCCCGTCATTTCGGTCAACGGCAATGCGGCCGCTCTCGTATCCGGAGAGCTCGTGGAACTCTCGAAAGCTCTGGATGCCCCGCTGGAAGTCAACCTGTTCCACCGCACCGAGGAAAGGGCGGCGAAGATCATCTCTTTATTGAAGTCGAAAGGAGCCGCCAGGGTTTATGGCGATAAGCCGGACAGGCTCATACCGGGGCTTTCCCATGAAAGGGCGAAGGCCGCCTCCGAAGGCATTTATGCGGCGGACGTAGTGCTAGTGCCGCTGGAGGACGGGGACAGGTGCGAAGCCCTTGTAAAGATGGGCAAGAAGGTCATCGTCGTAGACCTCAACCCGATGTCGAGGTCGGCCAGGAAGGCGACGGTCACCATCGTCGATAACATTGTCCGGGCAGTGCCAGGCATGGCCGCGCTGGCGCGGGAAATGAAAAGTATGCAGCCTTCGACGCTGGAAAAATACCTGGAAGAGTACCATAACGAGGAAGCGCTGGAGTGGGCGCTCGAGGAGATGATGGATAATGTAAAAGCGCTGGACAGGTAAGAGTATCGTATAATTCCTTTTATTAACCGGTCATCTCCATATAAGCAATTGCGAAATATTATTACATTATAGTGTATATTATTTTAAGGTGATTAAATATGGAGCAATATGTGGAACACGCCGTCGATAAGACGTTCGGAGGGGCGGAAAAGTTAAAAGTCCAGGCTGCCGACACCCTTGAAGAGGCTGCGAGAAAGCTCAGGGAAATGAGCATTACGGCGACGGGGGAAGATATCAAGGCCGTTCTCAATGAAACCGGGGCCAGGATCGATACGCTCAAGGGAGACATGGGCCGGAAGGTCGAGCCCGTCGAGGACTTTATTACCGAGCACCCGTTCATGTCGATCGCCATTGCGGCCGGCGCAGGCATACTGATCGGCGCGCTGCTCATACGGCGCGACTAGAGGTGTAAAATTGCCCGATGAGGCCGCTGCAGGGCCGGCAAAGCCCTCCCTGGAGGCCGAGTTCGCCGCCCTGGCCAGGAACCTGGACCTGTACCTGCGGCAGAAGACGGACCTCTATATACAGCACTACCTGCTCGACCCGCTAGAGTTCGTCCTGGAGCAGATCGTCTATATCGCAGTGGTCGCGTCGCTCCTGGTCGTGGGAACGGTCGCCTTGAGCGTCGGCGCCATACTCTTCATCTCGTCGCTGATACCCCTCTGGGCCGCGCTGCTCATCTGCGGCGTTGTTGCGATGCTGCTGGCTATCGTGCTCACCTATTTTATGTTCGCCCGCAAGCTGATATTGAAGACGCCTAAGGCCGAGGAGGCGCCCTGATGCTGCCGATGCCGCGGAAGGCCGTGACCGAGGAGGATGTCAAGGCAACGGAGGCCCGGCTGGCCGAATCGTTCGAGAGCCTGAAAAAGTCGATCACGGCGATACCGGAGGAGGCCACGAAGCCGGTCACGGATACCGTTAAGGCTCACCCGTACGCTACCGTTGGAACGGCCGCCGGCGCGGGGTTCGCGCTCTACAGCCTGCTGAGCCTGCTTATCCCTAAGACGAAGGTCATTAAGCGGGAAGTCATCGTGCAGCCCCAGGTTGAAGTAAAGGAGCGGGAAGTCAAGTCTTTTAGCTCGAAGCTACTTTCGGAGGCCGTAGCACTGGCCACCCCCTATATCACGAGCTATATGGAAAACGAGTTGGCCCGTATCCGGTCTAAACAGTCTGAGCCGGAACAAGAAAAGGAATCTTAGGATCAGGCCTTTTTTTGTATCTTTTCCCCGAGGACGGCTCTCAGCAGGTTGGGCGCCTCGAGGTCCTTTGTTCCCGCGCCGTAGCCCGTTTTTTCTGCTGTCATGTAGGGCATGGGCCCATAGCCTCCGCAGAGGCCGGCAAGGATGGCGGCGCCCGTCGGCGTTACGAGCTCGGACTGGATGCCGGTCGAATAGATGGATGCGCCTTTTAATAGTTCCAGCGTCGCCGGCGCCGGGACCGGCAGGAGCCCGTGGGACGTTTTCACGAAGCCGCTGCCGACGTTCACGGGCGATGAGAACAGGGCTTCGGCGCCCGACGCTTTGTAGCAGATGGCCGCCCCGACGACGTCCGCGATAGTATCGAGCGCGCCGACCTCGTGGAAGTGGACCTCTTCGGCGGAAATGCCGTGCACCTTTGCCTCCGCCTCCGCGAGCCGCCGGAATATATTGCCTGAGGCGGCTTTGATATCGCTTTCAAGAGCGCTGGCGTCGATGATCTCGAGGATGTCGGAGAGATGCCTTTCATGCGCGGTATCGGGGGCGATGACGTCGAGCTTCGTGCCCGCGATGCCGTGCTTTCGTACCTTTTTCACGTCGAGCCTTATGTCCAGTCCCAGCCCGTAAAGCCCGGATGCTAGCGTGCCGATCGGGATCCCCATGTCGACCATGGCGCCCAGGAACATGTCGCCGCTGATGCCCGAAAAGCAGTCTAAGTAGATGATCTTCATGTTAGCGCCCCTTCAGTACTTCGTTCATGCTGCCGCTTCTGAAACCCTGCAGGTCGAGGGCTACATACGTGAATCCGGCCTTTTTTACCTTCTCCACGATCTCTGCCCTGTATTTTATAGCGTCTGCAAGCTCCTTTTCGGGTACCTCGATCCTGGCCAGGTCTCCATGGTACCTTACCCTGAGCTGGGTAAAGCCGAAGCAGTGCAGCGCCTGCTCGGCATCCCTGACCATATGTATCTTATCCTTCGTAATTGCCTGGCCATATGGTATGCGCGTGGCGAGGCACGCTATGGAGGGCTTATCCCACGTGGGCAGTCCCATTTCTCTGGACAGCTCCCTGATCTCCGACTTGTATAGGCCGGCTTCCCTCAGCGGGCTGTGGATGTTAAGCTCTTTCATTGCCCGCTCGCCGGGGCGGTAGTCAGCCTCGTCGTCCTTGTTTGAGCCGTCTGCGATATATGCCAGGCCGAGCTTTTCTTTTTCTACGATTAGCCTTGAGAATCGGCCCTTTTTGCATACGTAACAGCGCTCGGGCGTGTTGGCGATGAACTCGGAGTTCTCCATTTCGGAGGACATCAGGGTGATGTGCCTGACGCCGAGGTCTTTTGCGATAGATGTTGCCTGGCCCAGGTCTTCCGGCGAAAGTATTTCGGAGATGGCCGTGGCTGCCGCCACTTTTTCTGTGCCGAGAGTATCGACGGCGCACTTGAGCAGGAAGGTCGAGTCCACGCCGCCGCTGAAAGCAACGAGCATGCTGCCCATGTCCTTGAGAATGCGCCTGAGGTCGAACAGCTTACGTTCCAGAGCCGGCTCTATCATGACACCTTCTTTTATGCTCTATTGTATCTAATGATTTTCGATAATTTGGATGCGCGCCGGGTTTTTGACTCAGGCCGGATTGTTTGGTTTTTTCAACACGAAAGCATGAAAGGTAAAATAATGCAAGGTATTGTTATTCTTCATCGCCCTTCAAATATGACAGCGTAATCCGATAAGACTCCTCGGTCATCATGAATTGCCGCAGATTGCTTATCAAAGCCGGATCGAGCTTTTCATTTTTTAGGGCCCTGGCAAGGGCGAAAGTATCCAGCGTGCTCAGCTCATCCCATGCGCCGGCACTTTTAAGCAATAGCTCCAGCGCTTCCCGCTCGTCGTCCCCCTTCGCCGGGAATTTTGGCTTCGTCTCGAACTTGACCTTCAGCTTGCGGTCGCTTCCCCTGATAACGTCGACGCCCTCGCGCTTCGCATATTCGATGATCGCGTCCCGCAGCAGCTCCAGCCGGGCATCCATGCGCTCGTTTAGTTCCTTTTTCTCCTCAAAGAGCTTCGCATAATGGTTGACCAGCTTCACTCCATCATCATTCAGGAACTCATTCGCAGGTAGATTCTCGACAGCAGCCTCGTGCTTGCATGTCGGGCAGAGCGACCGGTACTCGCACCAATCACATAAACCGCTCTCGTTGGCCGGGAAATCGTACTCCTTCTCCGCAGCCTCGATCTGCAGTATCACGCCGACGACGCTCTCCTTCAGCCTTTCCAGGCACTCCGGCGACCGGCACGACCGCATCTCCCGGTCGTAGACCAGGTAATGCCAAACCAGGTCCACATTCTCGGCATCCTTCCACATCTTATGGACGCCGATCTGGTACAGCGCGAGCTGCCTGTCGTCATCGAAATAGCTCTGCGCCGGCAGGCTCCTCGACGTCTTATAGTCATGGATCTCGTAGCGGCCGGCGCCTAAAAAGTCGAGACGGTCGATATAGCCCATCAGCCGGTAGCCGTCTATGTCGATGTAGACGGGCGCCTCCAGCTTGAGCGTCCGGCCCTGGCTAAAAGGAGTATAGCGCTTAAAATAGTCGGCGATGCATCGCCGGCCTGTCTCGTGATAATTATCCGCCGTCAGGTCCTTACGGACGATCTGTACGTCATCGCTCCAGTTCTTGCCCCATAACCCGTCATAGAAATCAAGAAGCTCGTCCAGCGTATTATCTTTGGACAGCATGCGGTCGGAGTAGAGCTTTTCCAGCGTCTCGTGCACCCGCTTCCCCATGAACGCCTCGATAGACTCGGGCATCCGCTCAAGCTTTACCCGGTCGACATAGGCAAACCTGTACTTTAAAGGGCAGTTCTCATAGGCCGACAGGCGGGAATGCGAATACGTGGGCATAATGAGTAATGGATTATTTTATAATAACAAATGCCTATCGATTGAGCAGCGTGAAATTAATTATTACATTCGGGCCGCATAGAGAAAGCTTTTAAACGTACATCCGAATTAGACAGCCGATTAGAAACGGGAATTTTTGAATGACAGCGAAAAGGAAAAACAAACCCTCTTACGCTCCGCCATCCTCCATCAGCTATGCCACCCTGAGGCACACGGACGAAGAGATCCTCAGTCTTTTTAAGCCCTCCGTCCGGAAGTGGTGGAAGGACAAGTTCGGCGGCCTCAAGGACGTCAACGGAGGCTATTTTACGCCGCCGCAGCGGCTGGCCATACCGCTCATCCACGAGGGCAGGAACGTCCTCATCTGCAGCCCGACGGGCTCGGGCAAGACTTTATCGGCCTTTACAGCCATCATCAACGAGCTGTTCTTACTGGCCAAGACGGAAGAGGGCCTGGAGAATAGCGTTTATTGCATTTACATCTCGCCGCTGAAGTCGCTGGCGAACGATATCCATAAGAACTTAGAGGAGCCGCTTACGGCCATCAGCAAGGAATACGGCGAAGAGATCCTCATTCGCCACGCCATCCGGCACGGCGACACGGCTACGGACGAGCGCGCTTCAATGCTCAGGAAGACACCGCACATCCTGAACACGACCCCGGAGACGCTGGCCATCCTGCTGAACTCGCCCAAGTTCGCGGAAAAGCTGCGCACGGTGCGCTGGGTCATCGTGGACGAGATCCACTCCATGGCCGACACCAAGAGGGGCGTTTTCCTTTCACTAAGCCTGGAAAGGCTGGAAGAGATCGTTAAGGCGCCGTTCGTCCGCATCGGCTGCAGCGCCACCGTGGAGCCGCTCGATACCATAGCCCGGTTCCTGGCCGGCAACGTGGACGGCGTCGACCGCGAGGTCAGCATCGTTGACACGAGGTTCGTCCGTGACTACGAGCTCAAATTACTCTGCCCCGTACCAGACCTCATCAACGCGCCCTCGCAGACCGTTAATCGCGAACTGTATTCGATGATCCATGGGCTGGTGCAGGAAAACCAGAATACCCTCATATTCACCAACACGAGAAGCGGCGCAGAGCGAATACTCTACCATCTACGCAAAACGTACCCCGAGTGCTATACCGAGGAAAATTCCGGCTGCCACCACGGCTCGCTGGGCAAGGACGGCCGCCTGGACATCGAAGAAAAGCTGAAAACGGGCAAAGTAAAGGTCGTTACATCATCGACGTCGTTAGAATTAGGCATCGACATGCCGTATCTGGACATGGTCATCCAGGTGGGCTCCCCCAAGTCAGTGTCGGCGCTCCTGCAGCGCATCGGCCGTGCCGGCCACCGGCTGGGCCAGACAGTGAAAGGCCGGGTTATAGCCCTCGACCGCGACGAGCTCATCGAGTGCGCCGTGATGCTGAAGAAGGCGCAGGAGGGGTTCATCGACGGCGTCCACGTTCCCGAGAACTGCCTGGACGTTCTGACACAGCATATCTTCGGCATGGCCATCAACGAGCCCATGGACATCGAAAGGGTAAAAAAGATCATCAAGCGCTGCTACTGCTATCGTAATTTAACCGACTCGGACTTCATGAGTGTCATAAGCTATCTCGCCGGAGCCCTCCCGGGCATGGAAGAGAAGAACATCTACGGCAAGATATGGTATGACCCGGAAACGAACAAGATCGGCCGCCGCGGCAAGCTGGCCAGGATGATATATTACACGAATATCGGCGTCATACCGGACGAGTTCAAGTGCGACGTCATCACCCGCGCCGACCACGGCTGGGTGGGCAGCCTGGACGAGCAATATTTAGAAAAATTACAGAAGGGCGACGTGTTTGTCCTGGGCGGCAAATTTTATGAATTCTTATACCGCCGTGGCAGCAAGGTCTACGTTGACCCGTCCAGTAGCCGCCCCACAGTTCCATCATGGTTCTCCGAAAGGCTGCCTCTTTCCTTCGACCTGGCGCTCCACATCCTGGACTTCAAGGAGAACATGGCGAAGCGTACCGGCGACCGGAGTACATACAAGTGGCTTTTAGAAAATTATCCCATCGACGAGAACTCGGCGGCGAGCATCTACCAGATCTTCGACGAGCAGGTGCGCTACTCTAAGGCAGAATCGATCTCGACAAGGCACAGGCTCGTCATCGAGGAGCACCTGGACAAGGAGCACTACCGGCGCTACTACTATTTCCACTCGCTCTACGGCAGGCCGTTCAACGACGGCCTCAGCCGCATCATGGCATACATAGTGTCCCGTGAGCGTACCAGCAACGTGACGCTCTCGGTGAGCGACCACGGGTTCTTCCTCTCGGTACCGCTCTCGAAGAAGCTGGACATCGAAGAATATCTCAAGTCCCTGGACGAGAGCAGCGCGAAGGAGATCCTCCGCTATTCGCTGGAGGAAAGTCAGCTTCTCAAGCGGATGTTCCGTATCAATGCCACACGCTCGCTGATGATACTGAGGAACTATAAGGGCCACCAGAAGAGCGCAAGGCGCCAGCAGGTATCGGCCGACATGATGCTCTCGTACGCCCACAAGCTGGAAAACTTCTCGGTACTGGAAGAGTCGTACCGGGAAATAATCGAGGATAAGCTGGAGATCGACCACATCCAGGAGATCGTGCGGGGGATCAAGAGCGGCGAGATCGAGGTCGACCTCATCGGCGTGGAATCGCCGAGCCCTCTGGCATTCGGCATCGCCTCGCTGTCGGCTTCGGACGTGGTGCTGGCAGAGGATAAGAACTCGCTCCTCAAGGAGTTCCACAAGCGTGTGCTCGCGAAAATAGGGAAAACAAAATGAAAGTCGACTATTACCGTAATGCCGCCTATTTCCCCGATATCGGCACCTGCGCCTGTGCCGACGTTCATATCGGCATTGAGGATGCCATTCAGGCGGAGGGCTTTGCCATGCCCCTGGAAGAGGAGCGCGAGCTGCTGGAGCGCTTCAGGGACGTTATCAAAAAGTTCGAGCCGAAGACGCTCGTGCTGGACGGCGACGTGCTCCACGAGTTCGGGCGCCTCCGGCGCAACACGAAAAAATCCTTCGACCGTATCACCCTCGAACTTTTCTCATCAGTCGACGAGGTCGTCGTCCTCACCGGCTCCCACGATAAGATGGTGGATACGGCGCTCGAAGGCACGGACGTCGCCTCCTCGGACTTTTACTTTAAAGAGGGCGTCCTGTTCACGCACGGCGACGGCATTCCGAAAAAGGCTAAAGAAAACGACGTAAAGCTCATCGTAATCGGCCATGACCACCCTACCCTGGACATCGAGCTAAAGAAAGAGCCGTGCTTCCTGTACGGCGAAAAGGTCTGGAACGGCAAGGACGTCCTGGTGCTTCCCGCATTCAACCCGCTGTGCGCCGGCACTACGATCAACGGCATGGACTCGTGGGACTTCATGTCGCCATTCATCCGGGAAAGTGATATCGGCAGTTTCAAGCCCATCATCACGGCCGGCGACGAAGTGCTCGAGTTCCCGCCTCTCAGGGATTTTCGCGATATTTTAAACATGTGGTGACGACCAGGCCATTATAGAGGTATTTCAGAGGCTTAAATGGCATATGCCGGATTATTTAAAGCTTAATTTAAATAACAGCTTCAATACATGGCTTTAAAACAAAAATCAGCCGTTATAACGACCAATTACCTTATTTTCTTGTACAAAGAGATTTTAAACCGACAGCCAAAATCCGCATGATGACAGCGAATAGAATATTAATAATGGCCATCGTGGCTTTCATAGCCTGTGCGGCCGCGCTGGGCGGCACGCACTGCATCGCGCAGCAGATGCAGCAGCCCGTGACGCAGGCGAAAGTATCCATGAGCGACATCGACAGTGCGCTTGCCAGAGGGCCCGTATTCATCGAGTTCGAGACGGCATCCTGCCACTACTGCCAGCAGCAGAAGCCCGTATCGCAGGGGCTGGCGAGAGACTATGCCGGGAAGATCACGTTCTTCTTCGTGGACGCAATGGAGAACCACGACCTTGCGAGGACGTTCCAGGTGAACGGCGTCCCGCAGATGGACATCGTCGTATCGAAATCGGATAGTAAGTATACCTATATCGACCAGAACGGCGGGACATCGGACAGCATAACGGCGTCCAGGTTCGTCGGGTATACGGAGAAGGACCGCCTGAAGCCCGCACTGGATGCGGCACTGCAGAAGCGTACTTAAACACAGACGCTATGCCGGGCCTGCAGGCCAGAAATGCTTCTTTAGCATGCCATTTATCATTTTTTCTGATCCGATATCCTCTCTTCTTTTTATCCGGGGATTTGTTTTGCGATATTTCCTAAAGGCAGTTATTAATACCTGCAGTCAGAGCTATATTTTGTAATATATAGCTGCTGACTGGGCTATCTGCATGGCATATATAATTTTAAGATCAGGGTAAAATTTAAAAACTTTTTACCTATAGCATGAAACTATATATATTAATTTACAGAAAGCATTTAAATTAAAAATGGTAGAGTGATTGGTGACCTGATAAACATAGTATAGCGAGGATGGAATTTGGAGATCGTAACCTTTGCGGGGGCACTGCTTGCCGGCGTCGTGAGCATCGCATCGCCCTGTGTGTTGCCGCTATTGCCGGGCGTCATGGCCTATTCAACGGAGAAGAGCAAACTTACACCGCTGGCCATCGTTTTCGGGCTCGCGGCGTCCTTCACGGCCATGGGCGTCATCTCCTCCGTGTTCGGTGCGTTCCTCATGGACTATATGGACTACCTCAAGATAGCCTCCGGCGTTCTTATCATTTTCATGGGCTTGTATATCCTTTCCCAGACTGTCGAAGACTTTTTGCTGGTGATCTGGCAGCGCCTGCCATTCTCGCGGATCGCGAGGCCTGACGTGGATAGTGAAGGCTTTTTAGGCGGCGCGCTTCTCGGGGTGAGCCTCGGCATCGTGTGGATGCCCTGCATCGGCCCGATGCTTGCATCGATCCTCACTATAGTCGCCCAGCATGGCACTATCATCTACGGTGGCGCTCTATTGCTCACGTACTCGCTGGGCCTGGCGATACCCATGCTCATCGTCGCATACTCGTCCAACCTGGTTTCCGATAAGCTCCGGGATATCTCAAAATATTCTATGGGCATCCGCAAGGTCGCGGGCGTCATCCTGCTTTTTGTAGGGGTTTATTACCTGTCTTTCATGGGCTTCCTGCCCTCGCTGCCGCTGCCGTCTATCATTTAAATCATATGTTCGGAGAATATTGGCAAATTGCTTGAGCTGTAACTGATTCTCGGACATTCTCCGACAGCATAACGTGTAAGCCAGGACCAATAATTTTAATCATAACATAGGAAGGTAAAAATGAATCATATCTCCTGCTTATAATAGCAGGAGGTAAAAGTTAAAGTTAATTTTTCCTGCACTTTAAGACAATCAACGTCGCCAGGCATCCCGCAATTAGTAGCGATAATACCGGCGGGATCAGGTAAGGCGTCGGCTGCGGCGTCGCCGTTGATGCCGGCACAGTTGCCGTAACGACCGGCGTCGCGGTCGCAGGAGCAGCCGTCGGAGTAGCGGTAGGCGCAGAGGTCGGCGTTATAGTCGGCACCGCCGTAGGCGCGGATACGGCTACAGGAGGTATGCCGCCCCCGCCCGTTCCGGGGCTGGAAGAGTCAATGCCGAATGCAGAGGAATAGCCTTCGCCGAGAATGGGGTCATAGGCATAGATACGATATGGCGTGGGGCCATTGGGCCCGACGTCAGAGGCATTCGTCGCGTTATAGCTCGCATTAACGCCGAGGATCTGATAATACCCGTCGGCGCCGGACGTCGTGTTGAAGTACTCCTCGCTGGCGTTCGAGGCGTTAACGACCGCGATATAGGCGCCCGCCAGGCCGGTCGTATTTGTCGAAGCCGTCACGCGCCCCGTGACTGCGCCCGTCTTACCATCCAGCGCTGGAGGCATTTTCATGCCCGTATATGCCGGCTTAGAGGCCATGGCACAAAGGCCCGCGGTCAGGATCAGGATGACCGTACACGTTATAATCGTCGTTCTCATGATTCCGCTCATATACATAACCCCGTATACTCATCGACTGCCCTCACATCGATGGTCGACTTTAATAATCCTATTTAATCATGCAAATTAATAAACGCTTGTATATAGGGTTTCTATCACATCCGGTAAAAATAGAAAAGTCAGTCTGGATCATGTTTGGCCGGATAGCACTTTTAGTATGAGGTCGCCGTACTTATCGGCCTTGGCCTGGCCTATGCCGTAGACGCCCTGCAGCTCCCCCTTTGTTTTTGGCTTCTTCGCTATGAGGTCGTATATGGTCTTATCCTGAAATATCGTGTAGGGCGGGACCTTCAGCTCCGAGGCCTTAGCCCTTCTGGCGTCCCTCAGCGCTTTTTCCAGCGCCCGGTCCTCATCCGAGACCGCAGGCCCTGCCGCCGTCGGAGCGTTCTTCACCGGCGATGCCGGTGTGCCCTTATCGAACGGCGCCTGGCACATCTCGATATTTCTGAAGGATACAGAGAGCCGTTCTCCGTTGCTTTCAGCGCTTATCTTCATGCCGTTCTCTTCGTTGACCTGGATGATGTGCGCCCTGCCCATGTAATTCCTCGGGTAGACGCCTTTATCGGCGTGTACTACCACCGAGGAGTCGGGCTTGATCAACAAGACGACGCTGCCGTCGTAGGAGTCCTTTGTCTTTCCCTCGTACTCAACTCCGGCCTCGCCTGCAATGACATAGTATTTTCCTGGTGTCAATTCGATTACCTCCCTGGTGACGTTTTTGGCCGTTTTTACCGGCCCGTTGTCGATGGCGGGCCTTTCAAGCTTTATGGTCGTTTTCCACGTATCCGCAGGCAGCATCGTATCCACGTAATCTATTGTGATCTCGACTGGCGTTTCGCCCGATATTTGAAGCTCCACGGGTATCGTGCGGGAGCTATCCCTTCCCAGGTATAGCCGGTCGCTTTTAACGACCATGCCGCTCGCCTTTATCTTAACGGCGAGCTTGCCGTCGGCGCCGACATTACGCAGGGTTATCGAAGTGTTGAGGGCGCCAGATGGAGCTTTACCGGGGACTCCTGTAAGGTCCACTTCGGCTTTCGGCATTTTCCTGGCAGCCTCGACGATATCTATGGCTACCGGCCCCCGTATGCCCATCCGGATCAAGTCTTCGGGCTTCTTATCGGCCGCGTCCCGGAGGGAACGAATGCCCCCGTTGACGAGTAGTTCCATGCTCCTTTCGCCCACGCCCTCGATGGACGCGAGCTCTACGGCCTCTTCCGGGATGCCCTTGTCGATCTGAAGGGAGACCATTCTCACTTTTTTCGAGAGCGCCTCGCCCGAGAACTCCTCGCAGAACCTGGAGAACGCGCTTAAAAGCCGGGAGGCGTTCTGCTTGATGGCCCACGCGTCCGACTTGAGCTCGTCGGGAAGGGTGCGCCCGATGAGGCCGGCAAGGATGGCCCGGACTTTTGCCATGCCGCCCGGGCCCGCATCGATACCCAGCGATTTAAGCGAGGCCATCTCTCCCGGCCGGGCGGCCACGTCGCTGAACTCGGCCGCTCTCGCCACGATGTCCAGCACGTCGTTCGTGCTTAAGGCGCCCCTCATGGCCTGTTCCCGGAATAGTAAGGCCGTCTCCAGCCTCAGGTAGAAGTCCGAGGTGATCGTGCCCAGGGGCGTAGGCGAAAGCACGCCGGTATCCTCCCTGACAAAGCCGTTCCTTATCAGATATTTGACCTTCGTGCCCGCGAGGGGTTCCACGTCGATGCGGCCCTGCGACCGGACGTAGTAGAAAGTGGTCCTTATCCAGTCGGCAGCGTCCCCGGCGCTCTTCACCATGCCCACGGCTATTTCGGCGTTCAGGTGCTCGGCCAGGCTGTGTTCCAGTACGGACTCGATGGGCTTGCCATCCCTCAGCAGAGCCCGGTATTCTTCAGCGCGGCCTGATGGCACTATTACGTAGCCCTTGCCGAGAGTATCGTATCCAGGCCTCCCTGCCCGGCCCAGCATCTGGAGCAGGTCGATGGGGCTTATATCCTTGTTCCCCTGAATGGGTTCGTACATCTCGACGTCCCGGATCACGACGACCCGGGCGGGCAGGTTCACTCCCCAGGCCAGCGTCGACGTGGACACCAGGATGCGGATGAGGCCTTCCCGGAATGCCCCCTCGATGAGGGCCTTATCCTCCGCGGAAAGGCCCGCGTGGTGGAAGGCGATGGCGCAGGGCAGGCATGCCTTAAGCTTTGCGTTCGATGCCTTATTTCTTATCTCCTGAAGCCTGATGGCCTCGAACGGCGGGAGCATGTACGGGTAGTTTTTCCGCACGATCTCGCATAATTTCTCGGCGGCCTGCTGGGTATCCTGTCGGGTCGAGACGAAGATCAGGGCCTGGTGGCCGTCGCCGAGCTCGTCTTTCACCAGGTCGAAGGCCTTGTAGAGCCGGACATACTTGTTCAGGAAGTCGTTAGGCTTGGGATAGTAGGGCAGGACGCTCGTTTCCAGGTCCACCGGCCGGTAGGACCCGTCGAACTCGAGGACGTTCCCCGGTGGCGCGCCGATCCAGCGGGCCACGTCGCCGATGTTGGGCATCGTGGCGCTCAATGCGACGGTCCTCAGCATTTTATGGTTCTGGGCGCTGATACGCCGCATGCGGCTGATCACTGCCTCCAGGGTGCCGCCCCTGCTATCGGAGTCGAGCAGGTGGACTTCGTCCACGATTACCAGGGCTACGTCCTGGACGAAGGCGTAGCGCTCCTGCTGGTACTTTCGGGTCGCCGAATCCCACTTCTCGGGCGTCGTGATGATCACGTTGGCCGACCGGGCCTCGGACGGGTAGAGCTCCCTCTCGCCCGTGACCACGTAGACCTTGAACCCTAGCTTGGAAAGTACCCGTTTCCACTCCGCTTCTTTTTCGTTCGTCAGGGCCCTCAGCGGGGCGATGAAGAGAATCTTGCCCCGCTCCGCCTTGCCCAGTTCCCGCACCATGGCCGCTTCCGCCAGCACGGTCTTGCCGCTGGCCGTGGGGGCCGAGACCACCGCGTTATCGTCCGATGCGAGGATGGTGGGCACTGCCTTCGACTGCATGCGGTTGAAGTTTCCGTAGGGGAACATCTCCCGGAACCGTTCGTCGATGATGTCCGCGACAGGGAGCGTGTCGCTCCCCGGGAGCATTTTGTTCATTTTAGGGCCTCTATCATGCCAGTTTTTTGTGCTGCCTGGCAGATAAAGTATCGTAGGCACATAGTAGTATATATTTGCTTAGTTACCCCATGGTGAAAATAATCATTATAAAAAAATTTATTCCACCAGCCCATCGATGCGCCCGGCAATAAAATCGGCATACGTAGGTATATCAACATTTTCAGGCGAATTCCTTCGGTGGATATACAGCCGGTTCTCCTGCTCGAGCTTCGAGTGCTCCTTGACGATCTCGATAGCGAAGCCCTCGAGCTTTTGCCGGAACTCGTGGATACAGTAGATCATGAACTTCTCGAACTTCTCCTCGTCGTCCACTTTCTCCAGCAGGCCTGGGTGCTGCTCGAGGGCGTCGAAGAACAGGGCGACGAACGAGTTATACTGGTCCTGGGACCTGAAGTGCAGGCGCTTCTGCGTGTTGATGCCCCCGATCTCCTTTATAAGGTTGATGTCCTCGCCGCCCTTCAGCTTACCCGCCTCGGCGCATATCGTCCGGTACATGAGCTCGTGCACGACGGAGGGCAGCTTGTAAACGAGGAGCTCGCTGAGCAGCTTCGACTCGTTGAAAGCGTTCACGTCCTCCTTGATGAGCACATGGATTATGTAATCTGCTATATGTTCATAAATGGCCGTGTCGAGGTGGCTGTTATTGTATTTGCTCGTATCGGCTTTCACGTTGAATACCTCTGGCTTTTCATGATTAAGACATCACTAATAGGTCGGGCATCATAATATGATTTTCGTTAAAACATCTCATGGCGATCTCAGTGCGACATAGTCAGTGATATCAAGCCTTAGTACCAGCGAGCCCTTTGACGAGAGTGTATCGATGTCCAGGTCTTTGTAGCCGTGCCTGGCGGCCACGTTGCGCTTCCCGCCCCGCGAGCCGATCGACTCTAGAAGGGCTTCAGAGACCATTTTCTTCTCCGCCGAGTCGGACACCTCGACGAGAATGCCCAGGAGCGTGGCGCTTTCGTACTCGGTGATGTCGTCGTTGAACCGGTCTACCTCGACGCTGACATGAGGGTCCTTTTTAAATAGTTCCACTTTTATTCCATAGTTCGCAAAATGAAAATACATCTTTCCCCGCAAGCATACATAGTCGAGCGGTATGATGTAAGGCTGGGGCCGGTCGTTGAACGCCATCCGGCATATGCGGCATCGTTGCAGGAGCCTTTCCATCTCCTGTTTCGACATGGCCGGCAGCCGGTAGACTTCCTGGCCCGTACTCTCTCCTGCCATCTCCATCCTTTCCCACCTTAAAGGATATTTTTTCGCTGGCGGATAAAGGCGACCGATAATAAGAGGGAAAAACTTGATGGCCTAAACGGAGAATAGCGGCCTAAAATTTATTCGGGGACGAACTGGTTGAGCTTTAGCTGCTTGTCCTCGCACTTTTCGCCGGGTATCTCGATAGGATAGACGCCTGTCAGGCAGCCGGTGCAGAGGTCTTCCTGCGGGATGCCGATGGAGTTCACGAGGCCATCCAGCGAAATGTAGTAAAGCGAGTTGGCGCCGATCAGGAATTCCACGCCTTTGACCGTCTTGTGGGCGGCGATGAGCTCGTCCCGGGTGGCCATGTCGATGCCCAGATAACAGGGAGAAATGATGGGCGGGCTGCCGATCCTGGCGTGGATCTCCCGGGCACCGCCCCTGCGCAGAAGATCGATGATGCGGCGGGAGGTCGTGCCCCGCACGATGCTGTCGTCGATGAGAATGATGTTCTTGCCGTCGATGTTCGACCGCACCGTGTTGAGCTTCAGCCGGACCGCGGTCTCCCGCATCTGCTGGCCCGGCATGATGAACGTGCGGTTCACATAACGGTTCTTAATGAGCGCCTCGGCGTATGGTATCTGTGAACCGGTAGAGTACCCGATGGCCGACGTGATCCCGGAGTCGGGGACTGGCGACACGATATCCGCCTTCGTCGGGCACTCGGCGGCCAGCGTCTGGCCGATCGTGTGCCGGACCTTGTAGACTAGCTTGCCGTCGATTATGGAGTCCGGCCTGGCGAAGTAGACGTACTCGAACATGCAGTGCGCGTGATTTCGGCACCTGATCAGCTTATGGCTCTCGATCTTTTCGCCCAGTACGACCATCTCGCCGGGTGCCACGTCTCTGACGAGCTCGCCGTTGAGCGTGTCGATAGCGGCGCTTTCGGACGCCAGGACGAATCCGCTATCTACGCGGCCGATGCATAAGGGCTTAAAGCCCAGAGGGTCCCGGACGCCGATGACCCGGTCGCCGATGAGAATGACTAAAGAATAGGAGCCTACCAGCCGCTTCATTGTCTCCCTTACGGCCTCCACTATGTCGTTCCGGATGAGCTCGCGGGCCAGCATCTGGGCGATTACCTCGGTATCCGAATCCGAAGTGAAGATGCGCCCCTGCGCTTCCAGCTCCTTTTTTAATTCGCGATAGTTCACCAGATTGCCGTTATGGGCTATGGCAATTGTGCCGTTCTTGTAGGTGACTGTGAACGGCTGGCTATTCTCCAGGCGCGAGCCGCCCGTCGTCGAATAGCGGACATGGCCAATACCGGCATAGCCGGCAAGCTTCTGCAGCCGCTCCCGGGTAAAATAGTCGGTGACCAGGCCCATGCCCTTATCAGAAATAACGGAAGTGCCGTTCGTTATCGATATGCCTGACGACTCCTGGCCGCGGTGCTGGAGGGCCTGAAGAGCGTAATAAATGTACAGCGCGGCGGCATCACTGTTCTTTTCCCCATCGAACCTTACTCCGACGACGCCGCACTTGTCTTTCATACAAAAGCGCTTGTTAACAGTATTACCACGTGTGTCTGGCCATATGGCTGTGCCAGCTCCACTTGTTCATCTTGGACGAGCGGCCGAAACCGCACGAGGCGCAGACTTTCTTGGCGTAGTTGAAGGACACCTTGCCGCACCTTCTGCAGACAACGTGCACCCTCTTCTGGCGCTTACCCTGTGATGGAGTTCCCTTGGTCATAATGATTCACCCTCGAAATGTCACTTATTGTTTAAATGCGTTATGGTTGATGATACGTCAGGGCGACACGTATACGACTGTGTCCCCACGGACGATGATCGTTCCGAGCTTCTTCGATTCCTCGTTCTCCTTGAGCTCTTCCGCGTTATCGAGGACGAGGTTCATGTGCATGTCGTAACCCTGTAATTCGCCTCTGAACTCCCGGCCGCCCTTAAGGCGTACGATCACGGGAGAGTTCAGGGCATCGTTCAAGACGTCCAATGGTCTCTGGCTCATAAAATTCCCCCAGCTAAAATATAATGCTGGCATTGTGTTAATCTCGTATAGTCTATTTAAACCTATCGCATGGATGCGCAGCCAGTAGCGCAGGAAAAGGCGGGAACGGCCGAAGGCTGGAACGGATGGCTCTCGTGCATTCGGGTAATCAGCAAAAGTATTATAGATTAAAATGATATAGAGTTTTTAGCTCAAACTTTTTGAAATACCAAGCGAGGAAGGACCTTTGAGAATCAAGGCCAGACATCATTTAAGAGAGGATGCCGTAAAAAATATCCTTGAAAACCTGAAGGCGAATTTTGGGGAATCGGCCGAGGCAGATCTTATCGGGAAAAAGCTCGAGATCGCCGAGTCCGACGAGGAGCAGGACTTCGTCCTGGTCAACGGGGAGCCGCTGCTTTTTGCGGTGGACGACACGTACTTCCCGACGATACGCGGTGCCCTTAAGATGAAGCCTAAGAAGAAGCGCGTGGTGGTCGATATGGGCGCGGTAAAGTTCGTGGCCAAGGGCGCGGACATCATGAGCCCGGGGATCGTGGACGTCGACACGGATATACGCCGGAACGACCTGGTCATCATCTGCGACGAGGTGCACGGCAAGCCGCTGGCTATCGGCCGGGCGCTGGTGAACGCAGACGCCATGATGGGCAACCGCGGAAAAGCGGTCAAATCGCTCCACTACATAGGCGACCGCATCTGGAAGATGGAAGTCTAGTCATCGGGCCCTAAACGATAAAGTAATTATACTGGTGGCTGCATTACATTTTACGGGGATAAAATGGCCAATAAAGGCATTATGGGAAAATTATTCGGCTCAAAGCCGGCAGACGGATTGGATGATTACACGGAGATCAACCTCGAGGAGATCGAAGAAGCCAAGGGCAGCGGCCCCGCGGAGACGTACGTGCGCGTCGGAGAGCTCTCCGGCCTCGGCCAGATACCCGAGCTGAAGAGGGAGATCTATAACGGAAACATCGTCATCGCGGACATCACGCCGATCAAGGGCGACAGCCTGACCAGGGACCGGGCCCTGAAGGACCTCAAGCAGGTCGCCCTGGACGTTAGCGGCGACATTGCCATGATCAACGACAGCCAGATAGTCGTTACTCCGATGTCTATCAAGATCGACAGGACAAAGTTTTCAAGCAAGTAACGCTCCTCATAGGTTCGATGATAGATTCGGGTCAGGAAAACTTCTCATCTACGTTAGTCAGCTCGGAAAATAAGTGTCCTGTCTGCGGTAGCTCAGTCCATATGTACAGCAACCAGGACAACATTCCTTATTTTGGCGACATCCTGGAAGTCAGTATCTTCTGCCATTGCGGATTCAAGTTCGTCGATACCATCATCCTGAGCCAGAAAGAGCCGCTGCGCCATATGAAGCGGGTCTGCAGCGAGGGCGACCTCTGGACCCGGGTCATACGGTCCACGTCGGGCACCATTCGCATTCCCGAGTGGGGCGTCGAGATCGAGCCCGGCCCGGCCTCCGAAGCCTATATAACCAATGTCGAGGGCGTCATCGAGCGCATCCAGGGAGTCGTGGGCATGGCCAGACGGTGGTCGGAGACCGATGAGGAACGTGAAAAGGCGGACGCCCTCCTGTGCACCATGCAGGAAGCCCGGGATGGCAAGCCGGACTTCACCATAGTCATCGAGGACCCTCAGGGCAACAGCGCTGTCATCGGCGATGGCGTGGAAGTCACGAAGCTCACCGAGGAAGAGGCGCAGGGCCTGCCTTCGGGCATGTACGTTATACAAAAATAATTCCTTTTTCCATTCATTATCTTTTTCAATTATTTGAGTTATGCGGGGAAAACTAAAAGCCCGTAAAAGGTTATTTTCCCGCGCTCTTTGCGGCCTTGCGGTCGAACTCGGCGCCCGCGCAGTCGTCGCAAAGCTGCCCCGTCGCCCAGGTGATGCCCCCGCATTTCGGGCATCTCGGGCCCGCCTGGCGGGACTGCTGGAGCCTGGTCGGCTCCTTTGCATCGCGGCGTGTGTCCATGCCTGGCCGGGCCGTGACCAATGATGTTTCCGGCTTCCTTATCTTTGGAGGCTCTGGAGCGGGCGGCGCCGCCTTTGCTTTAGGCTTGGCTTTTACCGCCAGGTGGCCGACGCCCAGCGAGTCGAGGATGGCCTCGGCGTCGCTCTTGAACTCTTTACGTGTGAGCTCGATGATCTCCTTTAATTCCTCGTCCGTGAACTGGGTCTCGCTGCCCGAGGGGCCGGCCTGCAGCTTCACCAGGTCCACGAAGCTCTTATGCCCATTCTCCGAATCCCGGACGCTCGCCGGCGCTTTCTCCTCCTCCTTCTTCACGCTCCGCCAGATGATCTGGTACGCCTCGTTCGCGTTCCGCTTCACCTGGGCGTCCGGGTAAAACGACGCCAGCGACTGGAGAAATGGCAAGGCTTTGCTCACGTATTCCGGGTGCGTGCGCGCGATGATCCCTATTAGCTTCGCCGACTGGGCCCTGGTCAATTTGTTGATGCTGCCAAGCTGCTTGATGAGGGCGGCCGAGTGGTACTCGAAGTACTCGGGCTTTTGGGCCGCGAGCATCTGGAGAGTATGAAAAATGGTCGTGGAGATACCGGCATGCGTATCGTCCATGGCGGCGATCAGTTCCGGCATCATGAGCGTCGCGTAGTAGTCGTCCGCCTTGACGAAGTAGACCAGGAACCGCACGATCTCGATCTTCAGTTCCTTACGCTGAAGGGCGTCTTTTTTATTGACGGGAGCCTTGAGGAGCGACAGGAGCAGGGTGATGATGAACTCGTTCTTGGCCTGGGGCAGGAAAGGCAGGAGCTCGAGCGCCTTAACCGAGCCGGTGAGGACGCTGATATTATCAGGGTACTTGACCAGGTTGGTCATCAGAGCGTCGGCCAGGCTCTTCACGTCGTCGTCGCTCATCTTCTCGACAATGCTATAGAGCTGGTCGAGCGTATGGTCGTCGCATTCGCCGATGCTGATGATCTGAAGAATGCCCTCGACATTGTTCGTCTGCGGCCTGGACCCGAATAATGGCATATTATATCTCTCCTGGCTTTACTTTCAATGCCCGCTACGAAAGCTTTTATATGCGGGCCTGCCCACCTAATGACTAATTTATATGGCTGAATAATGATAAAGCTTACTTATCGTCTGGAGAAGAGTAGATGAGGATACTCGGCATCGACCCGGGCATCGCGCTCACCGGTTTCGGGGTCATCGACAAGGAGGGCGTACGCATCAAAGCGGGCAGCTACGGCCACATTTCAACTGAGAGCCATACGCCAGTCCCGGACCGGCTAAAGATCTTATATGACGATATGGCCAATATCGTACAGGAATACAGGCCCGACGTCATGGCAGTCGAGGAGCTGTTCTTCAACAAGAACGCCAAGACTGCCATCATCGCCGCCCAGGCAAGGGGGGTCATCATCCTCTCGGCGGTGAACAACGATGTCAAGGTCGTCGAGTACACGCCTCTGCAGGTTAAGCAGGCCGTCATCGGCTACGGGAGGGCGAGCAAGCAGCAGGTGCAGTTCATGGTCAAGGAATTGCTGTGCCTGAAGGAGATACCGAAGCCGGACGACACGGCGGACGCGCTGGCCATCGCAATATGCCACGCCAACTCAGTGGATATCATGAAACAACTGGACAGGAAATCGTAATGATCGCACATCTGGAAGGAAGTCTCGAGTATAAGGGACAGGACAGGATCGTCATCGACGTCGGCGGCGTGGGCTATGACGTTCGGGTGCCTACGCACCTCTATGACCTGCTCCCCGGCGAGGGGGAGCGATGCAAGGTGTTCATCCACACCTATTTCAGGGAGGAGGACGGCACGTCGCTGTACGGCTTCACGACCTGGCAGGACCGGGAGTTCTTTAAGCTGCTGATGACCGTCTCGGGCATAGGGCCAAAAGTGGCGCTGGGCATCATGTCGGGCATAACGGCCTCGGATTTGGCTGAGGCCATCGTGGCCGAGGACGCGAAGGCGTTAACGCAGGTCAACGGGGTGGGCAAGAAGATGGCGCAGCGCCTTATCCTGGAGCTTAAGGACAAGGTGGCGGAAATGGCCATCGAGAGCCATGCTAAGAAACCCCCTGCTGACACGGTCTCGGAGGACGCGGCGTCAGCCCTGGTGGCGCTGGGCTACAGCCGGCAGGCGGCGACCGCCGCCGTGACGAAGGCGCGGGAGGCCGCGCCCGGCCCGTCGAGAGTTGAAGAACTGATCAAGACATCGCTCAGGTATCTATGATAAACGTATCTGAAAACGAAAAAGAGGAAAACAAAGAGAGGATCGTGACTCCCGAGGAGACCGAGGAAGAGCGGATGGCGTCTGCCTTCGAAGGCCTGAGGCCAAAGTCACTGGACGAGTTCATCGGGCAGCGTAAGATTAAGGAAAACCTGAAAGTATTCATCGAGGCCGCCCGCCAGCGGCACGAGCCTCTGGACCACGTATTGTTATACGGCCCTCCGGGCCTGGGAAAGACTACGCTGGCGCATATTATCGCAAAGGAGATGAGCGCCAACATCCGCGTCACGTCGGGCCCCGCCATCGAGAGGCCCGGCGACCTGGCGGCCATCCTGACGAACATCAAGGAAGGCGACGTCATATTCATCGACGAGATCCACCGCCTGAGCCACGTGGTCGAGGAGGTCATGTACCCGGCCATGGAGGACTTCGAGATCGACATCATAATCGGCAAGGGCCCCAGCGCACGTTCCATACGCCTTGAGCTACCGAAGTTCACCCTGGTAGGCGCGACGACCCGGGCGGGCCTTCTGACGTCCCCGCTTCGAGACCGGTTTGGCATGTCCATGCGGTTCGACTTTTACGAGCCGAGGGACCTGAAGACCATCATTGACCGCTCGGCAAAGATCCTGGATATCGATATCAGCGATGAGGGCGCCATGGAGATCGCGAAGCGCTCCCGGGGCACCCCACGTATCGCGAACCGATTATTAAGACGGGTCCGCGACTTCGCGGCCGTCGGAAACCGGGATCTCATCGACCTGGATATCGTCAACGACTCGCTGAACCGCCTTGACGTGGATTATTTAGGGCTGGATGGCATGGACCGGCGGATCCTTAAGAAGATCGTGAAGGACTTCGACGGCGGCCCCGTGGGCGCGGAAACGCTCGCCGTTACGGTGAGCGAAGAGGTGGAGACCATCGAGGACGTTTATGAGCCCTACCTGATCCAGATCGGGTTCATCAACCGCACGCCCCGGGGAAGAGTCGCCACGAAGGCAGCGGTCGAGCACCTCCAAAAGATGAAAGAAATATAAAATGCCAGGGCTCGCTGGCATTTTCTCTTTAGCTCGTCACGTACAGGTTATTATCGATGAAGTAGACGTCCTTGTTCGTCCCGTCGACGAACAGCAGGTGTACCTTGTTATTGTTGAACGTGATCTGGCTGACCTTGGGCAGGGCAGGGTCCAAATTGACCGTGTAGTCGGCGTTATTGAACGTGCGGTTGCTGAAGATGAACTGCCGCAGGTCGTTGTTATCGGCCGTCAGCTTCGTGATCGTGCCATTAAGCTCCGTCAGGTTCTGGGCGTACTGCACCTTGAGCTGGTCGTTCTGCCGGTAGAGGTTGTTATTCTCGACGGCCAGCGCCGTGATCGCCACGAAGCAGATGATGCATACGCCGACCAGGACGATGATCAGCTTGGAGACGATGTCGTTGTACCTGCGCAGCTTTTCCTCTTTTTGACGGTCCTGGTTATCTCTCAGTTTTTTCAGCCAGTCGTTCATTTCAAGCTCGCCCGACGGCGCGGGCTTATCCCCTGCCGGGACCGCCGGGAGGTTGTCGTTAGCCATAGTTGAGCCACCAGATATCTAGTGTACGCTAATAGCGTATATATTTTCTTTAAAATGATGAATCGATTATCTGAAATTAATATATATAGCCTGCATGTTAAAAAGCTTTCCGCTATCTGCCGATTCCGAAATGATTATCACCCTTAGGGTCATATTGTTTATTATACCTTTCTGGATATGTAAATTCATACCCGGGATGTATGAAAAATACAGGGGTAAAACACATGTACGTCTCTGAGATAACAACGGACAACTTCGAAAGTGTAGACATAAAGGCGAAGCTTCAGGAAGTGCTGCCTTTATTCAAGAACACCAACAACCCGGCAGTGCTCGTTTTCGACGGAAAGCAGTACGCGGGCATGGTGACCGAGAAGTCCATCGTACGGTCCATCCATGACCTCAAGACGGGAATCGGCGGGCTGGTTAAAAAGACGCCGAAGATTACCCCGAATACTACTATTTGTGAGGCTGCCAGGCTCATGGTGGAGAACCAGCTGAAGCAGCTTCCCGTATTCGACAAGAAGATCATCGGCGTAGTCACCAACGAGAACCTCATGAAGGAGGCCATGAATATGGACTTCGGCGAGATGTCCGTCGCCAGCATCATGAGCGAGGACACCATCTGGCTGGACGCCGACGACCACGTGGGAAAGCTTATCAACATTTTCCGGGAAGAGGGCATCTCTCGGACGCCCGTCCTGAAGAACGGCAAGCTGGTGGGCATCGTGACCATGCATGATCTGCTCGAGCTCATCCTGCCGAAGAAGATCGGCGCAGGCAAGGACAGCAGGGGAGCCAACAACTCCCCCATGAGGAACATCAAGGTCAAGGACATCATGACGGAGAGCGTCGTTACCGTGGAGCCGGACTCGACCATACGAGAGGCCGTCGACCTCATGCTAGACCGGGATATCCAGGGCCTGGTCGTGGTGGACGGCAGGGCGGTAAAAGGTGTCCTTACCCGCACGGACGTGCTGCTCGCCCTGGCGGCCCTGGAAAAGAAGAAGGTGAGCAACCCGAACTTCACGCTGCAGCTGACCAATGGCAGTCTCGTCGATTTCGACCAGGACTACGTGACGACGTCCATCAAGGGCTTCATCAAGAAGTCGGAGAAATTCCTGGGCCGGGGCACCATTAACGTCTATTTCAAGCAGCACAAGGAGACGTTCCGGGGTACGCCTTTAGTGCTTTGCCGCGTGCGCCTCAAGACCGACCGCCACTATTACAACGCCAAGGGCGAAGGCTGGGGCGCCGACGGCGCATTCCACCTGGCCATGTCGACCCTGGAGCGTCAGGTGCTCAACGATAAGGAGATGCGCGAGGAGCGCCGCTATCCGGACGCGGCCTTCGCCGATAAACTAGATATATTCTGAATGCGATTCTACGGCTGATGGTACGAAGCACCGAAGACCTGGAAGAGCTGACCTGGCAGGAGTTCGAGGAATACATACGGGACTTGCTGGAGCATCACGACTTCGAGGTGCAGTTCCGTAAGGTCTTCAGGACTCCCGAAAGGGGCTACCAGATCGACGCAGTAGCGATACGTAAAGACCTGTGCCTGTGCATCGACGGTAAGAAATACGGCCGCAGCCGGCCCAGGTCTTCCTCTTTAAAGGAGCAGGCCAAGCTCCACTATGAGCGCACGCTAGCCTACGAGGAAAAGATCGGCATCAAGTCCATACCGCTCATAGTATCCTGGCTGGACGACAGCCTCATGGTCGAGAACGGTTGCATCTTCGTCTCCATCGACAGGCTCAACGACTTTTTACTTAACGTGGATGCCATTCTGGATGAGCTGGGATACTGACCACGGCGACACGGAGGCATCACGGAGGACACGGCTTATTATTCACCACGGCGACACGGCGAACACGGCGCTTTTTTATGATCGGCACGGCGGATGCACG
>Ga0335071_10000328_pt1 | contig 54118 bp, 44 predicted proteins | sample Lox_Sample_15_FD_206724 | JGI IMG/M metagenome (GOLD analysis project Ga0335071, IMG submission 206724) | Soil microbial communities from Loxahatchee National Wildlife Refuge, Florida, United States - Lox_Sample_1.5 | ecosystem: Environmental > Terrestrial > Soil > Wetlands | place: USA... | reverse complement strand
GCGACTGTCTTTCCGCAGGCACTCACCGTGGCCGGCTCGTGGGATGAGACACTACTGCTGAACATAGCAAATGCTATTTCGGATGAGGCACGGGCGAAATACCATGAATTCAGAAGGAGGGGAGAAACAGGTATCTACCAGGGACTGACATTCTGGTCGCCAAACATTAATATTTTTCGCGATCCAAGATGGGGCCGGGGTCATGAGACTTACGGGGAGGACCCGTACCTGACAGGGAGGCTCGGATTTGAATTTGTCAGAGGTATGCAGGGGGATGATCCGAAATACCTTAAAACAGTCGCAACTGCTAAACACTACGCAGTACATTCCGGTCCCGAATCCCTCAGGCATGTATTTAATGCAAAGGTGAGCGAGTCAGATCTCAGGGAGACTTACCTACCGGCATTCAGAACACTGGTTGTTGATGGCGGGGTTTATTCGGTGATGGGTGCCTACAACAGGTTCAGGGATTTCCCCTGCTGCGCCAATCCCGTTCTGTACGGCATACTGAGGAACGAATGGGGCTTCAAAGGTTATGTAGTGTCGGATTGCTGGGCAATATCCGACTTCTATAATTTTACAAAATACGCCAAAGATCCTGCCGAAGCAGCGGCACAGGCCGTAAAGGCCGGAACGGACCTGGAATGCGGTGCCGATTACAAGCATCTTGTGGAGGCTGTCAGCCGCGGACTTCTCGCGGAAAAGGATATCGATATTGCTGTTAAAAGGATATTTACCGCCCGGTTCAGGCTTGGCATGTTCGACCCCGATGCAATGGTACCTTATGCCTGCATACCGTATTATGCCAATTGTTCAGATTACAATAATTCGCTTTCGAGGCAGGCCGCGAGGGAGTCGGTCGTCCTGCTGAAGAACCAGGGAAATATACTGCCACTCAGGAAGGACCTTGGGACAATTGCAGTGATAGGGCCCAACGCGGACAATTTCGAGTCCCTCATAGGTAATTATAACGGTATCCCCAGGGACCCGGTAACTATCCTGAAGGGCATAACTTCAAAAGTGAGCCCCGATACCAGAGTAATATATGCCGAGGGTAGCGATCTCGCGGAAGGGATCCACAACCTTGCCGTGATTCCTTCAAGGTACCTCCAGACAGCCGATGGCAGGCAGGGTGCTTACGGCGAATATTTTAAAAACCGTGACATGAAAGGTGAACCTGCTTTTTCAAGGGTCGATGACAATATTGATTTTTACTGGGAGCAGCTATCCCCGAGGTATGATCTTCCTGATGATGATTTCGGTGTGAGATGGACCACTTTTCTCGTGCCGCCGGAATCTGGCACATATTACCTTGGAACATGGGCTGCGTCAGGTTATCAGCTCTTTATGGACGGGGAGAAGAAGATTGAAGCAAGGACCGAACATGAAGCCGGCTTTATCGAGTTTAAGGCGGACCTGCAGGCAGGAAGAAAATATAAGATCGAGATTTTGTACAGGAACTATTCCGGCGATGCCGACATGAAGCTGGTATGGGCAAGACCAGGTACCGACAGGCTGAAGAAAGCTGTTGAGGCAGCAGGCCGGGCCGATGCAGTTGTTCTTGTGCTGGGACTCTCGCACCGGCTTGAAGGAGAAGAGATGCCCATTAAAATTGACGGATTTTCAGGTGGGGACAGGACAAGTCTTGATCTCCCGGCAGAGCAGGAGAAGCTCTTCGATGCTGTAATCGCCCTTGGCAAGCCGGTGATAGTTGTTCTTTCAAGCGGTGGTGCCCTGTCTGTCAATAAAGAGCAGGAAAAGGCAGCAGCCATCCTTCTGGCAGGATACGGAGGGCAGCAGGGTGGAAATGCAGTTGCCGATGTTATCTTCGGTGATTATAACCCTGCCGGCAGACTTCCGGTAACGTACTACAAATCGGTCAGCCAGATACCGGCTTTCGAGAACTATGACATGAAAGGCAAGACGTACAGGTATTTTTCAGAAGAGCCTCTATATCCTTTCGGGTACGGGCTCAGCTATACCACATTCAGCTACAATGACCTTAAGATAGCCGGCAGGGCCAATGCAGGCGATACGGTTAAGGTAAGGGTGACAATCACAAATACAGGGAAGACTGAGGGTGAAGAGGTGGCCGAGCTTTACCTGACTGTTGAAAAGGGATCGACACCAAGACCGATAAGGCAGCTTGAAGGATTCAGAAGGATAAATCTTAAACCCGGCGAATCGAAAGAAGTGACCTTTACTCTGCTGCCAAGGCAGTTCTCAATTATAAACAGCAACGGAAAAAGGGTTATTGAACCGGGTTATTTCACCATTTCGGCAGGAGGAAAGCAGCCTGGCTTCAAAGGTTATCTCGACCCGCAATTTACACAGGTGGTGACAGGAAGGATAAGGCTGACCGGCAAGGAAGTGTCATTTTCAAATTAGTAAAAGTAAAATCCCCGGTTAAGTTGCGGAATACTCATTAGGATACAAATTGACTTTGATATCTCAATTGTTTAATTATTTTTGTTTGAAATAAACAATTCAGCATGCCAGAGGAAAATGCGCTGCTCAGAAAAAGAGTGAACCTCTTTGATGGTGTCTCTTTTGTAGCCGGGTCTATGATCGGATCCGGTATTTTTATTGTAAGTGCCGACATTGCACGCAATGTGGGGTCACCCGGGTGGCTGATTATGGTATGGCTGATAACCGGCCTTATCACAGTTATTGGCGCACTGAGCTATGGTGAGCTTGCGGCAATGATGCCGAACGTCGGGGGCCAGTATGTTTATCTCAGAGAGGCATATCATCCGCTCGTCGGGTTCCTTTTCGGTTGGACAACATTTGTTGTCATTCAGTGCGGCTCGATTGCAGCAGTCGCGGTTGGCTTTGCCAAGTTCAGCGGGGTACTCCTTCCGTGGATAGCGGATACAAATATCCTGGTACATATCGGACCCCTAAAGATTTCCAGCACACAGGTTGTTGCCATGGCCTCCATCCTTCTTCTTACCTGGATCAATACCAGAGGAATTGTTACAGGGAAGACTGTTCAGAATATTTTTTCATCAACGAAGGTTATTGCCCTGGTAGGGTTTATCCTTGTGGGGCTGCTTGTTACTCGGGCAACCGGCGCATGGCAGATCAACCGGGAGGTTTTCTGGAATGCCAGTAAAGTGGGGCTGCATAATGAGATCATCCCGTTAGCCGGTTACGGCCTGATAATTGCTGTCGGAACCGCCCTGGTCGGCTCCCTGTTCTCAGCCGATGCATGGTATAATGTAACCTACATTTCCGGTGAAGTTATTAACCCCCGGAAAGTGGTTCCTCTGAGTCTCCTGTTCGGTACCGTGCTCGTTTGTGTCCTCTACATGCTTGCAAACTACGTTTATATACGTTTCCTGCCACTGCATGGCACTCCCGGCGGAGTTGACGTTATGTCGAGGGGGATCCAGTATGCTGCCGACGACAGGGTTGCGACATCAGCCTTAAGCCTTGTGGTGGGCGACTACGCCGCGATAATCATGGCCGTTTTCATCATGATCAGCACAATGGGATGCAATAACGGGCTGGTCATCGCCGGTCCCAGGGTTTACTATGCCATGGCAAAAGACGGGCTTTTCTTTAAAAAAGTGGGAGACCTCAATAAAAAAGGCGTTCCGGGTTTTGCAATTGTGATCCAGGGAATCTGGGCAATTATCCTGTGCCTGTCGGGAACCTACGGCGACCTTCTCGATTATGTGATCTTCGCGGTGCTTATATTTTTCACTCTGACAATTCTCGCGATCTTCATACTGAGAATCCGGAAGCCTGAGATCGAGCGCCCGTACAAGGCTTTCGGATACCCGGTTATTCCGGCAATTTATATTTTGACAACGCTTTCAATCAGTATAATCCTCCTGGTCTACAAGCCCAATTACACCCTCCCTGGTCTTGGACTTGTTCTTCTGGGTATACCTATTTTTTACATCTGGCATACTAAAAACAAAAAGGCTGCGGCCCTGAATTCGAAAACTCAGGCCTGATTTTTGCAGGGATGTCCCTGGTATGACTTTTGAAACCTGATTCTTAGGAATACGTTTAAAGGATATATTCTGCTTCTATGATAAAGGAAAAACCTTTAAAGCATCTGCTGATGATGCTTTCGGTTATATCTTTTGCCATTCTTGCTTTCCCGGCATGCGTGAGGCACAATTATTCCCTTCTTGACCCGGATACTGCCGGTAAATTAACCCTTTATACCACCGCTGATGGTTTGCCTTCAAATGAAGTTAGCGACATTGAACCTGACAGCAAGGGAAACCTCTGGTTCAGCTTTCCAGGCAACGGCATGGCAAAGCTGAACGATGTTGGCTGGAGCTTTTATACTTCAGGCCCGACACCTCTGCTGAACAATTCGGTTACCGTGCTGGCAGAATCTGGATCGGGTTCTATGCTGATCGGAACCACCGACGGCCTCTCCATACTCTCCATATCAAACGTATGGAGCTCCTTCACCGATCCCTCCGTCGTCACCCTGGATGTTTCAGCAATAAAGGTTGCATCCAACGGATGGATTTGGCTTGGCACCCAGAACAAGGGATTCTATGTAAATACGGGTTCAGGCTTCAACCGGAGCAACTTCTTCCAGGGTGCTGCAATCCATGCAATCGAGGAAGGAGATTCCGGTAATATTTATCTCGGTACAGATAACGGCATCATTAAATACAACGGGTCAGCCTATTCAACCATAAACCTGAGTGAAGGTCTTCCTGCACAGAAGGTGAAATCCTTGCGATTCGACAGCCGGGAGAGACTCTGGATCGGGACTGACGGTGGATACAGGGCCGCCTGGATTGACAAAAGCGGCATACATAAGCTTGACCTTATGACAGGATCGGACTCCGTTACCGTCACTTCAATTCACGAGGACAGGAGAGGCTGGATCTGGTTCGCCACGGAAGGTAACGGCGTTATAAGGTACAACGGCATACTGCCATATTCATATAAGGAATTCAATGGCTTCCCCGAAAACAAGGTAAACTGCATAGGCGAGGACAAGTACGGGGATCTCTGGTTCGGGCTTGGGACCAAAGGAGTCGTAAAATATACCTTACCCATCGGAAAATAGCATTATGAAACGCTGGTGGCCTAATATTCATCTGATTGTGCTGGCAATGTCGGCAACATTGATTAAAGCCCAGGATACCGGGCAGGCCAGGGATAAGTATGTACTCCTGACGACACCTTATAATGAACGTCAGCTGACCCTCTACCGCGGACAGCTGATGGTCGATGCCGGGTATAAATTTGCAGTCAGATCCGTCTCGTACGACGAAAATGGCAGCAGGCAGTTGCTTACCAATAATGGCTCAGGTTCGGTTTATCATTATTATTATACCGACATCAGGTACGGAATAACCGATTTTGTTGAGATTGGTGCCGAAACAAATTATATCAGGCACGGGATCAGGACACAAACGGAAAGATATGTTTCAACTTCAGCGGCAGGAACGACAGATGTCACTCTAAATAATATTCAGGAAATAAGGGGAATGGGTGACATTCTGCTTCTCCTGTCTTTAAGGCCTCCGCTAAAATTCAAATGGTTTGACCTGAGCCTTACCGGCGGGATCTTTCTCCCTTCTTCAAAATATAAGCCTGAAATGCCATCCAATACTGTCACAAGTGCAGTGGCCAACACTTTTGTGATAAATTCGTATTCGAGGTACGCAAACGGATACGGGGTGCCTGTTTACCTTGTTTCAGGGGCATTCAAGGCAGTATTCAGAAAATTTACCTTTGAAACGGATTTCACATTCAGGACCCCGTTGAAAGAAGGAACAAGCATTCGGTGGACCAGCACCCTTGAAAACTCAAAAATTGCATACACCGACAAGAGCTATACATACCTGGCAAGCAACGAGTACAATCTGAATGCTGCCCTGCATTACCAGGTCGCCGGATGGCTGGAAGTTTACCTCAATGGAAACGGATTGAAGACTAAGGGAGGATGGACGGAGTACTGGGGCAATAAATATGCCAACAGGGAGACGCTGCTTGTAAATGTCGAACCCTCTTTCGAGATCCAGATCTCACCACGCCTGAGAATCTGCCAGGTTGCGGGATTTCCCGTATCAGGTAAAAACTCCGACGCGTCATTTTACATGTTCACTTCAATCAGGTTCAGCGATTTTCTTCGATGAAGATGGAAACGAAATCGGTACATATAAAAGCTCTCCTTGCCATTTGCCTTGGTCTGCCGATAACCATACTTTCGGGTCAGACTGAAAAGCTAATTGTGCCGTCGGACCTTAAGCAACAGACAGTGGTTACAGAACCCGTGACACTCAGGAAGGGATTTCTGCGTGCAGGAATTATCATAAATTACCGTGTCGCCGACAAGTATTTTGACAATGACAGGAACAAGCAATACTATCTTAATTCCCAGTGGGGTACAAAAGCCGCCTATAACCTTACACTTCAATACGGCTTCACCGACAGGTTCGAGGCTGATCTTGTAACAGATTATATGAGAAATAAAGTGAGCACAACATCTGTCGAAATAGTACCAGGCACAAACAGTTCGGTCACATCCGTGACAAAACAGCTTGGAACGGGTCTTGGTGATACCCACCTCGGAGCGAAGTACCAGATTGTTCCCGAAAAGCAGTACAGGATTTCCCTTACAGGCCTCATTGATGTTTCCCTGCCTACAGGAGAGAAAAACCCTACAAATATCCGCAGTGCCACTAAATATGACCTTCCTGTCGGGAACGGAGCCGGCGCCGTTGCGGGTGAAATCTTTGCAAGGACGACAGTGTATCCTTATTCCTTTTCAACCTATATCAAGTACTACTATAATTTTGAAGGTTCGAAGAAACTGGCTGCCACCGACCTGGCCGAGACACGCTTCAGGTTTGGCAACAGGATAGAAGCAGGGTTAAGCGCTTATATCCATCTCAATGAATGGATCGTTTTTGCCAACGATTTCAGTTTCTACCACGAAGCTGAAGGCTGGGCCGGAAGAATAAACTCCATAACTATACCCGAATCGTGGGCAGCTGTTTATGCACCCGACCTCGTTTTCCAGGTAAGGAGGGTAAGGGTCGGCGAATCAATTTCCATACCGTTAATCGGCCGCAACGTGCCTGCCGATCCCCTGTTTATAATTTCCCTGCAGTATGTCTTCTGATAAGATCCATCCGAAGACCGGGAAAACCGCGTTTTACCCGTGGCTGGTCATTGTTGGCATTGCAGCATTTCTGGGTTCATGTGTCACCCCGTCCATCAGGGTAACCGAAGAACAGAACTCAGGCGACAGGACCTTTAATGAGCACAGGTATCCCGAAGCTATAGGTCATTATACAAAAATGCTTGAAGCCAGTGCTATGCTGGGCATCTACCGTAACAAAGCGATGGAGGGAGAGGTATGCAGGAAAATTGCAAACGGCTATGAAATGCTGGGAAAGTACAATGACGCCCTTGCATATGTACGAAAAGCTCTTGTTCTCGACAGTACCTCGAAGAACATTCCGGGTATGACAGAGGACTACAGGCACGTGGGGTCGGTCCATGTCTACATGGGTTGTTACCACGACGCAATAAGCTCGCTGAAGAAATCGCTGGAGCTGGGCAAGGGTATGGAATCAAGCCTTAAAAGCCCGCAACGCCTGCTTATTGCAGAGGCATCGCTTTCTCTCGGACAACTATATTCCGTTCTGGGAAAGAGCCAGCCTGCTTTTGATTATACATTGAAAGCCATCGGGATATTCAGGGATTGCAATGATGAAAGAGGTGTGAGCGAAGCATCACTTACACTCGCGAGCCTCGATGCTGACCAGGGCAACTACAGGGATGCAAGGAAACTGGTGGATGAATCCCTTACCATGGCAACTGCCATTGGGCTGGGAACTGCAAGGCAGCACCAGCTTATGGCTTCAGTTGAATCATCAGAGGGCGATTACCAGGACGCTCTGAAGCACCAGGAGAAGGCCCTCGAGGAAGCTGATAAAGCTGGAATTGCAGGTCAGATAACATGGGCGACAATCGGCCTGGGAGATATTTACAGCCAGGTGGGCGATATGAAGCGGGCATCGAGATATTATATGCAGGCCAACGGGAATGGTGATACCGGCAGCCTTGAATCAGAGAGTATCCGCGCATCAATCGGGATGAGGATGGGAGATCTTGCCGCAGCGGGCAGATATTTTTCATCCCAGGGATCATCCTCCGGGCGGGCAATATCGTCACTGAGAATTGCAGAAATGATGACCACGCAATCAAAAACCGATTCGGCACTTATAATGCTTGACCAGGCTTATTCAGGGTTCAGAGCTTCACGAAATATACAGGGGATGACAAATGTAAGGGTCCTGAAAGGCAGGATACTTGTTGATAAAGGAAATCTCAGGCAGGCCGGTCTTGTGCTTGACTCGGCACTGTCGGCAGGCGATCTGCCGGATTCAAAATGGCAGGCATATTTTCAGAAGGGGAGGTTGTCAGAGAAGATGAATGACGATGATAAAGCAATTGAATACTATTTCAGGGCAGTAGAGATAATCGAGCGGATGCGGGGCAGCCTTGCATCGGAAGAATTCAGGAGTTCATTCATCAACAACAAGAGAGATGTCTACGACAAGCTGATTCTCCTGTTGTTCAGGAAGAACAGGATCAGCGAGGCTTTCAGGGTTTCTGAACAGGACAGGGCCAGGTCATTTTATGATATCCTTGCAGGAAAAAAGATTGGATTCAGGGGCTCGGTTGAAGGGAATATTGCAATGAGGGAGCAGGATATGAGAATGGAGATACAGAAACTCTACAGGCTTATCAGGAAGAGTGAGGAAGAAGATTCTTCCTCGGCTCCGGCTTTCAGATCAGAGATCAGCCACCTCAGGCAGGAACTTGCTGACAACCAGGTTGAGTATGATAAGATTCTTGATAAGATCAGGCATGGCGAGCCATCCTATAATGAGATGATAAGCGCAGATCCGGTAAACGCAGCTGACCTCCAGAAGGTACTTGATAATAAGAGCGCCGCCCTTGTTTACTGGATCAGCGATGAGAAGATAATCCTCTGGATAATCACGCCTGGCGATATTTATTGCACCTCGGTAACAATAGACTATGGTTCTCTTTCAGAACTGATTGGTAAAACCAGGAGTGCAATTGAAGGAAATGACATTGTAAAATCGGCCGCGGGACTGAAAAGCCTTTACAATATTCTTATTCATCCGGCAGAGGACAGGATAAAGCAGTTTACCAGCCTGGTGATCATCCCCAACGGACCGCTGCATTTTCTTCCTTTCCAGGCTCTTATCTCCGGTACGGGTGAGTATCTGGTTCAGCGATACAATATTATTTATTCTCCCTCGGCCGGTGTTCAGATCCTGTGTTCAGGCCATCAGTCTGCCCATGGATCGAAATTTTTCGGCACTGCTCTTGCAGATATTTCAGTTGGCGGAAAGCCCGGGCTGCCGGGTACCGAGATGGAGCTGAACAAAATACTCCCGCTGTTCCAGGCAAGGCTTTCAGCCTTTGGAAAAGATGCGACCGAGACCTTTGTAAAGAAAAACGCGGGTAATTTCGATTTTATTCATTTCGCAACGCATGGCAGCTGCAACTTCAGCCAACCCCTTTATTCCTGTCTCTATTTTCCGCAGGGACCCGACGATGACGGTAAGCTGAATGTGTACGAAGTCCTTGAGATGAACCTGAATGCAAAAATGGTCACTTTAAGCGCATGCGAAACCGGCCTTGGCAACCTCAGCCAGGGTGATGAGCTCGTAGGATTGAGCCGGGCATTCCTGTTCGCCGGATCGTCCTCGGTAGTCGTAAGCCTATGGGCCGTAGCCGACTACCCGACTTCATTGCTCATGTCATCCTTTTACAGGAACCTGAAGGATCATCCTGCCCAGGAAGCCCTTACGATGGCACAAAGAGAGATCATGAAACTTTTCCCACAGCCATTGTACTGGTCTCCTTTCATATTGATTGGCAATGGTTCGGTAACGGCAGATTAGTATATTTGGGAATGAATCTGCCATCAGAGTTTACGGACCGGATAAATTTCCAGCCAGGTATTAATGCCGGTGATCTCATAAGGGCATTGGAGAAACCTTCCCCTGTAAGCATCAGGATCAACAGGGCCAAATGGCAGAAAGAGCCTGAAGAGGCTGAATCAGTTCCCTGGTGCACTGATGCCTGGTACCTTGAAAAACGACCGTCTTTCACCCTCGATCCTCTCTTTCATTCGGGATGCTACTACCCGCAGGAAGCATCGGGTATGTTTACAGGCGAGGCATTCAGGCAGGTTACACATGGACTTTCAGACCTGAGGGTTCTAGATCTGTGCGGTGCCCCGGGGGGCAAAAGCACACACCTTGCTTCACTTATCGGAAACAACGGAGTTCTTGTTGCAAATGAAGTGATCAGGCAGAGGGCATCAGTTCTTTCGGCAAACCTGACCAGATGGGGATTACCGGGTGTGATTGTCTCATCAAACGATCCATCTTCCTTTTCACGCCTTGCAGGTTATTTTGACGTCATACTCGTGGATGCCCCCTGTTCAGGAGAAGGAATGTTCAGGGACCAGGCAGCGGTTTCGGAGTGGACCCCGGCAAACACCCGCCTCTGTTGTGAAAGACAGCGAAGGATACTTATGGACGTCTGGCCGTCGCTTAAGGAGGGAGGATTCCTGATTTACAGCACCTGTACCTTTAATCCCGCGGAAAATGAGGAGAATATTAAATGGCTTCTTGAGAACAGGAGTGGCGAAAGCACGGCACTGGACCTGTCGGGCTTCGGAGGTATCGTGCAGGTTAAGCTGAATGGGGTTACAGGTTATGGATTTTATCCCGACAGGATAAAAGGAGAAGGGTTTTTTCTAAGCGTGATAAAGAAGACAGAAGAGACAAAAGGAGTCTATAAGACACAAAAAGGCAGGCCCACATTGAAGGAAAACAGGAAAGTCGCGGGAAAGCTGCTTTCAGTCCAGCCACCGCTGGCGCTCCAGCTGAATAACCGGGTTTATGCCGTTCCACTTGGCCCGGATGAGTATTTAATGCTAAGCTCGGTACTGAAAATCATCAGGACCGGAACCTGCCTGTGCGAATTGAAAGGTGAAGAGATCGTTCCATCGCATGAACTGGCTCTCTCGGTCATTCTTTCCAGGGCTGCTTACACTCAATCTGAACTGTCTGCCGATGAAGCTGTAGCTTATCTCAGAAAAGAAAATGTCCCATCCTCACACATGGAAAATGGCTGGAATCTGTTGAAATATAGAGATGTTCCAATCGGCTTTGCCAAGGTCATCGGGACGAGGATGAATAACTACTTCCCGGTGGAATGGAGGATCAGGATGAACCCCTCTTCAGCCGCGGTAGAGATTGTAAAATGGAAGTGAAGTATTTGCCTGTGTGATCTTTATTCATTTTTCTTAACTTTATTCCGCTAAAGGAGACGAGGATGAAGAGAGTTATTTCTTTTTCAATATTGATAATCATGCTGCTCACGGGTTGCGGTAAGCACAGCAAGTATGAAGGTGTGGCATTCGAGGAGAAAAACCCACGCGACTGGGAAAACCCTGCGCTGCCAGGGCTCAACAGGGAGGCCCCGCATGCCACGATGATCAGTTTTCCCGACGAAGCCTCAGCAGTTGCCGGCGTAAAGGAAAACTCACCGTTTTACGCGAGCCTTGACGGAACATGGAAATTTCACTTTTCAAAGACACCCGAAGAACGACCGTTCTGGTTCTTCCGTGATGATTACGATATCAGCGACTGGGATGATATGATTGTTCCCTCAAACTGGCAGCTGAAAGGTTATGATCCTCCGATTTATTCCAACATTGTTTACCCGTTTAAGCCTGACCCGCCAAGGATACCTCACGAAGTCAACACCGTAGGTTCCTATAAAAGAAATTTCTCGGTACCGTCGGGATGGGAAGGGAAAGAAATATTCCTTCAGTTCGGTGCCGTAAGTTCATTCTTCTACGTATGGGTGAATGGCCGGATGGCTGGTTTCAGCAAGGACAGCAAGACACCTGCCGAGTTCGACATCACAAAACTCATCAGGAAGGGAACCAATACTCTGTCAGTTGAAGTTTACCGCTGGTGCGATGGCAGTTACCTCGAGGACCAGGACTTCTGGCGCATGAGCGGTATCCAGAGAACGGTATTCCTTCACGCCCGTCCAGGAACCTATATAGCTGATTTCTTCGCAAAGGGAGATCTTGAAAATAACTATTCCGACGGTAAGCTCGGCCTGGATGTCCGTGTACTCACTAAAGAAATACGAGACAAACCGGGAATGATTGTTGAAGCTTCCTTATTTGACGGTGGAAATAAAATCCTGGTGGAGACGGGAAAAGCTGTTCCTGATACAGGGGGCATATGCGACGTTACGCTATCAGGCGTTGTCAGGTCAGTCAGGAAATGGTCAGCGGAGACTCCCAGCCTGTACACCCTTGTTATTGCCCTGAAGGACGAAAATGGTAAAATAGCCGAATGTGTAAGCGCCAGGGTTGGCTTCAGGAAGGTGGAGATCGTAAATTCGCAGCTTCTTGTAAACGGCGTGCCAGTTTACCTCAAAGGTGTCAATATGCACGAACATCATGATGTGACGGGACATGTGATTGATGAGGCAACTATCATTAAGGATATCAGGACGATGAAGATCTTTAATATAAACGCCATGCGGACATGCCATTACCCGCAGCAGGAGCTCTGGTACCAGATGTGCGACAAATACGGGCTTTACCTTATCGATGAAGCTGATATCGAATCTCACGGGATCGGATACAATAAAGACGTTACACTTGCCGATAAGCCCGGGTGGGCTGCATCGCACCTCGACAGGATGCAGAGAATGGTTGAGCGGGATAAGAATCATCCTTCGGTAATAATCTGGTCGATGGGAAATGAGGCAGGCGACGGGCACAACTTTCTCAACGGGTACAGGTGGATTAAGCAAAGGGATAATTCAAGACCCGTCCAGTATGAAAGGGCAGAGCAGCTCACGAATACGACCGAGAGGCACACCGACATCTGGTGCCCCATGTACGCCAGGATAGAATATCTTGAAAACTATGCAAAAGATCCGAAAAACGACAGGCCGCTAATAATGTGTGAGTATGCCCACGCGATGGGTAACAGCACGGGTAACCTGCAGGATTACTGGGATGTAATTGAAAAATATCCGAAGCTGCAGGGAGGGTTTATATGGGACTGGGTGGACCAGGGTCTGCTGAAGACAAATGAGGCAGGTGAAAAATTCTGGGCTTATGGCGGTGACTTCGGACCGGAAGGCATACGGAGTGACGGTAATTTTAATATTAACGGCCTGGTCTGGCCCGACAGAACTCCACATCCCGGACTTTACGAGGTGAAGAAGGTCTACCAGTATATCGGCTTTGAACCGTATGATCTTAAATCCGGTATAATAAAGATCAGGAACAAGTACGGTTTTGTTTCATTGTCGGGGTTCAACTTCGACTGGGAGGTGACCTGCGACGGTGTTGTGGTTCAGTCAGGCAAGCTCAACATACCATCAACTCCTCCGGGAAAAGAATCGCTTGTCCAGGTTCCGTTCAGGAGAATTGAACCGCTGCCGGGGTCAGAGTATTACCTGAACCTGAGGGCTTCCAGGGTGGATGAGTGGAACCTGGTCCCTGAGGGAAATGTGTACGCTACCGGGCAGTTCAGGCTGCCGTTCCACTCCGGGAACAGGGCAGGGGAAACTGAAAAGCTTGCCCTCCTGCAGACAAGCACGAAGGACAGGAAACTTGAAGTTGCCGGCGAGAGCATGAAGCTGATTTTTGATCTTGGGAAAGGATCACTCGAATCATTTGCATACAGGGGAAAAGAGATTTTCCTGAAAGGACCCGAACCCGATTTCTGGCGTCCTCCGACCGACAACGATTACGGTTACAGGGGCGATCAGCTTCTGGCAGTCTGGAAGAAGGCAGGAGAAAGGCTGAAAGTGACCAGGGCAGAGATCACGCAACCCGAGATGGGCAAGGTAGTGGTAACATTCAGGTATGATATCGCCGGTCTTTCAGGTGAAAAAATTGCAGGCTATTCTACTGTCTATACAATACTGGGTTCAGGCGACCTAATTGTAAAAAACTCGATCTCAAAAGTAAGTTCAAAGATACCTGAGCTGCCAAGGATGGGAATGCAGATGCAGCTCCCGACCGAGTTAAATAACCTGAAATGGTATGGCAGGGGACCACATGAAAACTACTGCGACAGATGTACCTCGGCCGAGGTGGGATTGTACGAAAGTACCGTGGGGGACCAGTATGTTCCGTACATCAGGCCACAGGAAAATGGCTATAAGACCGATACCAGGTGGCTCGCGCTTACCGACGAAAACGGTACGGGGATACTCGTTACAGGTGATCCACTCTTCTGCTTTGCAGCCCTGCACAATATTCATGATGACTTCGAATCTCCTGGAAAGATCGGCCAGTACAGGAAAGATGCCAGGACTGCAAATACCCATACCACCAACGTCAAGCCCCGCGATCTTGTTAACCTGAATGTCGACCTTGGTCAGATGGGTGTTGGAGGTGACGATTCATGGGGTGCCGAAATTCATAAGAAGTACAGGCTTCTGGCCGATAAATATGAGTACACTTTCCGTCTAAGACCAATCAGCAGGGAGGATGATATTCAGAAGATCACGAAATCGGGATATCAGGAAAAATGAACGGTTAATACATCCTACCTGATCTCTTCATAAAAATACGCTTCCATCCGCTCAGCATCGTCCCATGTAAATATTTTACGCTGGCGGTTCAGGAAGTAATAGTTCAGCATCGCAAAATCGCCTGCACACATTGTTGTATGGACAAAAAGGAAGAAGGAAAGGCTCCACTTCCAGAGTCCGGGCAGGTAGAGAATCAGGAAACTTGCCGCAAGGGTTATCATCAGGAAAGGTACCAGGGCGACAAGGATAAATTTCTTTCTTGTTACCACATGCCTGTGGGCCGTTACGTAAAAAATGAACTGTTTGAGGTCCATGCCGGCCTTTATCCTCCTGGCCCCTGATAAAAAGTAGGGAATGACGTGAAGACCTTCGTGAACGGGAATGACAAGAACAGGAAATACAATCATTCCAAGTACGGAATGAAGGAATATCCTCCGGTACTCAAATGAGTGAGCGACATTTATCCTGAGGGTCAGAGCCAGGCCAAGTTCGACGATGCAGACGGTCCAGAAGAAGAGCGTGATCGTGCTTTTCCTCTTCAGATAATCAATTACAAAACCTGCTATTTCACTGTATTGCAATGTCAGGAGATGCCTGTACCTGCTATGATCATCCAGCTCTTCGGGATCCATCTTAACTTTTGTTTTGATGACAAATTTACCTATTTGAAATAATTAAATGACTTATTCGTCAAAATTAGGGATGAGAACGGTATGGAACGGAAATTGCATTATAGCATCAATGTTATAATTTGATATTTTTGCTGAAAGCAGTAATTGAAGAACCTGCCGTTTATATTGATCTTTTTCCTTCTTTCGCATGCTGCCTTTGCACAGAAGGATTCATTAAGGCATCGTAACGATACCCTGCCCGACAGGTTTTATATCCTCCAAAAGGTAAACAGGAACGGCGAGACTCTCCCTGAAATGGAGATCAAGGAAGTTGAGATTACACCCAGGAAGACGGGCCGGATCGCATTCCAGTACTGGCGGTACGAAAGGCTGGTATATAATATTAAAGTCGTGTATCCCTATGCGCTGATTGTAAGGAACAAGCTTAATGAAGTGAATGGTGAACTGGAAAAGATAAATGGTGATCGAGAAAGGAAAGAGTATATAAAAGGGGTTGAGAAAAAAGTCTTCAAGGATTATGAGGGACGCATGCGCGACCTTACGATGAGCCAGGGAAAAATCCTGATAAAGCTTATCGACAGGGAAACCAATAATACTTCATTCGAACTGATAAGAGATTACCGCGGGAAGTTCACAGCCGCGTTCTGGCAGGGCATTGCCAGGATATGCGGCACCAATCTTAAGGAAGAATACGATCCCGATGGAGAGGATGCACTTATTGAAAAAATTGTTACCGAGATCGAAGCAGGCAGGCTTTGATCAGGCTTTTGCCAGCTCGATGAGTGCCTTAACCGTATTTTCTGCCCCCAGTGCAATCTCCGAAATTGTAGCATCGAGCATATAGCAGGGGCTGGTGACTATCTTGTTTTTTATATCAATTACAATTTCGCCGCTTTTAGTTTCGGTGTGTTTCCCGCCCATTGCCTGGATGTCAATAGAGGTTGAGTGGTCATCACCGATAGTCACTTCCACTTTACCAAGGATTCGTGTAATGAGCACTGGTGAAATGCAAAGGGCCCCTATCGGCTTACCTGAGGCATGAGTCTCCCTGACGACTTTCTCAACCACCTTGTCGATCTTCATACCTACCCCGTCAATCGCGTATGAGCAAAGGTTTTTTGCCACTCCGAATCCCCCGGGAAAGACCAGCGCATCGAAATCTGCAACCCGGTAATCGATGAGCTGGCTGATTTTCCCCCTGGCTATCCTTGCTGCTTCTACCAGAACATTTCTCGACTCCTTCATTTCGGCACCCGTAAGATGATCTATCACGTGATGCTGCATCACATTCGGGGCAAATATCTGGTAAGTGCCGCCATTTTTATCAATTGCGAGGAGAGTAGAAACAGCCTCCTGTATCTCTGCCCCGTCATAAACCCCGCACCCTGCCAATACGACTGCAAACTTCATAGTTTATTTTCCTTTATTAATTTTAACGGATGTATAAAATTACGAAATTTACTTATAGATCATGAAACGGACTTTCGTTGCCACAAGGGTTGATGCAGGAGAAAACCTGAAAAAGCTGCTGAACCATCTTGCTGAAGAGCTGCGCGGTGAGTCGGTAAAATGGGTTGAGCCTTCGAGAATGCATATTACACTGGCATTTGTGGGCGAAACCTCGGAGGAGATGATAAGGGATATCTCCGCGATGCTGGCAAAAAAGCTTGGGGGACTGGAACCTTTCACCTTCTCTTTAGAGGGACTGGGTGTCTTCAGGAGTATCAGCGACCCGCGTGCAGTTTGGGCAGGAATCAGGGATGATGGAAAGCTGGGAATACTCCACGAAGCTGTCAGGTCGGGCCTGTCCGGGATTGATATACCTGTGGAAGATCGCGGGTTCACTCCTCACCTAACACTTGGACGGATCAAATGGCTGAAGAACAGGAAGACGCTTGAAAGGCTGATCTCAGAATACAGGGAGGTTCAGTTCCAGGATGTCCGCGTATCAGAGGTTATTTTCTACGAGAGCATCCTGCAGCCGGCAGGTCCATTGTATATCCCGATCAAGATATTCAGGCTGTCAGAATGAGCCGTGCATTTTAATTTATGAAGAACAATATTCTCCGCCCTTTTCCCTTACTTCAAACCCCTTTACCGTTCAGGATGATTATGCCGGTATAAATTATGATCTTGAGATCGAGTGACAGGCTCATATTTTCGAGATAAAGAAGGTCATATTCAAGACGCTGGACCATCTGGTCCACATCCGACGCGTAGCCGTATTTTACCTGTCCCCACGATGTTATCCCCGGCTTTACTTTCAGCAATCTCCTGTAATGGGGTGCCTTTGCCACTATCTGGTCGATATAGAACTGCCTTTCCGGCCGTGGTCCCACAAGCGACATTTCTCCCTTCAGCACATTGAAAAGGTTTGGAATCTCATCGAGCCTGTGCCTTCTCATAAACCTGCCAATCTTTGTGACTCTCTGATCGGCACTGCTTGAAAGAAGGGGTTCGCCTTTCTCAGCCTCCTTTAACATTGACCTCAGCTTATAAATAGTAAATGGCTTCCCGTTCTTCCCGATACGCTCCTGCCTGTAAATTACGGGTCCGGGACCAGAAAGCCTGATCAGGACAGCCAGCACGGCTATCAGCGGGCTAAGGATTATCAGTCCTGCGAGTGAAATTATATAATCTGAAAGCTGTTTCAGGTTTGCCTGCCATACCGGCATAAGCCGGTTTGATACCTCAAGGAACGGGGTGCCGTATATCGCGGTATGCTCAACCCTGCCCGTGAGGATATCCTTCATCGATGGGATCGCTTTAACAGTAACATCAGAATAGTTCAGCATACCGGTTATCTTCCCGGTCATCTCGTGCTCGTTTCCCTCGATGGCAATTATCACCTCCTCGATTCCGTTAGTGCGGATAATCTCGGGCAGGTCGTCAATTGTGCCCAGGCATCCCAGGGAGTCGGCTATTTTACCATTGTTGCCTCCCTGAAGCCTGACATACCCGCAAATCAGGCTGCCCGAAGGGATTTTTTCCTCCTTGATCCTTCTGAAAGTCTCAAGCGCGAGCCCGTTCGACCCGATAATGAGGGTCCTGTATCCGAGCTGCCCCCTGTGTACCTTTCCGGCCGTGATGCTCGTGATAGTCAGCCTGGGAACATATGTCAGGACAAACTGCAGGAAGAAATATATGATGAAGATATTGAAATACTGGTTGTTATTGCTTATGAATCCCTGCATAAGCAGTATGAAGAAAATAACCATTGCACCAGCCAGCGTAACCGACAGTGAATAGACAAGCTCCATCAGGCGTGATCTCTTTAACGAGAAAGTGTGAAAACCAGTAAGCAAATATGCAATGGTCCAGACCAGGGGCAGGAAAACCAGCCACCTTATGAAGAGCAATCCCTTCAAGATATCCTCCTCTCCCGGTAGCCTGTCCCTTATGATGCACAACAATACCCACGCCACAGCTGAAAAAATAAAATCGCAGGCCGCATAGCTGAATGATGTCAGGCTCTTTCTCATTTTATTTGTAATGGTCTCAGGTTTATTGAATTAACCCTGGCTTTTCAGAAGTTTGTATTGTGAAAGATATTATTAATTTGTCTAACCTCCATAAGAAAACATGTTTTATATTTACCGGCAGTAATGGTAACAGACAACGGATGACTGACTCATTCGAGGCAAAAGGATTAAGGAAAAAGCTTGTAGAAGGGCTGAGGCAGAAAGGAATAACCGACGAGGAGGTATTGAGGGCAATCGACATGGTGCCAAGGCACTGTTTTATGGATCCTGCTTTCCTGAATCATGCATACGTCGACAAGGCTTTCCCTATCTCTTCGGGGCAGACGATCTCACAACCATACACGGTTGCGGTACAGACGGCACTCCTTCAGGTTAAAAAGCGCGACAAAGTGCTTGAAGTCGGTACAGGTTCGGGCTACCAGGCAGCGGTTCTTGCCGAGATGGGAGTGAAGGTCTATACCATTGAAAGATTCAGGGACCTTTATAATAAGGCACAAAGGATTGTTAATTCGCTTGGATATAATATTCATTTCTTTTACGGCGACGGCTATGAAGGGAAGGAGCAATATGGCCCTTACGACGCTATCCTTATAACCGCTGCGGCACCGGAAGTTCCGGATAAGCTGTTACAGCAGCTGAAGACCGGGGGAAGACTCGTGGTGCCTCTTGGTGCCGGTGAAGTACAGGAAATGACGGTGATCAGGAGAACCGGAGATGCGATATTCGAGACAACATCTCATGGTTCATTTTTGTTTGTCCCTATGCTGAAGGGGACCGTTAACTGAAAAAAACCGGGAAATGGAGATATACAGGATGGTCTTTTCACCGATCGAGGTGAATACTTATATACTTGCCGGCAGATCGGGTGAATGCGCGATTATAGATTGTGGCTGCTATACTGCTGAAGAATTTGAAAAGCTCAGCGACTTTATTAAATCAAAGAACCTGGAGCCCGTGCTGCTTCTCAATACCCACTGCCACCTCGATCATCTTTTCGGTAATCATTTCGTGTTTTCTTCTTTCGGGATTAAACCAAGATTTCACAGGCTCGATGAGTATAACAGGATTGGTTCCCCGCAACATGCCATGAGATGGGGTCTAGTGATGGATGAACCCCCGGCAGCCGGATCCTACATTGAGCATGGAGATATTATTTCATCCGGCAGCATAAGCCTGAAGGCCTTGTTGGTCCCGGGACATACAACCGGCAGCCTTGCATTTTATTCTGAGCAGGATGCCTGCGTTTTTACGGGTGATGCCCTTTTTGCAGGCAGCATTGGGAGATCAGATCTTCCGGGAGGCGATTACCTGACATTGCTCGACAGTATCCGTAATAACCTGCTTACGCTTCCGCCTGATACAGTTGTCTATCCTGGTCATGGGCAGGAGACATCAGTCGGACGTGAAAAAATGGTCAATCCCTACCTGGCATAAACCATGCTTTTTTTCATGTTTTCCACGAATTCTTTTAGTAATTTCGCATCATCTTTAACGCAAATCAGGTATATAATCTAATTTCATAAGTTCCATGTTATCAGATAAATTCGTTAGACGTCACATAGGACCGGGAGAAAAGGACCTTCCAAAGATGTTAAGCACAATAGGGGTAAGCACGCTCGATGAGCTTATTGAAAAAACGGTGCCTGAAACACTCAGACTTAAGAAGCCCCCGAGGCTACCGCATCCGATGACTGAATATGAATACCTGGGCCATCTGAGGTCGATAGGTGCGAAGAACAGGATTTTCCGCTCGTTTATTGGCCAGGGCTACTATGGTGTGGCTCCGCTTTCGGTTATAGTAAGGAACGTCCTTGAAAATCCTTCATGGTACACCTCCTATACTCCATACCAGGCCGAGATTTCACAGGGAAGGCTTGAAGCGCTTCTCAATTTCCAGACGATGGTAATAAGCCTCTCAGGGATGGAGATTGCTAATGCTTCGCTCCTTGATGAACCCACCGCGGCTGCGGAAGCGATGATTATGATGTTCAATGCCCGGTCGAGGGCAGCGGTGAAGGCCGGTGCAAACCGGTTCTTTGTGGATGATGATATTTTCCATCAGACCCTCGATCTTCTGAAGACCCGTTCACAACCGCTGGGCATCGATCTGGTTACAGGAAGCTATGTAAACTTCACTTTCGATGAGTCTGTTTTCGGTGCACTTGTCCAGTATCCTGCTGCTTCAGGACAGCTCAGGGATTATAAAGATTTTGCTTCAAGGGCACATGCTGCCGGAGCACTCCTGGGCGTTGCCGCAGACCTGTTGAGCCTCGCTATACTGACCCCTCCGGGGGAATGGGGCGCGGATATCGTTGTCGGATCAAACCAGAGAATGGGTTTACCAATGGGTTTCGGCGGACCACATGCGGGCTATTTTGCGACGAGGGATGAGCTTAAACGCAGCATGCCGGGCAGGATAATCGGGGTGTCGGTGGATTCGAACGGCAACCAGGCTCTGAGAATGTCACTCCAGACAAGGGAGCAGCATATAAAACGTGAGAGGGCCACTTCCAATATCTGCACCGCACAGGCTCTCCTGGCAACAATGTCGGGTATGTACGCGCAGTATCACGGACCTGAAGGGCTGAAGGAAATCGCCGACACGATTCATAAATCGGCCGGCACAGTTGCCTATATACTGGCCACCCTGGGCTTCAGGCAGCAATATACCCAGTTCTTCGACACGGTGAAGGTCTCTCTTCCCGATGGGATCTCTGTCGAAGATATAGAGAAGGAAGCACTTTCAAAGGGAATGAATTTCTGGTACCCGGGCGATAATTCAGTTTCTATCACGGTTGATGAACTGACAACGCTCAGGGATATTAATGATATAGGTGCCGTTTTTGCCAGGGTTGCTGGCAAAAAGTCTGAGGAGAACAAATCCTACTGCAAGTGTCATGCAATCGAGGATAGATTTCTCAGAAAGTCGGAAATCCTCAGGGAACCATGCTTCAATATATATCACAGCGAAACTGAGATGATGCGCTATATCAAGATGCTTGAGCGGAAGGATTTCTCCCTTACAAACTGCATGATACCCCTCGGTTCCTGCACCATGAAGCTCAATCCCGCAACGTCTATGTTCGCACTGAGCTGGCCCGAGTTCGCAAATATTCACCCGTTTGCACCGGCCGACCAGGCCGGTGGCTATTACCAGCTGATGAACGAGCTTGGAGAAGCCCTGAAGGAGATTACCGGTTTTTCTGCAATATCTTTCCAACCCAATTCCGGCGCGGCAGGTGAATATGCAGGGTTGCTTGTTATCAGGGAATATCATAAGAGCCGCGGTGAAAGCCACAGGAACATAGCCCTTATACCATCATCCGCACATGGCACCAACCCCGCAAGTGCAGCCATGGCTGGAATGCAGGTGGTAGTCGTGGAATGCGACGATAAAGGGAACATAAATGTGGAAGACCTGCGCAGGAAGGCTGCCGAGTTCAGAGACAGGCTCTCTGCTTTCATGATCACTTACCCTTCAACCCATGGAGTATTCGAGGCTGCGGTTCGGGAAATGACAGATATTGTTCATGAGAACGGTGGAATGGTGTACATGGACGGTGCAAACATGAATGCACAGGTCGGACTTACAAGCCCGGGATTCATAGGCGCAGATGTCTGTCACCTGAACCTTCACAAGACGTTTGCAATTCCTCACGGGGGAGGCGGACCAGGAATGGGGCCAATCCTCTCAAACGATAAGCTTTCCGAGTTTATGCCTTCCCATCCTGTTGTCAGAACAGGAGGCAGCCATGGTACCACGGCTGTTGCCGGTGCACCGTTTGGAAGCGCGCATATTTTGACAATATCACACGCTTATGTAATGATGATGGGCACCGAGGGCCTTACCGAGGCAACCAGGTATGCGATCCTGAATGCAAATTATGTTTCGGCCGCATTAAAAGGCATCTATAACACACTTTATTGCGGAAGTAACGGCACAGTGGCCCATGAACTGATCCTCGATTGCAGGAATTTTAAAAACGAGTCGGGGATAACCGAAGCCGACATTGCAAAAAGATTGATGGATTTTGGATTTCATGCACCGACACTATCCTTCCCGGTTCACGGAACTCTCATGGTGGAGCCTACCGAATCGGAATCCCTTTCAGAACTGGATAAGTTCATTGATGCTCTGAAGACAATATGGAACGAGATAGCTGAAGTGAAGAACGGCAAGGCAGACAGGGAAGATAATGTGCTTCATAATGCCCCGCACACGGCAAGGGAAGTGACGGCAACCGAATGGAAACATAAATACCCCAGGGAAAAAGCAGCCTATCCGCTCCGGTGGGTGGCTGAAAACAAATTCTGGCCCTCCGTCGGCAGGGTTGATGACGGGTACGGCGACCGCAACCTGGTTTGTACCTGTGCTCCAATCGATTCCTACAGGATGGATACATTCAGGATGTGAAACTCATGGTCAGGATATCCCAAGCTCTAGCAGTTTTCTGGATTCTGATACCCCTGTTATCCTCATGTTCACCGGGAAGCAGGCATGAAAAAAAGATGATAAGACTTATAACCCTCGATCCCGGACATTTCCATGCGGCCCTGGTACAGAAATCAATGTACCCTCAGGTATCTGCAGATGTTCATGTTTATGCCCCTGAGGGAGATGACCTGAAAGAGCATCTTTCAAGGATTGGTTCATATAATTCAAGGCCATCTGAACCGACTCACTGGAATGAGATCGTCTATTCGGGGAAGGACTTTTTCGGGAAAATGTTATCCGGCAAAAAAGGTAATGTTGTTGTGCTGGCTGGAAATAATGAAAAGAAAGCCACATATATCCGGCAATCGGTTGATGCAGGCTTTAACGTCATCTCGGATAAGCCCATGATCATCAGGGCCAGCGATTTTCCGGCCCTTGAGAAGTGCTTCGGCACTGCCCGGGAAAAGCATACGGTCCTTTTAGATATCATGACCGAGCGTTACGAGATTGCAACAATACTCCAGCGGTCCTTATCGCTCGATACCATGCTTTTCGGGAACCTGACTAACGGGTCGGAAAATGACCCCGCGGTGTCCAAAATAAGTGTCCATCATTTCTCAAAAATCATTTCGGGAGTACCAGTAAGGAGACCGGCATGGTATTTCGATACCGGTCAGCAGGGTGAAGGCATTGTGGACGTAACCACCCACCTTGTCGACCTTATTCAGTGGGAATGTTTTCCCGAAAAAATTCTCGGCAGGAAGGATGTATCAATAGCATCGGCAAGAAGATGGTCCACGAACCTCACTGCCGAAGAATTCAGGTCAGTTACCGGGCTCGGCAAATACCCCGGATTCCTTTCGGGGCAGGTCGAAAATGACACACTTAAGGTTTTTTCAAACGGCGAATTCACCTATTGCCTCAATGGTATCTGGGCCAGGGTTTCGGTGGAATGGCATTTCAAAGCTCCCGGAGACGGGGGGGATACTCATTTTTCAATTATGAAAGGATCGAAATGCAGCCTTACAATAAAACAGGGTGCAGAGGAAAATTTCATTCCGACTCTCTACCTGGAGGTCAGGGACGGGGAAAATTCAGGCAGGACCGGGAACATCCTCGACAAAGCACTTTCGCGCCTGCCTTATGAAGGGCTTTCAGCCGAAAAGATCAGCGGCACTGAATTCAGGATTAATATTCCTGCCCGGTACAGGGTCGGTCATGAAGAGCATTTTGCGCAGGTCATGGCAAAATTCCTTGGCTACATGGAGGATGGAAGGATACCGGAATGGGAGGAGGCTGCAATGATCACAAAGTACTATACAACCACTTCGGCGCTGGACCTGGCAATGAAATCAAATCAGCTTACAGGCTTTGTTAAAAAAGATCCTCGATAACCATTGAATAGAAGTCGGTGAGGGAAATACCAGCAGCTTTTGCCTGCTGGGGTACCAGGCTCTCTTCGGTCATGCCAGGCACCGTGTTGATCTCGAGGAAGAGGGGTTTGTTCCTTACTACAATGAAATCCACCCTTACAATACCTCTGCAGTCGAGCAGGTCATATATGACTGAGCTGAGCCTCTGGATCTCTTCCGTAATCTTGTCATCCATTTTGGCGGGTGTCACCTCTTCCGACCGGCCGGGTGTGTATTTTGCCTCGTAGTCGAAAAATTCATTCTTGCTTATTATCTCCGTTACAGGCAGGACGAGCTTCCTGTTCTTTGACTTGACCACCCCACATGCCACTTCCCTTCCTTCCATGAATGACTCAATCATTACAGTGTCGCTCTCACCGAATGCCTTCTCAACTGCCGGCAAAAATTCACTTTCACTTTTTATTTTCGATACCCCCACGCTTGAACCGCTGTCGTTGGGTTTGACAAAGCACGGCAGACCTGTTTTATGAAGGATAGCCTTTGCATTTATCTCCTCACCTTTTTTTATCATTTCCGCTTCAGCCATCGCAATTCCGTACTCCTTGAGGAATGCCTTTGTTGCCTGCTTATTAAATGTAAGCGCAGAGGAAAAGACCCCGCAGGTTGTGTACTTGATTCCAAGCATATCGAAATAGCCCTGCAAAAGCCCGTTTTCACCGGGCTTGCCGTGGATTGCAATAAAAACGGCATCAAATCTTATTATATCATCACCGACCTTCAGCGTGAAGTTGTTCTTGTCGATGTTGAAATACCTTCCCTTCTGATCCTCCCAGAACCAGTTGGTGCCCCTTATCATAATTACATAAGTATTGTAAAGCTTCGACAGTGCATCCTTTACACCGTCAGCGCTCCTTACGGAAACCTCGAATTCTGATGAATCGCCACCTGCAACAATCGCTATGTTTCTCATACCTTTGATCGGATTATATTTCAAAATTAATATAATTCCCGGTTCCGGATGCAAATCGGTTTACCGGTAAAAGGGAGAGCCTTGCCGTTGATTTTCATGCATACACGGAATAGAAATGGAATTTATCTGGGTGATATATTACCTTTACAATGAATTTTAAAACTTATTAAAATGAAAAAAGGTTGTTTAGTTGCAATAGGAATAGCAGCAGTATTCGGGTTCTTTATTCTCATGATAGTCCTTTGGGGCGTCAGGTCGTATAACCAGATGGTAACTATGAACCAGGCTGTGGAAGCCCAGTGGGGTAATGTCGAAACCTCCTACCAGAGAAGGATGGACCTCATACCTAACTTTGTAAACACTGTAAAAGGTGCCGCCAATTTCGAACAGCAGACCCTTACACAGGTCATCGAAGCAAGGGCAAAGGCAACACAGATCAAGATCGATGCATCGAAGCTAACCGAACAGAATCTTTCTCAGTTCATGCAGGCACAGGGTGAAGTGAGCTCGGCACTTAACAAGCTTATGGCGGTCGCTGAAGCATACCCTACACTGACAGCAACTCAGAACTACCGCGATCTGCAGGTAACTCTCGAGGGCACTGAAAACCGTATTGCAACGGAACGCAGGAAATTTAACGAAGTGGCCCAGTCGTACAACAGCTATAAAAAGAGATTTCCGCAAAACGTTCTCGCCGGGATGTTTGGCTTCCAGGATAAGCCGTACTTTAAATCCCTGGAGGGAGCTGAAAAAGCACCGGAAGTTAAATTCTGAGGATCAGGCTTATGAAGGCTTCATCTTTCTTTTCAAAGGAACAGCAATCGAAGATCGTCGAGGCAATAAAGGAAGCCGAGAATGAATCATCGGGCGAGGTGAGGGTGCACATAGAGACCAGGTGTCATGGCGACGTGCTCGACCGTGCCGCCTGGATCTTCGGTAAGCTGGGTATGCACAAGACGAAAGAACGCAACGGCGTACTCTTTTACCTGGCAGTCAGGGACCGGAAGTTCGCTGTAATAGGCGACGCGGGTATAAATGCAAAGGTGCCTGAAGGATTTTGGGATGATGTCAAAGAGTTGATGGCAAAGAGATTTGCGGAAGGAAAATTCACTGAGGGTCTTTCCGAAGGTATAATCCTTGCGGGTGATCACCTTAAGAAGCATTTTCCTCATCAGAAAGACGACATAAACGAACTTAGCGATGAAATATCATTCGACAAACCATAGGAGGAGATTTGCTATGATTAGGAAAAATTCCGGCAGGGCAGCAATGGCATTGGCTTTCCTGTTGTTAACCGGGATGCTTTACGCACAAGGCATTCCTGAAAGACCCTCTCCTCCGCGACTGGTAAACGACTTTGCCGGTCTGTTGGGCGGAAACGAGATCAGGATGCTTGAGAACAAGCTTGTTGACTTTGATGATTCAACATCCACGCAGATTGCGATTGTGATTGTAAACGATTTTGCAGGTTATGAAAAAGAAGAATATGCACAGCGCCTGGGCGAAAAATGGGGTATCGGACAGAAGGGTAAAAACAACGGGCTGGTTATTGTTGTAAAACCAAAAACGGCTGAATCGAGAGGTGAAGTCTTCATCAAGCCGGGATACGGTGCAGAAGGTGCCGTTCCCGACCTAATATGTGCTAAGATCGTCGATAACGAAATACTTCCCGCGTTCAGGAACGGCAATTACTACAAGGGGCTCGATAAGGCAACCGGCACCATTATTTCACTGTTAAGAGGCGAATTCACAGCCGACCAGTACAGCAGGAGATCACATTCCGATATCAAGCGCAGCGCTCCTGTCGCACTCTTCATAATCTTTTTCGTCATTATGACGATCCTCAGGGGAATAGGCCGCTCCAACAACAGTAACCTCAGCAGGGGAAGCGGTCTGCCGTTCTGGCTGCTTCTCTCCATGATGAATTCCGGAAGAGGTGCATCCGGCGGAAGCTGGGGTGGTTTTTCAGGTGGAGGCGGAGGCGGAGGCGGTTTCGGGGGATTCGGAGGAGGAAGCTTTGGCGGCGGCGGGGCAGGCGGTTCGTGGTAGATCCTAGTAATTATCCCTCGACGAGATATAGGTCCGCCATTTTTCTATAAGTGCTTTCATATCGTCCGGAAGTTCTGAATCAAATGAAAGACGTTTCCTGCTAACGGGATGGTCGAATGACAATGATTTGGCATGGAGGGCCTGGCGCGGGAGAATCTCGAAACAGTTCCTGACAAACTGCTGGTACCTGGTGAAAGTGGTACCTTTAAGTATCCTGTCACCGCCATACTCATCGTCATTGAAAAGAGGGTGCCGGATATGACTGAAATGTACCCTTATCTGGTGGGTTCTTCCTGTCTCCAGCTTGCATTCAACAACTGAAATGTAACCAAGCTCTTCCACCACCTTGTAATGCGTCACCGCATGCTTTCCGGAACTGCCGTCCTGGAAGACATGCATTATCTTCCTGTCTTTCGGATTTCTGCCAACATTGCCGGTGATCGTTCCTACCGGAGGTACAGGTATTCCCCATACAATGGCAATATATTTCCTGTCTGTTGTCCTGTCGAAAAACTGTTTTGCAAGCCTGTTGTGTGCATATTCATTTTTCGCGACTACCAGTATGCCCGATGTGTCCTTATCGATTCGGTGCACCAGCCCGGGTCTCAACTCCCCCGTCCGGAAGAGTGGCAGGTCCCTGAAGTGCCACATTAGCGCATTTACAAGTGTCCCAGTATAGTTGCCGTAAGCAGGATGCACAACCATCCCAGCATCCTTATTCACGACGATTACATCATCATCCTCGTACACGATGTTAAGAGGGATGTTTTCGGGAATAAGCTCGATCTCACGCGGTGGGTTAGGTAGAACGATCTGGATCACATCGCCCGGCTTGACCCTGTAATTCGGTTTTGCAGCAGCATTATTTACCAGGATATTGCCTGCATTTGCCGCACTCTGAACCCTCGACCTGGAAGTATTTTCGAGCCGTGAGGTAATATATTTGTCGATACGGAGAAGTGACTGGCCTGCATCAACCTTGAAGCGGAAGTGCTCGAACAGCTCCTGCTGATCAAATATTTCCTCTTCGCTCACCATTATTTCGATTTTATGAGGCGGCTGAAACCGATGGGCCTTTTGCCATCATAGCTTATGACAATATATATGCCCGGAGAGAGAGAAGAGATATCCATCTGTCCGGTATATTGCTTCCTGATAAGCTCCCTGCCCTGGAGATCCCTGATTACAATTACCGGGTCGGTAACAATCCCGTCTTCTCCGAACTGCAATGTGATGCGATCGGCGGCCGGGTTTGGCCAGAGTTTGATTTTGCCGGAGGGATAAGAAATATCGGATATCCCTGTAGTGGTTCTCCGGGGACCGAAAACAGGCCTTATCATTACGCTGCCGGCTGCCTGCGAACTGTTCCAGTTACCATTAAGAAAATAAAACTGCCTCCCGTTATTGGGAGTATTAAGGTCGAACCCGGCATTCAGGAATGTCTCGGTGGTTTGCTGCCAGCCTACATAGTATGTCCCTGTGACCTTTACCGGGCTCGTGAGGTAATAGGTGTTGAAACCGTTCAGTCCCGGTCCCTGGCTCACGGTCAGGTTCTGCTCACCGCCAATTTCATTACCCGGTGTGCCGTTATTGTCATCCCAGACCATCAGGTTGAAATTCGTATAATTCGAGTTCTGGTAGCTCTGGTTGAAACAGATCATAATACCGCGCAGTGAGTCGGCTGCATAAACAGAATAACGATAGGCGACCATTGCATTCCTGGAGCCCAGCCCGTTTATTCCGTAACCTGCCTCCGCGGTACCATCGTCGTACGCATAATAATCTGAGAACCTCTGGAAATATGTAATGGTATCATTGGCTTTGCTGTCGAAAACATCGGTTGTGAGATATGATTTTATCCTGAAAAGACCCGAATCGGGATTTGTCGTGCTGAAAGTGTAAATGAGGGGACCGCTGAACATGACAGGTGACAATGGAGCAATGTTAGCAGCTCCACCTGAGACGGAGTAAACCACCGTTTTGTCATACATGTCATATATCTCGAAGTTTCTCGTGACGTTCCTTGTTATGGTGTCGTTATTGAAATAGTTGATTGCAATCCCCGATCCCATTTCCGATAGAAAAAACCGGGTGAATTGTTTCCATGGCATTGACTCATAGGTGTTGAGAACGCTCCTTACGGGCTTTGTCATTGCAACATCATGCATAATTGTGTCGGCGTAGTTCCTGTTTTTCCCAAGGAGAATATAATCTACATTCCACTGGTCGCAGTTTCCCATCATCGCCTGGTCGGTTCCGTAAGAGCTCAGGCTTGCATAATTGATGAATCGGAACATGAATCCTTTCTCGAGAAAACGCGGGTCTGTAATTCTGATTATTGCTGACCTGAATGTATCTGTAGTGGTGAATGGCGCTTTCCAGACCGAGGTCCACGCCAGGTCAGAAGGAGAATAAAACTGGACAATAAGGCTGTCGCTTAATTCTGGCATGTCGGCCAATCCGCCGGGCTCATAAAGGAAGCTCAGGTATATGCTGTCTGAAGGATTATATTTCAGGTTGATTGGCTGGGATGTCAGGTGATCGGCTTCAAACACTGAAGGGGATGCATCGGGATACAGACTCCCAGTGTTATCGAGAACATCGAATGTGGCGACGCCCTGAGTGCGCTGGTTCGCAGTGTAAGTATTGTTTATCATCACATAGGCATCCTGCCAGCGGGTGCTGTCTGGCAGCAGTCCCTGCTGAGCAAAATCGTCAAAGAATGGCAGTTCAATTGTGTCGGCAAGAAGAAAAGCCTTCCTGGTGTATCTCTTTTCCCAGGCTTTTTTTACCTGTGGATTTGAATAAAGGCCGGTTATGACCTCCTGGCAGAATAGTGTGGCTGATCCGGCAAAGAAGAGAAAAAGTATAAAAACTCTTTTCACCATGCCGTAGGTTATTTTATGTCTTTATTTATCCCGAGCGAATCCCTTCGGGAGACGAGAGTTGAGTCGACCGGCAGTTTGGCAGAATCAACTGTAAGCCAAAGGTATATTGCAGAACCCAGCTGGAGGGTTGCCGATTCGCTGAAATCGGGATTCTGTTTGAATACAAATGCATTCACGGAATCCAGTCCCGATACAATAGTACTGTCATAAACGAAGGTGCCCAGGTTCATGGATGAAGACAGTATCTCATTTTTTGCGGCAGTCAGATTCATTCCAATCAGGTTGGGCACGGCAGCCCTTTTGTTGCTAAGACCTTTGCCCAGCACCAGGTCGATCACTGATCCTTTCCGGATAAATTCTCCGGGTTTTACTTCCTGCCCGTTATGCAGCTGTTTCAGCACGAAATCGACCGACAGATCCGGAATATAAAATCTCTGGCCAATCTCAAGTCCCGCTGTCCCCATGACGGCAATGGCCTGTCTTTTCGGAAGACCTACAAGATCGGGGGCCGCAACCATTTCGGGGTTGATGGCATTAATGGTCAGGTTTATTCTTCTCCATTTTTTCACCCTGAATCCGGCAGGAGGTGTCTGGCCCGCGATACAACCCGGTCCTACCGCTGAAGTATAGACCGAATCTATAATTACATATTTTAACCTGCTCTTCCTGGCCAGCCTGGCTGTTTCTGACCTGGTCCTTCCATGGAAATCAGGGACCACCCTCGACTGGCCGTGTCTTGTATACAGGTTGAGCCAGATGAGCAGCAGGATTAGTATTCCCACTAAAATCACGGCTGCCAGGCCAAGGTGTTTTGCAAAAACCCTGGTCACGAGGAAGTTCTTTAAACTCATAGAAGGTCGGTTCAACAGTTATACTAACGCAAAGGTAAAGATAAAATTATATTAGGGAAGGGCTGTCAGAGTGCAGCTTCCCGTGAATGATCAACAACATTGTAAAGCGTGTCTCTTTCAACCGGCGTGTATCCGGCATCCCTGATTAGCCTTGTCATTTCATCACCGGTCATCGAAGGTTTCAATTCATCCGAGCCCGCCATCGAGTATATCCTTGTAGTATCGTCGATGGTTCCATCCATGTCGTCGGCTCCGAATGAGAGGCTGATCTGGGCAATCTCCCTCCCTGCCATTGGCCAGTATGCCTTAATATGCGGTATATTATCGAGATAGATTCTCGAAACGGCATAGTTTCTCAGGTCCTCGAGTGTGCTTACCTCACCGAGGAAAGACATGCTGTTGTTTTCTTTCCTGTATTTTAACGGGATAAAAGCATTGAATCCGTGAGTGCGGTCCTGCAGTTGCCTCAGCCGGTCCATATGATCGATCCTGTGCGCGTAGGTTTCGAGGTGGCCGTAGAGCATGGTCGCATTCGACGGGATACCCAGCCGGTGTGCCGTTTCGTGTATGGTCAGCCACATGATTGATGAAGCTTTTTCATCACAAATGTTTTTACGGATGCTTTCATCAAAAATTTCGGCGCCACCCCCGGGGATGGAATCAAGGCCGTATTCTTTAAGAACCTTCAGCCCATCCTCAATCTTAAGCCCTGCCTTTGTAATCATATAGTCGAGCTCTATGGCGGTGAATGCCTTTACATGCAGGGAAGGCCTGTGCTGCTTAATCCTGCGGATAAGCGATCCGTAATAGTGCAGATCATGACCTGGGTGCACACCCCCGACAATGTGAACTTCAGTAACCGGTTTATCATCGTATTTTCTGACGACTTCCATCATCTGATCAATGCTGTATTCCCAGCTCTCAGGATCGCCATCGGGCTTATGGTATGAGCAGAATCTGCAGTTGTAAACACATTTATTGGTAGGCTCAATATGGAAGTTCCTGTTATAATAAACCTTATATCCGTTGTGTCTTCTCCTGACAATGCCTGAAAGAACACCCAGGAGCGGGAGATCGGCTTTCCTGTAAAGAAACAGGCCTTCCTCAGGTGTTATTCTTATGCCCTCCATTACCTTCGTTGAAATATTCTTCAGCGCAGGCTCATCTATATAATCAAGAAATTCTTTCATGATTTTTCAGATATCAAAAGTATCAATAATTCTTTCTTATATAAATCAAAAGGGTGCCTTAACAATAAGACACCCTCTATTATCTTGAAAGAAATTTTCTTATTTCAGTTTCAGCTCAGTTGAGACGGTAAGTTTTTTTCTTCCTTTGGCCCTGCGGGTCGAAAGAACTCTTCTGCCGTTTGCTGTAGACATTCTCTCTCTGAAGCCGTGCTTGTTTACCCTCTTCTTCCTGGATGGCTGGAATGTTCTTTTCATTGTATCCTGTTTTAATTATTATCTCGCTATTTTGAGAATGCAAAGGTAGTATTTTTTTCCAATTACAAAACCGGAGGCATCTTTTTTTGTATTAATTCAAGCGGGCAGGTAAACAATCTGTTTGGTTTCAAAGAAGCTTTCGCTGAAATAGTTGTGGATATCCACTACCTCGACCAGTTTTTTGTATCGTTGCAGTTCCTCTGCCAGGTTTCCGCCTTTAAGGCAGATTATCCCGTTCGGGAGACTGTTAAACCCTCCCGGCCTTACCCTGCCGGCAGTAAGCTTTACAAGGCCGGGAAACGAGGTGACAGCCCTGCATACAACAAAATCAAATAAACCTTTAATTTCTTCTGCCCTTGTCCACAGCGGAAAAACATTTGACAGTGAAAGCCTTTCCGCAACTTCATTGACAACCTTTATCTTTTTCGCGATGGAATCGACCAGGGTGAATTTAACTTCAGGGAAAAGAATTGCCAGTGGTATTCCCGGGAAGCCACCACCTGTTCCGATGTCGAGTATCTCTGTATTTGCGGAAAAGCTGATTATCATTGATATAGCCAGTGAATGAAGTACATGACGGACATAAAAGTTTTCCATGTCTTTCCTGGAGATGACATTGATTTTATTGTTCCAATCCTCATACAGCGGCAGGAGGCGGTCAAACTTAGCTTTCTGTTCCCCGGTAAGGGCAGGAAAATATTTCTCGACTATTTCAGGCATCAGTGGTTACCTGTCTTGTTCAGGATATTGTAAAGAAGGGTTTTCGCCCTGAAAAGCTGGGCTTTAACAGTACCAATCGGAAGATCCAGTTCACCGGAGATCTCTTCATAGGAGTATTCCCTGAAGTACCTGAGCTCGATAAGCTTCCTGTACCGTGGCTTCAGCTGGCTGACAATTTCTCTCAGGGCATTTATCTTCTGCTGATTTATCAATGCCTCTTCAGGGTCGGGCGTATCGGATTGGATATTGATGGTAAAGTTATCCATATCCTCGTCCTGGGCATGATCGACGATAGAAGGGGAGGCCTGCTTTTTCCTGATGAAGTCGATGCAGTTATTTGTCGCGATCTTGAAAAGCCAGGTGCTGAATGCAAAATTGGGAGTATATGATTCAAGATTTCTGAACGCCTTGCCAAATGCCTCGATCGTAAGATCTTCAGCATCAGAACCGTTATTTACCATCTTGAGGAGCATAAAATAAATGGAATCACGGTACCTGTTAAGAAGTGAAGCAAAGGCCTTTTCGTTGCCCTGCCTGGCCTGCTCAACAAGAACAAGGTCCTGTTTTGCCTTGTCGGATAGTTCCTGGTTCATTTCCATGAAGTTCGGGCCGATCGGTTACGAAAAGTACTTAAATAGAGTGATATATTGATCAGCGGAGAGAATAAATCAAACAGGAAAGATGTAAAAAACAAGCCGGGTTCCCTGAATTTCTTTGCGGCCAGCCGGAATATGACCAGCTGGATAATTATCCTGGTTCCAAGTATACCTGTCACCCAGGGCCATAGATAAAGAAAGCACAGCAGGACAACTGACAGAGTGAAGAAGATAACCCTGGAGAGAGGTTCGGCGACCAGAAGTATCTTATCGCGTAATTTGTAATACCTGCCTGTTGTAAGGTGCCTCTGTTTCTGTTTTACCCAGCCTGTAAAATCCCTTGCGGCAACAGACCTTGTATGCGAATCTTCCCTGAATTCAACACAGGTGGTCCCGGCAGTGGCGTTGGAATTAACGAAAAGATCATCATCGCCTGAAATGATATGGTTATGCGATCCAAACCCCTTGTTCCTGAAGAAGACCTGCCTGTTCCAGGCAAGGTTCCTTCCGACACCCATGTATGGAACGCCCCTGATCGCCATCCCCAGGTACTGCATCGCAATAAAAGAGGTGTCGTACCGGATGTAGTTGTTGAGCAATCCCTTTCCTCTCAGATAGCCGCCATAGCCAAGTACAAATTCAATCCCGGGGGTGAACCCTGAAACCATTCCTGCCAGCCACTTGTCCGATCCGGGCTTGCAGTCAGCATCGGTAAAAAGCAACAAATCGCTGGCAGCCGCCTTGATACCAATGAACTGGGCAAATTTTTTGCTGTGGGTGAATTTTGGATCCTTGTTTATCGATGAGATCTTAAGATTGGGATATTTAAGCAGCATATCGCCCAGTACGTTATCCGTCTCATCTTCTGAACAATCATTCACCACAATCACTTCAAACGACGGATAGTCCTGTTCGAGGACCGCAGGCAGGAACATCCTGAGATTTTCAGCCTCATTCCTGGCACAGATAATGACTGAAACAGGCCGTGACTGGTCTTCTCCGGGATGGCCTTTATAAGTAACCACAGACAGATAGAACCACAGGTAATAGAAAAGCTGCACAGTAAAGACCACGCACATCACCACGAACAGCACAAGGAAAATCACATCATTGACCGAATTCATCCTTTTTCACTTAGTGGCAGCAATTTGAAAAAGATAATCGGAACCTCAAAAGAATTTTTTCAACAATATCCGGATATTTGGAACACGCTGCAAAAATCAGGACTTTGATTTTGGGGCATGAATCAAAAAACTACCTTTGTGCATCCCCGGTTTTAATCTATGTTTACCATCAGGGCAAAAGATAAAGAATGTAAGGCGAGAACAGGTGTGCTCACAACAGCCCATGGCGACATACTGACCCCTGTCTTTATGCCTGTTGGAACGGGTGCAACCGTTAAGGGGGTGCTGCAGCGCGACCTCGCGGGTGAGATGGATGCCAGGATAATACTCGGGAACACCTATCATCTTTACCTGAGGCCGGGAACGGAAATACTGAAATCGGCAGGCGGGCTTCATAAGTTCATGAATTGGGACAGGGCTTTACTCACCGACAGCGGTGGCTACCAGGTTTTTTCCCTTTCGGGAATCAGGCAGTTAAGCACCGACGGGGTAACATTCCGATCGCATATTGATGGTTCAAAACATCTTTTCACCCCCGAGAATACCATAGATATTCAGAGGATTATCGGGGCCGACATAATGATGGCACTTGATGAATGCACTCCTTGGCCATGTGAATACAAGGCCGCAAAAAAATCGATGTACCTTACCCATCAGTGGCTCGACAGGGCAATAGCCCGTTACAGGGAAACCGGTCCCTCATGGGGTCATAACCAGTACCTCTTCCCGATAATACAGGGCAGTACCTTTGGCGACCTCAGGAAGGAATCCGCAGAAAAGGCGGCAGCTTCGGGAATGGAGGGTATGGCAATAGGGGGTCTGTCGGTCGGCGAACCGGCTGAAGAAATGTACGGGATGATTGAGGTTGTAAATGCCATACTTCCTGAGGAAAAACCACGTTACCTGATGGGAGTGGGTACCCCGGCCAATATCCTGGAGTCTATTGAAAGGGGAGTCGACATGTTCGATTGCGTTATGCCCACCAGGAACGGCAGGAACGGGATGTTATTTACCACCGGAGGGATTATTAATATCAGGAACAACAAGTGGGCAAACGACTTTTCACCGATAGATAACGGATGCCCGTCGTATGTGAGTCGCACCTATTCCAAAGCCTACCTGAGGCACCTGGTCATCTCGGGTGAAATGCTGGGTGCCCAGATTGCGAGTATGCATAACATTGCATTTTATCTGTATCTTGTGGCCGAAGCCAGGAAAAAGATTGAGGATGGTGATTTTCTGAAATGGAAAAAGGAAGTTTTAACAAAGCTTTCAGGGCGGCTGTAGAGGAGCTTAGGATTAAGCTTATCGACGTCTACATCATGAGGAAATTCCTCGGGACGTTTATCTTTTCTCTTGCACTTATAATGACGGTCGCCGTTGTATTCGACGTCGCTGAGAAGCTCGACGACTTCATGGAAAAGAATGCTCCACTGCGGGCTATAATTTTCGACTACTACCTGAACTTCATCCCATATTTTGCAATACTGTTTTCCCCTTTGTTCGTGTTTATATCTGTAATTTTCTTTACCTCGAGAATGGCGGTAAATACGGAAATTATTGCAATCCTCAACAGCGGGATGAGTTTCAGGAGGATGATGTGGCCATATTTCCTCTCCTCACTGGTAATAGCAATTTTCTGCTTCTTCCTCACAAATTTTGTTATACCGCACTCCAATTCAATCAGGATAGATTTTGAGGACAAGTATTCAAGAAACTCGAGACTTCGAAAGGGCGTTGTTTTCAATTTTCACAGGCAGGTGTATCCAAGGGTGTATATGTATATGGGGAACTACAAACCCGATGTTCAGACCGGCATCAACTTCACGCTTGAAAAGTTCGATGAAAGCGGTAAGCTGGTCTCCAAGCTAACCGCTGCCAGGGTTACCTGGGATACGACCCGGCGCAAGTGGAGCGCATGGACATACTTTATAAGGGACCTTGGCGGAGATTCCGAAAGGATCACACGTGGTGTTAAAATTGATACCACTCTCACAATCAAGCCCCAGGACTTTGCTAGGGACCCGGAGTTCGTTGGCACAATGACATACCGGGAGCTTAACGAATATATCGACCTGTTAAGGCTCCAGGGATCAGATGAACTTAAGCTGTTCCTCCTCGAAAAACACAGGCGGATTGCAAACCCGTTTGCAGTTTTCATCCTGACCCTGATCGGTGTCTCACTCTCATCACAGAAGGTCAGGGGAGGCATAGGCATGCAGATTGGTATCGGTGTCGGACTGAGCTTCTCCTATATCCTGTTCATGCAGTTCGCTTCCCAGTTCAGCCTGAAAGGCAACCTTAACCCAATGATGGCAGAATGGATTCCCAACATTCTCTACCTGTTTATCGCGCTCTTTCTCTACAGGATAGCTCCGAAATAAGGCTTAAGCTGCAGATATTTAGCTTATTGACTGAAAATGATAAATGTCTTTCTTTTAGAGGAACAAATTCTTTAACATTGTAGCCCTTAAAACCGGTACGATTTTTTAATTAATCATGACATGCATTTAAGCTTAATCTTCCTCCAGAGCTTGCGCTGGAAAAAGATGAAGGAGAGTAAATTTTAAGACTAAACAAAAAATCATTCAGATGGCACTCGACAAGAAGATCCGGGAGTTGCAGGAGAAACGCGAAAAAGTTCTCCTTGGCGGCGGTGAGCAGGCTATAGAAAAACAAAAAGCCCTTGGCAAGAGAACCGCACGTGAGCGTATAATGACACTGCTCGATGAAGGTTCATTTAATGAGTACGACCTCTTTGTCGAGCACGACGCCCGCGACTTCGACATGGATAAAAAATCACTCCCGAGCGACGGGGTGATAATAGGAACGGGAACAATTTATGGCGCCCCTGTCGCAATATTTGCCCAGGACTTTACAGTGGCAGGAGGATCACTTGGACTCATGCATTCGAGGAAGATCACAAAGATAATGGACCATGCTCTCAAGATGAGGATGCCACTTATCGGGATCAACGACTCGGGTGGTGCGAGGATACAGGAAGGGGTAAACTCGCTTGCCGGGTATGGTGAAATATTCTTCAGGAACACTCTCTCGAGCGGTGTTATACCGCAGATATCGGTTATCCTTGGCCCCTGTGCAGGTGGAGCAGTCTATTCCCCGGCACTCACCGATTTCGTCTTCGTCGTCGACAATATATCGAAGATGTTCATTACCGGGCCGGAAGTTATCAAGACGGTGCTGGGAGAGGAGATTTCGATGGAGGACCTTGGCGGAGCAAGGGTGCACAGCGAGATAACCGGGAATGCACATTTCTTCTCATTGAGCGAAGATGAATGCTTTGAACAGATAAAGAAGCTTATCACATTTATCCCATGGAACAATTCCAGGAAAGCCAGGATGTTTGAACCGGCAGAGCCAAGGAAAGAGTTCAACATCGAAAAAATAGTGCCTGAGGATCCGACGTTACCGTACGACGTTAAGGATGTTATAAGGGCAATAACCGACAATTCCGATTTTTTTGAAATACAGGAACTCTATGCAAAGAATATGGTAATCGGTTTCGGCAGGATGGGTGGCAGAACCATAGGTTTTGTAGCTAACCAGCCGCTCGAAATGGCTGGGGTGCTCGATGTTGACTCATCCGACAAAGCCGCCAGGTTCATCAGGTATTGCGATGCCTTCAATATTCCGATCATAACGCTCGTTGATCTCCCCGGTTATCTTCCTGGCGTTGACCAGGAGCATGCCGGTGTTATACGTCACGGGGCAAAGGTTCTTTACGCGTACAGCGAGGCTACTGTCCCGAAGCTTACTGTAATTCTGAGAAAAGCATACGGCGGCGGTTATATCGCTATGTCGTCGCGTCATCTCAGGGCCGATTTTGTTTTTGCATGGCCCACAGCCGAGATTGCCGTAATGGGTCCTGAAGGAGCTGCCAATATTATTTTCAGGAAGGAAATTACCTCCTCAAAGGATCCTGACGAAATGAGAAAGAGGAAAGTTGAGGAATACAAGGAAAAGTTTGCAAACCCGTATGTTGCTGCATCACGTGGGTATGTCGATGCAGTTATTGAACCCTCGGAGACAAGAAAGATCCTTCTCCATTCAATAGAAGTATCCGAACACAAGGAGATTTCGATGCCCGCAAAGAAACATGGAATTCCGCCGTTCTGATTTATGAAAGCCAAAGTGTTATGAAAGAGAATTTTAAATCACTGAATATCAACTCAACCCTGTACAAAACAAGGCTGAGCAGGAAGTTCGAGAACAGGAAACCATATTCCATTGCTGACCAGGGCCTGGTCCGGAGTTTCATACCCGGTACTATTACAGATGTTCTTGTAAAGGAAGGTCAGCCGGTTAAAAAGGGAGACGAAATAGTTGTGCTCGATGCCATGAAAATGCGGAACAGGCTCAAATCTGCGATCGACGGGGTTGTCAGGAAAATAAACGTTTCCAGGGGAGACCGGGTACCGAAAGGTGCCTGCCTTGTGGAGATAGGATAACGGTTCAGAGTATTCCTGAATAAACGACGTATTTACTGATATCGTCAGGTATGCCGGGCTTTCCGGCAAAAATACCATATACGGCTGAACCGCTTCCCGACATAGAGCTGTAAATGGCTCCCTGCTTGTACAATGCCTCCTTCAGCTCCCTGATAACAGGATACTTTGGAAAAACAGTTTTCTCAAAATCATTACCTATTCTATCTCTCCAGCGGTTCATCCCGGCATTATAAGATGATACCAGGCTATCCTCTCTCCTGGAAACCATACAGCCTTCAAATGCATCGCGCGTGCTGACATGGATATCCGGCTTAAGGATAATGAGATGCAACCCGTCGGGCTGCTTGTCCACAGGTGTCAATATTTCACCTCTTCCCTCTGCAAAACATGGCTGATCATATATAAAGAACGGGCAATCGCTTCCAAGCTCAAGGGCAGCTTTCTTCAATTCCTCTTCCTTCAGCCTGAAGCAAAAGTACCGGTTGAGCACCTTCAGAAATGCAGCTGCATCGGAAGACCCGCCTCCAAGACCCGCCCCTGATGGAATAATCTTGTGGAGATGAATCCTGATAAATGGAATATCGCAATATTCCCTCATCTTCCTGAGAGCCTTTATTACAAGGTTATCTTCCGGGTCCGAATCCACGGCGATCCCTGTGCAGGCGAGCTCATCCTCCTTAACCGGCTGTTCAGGAACAACAAATTCAAGCGCATCGCATAACCTGACAGGATAAAAGACGGTCTCAAGATTATGATAGCCATCGTCTCTCTTGCCGGTTATCCTTAACCCTATGTTTATCTTCGCTCTCGGAAAAATTACCATCAGCCGTTATTTGATGTAAAAGTACCCAATCCGGTTGAAATACCTCCTCTTTTTCTGCCAGGTGGCTTTTCAACAAGTTTTTAACAGTTGCTGTTTGAAATAAAAATCAGACTGCGCGGGCAGAGGATATATCCAGATTCATACCTTTGAGAATGTCGCTGCAGCAGTGAGTGAATCTGGTCAGGCGATTGTAATTCAGAAATATGCGTTAGATGGCAAAACAAAGGACAGGAGCCAGGCCGGTGATCCCTCAGCTTCCCGATTTCGGGAAAGTGCCTCCTCAGGCACTTGATATGGAAGAGGCAGTTCTCGGGGCATTGATGCTCGAAAAAGAGGCTGTGATAACCATTGTTGACATTCTGAGGCCTGAAAGCTTTTACAGGGAGGCTCATCAGAAGATTTTTGCGGCAATCAGGGATGTCTCAGCAAGGGAGATACCTGTTGACATTTTTACAGTCACAGAAGAGTTGCGGGCTACGGGAGAGCTTGATAGTATAGGCGGGCCGGTTTACCTAACACAGCTTACCACAAGGGTTGTATCGGCTGCACACGTGGAATTCCATGCCAGGATTGTTGCCCAGAAATACATTCAGCGGGAACTTATCAGGGTCTCTACGGAGATACAGACCAGGTCGTTCGACGACACCTATGATATCACTGAGCTTCTCGATTTCTCGGAAGATGCTATCTTCCAGATAGCGGAAGGAAACATAAAGAAGGAAGTTGCACCTATAAACGAGGTTATAAAGGAGGCAATCACTGAAATAGAGAATGCAGGTAAGAGGGAAGATGCCCTCGTTGGAACACCATCCGGTTTCACAAAGCTCGACAGGCTCACTTCTGGCTGGCAGAAGGCGGAGCTTACAATCGTGGCTGCCAGGCCTTCGATGGGCAAGACGGCGTTTGCACTTACCATGGCCCGGAACATGGCGATCGACCATGGGAAAAGAGTTGCAATTTTCTCATGCGAAATGTCTTCAATCCAGCTTGTTAACAGGCTTATTATTTCAGAGACTGATATCGCCGGCGACAAGATCAAGAACGGCCGCCTTACCGAGGAGGAATGGAAACAGCTCGATTCAAGGATCAAGAAGCTGGTACAGGCTCCTATTTTTATTGACGACACTCCTGCAATTACGATTACTGAACTCAGGGCAAAATGCAGGCGCCTTATGGCACAGCATAAACTCGATGTCGTAATAATCGACTACCTGCAGCTCATGACAGGACCTGCTAATTCGGGCAGCCGCGAACAGGAAGTAAGCAATATCTCGCGGTCGCTGAAGAGCATCGCGAAGGAGCTCAATGTACCTGTAATAGCACTTTCGCAGCTTAACAGGTCGGCCGAGCTCAGGGGCGGTCTGAAAAGACCCCAGCTTTCCGACCTGAGAGAATCAGGAGCTATCGAACAGGATGCCGACATGGTTGTCTTTATCCACAGGCAGGATAAATTCGGCATACTTACCTTCGAAGACGGTTCATCGACAAAAGGGATTGCCGAGATCATTCTCGCCAAGAACAGGAACGGCCCCGTCGATGACGTAAGGCTGAAGTTCAGGGAAGAAAAGGCTATGTTTATCGACCTCGAGGACTTCGAGACAGATGATGAAGTAACAGCTACACCTGCACGGCAGAGCATGACATTCGGTTCAAAGATGAACCACGACAATTTCAGGAAGCTTGGAGGCGGTTTCGACAATGAATCTGGAGATTTTCCCGAACCTCCTTTTGCATAGCCCTTAGTTCAGCCGCAATACAAGCTTTATTCCCGCCGAGTTGTAGCCCAGGTTCCTGAAACCTGCATATACTCCAAGCTCGCCGATCAGAAGAACCTCGCTGATGCTGTAGCCGATCTCGGTGTAGGCTTCATGATTCTGCGTCAGGAGTGATGAAAGTATAAGATTCTCCCGCATCAGGGTCTTGCTGATTCCCGGTATCAGCTTAACCAGCAGGTATGGAGTCGTGTACTTAAGGTGAAGTTCGGAGTACATGCCCGGAGTACTGAGCGAATAAAACCGTGGCAGCATGAATGCATCCTCGTAATCCTTTACCATCACGGGAAATGGCTGGCTGTTGAAATGATTGAAATCAATGAAGCTGAATCCTGTCTTGTTAAGGAAAGTACCCGCCCGGAATCTCCACCTGAATTCGCTGAACGCCCCTACACTTTTCCTCTTGAATACTTCAACCCTCACCTGGTCGTAGCTCAGCAAATTCGGCGAGAACCTGCTGAAATCATTTACACCATGCTTCCAGGAGAAGGAAAATGTCGGCCAGTCAGAACCCTGCGGGATTCTTGAGCCGCCCCTCATCATATACCTCTGTTGAGGAGTGTACTGGACAGTGAACAAAATCTCACCATGCCTGTGATCCCTCAGATCATAGAATGAACCAGGTGGAATGCTGGAAAGGTATTCGTTAACCGGGTAATTGGCGGTATATTGTTTAGATGTTTTTATAATGGTAAAGTCAGTGGTATTGGCCAGCATCTTCCTGTTCTCGTAGCCTGCCTGTATATCAAGGCTCAACCCGTTGGATATCTCGGTTTTATACCCGATTGTCAGGTAGCCGGCCGAGTATAGTTTCAGGTAGTTTGATTCGAGAAAAAGTGTTGTCACGGTATTTACCAGCGGACTAATCCCGCTGCTCCCGTTGAGGTCCCGGCTAGTCTGACCGGTCCTGAAATAGAACATCCTGTTTCCATTCACGGCACCAAACTGTCCGTTAACCTTCCACATGAAGTTCTCCCTGCTGAAGGCGTACTGAAAGGTGGGGTAAATACCAAGCCTGAACTTTTTGTCAAATGTCTTGTTCAGCCTGAAATCCATGCCATATACAAAACCATCCACGGTATTGAAGCTGAAATTCCTGAGATTCAGCAAACCGCTTGTTGAAAAACGTAATCCTGTAGTATCAGACCATGTATGCCACAGCGCTATGCCGCTCAACACACTTCCGCCTTTTTTCTGTTTTGCTACCGGCATTCCGAGGGTATCTTTCTTAACTTCGGTGAGATTCAGCTTCCCCTTAAGGCTGTCGGCCGACCTGATACTCTTTATTTCATCTGCCGATAAAGGGATCGGGCGGATGCCTGCCCAGTAGGAACTGTCCTTCCTGCCTGCATCCTTTTCTATTACATAGGTCGTTTTTTCCTTGACCTCAAGGTTATTTTTCACACTGTCGGGCAGCACCTCTTTTGCCTGCTTGTCGAAAAGTGATGAGAGCTTTACCATGTCATGGTTCGACAGCTCTTTCTTTGAAAGAATGTTCTCGATCTGCCTGGTTGTTTTAGTCTTGGTGGTGTCTTTGGAAGTGATAACTGTTGATGTCCCGGAGCTGAATTCACCAAGACCCTCGGGCTTCTTCAGCTTCTTATTCAGGTTTACCTCCCTGTACTTTATCGAGCTTCCGTAGCCTGCATCACCCTTGATGCCCAGGATCGAGATGTTCACATCGAATTTGTCGCTGACAGGCAGCCATACATTCTCCTCGACTGGGATAAAAAGCTGCTGGATCCTGATATTGCCGGCAATATTGTCGTTCTGAAGATCAACACTGTAAAGGCACCATAATTCTTCAATGATATAGATAGTTCCTTCAAAAAGTTGCTGGCTCTTTCTTTTTGGTTTTACCTCAATCTTGTCGACATAATATTGCCCCTGCGCCGAGACACCGGCATAATGGAACTTGTAGTGGAAAAACGCTTCGGGAGAAAGGGGGGAGATAAACATCCCGTTAAGGACAGGTTCATAGAAGCTTGCCCTGATGAAATCCATAGGGGATATTTCATTGCCCTCTTCCGGAAAGGTGCTCTGCGAAGAGATTACATGCTGGTTGTACTTGTCCGGGGCTCTGAATTCGATCTCATTGAATGACTCCATCAGGTATGTATCCCCTTCTTTCATAACGATGTTTGTGCTGTTCCCTGAACTGTTCCTGGCTTCCACCTTCATCTGTCGCTGTATAATCTTCGGAATTCTTCTCAGGAGAAGATTGCCTTTCAGGTACACATCGGCCTTGTAGGATTCAACCTGGTTCATGTAATAGGGAGCCAGCCCGATAACTTTTCTCATGATGCCGTAGGCCGGATCCTCGCCAGAAGCCGTTATCCTTACTTCCGGTATCTCGTAGGTCTGGACCTGGAGGACAATATCGATCCGGATAACGTTCTTCGCAACGGTTATGTTCCTTATATCAGGTTCATAACCCAGGCTCTGATAGATAACCGTGTATTTTCCATCCGGGAGCCTTATCTCGTAATCACCCCTTGTATTGGCTGTCGTTCCCTGGCTTAGTTCCCTGATATATACGGTTGCATAAGGAATTGGTGCACCCTGGGTATCTTTAATCGTCCCCTTCAGGTTTTGTGAAAAGAGGTTTGATGAGAGGACTATTGCCAGCGCAACGGAAAATATTATCCTGGTGTGAAGGAATTCTCTCTTCATCTGGTTTTGCCGGCTACGATGATAACTATTTCGCCTTTCGGCGGGTTCCCGCGATAATGGGCCGACAGTATTTCAAGCGAACCCCTCCTGTTTTCTTCATGCAGCTTGCTGATCTCACGTGAAACGCAGGCTTTCCTTTCGGGTCCGAATACCATGGACATCTCGTCGAGAGCTTTAACCAGCCTGAAAGGCGATTCGTAAAAAATCATGGTTCTTTGCTCTTCACTAAGCACCTCGAGTTTCTTCTGCCTTCCTTTTTTCTGTGGAAGGAAGCCCTCGAAGCAGAACCTGTCGCAGGGCAGGCCCGAATTTACAAGAGCGGGAACAAATGCCGTTGCCCCCGGGAGGGTCTCCACCTCAATATCCTTTTCGAGGCAGGTCCTTACAAGCAGGAAACCAGGATCAGATATTCCCGGCGTTCCTGCGTCAGAAACAAGTGCCACATTCAATCCGGCTGCAATCCTCCGGCTGACGGCTTCAACACTCTTGTGCTCGTTGAACATATGATGCGACTGAAGCGGAGTATGAATGTCGTAATGGCTGAGCAGCTTGGATGCCTGCCTGGTATCTTCGGCAAGTACCAGGTCAGCTTCCTTCAGAACTTCAAGGGCTCTGAGAGTGATATCTTTGAAGTTTCCGACGGGTGTCGGGACAAGAATAAGCTTAGCCATTTTCAGGAAATTTTCTTTTAACAATTTCGAGCAGGTGAGAAATGGCTTCGGTTTCCCTTGAGTCCCCGGTATAACTCATTATAATTGCTTTTGCATCCTGTAGACTTTCTGCCTTGTTAAGCTTGCTGACAGCCTCCTCGTAAGCCGCCGCATCTCCCCTGAAAATTTCCCTGATAAAAAGAAATCTTTCATTCATCCTGATGGCTGTCGATATGTCCGGAAGAGGGATGGATTTTATAACCGTGGAGATATCATTTGCCTTTCTTAAAGATCCATGTGCTTCGCTGTCATCATCCTTTACTTCGTCAGCTTCAGGGGGCTTGCCTGCGGCCAGCGAGAAATCGCCTACATTGACAGGTTCCGGCGCAGGTTCGTGTATTCTTTCTTCCACGACCTCCGGCTTAGCTTCCCCCTTGTCGACCGGCCTTAGCTTTTCTATAATCTCACAGGCATACCGGCACTTCGATTTTACAATCTCCACCTGAAGGGCAGGAACACCGGGATAGTTGCTGAAATCGTCGACAATATCGCCTATCTCCTTCAGGTCTTTTATAATTATGTCGATGTTCGAGCTGAAATCCATACCATTATTATTAATAAAACAAACCATTTTCTTTATTTTGTAAAAGTAACGAATATTCTGAAAGCGTTCGCGCCGGATGAGTTACAATTTGATTAATCTCACAGATACACAGCTGGATGGAATTTATTGAAAGTCCGGAAGGAAGCAGGCAGGGCAGGGGTTCTGTTGAACTTATTACCGGTTCGATGTTTTCGGGTAAAACGGAAGAGCTGATAAGACGGCTGAGGAGAGCCCAGTTCGCCGGCCTTAAGGTTGAGATTTTCAAGCCATCCATCGATAACAGGTATTCCGAAACAAAGGTTGTCTCTCACGATGAAAAGTCGATCAGCTCGACCCCGGTCGAAAATGCAGCATCGATTCTCCTCCTTGCCTCGGGTTGTGATGTGATTGGAATTGACGAGGCCCAGTTTTTTGACAATTCAATAATTGAAGTCTGTAACAAGCTGGCTGATAGTGGCGTCAGGATTGTAGTGGCAGGGCTGGATATGGATTATACTGGAAAGCCTTTCGGACCGATGCCGGCATTGCTGTCAATTGCCGAGTTTGTAACAAAAGTCCACGCTATCTGTACCAGGTGCGGAAATCTTGCTCAGTACTCATACAGGAAATCATCTGAAGAACAACAGGTTCTGCTGGGTGAAATGGACAAGTACGAACCCTTGTGCAGGAACTGCTATAATTTAGCCCACGGGAAGTAATACCGAAATTAAATGATCGCTTCCGACATTGCAAAGATTACCGGCGGCAGGCTTTATGGCTCGCCAGGTCTGCCGGTTACCGGCCTGCTGACCGACAGCCGGCAGGTAACCTATACAGGTGGTCTGGCCTTTGTTGCGATCCGCGGAAGAAATCACGACGGCCATAAATTCATCCCCCGGCTTTACGGGAGGGGAATAAAAATATTCATTGCCGAGAACCTCCCTGAACAAATGACCGGCTTCACGGAAACAGCTTTTATATTGGTAAAATCGTCGGTTAAAGCACTCCAGGATATAGCGTCGTACCGGAGGCACCAGTTCAGAGGAATGGTAATTGCAGTTACCGGGAGTGCCGGGAAAACTGTTGTCAAGGAATGGCTTGCCGACATTATGGGATCGTTTACTTCCGTCGTAAGAAGCCCGAAAAGCTTCAATTCTCAGGTCGGCGTTCCTCTTTCAGTTTGGAAACTGGATGAACAATATAATACCGGAATCTTCGAGGCAGGCATTTCACAGCCAGGAGAAATGAAGAGACTGAGGGATATCATCGACCCGGATATCGGTGTGATAACCAATATCGGCGATGCTCATGGTGAGAATTTCAGCAGCCCGGAAGAAAAAGCATCAGAAAAGCTTGTGCTCTTCGAAAAGTGCAGGAAGATAATCTATTGCATGGATTACCCTGTTCTTGATAAGCTCATCAGAAAAGAAAAAAAATTCAGCGGAAAGGAAATTGTCAGCTGGTCCTTCCAAAACAAGAATGCCGTTTTCAAAGTTTCAAGGTCGGAAATCCCGGGAGGTAAAACTGCACTTAAAATTACCTCAGCAACCGCTGAGTATGATCTTTCCGTTCCCTTTACCGACAGGGCATCTGTAGAAAATGCATGCACTGTTGCGGTGACGTGCCTGGCTGTTTTGGTGCCCGATGCAGTGATCAGAACTGGTTTGGCAACACTGACAGCCGTTGCGATGAGGATGGAGATCAAGAGCGGTATTAACGGGTGTTCCCTGATAGAAGATTACTACAATTCAGATCATGGCTCGCTTGGAATGGCAATTGAATACCTTGTCTCGAAGAGCGGCAGCAGGAAAGCTCTGATCCTGTCTGATTTTATCCAGAGCGGCAGGGATGAAAGTGAACTGTACGGTGAGGTTGCACGACTTGTCAGCAATGCAGGCATTGAAAAATTTATCGGCATAGGCGAAGTCATAATGAGAAACGGCAGGCTCTTTCCAGCTGGCAGCAGATTTTACAGGACAACCGGTGATTTTATACTGCATTTCCCGTTCAGGGAGTTCAGCAATGAAACAATTCTCCTCAAAGGGGCCAGGATTTTCGAGTTTGAAAAAATCGGCATGCTCCTCGAAAAGCAGGTTCACCAGACACTGCTTGAGATAAACCTCGATAATATTTCGCATAATCTCAATACTTTCAGGCAACACCTTAATAAAGGTACCCGTATCATGGCGATGATAAAAGCCTTTGCTTATGGTGCCGGACCGACAGAGATTGCCTTGCTGCTGGAATACCATGGTATAGACTATCTTGCTGTGGCATTTGCAGATGAGGGAGTTAGCCTTCGCGAAGCCGGTGTCTCCCTTCCCGTGGTTGTGATGAACCCTGAAGAGTCAGCCTTCGGACTGATGATCAAATACAACCTTGAGCCTGAACTCTACAGCCTTTCGTTGCTTGGAAAGTTCGGGGAGGCGGCTTCAAGGCACGGGGCGTTCCAGTTTCCCGTTCATATAAAGATCGATTCAGGGATGCACCGGCTGGGATTTATGCCTGAAGAGACGGATATGCTGATTAGTGAAATCAGGAAAAGCAGCTCGATAAAGGTTGCATCGGTGTTTTCGCATCTTGCTGCCAGCGAGGATCCTGCGCTTGACAGTTTTACAAGGAAGCAGGCAACATTATTCGAATCTGTTTCCGGCAGGATCAGGGATTCAATAGGATACAGCTTCCTCAGGCACATTCTGAATTCTGCAGGTATTGTAAGATTCCCGGAATTCCAGTTTGAAATGGTACGGCCCGGTATCGGCATCTATGGTGTTAACGGACCTGACGGGCTCGATCTTAAGCCGGCAGGCAGGTATGTCACGCGAATATCACAGCTTAAACTGATTCCCCCCGGGGAACCTGTCGGATACGGATGCACGGATGTTTCGGGTTTGGAAAGGCTCATTGCAATTCTCCCGGTCGGGTACGCAGATGGCCTCGACAGAAAACTTGGCAGGCAAAGGGGAAGTTTCTTTATAGCAGGCAGGCGGGTGCCTATAATAGGCAATATCTGCATGGATATGTGTATGGCCGATGTAACAGGACTTGAGGTGAGCGAAGGCGATGAGGCTGAAATATTTGGCAGGCATATTAAAGTTGAAGAGGTAGCCGCGTGGTGCGATACCATACCTTATGAAGTTCTCACATCCATACCTTCACGGGTAAAAAGAGTCTTTTACAGGGAGTAATATTAACCGAGGTCGCTGATCCGCTCGAGTTTCGGGTTGTCGAGTATCATTATTTTCCTTCCCTCTATTGAAATAATTTCTTCAGTTGCAAGGTTTGAAAGAGTGCGTATGGCATTCGAGGTAGTCATATTCGAGAGATTCGCAATATCTTCCCTCGACAGGTATGCATTTAATGTCAATCCGTCAGTTTCAAAGCCGTAAGTATCCCTGAGAACAATGAGCGACTCTGCAAGCCTGCCCCTGATGTGCTTCTGTGTAAGCGATACTGTCCTGTTATTCGAAAAAGCCAGCTCCTCCGAAATCAGCTTCATAAACTTAAGAGCCAGGTCGGGATTTCTCTTTAGCATTTTAACAACACAGTCCTTTTCAAGGATACATATCGAAGAATCCTCTATCGCGACGGCAGAGGCATAATATGTATTATCTGAAAACAGTGCCCTGTAGCTCAGAAAACCAAGGGGCCTTATCATTTTCAAAATCTGTTCCCTTCCCCCGACACCTTCCTTGAAAATCTTCACTTTTCCCGAAGCCAGGCATATCAGACCATGCGGTTTTTCTCCTTCCTTAACCAGCACCTCTCCTTTCCTGTAGCTGGCATAAGTGTGATGTTGAACCAGGATCTCTTTTTCTTTCTGTGCAAGGGATTTAAAAACTGAGTGATGACCTTCCAGACAGTACTCTATTTGCTGATTCCTGTATTGCATCTGCGCTGCTTGTATGAGATATCAAAGGTAACAAGGATTTAATTTAAAAAAATGAATTAACATTTTTTAACATACTAAAACACAGGCACTTGTAAGTGTCGGTAATGTGTTTTTACCAGTATTTTGCAACCAGGGGCATTCTCCTTCCTGCGCCGAAAGCTTTTGACGAAATCCGGAGTATGGGCGGGGCCTGGTATCTCTTGTATTCATTCGAGTTTATCATCCTTATCACCCTTTCGACCATGGTACGGTCAAATCCTGATCTGATAATCTCCGAAAAGGGTTTTTGCATTTCTATGTAAAGGTGCAGAATCTTGTCGAGCGTGCCGTACTCGGGAAGTGAATCAGTATCAAACTGGCCGGGCCTCAGTTCGGCTGAAGGTGCTTTGTCAATAATGTTTCGCGGTATGATCTCTTCTTCCAGGTTTATATATTCGGCAAGCCTGTAAACATCAGTCTTGTACACATCGCCGATAACGGAAAGTCCGCCGGCCATATCACCATAAAGGGTACCGTAACCAACAGCGGCCTCACTTTTATTCGATGTATTAAGCAGGATATGGCCGAATTTATTGGAATATGCCATCAGCAAAATAGCCCTGACCCTTGCCTGTATGTTTTCCTCAGTCACGTCTGATGGCAGACCGCTGAACAGCGGAGAGAGCGATTCCTCAAACGCCGAAAAAGGCTTTTCAATGCTGATAATTTCATACTTAACTCCCAGGTTCTCTGCCAGCCTGACTGCATCAGTTACCGAATGATCCGACGAATACCTCGACGGCAGAAGCAATGCTTTCATATTTTCACTGCCCAGTGCTTTTGCAGCAAGGGAGAGCACAACTGCCGAGTCGATGCCACCCGACAGGCCGACTACAGCCTTGCTGAAATTCATTTTGCCGAAATAATCCCTGATACCGGTAATTAATGCTTTATAGATGAGTTCAGTATCTGATGGCCTCGGGGGCAGAGCCTGGAGCTGTTTTGAGAAGGCCATGCCGGTATCGAATGTGACCATGCATTCTTCAAAATAGGGGAGCTGCATCACAACTTCACCTGCATTGTTTACTACCAGCGACCCCCCGTGAAAGATCAGTTCAGTATTTGCGCCGGTCTGGTTAACGTCTATCACCGGTCTGCCGTATTTCTTAGCCTTGCCTATGAAAATATTGTTTCTCGTTTCAATCCTTGAATATGAAAAAGGCGAGGCAGAAATATTGATGACAAAATCGGTATTCAGCTTTACAAGCTCTTCAATAGGGGAAACAGAATATAGCCTGGACTTTTCAAATTCATTTTCGAACGGCTGTTCATCCCACAGATCCTCGCAAATTGTAATGCCAATCTTCATGGAGCCGAGCGTGAACACATGGAATGATTTCTCAGGTTCAAAGTACCTGTATTCGTCAAATATATCATAGGTGGGCAGGAGGGCTTTTTTCGAAGTGAAAACAATTTTTCCCTCTGATAGAACCAATGCTGCATTGTACAGCTTTTTCCCCTCCTTGTTGGTGTTCAGAACCGGTACGCCTACTATGGCGCTTATGCCTGTGCACTCTGCTGCAATATTTTCTACGGCCTCTGCGCATTTTTTAACAAAGTCGGAATGATCGAGAAGGTCAAGAGGCGGATAGCCGGTTACCGAGAGTTCTGAAAAGACCACAAGGTCGGAGCCTTCCTGCCTGGCTTTCTTAACTGCATTACAGATCAGCTCCGCGTTCCTGGCAAAGTTACCTACATGATAATTGAGCTGTGCTATGCTTATTTTCATAATAACCCGGTTAGAAGTTGACTCCCAGCCTGAACCTTATTATATTCTGTGCAATATGATCCTTCGGTTGCTTTTCCCGGTCACGGGTAATGTCGATGAAGTTGTTTTCATACCCTATCCCCAGTAATAACGCGGTATTTCCTCCCAGAGAGTATTCAATGCCCGTGGTGATATGATATGATAATGTGAAGAAATTGACTTCCCTGGTGGCGATCTCCTTTGAAACAGACAGTGACGGAATATCCACCCTGGAGTTAATCATTATTTTAGGATCAAACCCTGCATCGGTGAAAAAAGTAACGTAGCCGATCTGGTTTGATTCAAATTTAAGACCCAGCGGGATATCGATGTACTGTAACTTGTAGTTTATCACCTGGCCGGGGTTCACAATACTGGTGTAGTTATTGAAATACATCGTTATGGTATCTGAATGATGAAGGTTTCCTCCCGATATCATTAGCGACAGCCCGGTGGAGAAAGAGTAGTTCTTTGAAAAATATTTGTTGCAGGCCACACCGAAGTTGAATCCGGCCCTTGATCCTTCATTGACCGTCATTTTTGTATCGGATGAGAACCATGTAATAAGCGGATCGGCAAATATGCCAAACCTTATATTTTGTGCCCCTTCCTGTGCAAGGAGCTTCCCTGCCGGTAGGCTTGCTAAAAGTACAGCAATTGCTGCCATTAATCTTTTCATCATGTACCCTTTGTCAAAGTCAATTTTGTCGCGATGTCTTTTATGCCTGTAAAAATAACAAATAATAAGTGAAGTTATTGTACGTTCTGATCTGTTGGCAGTTTGTGTCAGAGTATATAATTTTACATGATTTTAATTCTTTATGATGAGACGAGCGATATTTTATACCCTTCTGGCACTTTCAATTCTGACAACAGGCGTATCGTGCCGCAGAAACATTTACAAGGCGGACATTAAGAATGTAAATGTTTCCTTGGAGGTGAAACGGCTTGAAAAGGATCTTTTTACAATTAACCCGGCCCGTCTCAGGGATAGTTTGAGCTACCTGGAGAGCAGGTACGACGGGTTCCTGAAATTTTTCGGATATGTAATTAATATAGGTGAAGCCGGCGATTCATCGTGGATAGCCGGTTTGACAAGCTTCTGTACCAACAAGGGTAATAATGAACTCTACCAGTTCACCCTCGGCATCTTTCCCGACATTAAGTGGATAGAAAAAGATGTCACAGAAGCTTTCAGGCGTTATCATTTCTTCTTCCCATCCAAAAAAATCCCAGCAGTATATACTTGTATAACAGGGTTCAATAACAGTATTATTGTCGGCGATTCGGCCCTGGGAATCAGTCTCGACAAGTACCTTGGGCCCGACAACAGTTTTTACCGCCGGCTCGAGGTATATAGATACCAGCTGGCCAAAATGAATCCCGGGAACATACTTCCCGACTGCATTTATGGCTGGGTGTCTACAGAATGGAGTTTTTCAGGCACCGGTTACCTGCAGAACAATTCACTGGCCGATATGATTCATGAAGGGAAAATCCTCTTCATTGTAAAGCTAATGATGCCGGGCATACCTGATGACAGGTTATTTGGATTTACACCAGGGCAGGTTAAGTTCTGTCGTGATAACGAGGGACGGATGTGGCAGTACCTTGTGGAGCACAATCTTTTATTCTCGTCAGACATGCTGATAAGGAAGAAGCTCACCGGAGAGGCTCCCTTCACAACATATTTCAGTTCAGAGTCGCCAGGCAGGGCCGCTGTGTGGCTCGGTTTCAGGATTGTGGAATCGTACATGGAAAAGAACAGGGATATTACCCCCGGAATGCTGATGGATGAGAAGGATGTTCAGCTTATTCTTGAAAAATCGAGGTACAGGCCGTCAGCCGGAAAATAAAAAAGGGTGCTCTGAAACACCCTTTTATTCCTTGTAAAAATTGATACTACTCCGGATGAATTGCCTCAACCGGGCACACATCTGCGCAAGCTCCGCAATCGGTGCAGATATCCGGATTTATTTTGTAGATGTCACCTTCAGATATCGCTTCTACCGGACACTCGTCGATGCATGTTCCGCAAGCAGTACAATCGTCATTAATTTTGTAAGCCATTTCTTTTATTTTTTTAATAACAATGAGGGTACAAAAGTACCTATTTTTTTTTAAAAAATATAACTTATTGAAAAAAGGCGAAATTTTTGAAGGGGCCGGTCAGGTTTCTTTTAAAAAATTGACAGCTAGCCATGTCAGGTTGGCGACCCCTGTCTCAAGTCCCTCCTCGTCGAGATCAAAATCGGCGGTATGCAGGTTCCTTAC
>Ga0335071_10000327_pt1 | contig 54144 bp, 45 predicted proteins | sample Lox_Sample_15_FD_206724 | JGI IMG/M metagenome (GOLD analysis project Ga0335071, IMG submission 206724) | Soil microbial communities from Loxahatchee National Wildlife Refuge, Florida, United States - Lox_Sample_1.5 | ecosystem: Environmental > Terrestrial > Soil > Wetlands | place: USA... | reverse complement strand
CCTGCCGAACGCCGGGGCTACCCAACGCTGCCTCCTTCCTGGTGGTCACCACTCCGACCTCACAGCAGCAGCGCGCCCTGGACCTCTTGGCCAAGATCGCCCCCTGACCAACGTACCCAGAACGAACGCATGCCCAGATGCAACAATCCCCCGCAATTGCAGGCAAAATTCTACGGATCAATCCATAACTTCAGGCTAGAGCGATCGGCCGTCTTCAGGGGGGCGACCGTCGGGGGGTCGCTCCTCGCTCATTCCACGGTCGGCCTCATGAGGAGCGGCTCCCAGGCACGGGCGGCGGCCGGATCGGGGCTTCCCATGGTGAGGTAGCGACGCCCGAGGAGCGAGAAGGTCGCATTCAGAGCGACGAGCCAGCGATCGCCGAAGCGCGAGCGGAGCACCTGCGGGGTCGCGCCGGGTCCGACGGCGCGGATGAGGTCCCGCTCGGCCACGGTGAGGAGGGGCTCGACCGCGGGGGGAGGCAAGGGGGCGAGGATCCCGTCGGCAGGGATGCGATCCGGGGCCCTCCCGTAGGTGTCGAGGCCCGGATAGGCGGCCGCGAGTCGGTCGAAGAAGCGGGTCGCCACGGTCACGCTCCCCTCATCGAAGGCGATGCCGCTGCGCCAGGGAGGTTGCGTGCTCGACCACGCCACGCGGCCGGAGAGCTGGAAGGGGCCGGCGACGCGCTCGTTCACGAGCTCGAGGAAGAGCCTCGAGCCCGGGTCGAGCCGGAGCGGGGCGGAGACCTGACAGCCCCTGGGCCCGTAGTCGCTCGTGGGCCCCGCCCAAAAGCCTCCCTCGCGGAGCGCGACGCGGGCTTCGCACCGCACGGGCGCGCGGGGGGCCCTGCGCGGGTTCTCGATGAACAACGGCATGGACGAATGGTACAGGACGGCCGGCCTAGGCAGAAATGGGTCCACCCGACCCGAAGCCGGATCGGGTGGTTGCTCGGGGTCCCCCGGGCGGAGATCTCCCTACAGCTGCGGCGAGGCCGCGGTCCGGCTCGTCTCCCCCGTCGCGGAGAGCCCACCCTCGGGGAGGACCTCGGACGGCTCGTTGGTCCAGCCCAGCTTCTCCATGACGTAGAACACGAGGCTCAGGAAGATGCCGACCAGGGTTGCGAGCACCATGCCCTTGAGTTGCGTGTTGCCGACCTGGATGGGCACGCCGGAGATGCCGATCACGAAGACCACCGCCGAGAGGAGGAGGTTCCGGGACCTGGAGTAGTCGACCTTGGCCTCGATGAGCATGCGCAAGCCCGAGGCGGCGATCACCCCGAACAGCATCATGCTGATGCCGCCGATGACGGGAACGGGGAGGGTCCGGATGGCGCCGCTCACTTGCCCGAAGAACGCCACCACGATGGAGATCACGGCGGCCCCGCCGATCACCCACACCGAGTACACCCGGGTGATGGCCATGACCCCCATGTTCTCCCCGTAGGTGGTGGTCGGGCAGGAGCCGGTGAGGCCCGAGAGCGTCGTCGACAGTCCGTCCCCGAGCAGCGAGTTGTGGAGGCCCGGTACCTTGAGCAGGTCGCGCCCCACGATGTTGCTCGTGACGAAGAGGTGGCCGATGTGCTCGGAGATGACGACCAGTGCCGCCGGGAGCACGATGAGGATCGAGCCCCAGTCGAACACCGGGAAGACCGGCTTCGGGAAGGTGAGGAACGGCGCGCTCGTCACCGCGGAGTAGTCGATCGTCCCTGGGACCCAGACGTTCACGATGACCGAGAGCAGGTACCCGGCGAGGACCCCGATGAGAACCGGGATGGCGGCGAAGAACCGGCGGAACACCATCGACCCCACCAGCACCACCGCCAGGGTGAAGAGCGAGATGAACGTCGAGACGCCGTCCATCGCCGTCCCCTTGTAGAAGGACATGTTCGTCGCCACCGGTGCGAGCTCCAGGCCGATGAGGGCGACGATAGGGCCCATGGCCGCCGGGGGGAGGACGATGGAGATCCATCGTCGACCGGCGAAGCGGATGATGAGCGACACCACGATGAAGGCCAGCCCGGCGAAGACGAACCCGCCCGTCGCGTGGGCGAAGCCGAGCTGGGGCGTCTTGGCGAGGGTGATGCACGTGATCGTGGGGGCGATGAACGCGAAGCTCGAGCCGAGAAAGGCCGGCGCCTTCCCCCGGCAGATGACGAGATAGATGAGGGTCCCGATGCCGTTCAGGAGGAGCACTAGCGCCGGGTCGACCACCACCGTCTTCGCCGCCTGGTTGAACAGGATGGGGACGAGGACGGACGCCCCGAACATCGCGAAGAGGTGCTGAAGCGAGAGGGGGAAGCCCTGCAGCAGGGGTACTCGCTCTTCCACTTCGATGACTCTCTTCATCCCGGCCCTCCAGGGCGCACGAGGCGCGTTCGCGTTGGAGCAGCCCGCACCCACCCCGAGGTACGACCGCCGATCGGGCGCGGCGCGTCTGGGCGGGGGGCGAGCAGCCGGAGGCGCATGTTGCCCGGTGGGGCTGACACCCGCCAGAGGGCATGTGGTCCCGCCCAGGACCGATCGGCCTGAGTAGACCCACACTTGGGCCATCCGTCCGAGAGCTCCAGTCCGGTCGCGTAGCTGGCGTTTGGCTAGGGGGCGGCCAAGGCCGGCTGGCACCGGCAACGGTGGCCCCCTCCCTCGCGCCCTGCGATGTCGACGCCGCCGGTCGGAGCCCGGCGATTCAGTCTACGGCGGCGGCGACCTCGCGGACGCGGAGGCCAGCGAAGGACTCATCCGTTGCGGCGACCAAGGCGTCGCGCACCCACGCCAGCAGGTCCTTCCAGCGGAAGGTGCGGTGCTCGCCGGAGCGTAGCGTTCGCTCCCGGAAGAGCGCGAGGAGCGTTCGGGCGATTCGACGCAGAAGGAGGACGGCGAGCATCCCGTGCTCGTCGGCCTCGATCCAGGGCCGGTCGTCCTCAGCGAATGCCGTGTCGAGGGTGTGGTGATTTTGATTCTCCACGCCCCAGTGCGCTCTCACGACCTTGAGCCACTGGGTGGGGGTGAGTCGTTCGCTGGCGCGGCTCGAGACGAAGTAGCGGGTCTCGGACTGCGTCACGACACCAGCGCGAAGGGTGACCGACTCGACAGCGAGGAAGGTCTGGGCGTGACGCCACACCGATTCATCGGGCCCTTTGCTCTGGTCGTACGACCAGCTCGGGTCGACGGCGATGAGTTTGAGCGTGCGTGTGACGGTGGCCTGGTTGTCGAGCACGTCCACCGTTCGGGCCACGGTCTCCTGAGGAGCCAGCATCTCCGTGGCGAGCTTCAGCATGGTTCGGTTCTCGTCCTTGAGCGAGAAGAGGTAGTCCTTGCCGCCATGGACCACGGTGCTGCCATTGGCCTCGGAGAGCGCGCCCGCGTCGTAGGTCACCATTTGAAAGAGCTTGCCGTAGGTGCGTTCGACGCTGGCAAACACGGTCTGGAAGTGGCCCATCTCGTTGGTGTGCGCGGGGATGGGAATGGCGTCGAGGCAGGGTTGCCCTCGGGCAGAAACGAGCGCGCAGGTCACGGTTCGCACGAGGCCGTAGACCGGGCCCTGTTCCGGATGGTGCGTCTGCGCAAACTCGCCGTTGATGCAGGGGAGTGCGGTCACCTTGCCGTCGAGCGCGACCACGCCCAGAGGCAGCCCCACCGGTGCGAGGGCCTTGCGGCGCCAGGCGGCGTGGATGGCCCGGTGGAGTGCGGCCCGGAGTCCATCGACGAGCTTCGGGCGGCAGAGGGCGTCGCGCATGGTGGTGTCCGGAAGGCGCCGCGGAAGGCGGAGAGCCTTGCGGGCGGCGGGCCCCAGGGCCTCCGTCAACTGCTCGGTCTCCCACAGGCTCTTGCAGCCGGCCATCACCCCTACCAGGGCCGCCCGAAGGATCTGGCCGATGGACCAGCGATCCACACGGGTACGCGGATCAGTCACCGCCTCAAGGTCCAGTTCGGGGAGGCGGGCGCGCAAAAGACCCGCCACCCTTCGAAGCCTTCTTCCATCCATCGATCTCACCTCGTAAAATCCTGCTGTTGTTGGGTAGCGTTGATGTGCCGGGCTCCGGCCCGATCAGCATCGCGGCGGCCGATCTGCCAGATCGGCCGCCGCACCTGTCTCCGTACCTGAAGTCGGATCTCACTGCGAATTTGTGCACGGCCAGGCGGCAGCCTGGCTCGACACTCAAACCCGCGAACGATGTGCGGACCCTCGGGGTCAGCGCCCCCTACCGGCAATCATCTCTGTGGTCCCGCCATGGTCCCGCCTTGGTCCCGCCCTCCCCCGCCGGTCGGGGATTCGGGACCGTGGGGGCGATGCGGTACAAGGTCCGCGATGCGGCGGCCACTCGTCGAGCTACACCGCGGTGGGCTGAGGGTGGTGAACTCCACCCTCCACCTCGACGCCACGCGACGGGTGGAGTGCGCCTTCGTCTCGCATGCCCATGGCGACCATTTCGCCCGCCACGAACGGACGATCGCCACCGAGGCCACCCTCGCCCTCGTTCGCCACCGGCTCGGGACGCCTCGCCGAACCATGGCGGAGCACCTGCCGGCCGCCCCCCGGACCCCCTTCGGCCTAGGCGAGCTGACCCTCGAGCTCTTCCCGGCCGGCCACGTGCTCGGGTCCGCACAGCTTCGGATCACACGGGACGGAGTCTCGCTCGGCTACACCGGGGACCTCTGCACCGAGCCCACCGGGGCAGCCGAGCCGGCTGAGGTCATGCCCTGCGAGGTGCTCGTCCTCGAGTCCACCTTCGGCCTCCCCCGCTACGTCTTTCCCCCCAGGGACGAGATCTGGGCCTCGATCCGGCGCTTCGTCGACGACGCGCTCACCGACGGCGCGACCCCCATCCTTCTCGGATATGCCCTGGGAAAGGCGCAGGAGATCCTGAAGCACCTCGTGGACCGCGGATATGCCTGTCGTGCTCACCCGGTGGTCCAGGGCGTGAACCAGGTCTACGAGAAGATGGGCGTCGCGCTCCGCGGCGTCCGGCCGCTGGGACCCGAGGGAGCGGGACCGGGGGAGGTGGTGGTCTGCCCTCCGCACCTCGCCCGCAGCGCCGCGATGCGCGGGCTCCGGCGGAAGCGGACCGCGGTCTGCACCGGCTGGGCGCTCGGCGGGGGCCGGTTCTTCCGGGGAGTGGATGCGGCCTTCCCGCTCTCCGACCACGCCGATTTCCCGGCGCTCGTGCGGTACGCTCGGGCCACGGGGGCGAGCCGGGTCCTCACCATCCACGGGGAGGCCGATGCCCTCGCGGCCGCGCTACGGCGCGAGGGGCTCAGGGCGGAGCCCTTGCGCGAGCACGAGCAGCTCGAGCTCTTGTAGCGCACTCTCGCCCAAGCCCACCGACCGCTGCGGCCAACCGGCCGTTCCGCCCCTGCCCGGGGCCGTGTAGCATGTCCCCCATGCACGACTTCACGTTCTATAACCCCACCCGCATGGTGCTCGGACGGGGCACCATCGCAATGCTCTCGAGCCTCGTCCCCCGGGAGGCCCGGGTGCTCCTGACGAGCGGCGGCGGCTCCTTCAAGAAGAACGGGATCCGCGACCAGGTGCTCGGGGCGCTCGCCGGCCGCAGCGTGATCGAGTTCCAGGGGATCGAGCCCAACCCGGAATATGCGACCCTCATGAGGGCGGTGCAGGTGGTGAAGGGCGAGAAGGTCGACTTCCTTCTGGCCGTGGGCGGGGGCTCGGTCCTGGACGGCACCAAGTTCATCGGCGCGGCCGCCCGCTATCCCGAGGGGAAGGATCCCTGGAACTTCCTCCTCGACCACGGGGAGAGCGTGCGGGACGCCGTGCCGGTCGGTTGCGTCATGACCCTGCCGGCCACGGGCTCGGAGGGAAATCCGACCGCCGTCATCTCCCGCCGCGAGCGGGGGGAGAAGTACTATTTCGGCGCCCCCTGCTGCTTCCCGGTGTTCGCCGTCCTCGATCCCACCACCACCTACAGCCTGCCGCGCCGCCAGGTGGTGAACGGGATCGTTGACGCCTACGTCCACGTTCTCGAGCAGTACGCCACGACCCTCGCGCCCGCACCCCTGCAGGACCGGCAGGCCGAGGCCATCCTTTCGACCCTCCTCGAGAATGCCGACAAGATCCTGGCCGACCCACCCGACTACGAGGCGAGGGCGACCTTCATGTGGTCGGCCACCCAGGCGCTCAACACGCTCATCGGCTGCGGGGTGGACCAGGACTGGGCCACCCATATGATCGGCCACGAGCTGACGGCGCTGTACGGCCTCGACCACGCCGTGACCCTCGCCGTGATCCTTCCCGGCGCCATGAGGGAGCGCGTCGAGGCGAAGCGAGACAAGCTCACCCAGTACGGGCGGCGGATCTTCGGGGTGGACACGGCCGAAAAGGCCATCGAGAGGACCGAGGCGTTCTTCCGCGACCTGGGCATGAAGACTCGCCTCTCCGAGCACGGGATCGACGCCCGGTCGGCCGCCGCGGAGATCGAGCGGCGCTTCGCCTCCCGGGGGTTCACCTGCGGCGAGCGCCAGGAGGTCGACGGGCCGTCTGCTGCGCGCATCGTGCTTTCGCGGGCCTAGAGGGGGCGATCTCCGGTAGAACGGTGCCGTGATCCAGTTCACGGTGTCGCCGGATGCCGCCGGCCAGCGGCTCGACAAGCTCGTCCGAAAGGCCCTGCGCGACGTGCCCTTGAGCCATGTGTACAAGATGTTCCGGACCCGAAAGGTTCGGGTCAACGGGGCCCGCGGTCGAGCCGACCAGCTCGTCGCAGCGGGCGACCTGGTCGTGATCCGCGGGGACGAGGAGAAGCTGCTCGCGCCGCCGTCGCCGGCCGAGCGGGGCCGAGGGCGACCGATCACCTTCAAGGTGCTGTACGAGGACGACGACGTCCTCGCCGTCGACAAGCCCGCGGGCCTGGCGGCCCATCCGGGGACCGGGATCGAGGGGGCGACCCTGGTCGAGATGGCGCGAGCGTATCTCGAGACCTCGGACCTCCCCTCCACCGAGTTTCGACCCTCGCCCGCCCACCGTCTCGACCGCGAGACCTCCGGCGTCGTCCTCGTCGCCAAGCACCGCAAGGCGATGGTGCGGCTCACCGAGATCTTCACCCGAGGCGACGAGGTGAGGAAGACCTACCTCGCGATCGTGAAGGGGAAGATGCCGCGGGACGCGGGAATCGTCGACCTCCCGCTTCCCGAACACGAGCAGAGCGCCCGCTCGCGGGCAGCACGCGGGGTGAACCTGCAGGAGGCGGTGACGCGCTGGAAGGTCGTCTCCTCCACGAAGGAGGTCTCGCTCCTCTCCGTCGGGATCGAGACCGGCCGGACCCACCAGATCAGGCGCCATCTCGAGGCGGTGGGCCACCCCGTGGCGGGCGACCGCCGCTACGGCGACTTCGCCTTCAACCGGCTTTCGCGGGCGCGGTGGGGGCTCCGCCGGATGGCGCTCCATGCCTGGAAGCTGACCCTCCCGCAACCCATGACCGGCTCACCCTTGAGGCTCGAGGCGCCCTTGCCGGTGGAGCTCGTCGAGGTTCTCTCCCGTGCCAACCTCCCCCCGCCGGGGGTGAGTGAGGGCTGGCGCCATCCCGGAGAGGGCCCCCCCCGGACGTAGAGGGGGTCCTCCTGACCCGTTCCGCGGGCTCTGGCCGACGAAGTCGGCCTGCCAGGTTTCCCCGCTCCGACTTGGCCTCGCGCGCCCGGGCCAGGCATCATCGCTCTTTGGCGGACCGATCCACGGGGTGCCCATGAGCGACCCATTGCCCCATAGCGCGTTCCTGGACGCTGCCCCGGATGCCATCTTCGTGGCCGACGCCGAAGGGCGAATAGAGTTCGCCTCCCGCCGCGGGATCGCCATGCTGGGCCGCGCCGAGCCGGCCGAGCTCATCGGCCGGTCGATCCGCGATTTCGTGGACCACGAGGATGTCCACCTCATGCTCGAAATGCTCCGCGACGCGCGCCACGGCCCGACCGAGATGCGTATCCACCCCCAGGGCGGGACCGCCCTTTGGACCGAGGCCAACGCCGAGAGGATCGCGGCCGAGGACGGCCGGGCGTCCATCGTGCTCGTCCTCCGGGACGTGAGCCGGCGCAAGCGCGCGGAGGAAGAGCTCCTCGCCGCCAAGGCAGAGGCCGAGGAAGCGGCCCAGCGACTGGTGCGGTCCCTGCGGGCCCTCGAGCGCGAGGCGGCAACCGACGGCCTCACCGGCCTCTGGAACCGACGCCAACTCGAGCAGGTCATGGCGGTCGAGCTGGCCCGGTGCCGCCGGTACACCCAGGTCGCTTCGCTCGTACTCCTGGACGTCGATCACTTCAAGGAGCTGAACGATCGGTTCGGGCACGATGCCGGCGACAGGGCCCTTTCCGCGATCGGGAAGGCGATCGCCCGGACCGCCCGGAGCACGGACACGCCCTGCCGCTGGGGGGGCGAGGAGTTCGCGGTGCTCGCCCCGGGGGTGAGCGCGATCGCTGCGGTGCGCCTCGCCGATCGGATCAGGGAGGAGGTGGCCCGCACCGATTGCGGAGTTCCGGCCAAGGTCACCCTGAGCGCAGGCGTCGCCCAGCTCGACCCCACCGAGTCCATGGAACAGCTCTTGAAGCGGGTCGACCTGGCCCTGTACCAGGCCAAGAGGGCGGGCCGGAACCGGGTGGATCTCGCTTCCGGGCGGGGCGACAGCGCCGAGCACCGGCTGTTCCAGCTGGTCTGGGATCCGACCTACGAGTGCGGAGACCCGCTCATCGACGGACAGCACCGGCAGATGTTCGCCCTCGGCAACGCCGTCATGGACGAGGCCATGTCGGGCGCGCCTCGAGAGGTCATCCGGTCGCGGCTCGCGGCACTGCTCGCCCACACCGTGTCCCACTTCTCCGACGAGGAGCAGCTCCTCGAGCGGGTCGGGTTCGGCGGGCGGTCCCAGCACATGGCCCTTCACCGAGCGCTCGTGGACGAGGCGGTGCGGCTCGACGGCCTCATCGAGGGCGGGCGGGTGGGGGTGCAGGAGCTCTTGAACTTCCTCGTGGTCCGGGTCGTCCACGACCACCTCTTGGGCGCCGACGTGGCCTTCTTCCCGACGGTGGCGGCGTCTTCGTCGCCGGACGTGGGGCGCAAGGCCGGTCCGGCCGCCGGCCCCTCCTAGAGCCAAGGCGGCCCTTTTTTGGGAAGGGCCCGGCGCGCCAGGACCTGCACCGTTGAACTGCAGGGGAGAGCGCGCATAGATTGGCGAGCCCATGGAGGTGGATACGACGCCTGAGAGTCCTCCCCCGGCGCCGGGGGCGATCGGCTTGCCCTCCCGGGTGGTCCTCGACGGGCTGCCCCGGCGCTCGCTCACCCGCAGGGCGCTCCGCTGGGGCCTGTTCCTCCTCATCGCCTGCGTCAATGCGGCCGCGGTGGCGCTCGTGGCAGGCTACGTTCACTACTCGCGGGGGCTTCCCGACATCCCCTCGCTCGAACGGTACCGGCCCCCCATCATCACCGAGATGATCTCCGGCGACGGTCAGATCGCCGGGGAGTTCTTCAACGAGCGGCGCAAGGTCGTCCCCTACGAGCGCATCCCCCATAAGCTCGTCCAGGCGTTCGTGGCCTCGGAGGACCAGCACTTCTTCGAGCACGGCGGCATCGACTTGCTCGGGACCTTGCGCGCCGCGGTGAACACCTTCGTGCTTCGCAAGCACATCCAGGGGGGATCGACCATCACCCAGCAGACCGCCAAGTCGATCCTCATCAGCGCCGAGGGGTTCGAGAGGGGCACGAGGCGGAGCCTGGGGCGGAAGGTCCGGGAGCTCCTCCTGGCACGGCGGCTGGAAGCCGCCTTCAAGAAGGAGCAGATCCTCTGGCTGTACCTGAACGGCGTGTACCTGGGCCACCACTCCTATGGAGTGCAGGCGGCGGCGGAGAACTACTACCGCAAGAACGTCGAGGACCTGACCCTGGCCGAGGCGGCCCTCATCGCCGGCTTACCGCAGGCGCCCAGCCGTTACTCGCCCTTCCAGAACCCGACCGCCGCCAAGGAGCGCCGCCGCTACGTGCTCCGGCGCATGGCCGAGGAGGGGATGATCTCCCGCGAGGAACGCGAGGCGGCGACCGACGCCGAGGTGAAGGTCTACCCGCTCGACGACATCTTCCGGGAGACCGCACCCTTCTACGTCGAGACGGTCCGCCGCCAGATCGTGGAGCGGTACGGGAACGCCCGGCTCCTCGAGGACGGACTCCGGGTTGAGATGACGATGGACCTGGAGAAGCAGCGGGCGGCCCAAGGGGCGATCCTGAGAGGGCTGCAGGAGGTCGATCACCGGCAGGGGTTTTATGGTCCGGCGGCCCATCTCGCCGGCGCCGACCTGACCGCGCTTTCGGAGCGCCTGGCGGCGGCCTGGCCCAAGGGCGAGCTCGCGATGGGCCAGTACTGCGTGGGGATCGTGACCCGGGTGGACGACAAGGCGGGCGTGGCCCACATCAAGGTGGGAGAGAACCAGGGCCTGCTCCCCATCTCCGGGATGCGCTGGGCCCGCAAGCCGAACCCCGAGGTGTCCTATCCCGATGCGCTCATCAGCAGGGTCTCCACCGCCCTCCAGGCGGGCGACGTGGTCGTCCTTCGCCGGGTCGAACGGAAGGAGCTCGTGGCGCGCGAGTCCACCTTCCCCGCGGGAAAGCCCCGGGACGTTCCCGAGGGTCCGCTTCTCTTCACCCTGGAGCAGGACCCGAAGCTGCAGGGCGCGCTCGTCTCGGTCGACCCCTGGAGCGGATACGTCCCGGCCATGGTGGGCGGCTACGATTTCGAGGCCTCCGAGTTCAATCGCGCCTTCCAGGCGTGCCGCCAGCCGGGCTCGGCCTTCAAGCCGGTGGTCTACTCCTGCGCCATCGAGAAACTCGACTTCACGCCGGCCACGGTCCTCACCGACGCTCCCCTCGTCTACCGGGACACGGACAATTCCTGGAAGCCGCAGAACTTCGGCCAGAACTTCAAGGGGGACGTGACCCTTCGCACCGCGCTCGTCAACTCCATCAACATCCCGGCGGTGAGAACCTACGAGGCGCTTGCCAACAAGCTCGGACTCCAGGTCCTGCCCGACTGGGCGAAGGCCCTCGGCCTCTCCACCCCGGTGAAGCTCGAGCTGGGGAGCGCCCTCGGATCCTCCTGCGTGAACCTCTGGGAGCTGACCAACGTCTACGCCACCTTCGATCGCTACGGGGAGAAGCGGCCGGCGGTCTTCGCGAAGCGGGTCCTCGATCGCGACGGGAACGTGCTCGAGGACCACACCGACTACCGAGACCCGTGGGTGCCCCTCCCCGAGCGGCTGGCGGGCGGGGTGGCCGAGGTGGAGCGGCCGCGCGAGCAGGTGATGGACGAGCGGACCGCCTACATCCTGGTCCGGCTCATGAACGAGGTGGCCACGGTGGGGACCGGGGCCCAGGCGGCACGGCTCGGCAAGCCGGCCGCGGGGAAGACCGGCACCACCAACGACTCGTTCGACACCTGGTTCATGGGGTTCACCCACGACCTCGCCACCGGCGTGTGGCTCGGGTACGACATCAACGAGACCCCCCTGGGCCGGTACGAGACCGGCGGCCACGCCGCCCTTCCCATCTGGCTCGACTACATGAGCACCGCCCTCCAGGAGAGGCCCCAGCCCGAGTTCGAGGCGCCGCCCGGCATCGTGGAGGTGCGGATCGATCCGGAGACGGGCAAGGCGGTCTCCGACGACGCACGGGGAGTGTTGGAGCCGTTCAAGCAGGGCACCGAGCCCGTCCCCGACGCCTCCGAGGAAGAGAAGGTGCAGGTCCAAGACCTGTTCGAGCAGTAGGGCGGGATCGGACGCAACCTTGATCTGCCCGGTCACGGGCGGGTACCATCGCCGAAGCGCCCGGACGCCGTGCCGTTTCCCGGCGGTGACGGGCGCAGGTGCCCATGCCCGCACGAATCGTGGCCAAGCTCGGAGTGAAGGCGAGCTTCTTGCTCGCCTCCGCCGTGATCCTCCTCGCGTTCATGGGGGGGAGCGCCCTGCTCCTCGACAGCCTGGTCCCGAACCGGGCCGTGCTCGTCCAGCTCCTCGGGGTGGTGTTCCTGTGCGGATTCTGCCTCGTGGGGGCCTTCTACCTGCTCGTGACCCGGTTCATCTTGCACCCCATCGACGACATGAGCGCCGTGGCGCGGCGGGTCTCGGACTGCGACCTCACCGCCCGGGCAGCCAAGCCGAGCGAGGACGAGCTGGGCACGCTCGCCGAGTCCCTGAACCGCATCGGGGAGAACCTGGCCGCCACCCTCTCCAGGGTCCAGAACGTCACCGGCGGCGTCGGGGTGGTCATCGAGCGCATCTCCCGCACCGGCTCGGCCGTCTCGAGCGGTGTGGGAACCGTGTCCGCCCGGGTCCTCGATACCTCCGCCTCGATGGGGGACATGATCGCGAGCCTCAAGGGGATCGCCGACAACGTCGAGGTGCTGGCCCAGAGCGCCGAGGAATCGTCCTCCTCCATCCTGGAGATGGCCGCCACCAACGACGAGGTGGCAGAGAACATCCAGGGGCTGTCCGCGAGCGTGGAGGAGACCACCGCCGCCATCGAGGAGATGACCTACTCGATCAAGGAGGTGGCCAAGAACATCGAGGAGCTCTCCGCCACCACCGAGGAGACGAGCTCGTCCATGAACGAGATGGACGTCTCCATCTCCCAGGTCGAGACCAACGCCAACGAGACCGCCAAGCTCTCCGAGCAGGCCCAGCGGGACGCGGAGATGGGGACCGAAGCCCTCTCCCGCACCCTCGCCGGCATCGACAAGATCAAGGAGTCATCGCGGGAGGCGGCGAGCGTGATCGAGGCGCTGGGGAAGAAAATCGCCGCCATCGGGAACATCCTGAACGTCATCGACGACGTGGCCGAGCAGACGAACCTCCTCGCCCTGAATGCCGCCATCCTGGCGGCCCAGTCGGGCGAGCACGGCAAGGGCTTCGCGGTCGTGGCGGACGAGATCAAGGACCTGGCCGAGCGCACGGGCGCCTCCACCAAGGAGATCGCGGACCTGATCCGGGCGGTGCAGGAGTCCTCCAAGCAGGCGGTCGCCTCCATGGACCGCGGGGTCCGCAACGTCGAGGAAGGCGTTCGGCTCGGGCAGGAGGCAGAGACGGCGCTGAAGAAGATCCAGGAATCGTCGCAGAAGTCCACCCAGATGGTGAAGGCCATCGCCCGGGCCACCATCGAGCAGGCGCGGGGCTCGAAGCAGGTCACCGTGGCCATCAACCGCATCGCGGAGACGGTCCAGCAGATCGCCACCGCCACCGCGGAGCAGGCGCGGGGCTCCGAGCAGATCATGAAGAGCGCCGAGAAGATGAAGGCCATCACCAAGCACGTCGAGCGCTCCTCTCAGGAGCAGGCCCGCGGCTCCAAGCAGATCACCCGCGCGATCGAGTCGATCTCGGAGATGGTCCACCACCTGAACCGCGCCCAGAAGGAGCAGACCAAGGGCTCCGAGCAGGTGATGACCGCGGTGGTGCAGATCAAGCAGGTGGCCGAGGCCCAGACGCACTCGGTGCGCGAGCTCGAGGCGGCCATCGGGGACCTGGCGAGCCAGGCCGAGGTCCTCCGCGGCGAGGTCCGCCGGTTCAAGATCTAGATCCGGAGAGCCCCGCCATCCTCAGAAGCCCGGGTCCGCCCCGATCCCGCCGGTCCGCGCAAGGATCTCCGCGAGCGCGAGGAGGTCGCGCCATTCGGCGGGCGCGAGGGGGACGACCGAGAGCCGGCCCTGGCGGAGGAGCACCGAGCCGGAGAAGGCCGGCTCGAGCTTGAGCTGCTCCAGGGGAACGGGTGCGGGCAGGGGGTCCTTCGCCAGGAGGTCGACGCAGACGAGCGTCCCGTCTCCGGTCGGATCGGGGTAGGCCTCCCGAACGATCGCGGCTCGCCCCACGGCGCGCCTCTCCCCGGAGTGGTAGAGAACGGCCTCGTCGCCCCGCCTCATCGCACGGAGGTTCCGTTGCGCCTGCGGGTTCGATACCCCGGTCCAGGCGGTGGTCCTATCCCTCACGAGGTCGGCCCAGGCGTACTCCGCAGGCTCGGTCTTCAGGAGCCAATAGGCCACGGATGGTCCTTAGGAATCGGGGCAGGGGCCCGCAACTCGAGCGGTGGGAGCAACCCGCTGGGTGCCGTGTTATAGGTGGCCCGTGTTTGGGCTGTCCTTCAGCGAGGTGGTGATCATCGCCGCCCTCGCCCTCATCCTCCTCGGGCCCGACAAGCTCCCCGATGCCGCCCGGACCATGGGCAAGTGGATGCGCGAGCTGCGGCGAGCCACCGAAGACCTGAAGGATCAGTTCGAGACCGAGATCTACTCCGACGTCCGTAAAGCACGCCCCAGCCTGGCGCCGCCCGTTCCCGCCGCGGTGGTCCCGCCCCCGGCGGGGCCGCCGCCCGCTGCCACCGCGGAGAACGTCCCTGGCCTCGAGGCGGCGCTGGCCGAGCCGTTGCCGTCCGCCGCGGCGGCGGAACCTCTGGCGCCCGCACCCGAGAGATGAGCTCCCCAGCCCCACAGCTCCCTCCCGCGAGGCCCGGGCCGGAGAACGAGGTCAAACTCACCTTCATCGAGCACCTGCGCGACCTCCGCGTACGGCTCTTGCGCGCCCTCTACGGGGTGGTGGCGGGCATGGCGCTCGTCGGCTGGTTCGTCCCGAGCATCGTCGAGCGGCTCATGGCCCCGGTCCGCAACGCCCTTCCCGCTGGCAAGCAGACGCTCGTCTACACGAGCGCCATCGAGCCGATGATGGTCTACATCAAGGTGGCCATCTACGGCGGCGTCTTCGTGGCCGCGCCGTGGGTCCTCTGGCAGCTGTGGCTCTTCATCGCCCCTGGCCTCTACAAGCGCGAGAAGAGGGTGGTCTGGCCTTTCCTCGTCTGGGCGACGGTGCTCTTCTACGGGGGCGCGGCGTTCTGCTACTTCGTGGTTCTCCCCCAGGCCTTCCCCGCCATCCTCGCGTTCGCGGGAGGTGGGACCACCCTCACCCCGATGCTGAGCCTCTCCCAACAACTCTCCCTCGTCCTCGCGATGATGCTCGGGTTCGGGGTCATCTTCGAGGTCCCCATCATCATCGCCTTCTTGTCGATGGTGGGGCTCGTGGACTCGCGGTTCCTCGCCAAGTACCGGCGGCACGCCATCGTGGTGAATGTCACCCTGGCGGCGATCATCACCCCCACTGGGGACCCGTTCAACCTCGCCCTCCTGGCCGTCCCGATGATCCTGTTCTACGAGATCGGCATCATCCTGGCCCGGATCCTCGGGAAGAAGAAAGAGCCGGCGGCGGCCCGGGCTGGCCAAGGCTAGCCGGCCGGGGCAGAGCATGTTCCTCGAGGTCGCGGCCGGGCTCTTCGCAGTCTTCATGCTCGTGCGCCACGTTCCCCTGGCGCTGCGCACCCTCCGCCGGGGTGAAGATGACCACCGGGAGGGCCGGGCAATCGTCCCCATCCTGAACGTGCTCCTCGCCGTCGCCATCCTCGCCATGGCCGTGAAAGGCCTCGCCGGCGCTCTTATCTCGAAGTGACCAGGGAGGGTCGCTCCGGCTAAGGGAGCCTCTCGCCCAAGACCACTCTCCCACCAAAAACACATGGGCCTTTCGAACGTAGAAGACGTGGTGTTCCTCTCGGCGAAGCGAACCCCCTTCGGGACGTATGGCGGTTCCCTTAAGGAGTTCTCGGCCACGGACCTCGCGGTCCATGCCGCGCGCGCCGCGATCGAAGCGGCGAGGGCGCCACTCGAGGACTACGGCCACGTAGTCATGGGGAACGTGCTGCAGACCTCCCCGGACGCCATCTACCTCTCGCGCCACGTGGGACTCAAGGCGGGCCTGCCCGAGCGCGTCCCCGCGCTGACCGTGAACCGGTTGTGCGGCTCGGGATTCGAGGCGGTGATCGAGGCCTCGCGTCTCATCCGCGCCGGGGAGGCGGAGCTGGTGCTGGCGGGAGGCACCGAGTCGATGAGCCAGGGGCCCCTCGTGCTGCGCGGGGCGCGCTTTGGCTTCCCTCTCGGGAAGGTACCGGCGGTCGAGGACATGCTCTTCTCGGCCCTCAACGATCCCCTCGCCGGCATTCCCATGGCTCTCACCGCCGAAAAGCTAGCGGAGAGGTACCGCATCTCGCAGGAGGCGGTAGACGAGTACTCCGTGCTCTCCCAGCGGCGCTGGGCGGCCGCGGACGAGGCCGGGCGGTTCCGGGAGGAGCTCGCGCCCATCGAAGTGAAGACGAAGAAGGGAACCGCGCTCTTCGGGCGCGACGAGCACCCCCGCCCGGAGACGACCGTCGAGGCCCTTCGCAAGCTTCCCAGGGTCTTTCGGGCCGACGGCGTCATCCACGCCGGGGCGGCGAGCGGCGTCTCCGACGGCGCGGGCGCCCTGGTGCTCGCCTCTCGGGGCTACGCCGAGCGGCGCAAGCTGCGGCCGCTGGGCCGGCTCCTGGGCTTCGGGCACGCCGGGGTCGACCCCACGATCATGGGCATCGGGCCGGTGCCAGCGGTGCGAAACGCGCTGGCCCGCACTGGCACCCGCGCGGAGGAGGTGGACCTGTTCGAGGTGAACGAGGCCTTCGCTCCCCAGTACCTCGCGGTCGAGCAGGAGCTGGGGCTTCCCCGCGAGCGGACCAACGTGGACGGGGGGGCCATCGCCCTCGGTCACCCCCTGGCAGCAAGCGGTGTCCGCATCACCATGCACCTGCTCTACGAGCTGCGCAGGCGCGGGGCTCGAACCGGCGTAGGCGCCGCCTGCATCGGCGGTGGACAGGGTGTCGCGGTGGTCCTCGACACCGCCTCGTAGACGCCTCGACGCGCTTGCGACGGAGGGGTCTGGCGGCTAGCGTCCTGAAGGAAAGCGAAGCCGAATTCACGACCGCAAGAAGGGAGGTTTGAGAGCACGATGTACCGTCCTCGACGATCCAGCGACCTCCGCCGCTCGCTCACCTTCGGCGGCCGGATGCCGGCCGCGGTGGGCCTGCTCCTCCTCCTCATGGTCGTCGCAACCGTGGCCTCCTGGATCCTGCGGAACTCCGAGTGGGCCGAGCTCTCACCCGCCGCGATCCTCCAGGGCCAGATCTGGCGCATCGTCTCCTGGGCGTTCGTCCAGGGCCAGCCCCTCACGCTCCTCTTCGGGGGGCTCATGCTCTACTCGTTCGGAAGCCAGCTCGCCTACGACTGGGGTGAGGCCCGCCTCCTCTCCACGTTCCTCGGCCTGACAGCAGGGGCGGCGCTCATCACCGTGGCGATCGCCATCGTCTGGCCACCCTTCATGGCGTTCGGGCACCTCGACATGTGGCCGCCGGTGATCGGGCTCTTGCTCATGTGGTCCTTGCGCTATCCCGACCAGCAGCTGAGCTTCTGGGGCATCCTGCCCATGACCGGGCGGACCATGGCCATCCTGGTGGTGGCGGGGACGGTGCTCTATGGCCTGGCGGCCGGCGGGGTGGCGGGGCTGGCCCGCTTCACGCCGCACTTCGCCTCGATCGTCATCGGTTGGGCGCTGTCGCGGGGTCGGCTGCGACTGCCCCTGCGGCGCTGGAAGCTCGCTTGGCGCGACTACCTGCTCGAGCGGCAGCTGCGCCGCCGCTCTCGGCACCTCAAGGTGGTCCGCAAGAACGGTCGGGACGAGCCGCCCCGCTGGATGAACTGAAGGCGCGGCCCTTTTCAGCTGACCGCCACCTGCTTGACCGCGGACCGGTACACCCAGATCCGCCCGGTGCTGGTGCGAGCGTCCGCCGGGATGATGAAGAACCCGGCCGTTCCCTCCTGGTAGTCAGGGCTGAACCCTGCGACCTGCCGTCCGTCGCGGAAGGTCACCCGCACCTTGCTCCCCGTTGGAGGGGGAGGCTGCTCGCCCGGCGCGAGCATGAAGAACACCGCCTTCACGTGCGCCGTGGTCACCGGCTCCGGCGGACCCCCTGCGGTCGCCGCGAGCGGCAACTCGGGCGAGCCCAGGTCCGCGTCCACGATGAAGCCCCTCTTCACCTGCCCCTCGAGGGTGTGCACCACCACCCGATGGACGCCAGAGATCCGGTGGTCCTCCGAAGGGGGTGTGGGCCCCGGAGCCGCGGCCGTCGCCTCCGGCACCTGGGGCAGGACCACATCCACCGGTACCGCCGGCTCCTCGGGTACGGGAGTGACTGGCGGGGAGGGAGCGGCCACCGGCTCGGGGAGCGGGGACGGCAGACTCGCGGCGGCGACCGGAAGTCCTTCGTCCGGGGCTTCCGCCTCCACGATCTCGAGCGCGTCGGCCGGGACTTCCTCGAGCACGTCTGAGTCGAGGGTGGGGATCTCGTCGGTCGCCGGCTCAAGGTCCGGCAGGCTCGCGCGCTCTGGCTCATCCAACTCGAGCGGTGCCGGGACCGACGGGGCTGCGGAATTCGGTTCCGTATCGGCCGCCCAGGGGGGATCTCCCTGTTCGGCCGCCTGGGGCGCGAGCTCCGGCGCTGAGAGATCCAGATCCGGTAGGCCCTCCACTTCTTCCGCGGCCGGGGATGGCTCCGGTTCGGGGGGATGATCGCCCTCGATCGGGCTTTCGGCCCCGGGTATCGGAGCCGTCCCCGTTGCCCAATCCGGCGCAGCCGCGTCGGCGCTGGCGTCGAAGGAGCCGCCGGACTCGAGTCGAAAACCCTGGTCGAGGGTCTCTGCCTCGGGTTGCCAGGCCGCGGCCTCGTCAGTCGCGAGCGACGACGAGGCGTGGAACCCTTCCTCGTCCTTCATGTCAGGTGGGCCGGCACTGTCCAGCCCGACGTCGACGAGGTCTCTGGGGGGGCCGCTCAGCGCCTGGAGGGCGTCCGCTCCGACCACCGCTTCTGCCGCGGGGTCGAACGGGAGAAGCGATTCCAGGTTCTCCGGCGCGTCCGCGGGAACGGCCCCGGTGGCCAGCTCGTCGTAGTTCCCAAACTCCATGGTCGTGGGCACTAAGGCGGGAACGTGCTCGCCAGACCAGGATTCCGGGGGAAGGGGCGATAGATCGTCGCCTGCCGGGGGCTGGGTCTCGACGGGGGCCGAGGTCCCGTCGGCCGGCGGAGCGACGTCCCACGCGGTGCCATCATAGTCGCCACCGGGCATGGGAGCCCAAGGGGGCTCCTCGCCTTCGCCGGGAAGTGGCGCAGGGGCGTTCGCGTCGTCGAGAAGCGGCTCGGCCGATTCGAGCGACACCGACTCCGCGAATGCCGACTCAGCTTCGAACGCGGCCTCCGGCGTCGTGGAATCGACCGCGACCGAGCCCCAGTCCGATTCGTCCGGAGCCGCAGGTAGTGGCTCCACGCTCTGTTCCAGAGTCTCGAGACTGACCGGGAGCTCCGCATCGCCGGGCGGGCCCTCCATCCCAGCGGCTGGCTCGTACGGTGCCTCGGCTTCGTATGCAGGAGCGTTCGGGTCGTAGGCAGGAGCGTTCGGGTCGTAGGCAGGAGCGTTCGGGTCGTAGGCGGGGGCGTTCGGGTCGTAGGCGGCGGCGTTCGGGTCGTAGGCGGCGGCGTTCGGGTCGTAGGCGGGGGCGTTCGGGTCGTAGGCGGGGGCGTTCGGGTCGTAGGCAGCGGCGTTCGGGTCGTAGGCGGGGGCGTTCGGGTCGTAGGCGGGGGCGTTCGGGTCGTAGGCGGGGGCGTTCGGGTCGTAGACCTGATCCTCGTTAGCCAACGTTCCCGGATCGAATAGCGCATCCAACGCCGGCGCATCATCGCCCTGCGAGAGCGGCTGGTCCTCGTACGCGGCAGGGATCGCGGGCTCCTCGATTGTCTGTTCGGGCTCAACCGGCGGCGCGGGAGCGGCTTCCGGCGGCGGACGGTTGCGGAGGCCCGCCGGAAGGAGCGATTCGCGTAGCCGGGCCGCGGCGGCGTTCACGTCGAATCCCGGCCGGACGCTCGCCGGACCGGTCTCGGCGCCGATGAGGTCTCTCAACTCCCCGTAGCGAGCTTCCTCGTCCACGGAGAGCCCCTCCGCCAGACGCTTCCGCTCGAGTTGGCGGAACTCCTTCATCACGCTGCGAGCATCGGACATGGACGAATCCCGGCGGCCCGGCAAAAAGGCCCTTAAGTTCCGCAACCCGATGATACCCCGGGGTCCCCGCCACCATCAAAGTCGCGACGCCTTGCATTCCGAAACTCCTGCGGCCTTGAATTGGTCCCACATGTCCGCAGGACCTTCACCCCGATCCCCGAGGAAGCGGCTCGATGGACCCCCGCCCGAGGTGTTCCTGCCGACCTCGGTGTCGGAGATGGCCGGTCGGGGTTGGGATGCCGTGGACGTCCTCCTCGTCACGGGGGACGCCTACGTCGATCATCCGAGCTTCGGTGCAGCGGTGATCGGCCGCGTGCTCGAGGCCGCCGGGTATCGAGTTGGCATCGTGGCCCAGCCGGACGTTCGCTCCCCGGCCGACCTCGCGCGGCTGGGCCGCCCCAGGCTGTTCGTGGGCATCACCTCGGGCGCGATGGACTCGATGGTGAACCACTACACCGCCCACAAGCGACGTCGCTCCGACGATGCCTACACGCCAGGCGGTGTGGCCGGCCGCCGCCCGGACAGGGCCGTCACGGTGTACGCTCGCCTCGCCCGAGAGGCCTTCGGCCCAAACACGCCCATCGTTCTCGGCGGGGTGGAGGCCTCGCTCCGACGCATCGCTCACTACGACTACTGGGACGACCGCATCCACCCCTCGGTGCTCATCCCCTCGGGCGCGGACCTCCTCGTGTACGGGCAGGGCGAGCGGCCCGCGCTCGAGATCGCGCGGCGGCTGGCCTCGGGCGAAGACATCTGCGGCCTGACCGACGTGGCCGGTACGGCCTTGGTCCTCGCCGATCTCGGGCGGGCCGGCCTCGAGACGCGGTCCCGGTCGGTGCTGGAGCTTCCGGCCCTCGAGGAGATCCTCGTGGATCGGCGGCGTTTCGCCGAGTTCAGCCGCCTCTACCACCTGGAGCACAACGCGGACAACGCCCGCATCCTGGTCCAGCGCCAGGGGGGCGGTGACCGGCTCCGCTACGTGGTGGTGAACGAGCCGGTGGCGGCCCTCGAGACGGCCGAGTTGGACCGGATCGCCGAGCTCCCCTACGCGCGTGAGGCTCACCCCTCCTACCGCAGGGCGCGCATCCCGGCGCTGGAGCAGATCCGCTGGTCGGTCCAGATCCTCCGCGGCTGCGCGGCGGGGTGCGCCTTCTGCTGCATCACCGAGCACCAGGGGCGGGAGGTGTCGAGCCGCTCCGAGGCGAGCATCCTCCGCGAGATCGCGCACCTCGCTCGAAAAGAGGGCTTCACGGGCACGATCAGCGACCTCGGGGGGGCCACGGCCAACATGTGGCAGATGACCTGCACCGACGCAAAGGCGCACGCCGCCTGCCGGCGGGCCTCCTGCCTCTATCCGGCGGTGTGCCGGTTCTTCCGCGTGGATCACGGGCCGCTCGTGGAGCTCTACGCCAAGGCACGGAGCGTGCCCGGGGTGAGGCACCTGTTCGTGAGCTCCGGGGTCCGGTACGACTTGGCCCAGGCGGACCGGAGGAACGGGGAACGCTACCTGCACGCCCTCGTGACCCACCACGTCTCCGGGCAGCTCAAGGTCGCGCCCGAGCACGTCTCCGGGCGGGTCCTCGCGCTCATGAAGAAGCCGCCCCCCGCCGCCTTCGAGCGGTTCCGGCGTGACTTCGAGCGGCTCACGCGCCAGGCGGGCAAGGAGCAGTACCTCGTCCCCTACTTCATCTCCTCCCATCCGGGATCCTCCCTCGAGGAGGCGGTCGAGCTCATGGAGTACTTGAGGCGAAACCGCTGGCGACCGCAGCAGGTCCAGGACTTCATGCCCACCCCCATGACGCTCGCCTCGGACATGCACTGGTCGGGCCTCCACCCCATGACCGGGAGGCCGTTGCAGGTGACCCGCGAGCTGAGCGAGAAGCGGATGCAGAAGGCGCTCCTCCGCTGGGCCGACCCGGCGAGCCGGCAGCTCGTGGCGGAAGCGCTGCGGCGCACGGGGCGGCGAGGGTCGGTCGGGCGCCGCGGCCCGCTCCGCCGGCCGAGCCGTCTCGATTCTCCAAGGGTGAATTCAGGCCCCAAAGGACGGCGCCGCCCTCCCTAGGGCCGATATCGAGGCGGGCGGGGATCCTCGGCCGAGAGTGAAGATCCAGTTTTTTCCCCGGCGGCACGAAAATGGATCGCCGCGGAGATCTCTCCTAGAGATGGGCGGGTGCCGAACGTCGTCGACCTCACCCTCGTCTCCCGGGCCCGCCGCGTCCTCCACTACCTGCTCGAGGAGCGGGGATTGGGCTTCTTCCTCGTCCCCACCTCCCGCGCTCCCCGTCTCGACCCGCGGCGCATCGCCTGGGTGGTGGAGGCCGCCCGACGCGGGGCCTCGCGCCACGCTCGGCGCGACCCCAACGCCCTCTCGAGGACGCGGCGCGTGGTCCGGCGCGAGCTGATCCGCCGGCTCTCGGAGGCGCTCCTGCAAGCGGGGCTGTGAGCCGTTCGGGGTACCGCTCCACCTTCGCCTCGTGCTCGAGGGAGGAGGTCAGGGCTTTCCCGAGGCCTTGGACACGTACCTCAGCCTCAGGTCCATGAGGAGGTTCTCCATGAACTTCTGCTCCTCGGCGGTGAGGTTCCCCCGGGTCTTGTCCCGCAGCATGTCCAGAAGATCGATGGTCTGCTTGGCGAGGGCGAGATTGGTCGGCGCCGCCTCCCCGGTCTCGGGATGGGGTGCATCGCCGAGGTGCACGAAGGCGGACGACCCGAGCGAGAGCACGAACGTGTAGAAGTCGATGGTGGGCTTCTTCTCGTCGGCCATGGAGGGGATCTCCTTGGGCGTGGGCAGGCGAGGGGATTCTATTCGAAAGGGAAGGCGACCCGCTCCGCAGCGTAGCCGCGCTGGACCAGGAGGACGAGTTGCCCCCCCCGGCGGGCCCGGGCGGCGGCGCGGTCGAACTCGGCGACCGTCTCCACCTCTGCGGAGTTCACGTCTCGTACGACGTCTCCCGGCTCGATGCCGGCCTCGGCTGCGAGCGATCCCGAGGCCACCCGCTCGACCAGGAGCAGCCGGCCGCCCTGCACCTGCGCCTCCCTGAGCGAGAGGCCCACCCGCCTCCGCACCAGCTCCCCGGCCTCCGCGGGCGAGAGCTCGACGGCGGTCATGGCGAGCTCGAGCCGCTTGCCGCTGCGGACGAGCTCGAGGCGAGCGGTGCCGCCGATGTCGAGGTCCCGGACCTCGAACCGGAACTCCTCCGCGCTCCGCGGGGTGTAGCCGTTCACCGCCTCCACCCGATCGCCTCGCCGCACGCCGGCGCCGGCGGCGGGAGACCCGGGGTCGACCTCCGTCACCTGGACCCCGCCCGAGCCCTCCGGAGCGGCCGCGTCGCGGGAGGGCAAGTCCTTCACCGAAAGGCCCAGATACCCCTCGCGCACCTCCCCATGGGCGATGAGGTCCTCGGCGATCCGGCGGGCCCGGTCGATGGGGATGGCGAAGCCGATCCCCGCGCTCCGCTCCCCCAGGATGGCGGTGTTCACGCCGATGAGCCGGCCCTCGATGTCGAGCAAGGGTCCGCCCGAGTTGCCCGGGTTGATGGAGGCGTCGGTCTGGATGAAGTCGAACAGCGTCCGGTCGTCGGCCTTGAAATTGCGGTGCACCGCCGAGACCACGCCGGTCGTGACCGTGTGGGAGAGCCCGAAGGGGTTCCCGATGGCGATCACCGTCTCGCCGATCATGAGGTCGTCGGACCGGCCCATGGACGTAAAGGGGAGGCGCTCCTTCGCGTCGAGCTTGAGGACGGCGAGGTCGGACGACGGGTCGGTCCCCACCACCTTGGCCACGAACTCGCGGCCGTCGAGGAGGCCGACCCGCAGGCGCGCTCCCCGCTCCACCACGTGGTTGTTCGTGAGCACGTAACCGTCGGGTGAGACGATCACCCCAGAGCCGAGAGAGGTGACCTGATACCCCTTCCGGTAATGGGGGCGCTCGAGGAGGTCCCCGAAGAAGAAGTCGGAGAACGACTGGGCACCACGCGTCGAGGGAACGCGGATGTGAACGAGCTCCTCCGCCGCCACGTTCACCACCGCTCCACGAACCCTCTCCACCGCGACGACGACCGGAGTCCGGCGGGAGGCCACCGGGCTCTCCTCGGCGGGCGGCAGGGCGGCGCCCCGGGCCAGGGCTCCGGCGGCGAGGAGGAGCACGGCGACGGCCGTGCGGGCGATGGCCATATGCTCCCTACGCCTGGGGAGCGCCCGCGCCCGCAGGCGCGACCTCGCCCGGCTCCGCCTCGTCCTCGCGGAGGTCCTGGCCCTCGATCGACGCTTCCACCGAGAGCGCCTGGTCCGAGAGGTCGGGGAGCGACTTCATGTGTCTCTCGTACTCCTTCTCGTCGAGCAAGCCCTTGCGGAGGTACCGGTGGGCGACGCGCTTGTCGACGAGCCTAGTCTCGATCGGGTCTGCCATGTGTCTCCGGAGGCTTTGGGAGGTTGAGGAACGCGGAAAATAGGCGCCGCCTTGCGGGTCCGTCAAGCGCGTGTTAGCGCTGTCGCCATGCAGGGTTCGGCCGCGACCGGCCCCGGACGCCGGGCGCGTCTCACCGGGCTCTACGCGATCGTGGGCGGGCAGGATCCGATCGCGCAGGGGGAGTCGGTCCTCGCCGGGGGCGCATCCGTGGTCCAGGTGCGGATGAAGGGCGCCCGGCCCGCGGAGGTGCTCGAGGTCTCGCGGAGGCTCGTCTCGCTCGCGGTAGGACACGCCCTCGTCATCGTCGACGACCGGGCCGACCTGGCGCTGCTCTCGGGAGCGGACGGGGTCCACGTCGGGGAGGACGACCTGCCGGTCGCCGAGGCTCGGCGGCTGCTCGGTCCGGATCGGTTGGTGGGCTGGACGGCGCGGACCGTCGAGGAAGCCCGGGCGGGGATCCTTGCGGGGGCCGACCACGTGGGGTTCGGGCCGGTGTTCGCGTCCCGGACGAAGGCCATGGGGCCGCCGCCCCTGGGCATCGCGGGCCTTGCTGCGGCGGTGAGAGCGCTCCCGGTCCCGGTGGTGGCCATCTCCGGCATCGATGAGACGAGCATCGCCGACGTGGCCCGGACCGGGGCGGCGTGCGCGGCGGTGATCGAGGCGCTCTTCGGCTCGGGGGATCCGCGGCAGAACGCCATGGCCCTCGCCCGAGCCTTCGAGGCGGGCCGCCCGGGGAGGACCGGATGAGCACGCGAAGGCCCCGCATCGGAGTCACCCTGGACGTCGACCCCGAGAAGCGTCGCTACGAGGTCCAGCAGGCCTACGTCGAGGCGGTGCTCGCGGCAGGGGGTCTCCCGCTCCTTCTGCCGCACGATCCGTCGGCCACCGCTGCCTACCTCGCCCTCCTCGACGGGCTGCTCGTGACCGGCGGGGCCTTCGACGTGCCCCCCGATCTCTACGGGGAGGCGCGGCGCGCGGGCTGCGGTCCGGAGAAGCCGGAACGGACCCGGTTCGAGAAGGAGCTCCTCGAAGCGGCTCTCGCCTCGTCCGTTCCCGTCCTGGGAATCTGCGGAGGCATGCAGCTCCTCAACGTCGTCCGGGGCGGGACACTGTTCCAGGACCTCGCGGCGGACGCTGCCATCGTGGGACACGAGCAGCCTCCCCCCAAGGACCGCCCCACCCACGCCGTCAGCGTGGCACCGGGCTCCCTGCTCTTTCGCCTTCTCGGTCCGGGCGAGCCCGAGCACCGGGTGAACTCGACCCATCACCAGGCCGTGCGGGACCCCGGCATCGGGGTGCTCGTCTCGGGCCGGGCGCCCGATGGGGTGATCGAGGCCATCGAGCTGCCCGACCTCCCCTTCGCGGTCGGAGTGCAGTGGCACCCGGAGGCGGTCCTTCGGCACGACCCGCGCCACGCGCTGCTCTTCGCCGGGCTCGTGGGCGCGGCCCGGAGTGGCCGGCGGTGAGACCGCCGGTGCTGGTGGTGGCGGGGCTCGACCCGTCGGGCGGGGCCGGCCTGCTCGCCGACGCCGAGGCCCTCTCCGCGGTCGGTGCGCGGGCCTGGGCTCTGGCTTCCGCGCTGACCGCTCAGGGGCCAGGAGGCGCGCGGGGATTCTCTCCCACCACCCCGGAGTTCCTCCTCGAGCAGCTCGAGGCATTGCTGGGCGGGCGAGAGGTCCCGCGCGCGGTGAAGACCGGCATGCTCGGGACCGCGGCCCTCTCGAAGGCCTTGGCGGAGCGCCTCGCCATCCCGAAACTTTCGCGAGCGCCCCTCGTCATGGATCCGGTGCTTTCCGCGAGCTCGGGTGCGCCCCTCTTCGACGCGGGCGACGGGACGGCGGCGGAGGCGCTCGCCCCCCTCCTCGAGCGGGCACGGCTCGCGACCCCCAACCTCTCCGAGCTCGCACGGCTCACGGGTCGAGACACCTCGACCGACGAGGGCGCGATCCGCGCCGCACGGCTCCTTCCCTCCCGCGCCGTCCTCGTGAAGGGCGGGCATCGCCAGGGAGCCCCCCTGGACCTCCTCGTCGAAGGCCGGCGCGTGACTCGCTTCGGCGGGCGTCGCCGCCCCGGCACGGCACGCGGGACGGGCTGCCGGCTCGCTTCGGCCATCGCGGGCCTTCTGGCACGGGGCGAATCGCTCGAAACCGCGGTCCGGCGGGCCAAGCGGCTGGTCGAACGGTACATCGACGATGCGGCGCGGGATCCCCGTTAGGGTCTAACGGCTCTGCCGGCCCCGCTGCACCCGACCAGACATCGACGGCTGTACCGCGGTCCTGGTAAGTAACGGTCCCCTGCGGCACAGTGGCGCACCCGCGCGAGCGGGTCGAGGGGGTGTGGATGCAGACGAGCGGCGGTCGGGCTCGCACCCTGAACTCGCGCTTCGGCGTCCAGGGAGTGGTGTTCCGGGAGGGTCCCGGAGCCCTCGAATCGGTCGAGGTCGAGAACCGCCACGCGAGGGCCCACGTCGCTCTGCAGGGAGCACAGGTCCTTTCCTGGGCGCCCCGCGACGAAGAGCCCGTCATCTGGGTCTCCGAGCAAGCTCGCTACCTGCCCGGCGTACCCATTCGCGGCGGGATCCCGATCTGCTGGCCGTGGTTCGGCCCTCACCCCAGGGACCCGCTCTTGCCGCAGCACGGGATCGCGCGGACAGCGGAGTTCCAGGTGATCGCCGTCGAGCGGTTGTTCGACGATCGCACGCGGCTCACCTTTCGCCTCCCGGACGGGCAGGGCGCATCCGCCTGGCCCCACGCGACCGAGCTTCTCTATATGGTCACCGTGGGCCGGACCCTGGAGCTCGATCTCGTGACCCGCAACGCCGGCCAAGAGACCGTCTCCATCGGGCAGGCCCTGCATACCTACTTTCGCGTGAGCGACTACACCGCCGTGACCTTGCACGGCGTGGAGGGCTGTCGGTACCTCGACAAGGTGGGTGGGGGAGAGAGGGTCCAGGACCGTCCCCTGCGCCTCTCCGGCCGGACCGACCGCGTCTACCTCGAGTCGGTCCGGGACTGCATCCTCGAGGACCCGGGCCTCTCGCGCGCCATCCGGGTGACCAAACGGAACAGTCACACCACGTTGGTGTGGAATCCAGGCCTCGCCGGGGCTCTACCCGAGAGCGACTTCGGCCCGAGCGGTTCGCGCCAGATGCTGTGCGTCGAGACCGCCAACGCGGCGTCAGACGTGATACGGCTCGAGCCCCGAGCCGTGCACCTCCTCTTCGCGCGGTACAGCGTCGGGCCGGTGGGGTGAGGAAGGTGGAGCAAGGATGACGACCCGGATCTACTTCGTGCGCCATGGCGCAACCCAGCTCACCGCGGAGAACCGCTTCTCCGGGGCGGAGGGCGTGGAACTCTCGGACGAGGGGCGCGGCCAGGTCGCCCGGCTCGCGGCCCGGCTGGCCGACGAGGACATCGCCGCGTTGCACTCGAGCTCCATGTCCCGGGCGGTGGAGACGGCGCAGATCCTGGCCCGGCCGCTTCGCCTCGTTCCGGTGCAGGACGACGCCTTGCGGGAGATCTCCCACGGGCGCTGGGAGGGGCTCACCCGCCAGCAGGTCGAGGAGCAGTTCCCCGCCGAGTACGCCGCCTGGGAGGCGGACCCGTTCACCTTCGCGCCGGTGGGAGGCGAGAGCGGTCTCTCGGTGCTGGCGAGGGCGCTCCCCGCGGTCCGGCGCATCGTCTCCGAGAACGCGGGAAAGACCACCGTGGTGGTCTCGCACAAGGCCACCCTGCGGCTCCTCCTCTCCAGCCTCCTCGGGATCGACCCCCGCGGCTATCGCGACCGGCTCGACCAGTCGCCGGCCTGCCTCAACGTGGTCGACTTCAAGGACCCGGTCCGGGCCCGGCTCATGCTCTTCAACGACGTGTCGCACTACGCTGCCCACCCCCGCTCCGCGGCCCAGAACCTGTCCAAGTGGTGGGACCTCGGGCCCGGCACCACCGCCCGGAGCACGGAGCCATGAGAAAGGTCCTCGGCAGGTGCCTGCTCGTCCCCCTCTTCCTCCTCTCCCTTCCCGCCCGCGCCGAGGAGAGCAGCGAGCCGGCCGCCAGGACCCCCGTCGGCCGGTGGCGGACCATCGACGATGCGAGCGGGAAGCCCAAGTCGATCGTCGCCATCTGGGAGGAACACGGGAAGCTGTATGGCAAGGTCGAGGAGCTCCTCGACCCCAAGCCGGACGACCCCGATCCGAAGTGCACGAAGTGCCCGGGCGACCTGAAGGACCAGCCCATCCGCGGGCTACGGATCCTGTGGGACCTCCGCAAGAACGGAGGCTACTATAGCGGCGGCAACATCCTCGACCCCGGCAACGGCAAGACCTACTCCTGCATCCTCTCCCTCGCCGAGGACGGCAAGAAGCTCAAGGTCCGCGGGTTCATCGGCGTCCCGTTCCTGGGACGGAACCAGACCTGGCTAAGGGAGGAGTGAAGGGAGGAGGACGGATGCGGCGCACCCTTCGGGTCGCGGGCGTCCCTCCTAACCCGCCTGCCTCCGGTCCATCTCCGCGAAGAAGGTGGTGGTCCGGAAGAAGACCAGGTCGACCGTCCCGGTCGGGCCCTGGCGCTGCTTGGCGATGAGGAGCTGGACCGGCACGGTGTCGCCGGCCTGGGCGTCCTTCGACTCCTCCTCGGTGCGGTGGAGGAAGAGGACGATGTCGGCGTCCTGCTCGATGGCCCCGGACTCTCGCAGGTCGGAGAGCATGGGGGGCTCGCCCCGGCGCTTCTCCACGCTCCGGTTGAGTTGGGAGAGGGCCAGGACGGGGCACTCGAGCTCCTTGGCGAGCGCCTTGAGCGAGCGGCTGATGGTGGCGATCTCCTGCTCCCGCGACTGGTTGGCCCGGTCGCTGGGCGCGTGCATGAGCTGCAGGTAGTCGACCACCACGAGGTCCAGGCCTCCGTTCTCGCGCTTGAGCTTGCGGCACTTCGACCTCAGCTCCACCGGGGTGAGCACGAAGTTGTCGTCGAGCCAGATCGAGGCCGCGCCCACGCGGTCGGCCTGGGTGGCGAGCCGGTCCCAGTCGTGGCGACCGAGCTGGCCCTGCGCCAGCCGGCGCCAGTCGAGCTTCGCCTCGGCGGCCAGGATCCGGAGGGCGAGTTGGTCGGACGGCATCTCCAGCGAGAAGAAGGCCACCTTCTTGCCGGCGCGGGTGGCGGCGTGGACCGCCGCGTTGAGGGCGAAGGCGGTCTTTCCCACTGAAGGACGGGCGGCGAGCACGGTCAGGGAACCGGGCTGGAGGCCGAGCGTGGTCCGGTCGAGGGTGTGGATCCCGGTGGGAACCCCGGTGACGGGCGAGAGACCCTGCTGAACCCGCTTCTGGACGGCCTCGATGCCTTCCAGCGCTCGCAGGGTGGGCTCGGAGATCCGCTTCAGCGTGTCGACGCTCGCACCCTGCGCCGCCCCAAACACCTCCTGCTGGGCGGTGTCGAGGAAGCGCTGGATGTCGGGCCCGGACTCGTACCCCAGCTCGACGATCCGCTGGGCGGTCAGCATCATGCGCCGGGCCAGCGCCTGCTCGTGCACCACCCGTGCGTAGTGGACGACGTTGGCCGCGGACCCGATGGCCCGAGCCAAGGAGAGGGGGAGCTCGTGGGGAACCGCCGAGCCCAAAAGCCCGTGCGCATCGAGCCGTTGCTGGACCAGGATCGGGTCGAGGGTTCGGGCCTCCCGCGCCAGCTCCTCGCACGCTCCGTACATGTGCTGGTGGGCGAGGAAGTAGAAGTCGCCGGGGCGAAGCAGGGCGGCCACCTGGTCGAAAGCGGCCTCGTCGGTGAGGATCGCGCCCAGCACGGCCTGCTCGGCATCGGCGCTGTGCGGGAGGTCGCGTGCGGTCCGCAGGGCCGAGACGGCGGCCTCGCCTGGGCGTCGAGCGGGATCCTCTGGCATCGGGGGCTGGACTCTAGCAGTCGGGACCCACGGATTTCATTGTCGAAGTTCGGTGGAAAACCCCCAAAAACTTGAGGAAGAACCGAGTGGAAACCGCGTGGACGGCCGGTGGATGTCTCGGGGGTCGGGTGGCCGGGGCGACCCAAGCGGGAGGGCCTCCGACGAGCGTTCCAGTTGGGCTTGTGGCGGAGTTCCCCGTCGAAGGATGCAAGAGGCCCGTCGTTACCCCCTCGAAGGGACGCGAGGCCCAGAGCCGCCGCCCCCAGGACGAGCTCCAGGGAAGACTCCCGAGGGCGTCGAGATCCCGAGCCTTTGGCCGAAGGCCCCGAAGAGGCGCTAGCGGCAGTCGTGTCGATTTGCGCCGCAGACGAAGAGGTCCCGAGCGGCGGTCCATCCGGGGCAGGATCCTGGCAGCAGAGGGACGAGAACAGCGGAAGAAGGGCGAAGGAACCCGGGGGCGCGAGCGCCTGGGCAGGTTAGGCTGCCCCCGCCGTCGCCCCCCGGACCAGGTAGTAGATCGCGTCGGGGTGGTGGACGACCATCGCGCTCGTCGATTGCTCGGGGACCATCTGGTGCGCTTCGGTGAGCGAGACCCCGATGGCGCGGTCGGGCTCGAGCAGCTTCCACACCGTCCTCTGGTCGGCGAGCTCGGGCCAGCTGGGGTAACCGGGCGAGTAGCGCTTGCCCTCCTCGGGAACCAAGCCGAGCTCCCTTCGGACCTCCCCGTGCCAGTGATCGGCGAGCGCCTCCGCTGCTTCCACCGCGAGTCCATGCAGGAAGAGGGCGCGGCTGTAATCTCCGCGCTCCTGCGCCTCCTCGGCGACCCGGGCGGCGGCGTCGCCCATCGTGACCACCTGGAAGGCGACGACGTCGGTCCCCGGCTCCTCCCGGAAGTAGTCCGCGAGGCACAGGGTCCGGTCGTCCGGCTGGCGGGGAAACTTGAGGCGGGCGAGCTCGGAGCGGCGATGCACGGGGTCGAGGACCACGAGGTCGTTTCCCTGAGCGTGGCAGGGGAAGTAGCCGTACACCACCTTGGGCACGAGAAAACCGCGGGCCTGCGCCTCGCTCTTCAGCTCCTCGAGCCGCGGTCCGAACTGCTCGCGGATGAGCCGCTCGTACTCGGCCCCCTTGGCCTTCACACCCCACTGCAGCTTGTAGAGCTCGGCCAGGTCGAGGTGCGGCCAGAGCTCCGAGAGGGGGATGGAGCCGGCGGGTACCACCCGCGGGCCCCAGAACGGCGGCGCCGGAACGCGCGGGGCGGGCCGGACGCTCGGGGACCGGCGGGCGGGCGGCGCCGGCAGCGGAGCCTCGACCGGACGGTTCTTGTCGGCGATCGCCTTCTGCAGCACCTCGTGTCTCAGCCCGTCCCGCCGGGCCGGGTCGACCAGGGCCTCCACCAGGTCCAGCCCCTCGAAGGCGTCCCGGGCGTAGAACACGCCGCCGGCGTATGGGGTGCCGTCCTGGGTGAAGTGGGTCCGGTAGCCGAAGCGCCGGTTGATGGCGGCGCCGCCGATGATCACCGGGAAGGACAGGTTCCGCCGGTGCAGCTCCGCCACGCAGAAGGGCATCTGCTTGGAGGTCGAGACGAGCAGGGCGGAAAGGCCGATGGCGTCGGCGTCGACCTCTAGCGCCTTCTCCAGGATGGTGGCGACGGGCACCTGCTTGCCCAGGTCATGCACGGTGAAGCCGTTGTTCGAGAGGATGGTCTTCACGAGGTTCTTGCCGATGTCGTGGACGTCGCCGTATACGGTGGCGAGCACCACGGTGCCCTTCGTCACCCCCTCGGTGCGTTCCAGGAACTTCTCCAGGTGGGCCACCGCCTTCTTCATCACCTCGGCGGACTGGAGCACGAAGGGCAGGATGAGCTCCCCGGCGCCGAAGCGATCGCCCACGTCCTTCATGGCGGGGAGCAGGACCTCGTTCAGCACCTCCACCGGGCCGTGCCGGGTGAGCGCCTCGTCGATGAGCGCCTCGATCCCCTCCGGCCGGCGGTGGAGGATCTGGAGGTGGATCCGCTCCTCGGCGGGGTGGTCCCCCACCGCCGCGAGGGGGTCGGCCGCGGTCTTCTCCTGCCGTCCCGGGTCGTCGAAGTGGCCGAGGAGGCGGGGGAGGGCGTCCTCGCGCCGATCGAGGACGAGATCCTCGGCGAGCTCGCGCTCCGCTTCCAGGATGGCGGGGTAAGGCCGGATGTCCTTCGGGTTCACGATCGCGAGGTCGAGCCCGGCCTTCACCGCGTGGTAGAGGAAGACCGAGTTCACCACCTCGCGCGCGGACCGCGAGAGCCCGAACGAGACGTTGGAGACGCCCAGGGTGGTGAGGACGCCGGGGTTCTCCGCCTTGATGCGGCGGATGCCCTCGAGCGTCTCGACCGCGCTGTGCCGGTACTCCGAGCCGCCGGTGGCGAGGGTGAAGGTGAGGGCGTCGAACACCAGGCTCTCCGGCCCGAGGCCGTACTCCTGCGCCACCGCCACGGTGCGCCGGGCGATCTCGGCCTTGCGCTCCGCCGTCTGGGCCATCCCCCGCTCGTCGATGGTCATGGCCACCACCGCCGCACCGTAGCGCTTGCAGAGGGGCAAGACCTTCTTGACCCGCTCCCCCGACTTCTCCAGGTTGACCGAGTTGACGATGCAGCGGCCGGGGGTGGTCTTGAGGGCGCCCTCCACCACGTCCGCCTCGGTGGAGTCGATCATGAGCGGCGCGTCGACCGACTGGGCGAGGAGCTTCACCAGGGTGCGCATCTGCGCCGCCTCGTCATCGCGCTCGTTCAGCGCCACGCAGACGTCGAGCACCTGGGCCCCGGCCTCGACCTGGCTCCGGGCGATCTGGACCAGGCCGGCGTAATCGTCGGCGAGGAGCAGCTCCTTCACCTTGCGGGATCCCTGAGCGTTGAGCCTCTCGCCCACGACGAGCGGGCGCGGGTCCAGGGCGAGGGGGACGGCCTTCATGGCCGAGGAGAGCTCGGCGGCGGGAGAAGGGCGGGCCCTTCGCCTCGGGGCGAGCCCTCTGAGGCGGTCCACCACCGCCCGGATGTGCTCCGGGGTGGTCCCGCAGCAGCCTCCCACGATCTCCACCCCGTACCCCGCCACGAACTCGAAGAGGGCCTCGGCCAGGTCCCGCGGCGAGAGCCGGTAGACGGCCCGGCCATCCACGTTCTCGGGCATGCCGGCGTTGGGCAGGACCGAGACGAAGTGGGAACAACGCTCGGCCAGGTAGCGCACCGAGGCCCGCATCTCCTCGGGGCCGGTGGAGCAGTTCAGGCCGATGCAGTCGACGGGCAAACGCTCGAGCGAAGCGAGCGCCGCCCCGATCTCGGTCCCGAGCAGCATCCGGCCGTTCTGGTCGATGAGCGTCGGCTGGGCGATGAGGAACACGTCCCGCAGGGCTTCCCGGCGCGCGGCGTCCGCTCCCAGCACCGCCGCCCGGAGCTCGAGGAGGTCCTGCTGGGTCTCGATGATGAGGGCGTCGACCCCGCCCTCCACCAGCCCCCGCGCCTGCTCGAGGAAGACCCGCTCGAGCGCGTCCCCGGTGATGTTCCCGAGGGCCGGGTCCGAGGACGAGGGGAGCATGCCGGTCGGACCCATGGAGCCGGCCACGAACCGGGGGTGCTCCACGGTCGAGAACCGAGCCGCGGCCCGCCGGGCCAGGATCGCGGCCCGGTAGTTCACCTCGTAGGTCCGATGACCGAGACCGTACTCGTCGAGCTTGAGCCGCGACGACTGGAAGCTGTTCGTCTCGACCACGTCCGCCCCGGCGAGGAGGTAGCGGGCGTGGATGTCCTCGACGAGGTCGGGACGGGTGAGGGTGAGGAGGTCGTTTGCCCCCTCCTTGCCCCCGAACTCCGAGGCCTTGAGCCCCTGCCCCTGGATCTGGGTCCCCATGGCGCCGTCGAACACGACGGGGCGGCGCTCGATCAGCTCGCGGAGGGTCACGGTGCGCTTCGCTTCTAACGGGCGCGGGGAGGGGATACAGGCCCCCTCTTTTATGTAGGGCCTCCCCCCCTGTCAAGCTCACGGAAAATAATCCGGTTTGGCGGAGGGCCGCTCAAGGCCGTTCCCCTAAGGGGGCTTTGCGAGCCGAGAGGCCCGCCCCGGGAACGGCATCGGCGCGACCGCGGCGATACACTCTCGAGGCGTGGTTCGCGAGGCGCGCTACTGGGAAGCGACCGACGAGGGAAGGGTTCGCTGCACGCTCTGCCCTCGCGACTGCCGGCTGCGCGAGGGCCAGGCGGGGTTCTGCTTCGTTCGCGAGAACCGCTCCGGTCGGCTCGTCACCACCGCCTGGGGCCGTTCCACCGGTTTCGCGGTCGACCCCATCGAGAAGAAACCGCTCGCCCACTTCTTGCCCGGCTCGACCGTCCTCTCCTTTGGCACCGCTGGCTGCAACCTCGGCTGTCGCTTCTGCCAGAACTGGGACATCTCCAAGGCACGGCTCAGCGATCGTCGGGCCGAGGACGACTGGACCCCGGAGCGGGTGGTGGCGCTGGCCCGGGAGGCGGGAACTCCGGGGATCGCCTTCACCTACAACGATCCGGTCATCTGGGCCGAGTACGCCATCGACGTCGCCCGCGAGGCTCACGCGGCCGGCCTCTACACGGCCTTCGTGACCGCAGGGTACGTGACTCCCGAGGCCCGGGCCGAGATCTTCCCCCACATGGACGCGGCCAACGTCGACCTCAAGGCTTTCACCGAGGACTTCTACGCGAAGGTGACGCTCTCTCACCTCGCGCCCGTGCTCGATACCCTCGAGTGGCTCGCCCGCGAGGGCAAGACCTGGGTGGAGGTGACGAACCTCGTCATCCCCGGGTTGAACGACGATCCGGAGGAAACCCGCCGGTTGTCTCGCTGGCTCCTCGAGCACATGGGACCGGACGTGCCCCTCCACCTCACCGCCTTCCATCCCGACTTCCGCATGAGGGACATCCCCCCCACCCCGGCCGCGACCCTGAGAGGCGCCCGCGAGATCGCCCGGCGCGAGGGGCTCCGCCACGTCTACACCGGCAATGTGCACGATCGGACGGGGCAGAGCACCTACTGCCCGTCCTGCGGGGAGGCGGTGATCGAGCGCGACTGGCACGCGGTGCGGCGGGTCCGCCTCACCGGCTCCGCCTGCGGGATCTGCGGGACGCGGATCGCCGGGCGGTTCGAGGGAGGCCCGGTCGGACCGAGCTCGGGCGCTCGGCGGCCCCTGGGGCTGCCCCGAGCCTGAAAGCCGGCGCCCTACTCGGGGCAGATCCCGTCGCTCACCAGGGCCGCGTAATTCTCCTCGGAGACGCCGCAGGAAGCCTTGCCGCACCGGCCGTGGATCCAGTCGCAGAAGTCGAGGCCCTGCCGCGAGTAGCAGGTGCTCAGCATCTCTCTGCAGGTGTCCTGGGCGTCGGAGCTGGGGTGGAGGTCCTGGACGGTGCTCTTCACTCCCAGTTCGCAGGACTGCTTCGAGACACCCAGCGGCGAGCAGTCGCACATCCGGTCCCCCAGGGACTCGCAGGGGGTGGGCCCGCAGGCGCCGAGCGCGAGGGTCGACGCCAGGGCTATGAAGGCGAGGGGGCGCACGGGGGAGCGGGAGAATCACCTGGCGCTCCCCCGCCGTCAAGCGGAGGATCCGGCCTCTCTCCTGCCCACCGGCCCCGCCGGTCTGCTAATGGGACCACATGATCGCCCCGACCCTGGCCCTCGCCCTCTCCCTTCCGCTCGCCGCGGCCGCACCGGCGCCGCCGGCCGACGCCCAGGCGCTCGTGCGCAAGGTCCAGACCTTCTACGAGCACACCGAGGACCTGACCGCAAGCTTCCGGCAGACCTACACCTACGCAGGCTTCGGTCGCAAGCAGGTCTCCTCCGGCGTGCTGAAGGTGAAGAAGCCGGGGATGATGCGCTGGGAGTACCAGAGCCCCACCCCGAAGACCGTGGCGGTGAAGGGCAACCGGCTCGTGCAGTACGAGCCCGATGAGAACCAGGCCTACGTGGACGAGCACTTCGACGCGAGCGGGATGAACGCCGCGCTGGCGTTCCTCCTGGGGAAGGGGGACCTCGAGAAGGAGTTCCAGGTTTCCGCGAGCTCGACGGGTTCGCTCCTCTTAAGGCCGCGCGCGCCCGACCCGAGGGTGGAGGTGATCGAGCTCGTCGCCCGCCCCGACGGCCAGATCGATGCCACCCGGGTGGTGGACGGCTCGGGCAACGTGAACGAGATCGAGCTCGAGAACGTGAAGCGAAACACCGGGATCGCGGACAGCGCCTTCGAGGTGAAGCTCCCGGAGGGCGTGAACCGGATCGCTCCCCCCGGCAAATGATGCCCTTCCCCCAAAACCCGAGCCTCGCGATGCGAAGAGCCGACCGCGGCCAGGGCGAGAGGCTTGGGAGCCGTCCCTTGCCTATATTCCCTTGGTCAGGGAGAGGGCTCTTGACCCGCCCCCGCCCGCGCTGACGATGCCAGGCGCTCTGCCCTTCATCGCCATCGCTCTCTTCGGAGTCTCCGCCATGGCCGAAAGCCCGTCCCTCGGTCCGGCCGAAGCCGATGTCATTGCCTTCAGGGATTGGCGAGAGCGCCGAGAGGCGAAGTTACGAGACCCCGAAGGGTGGCTCGCCCTGGTCGGCCTTCACTGGCTCTCGGAGGGAGAGAACCGCATCGAGGGGTTGCCGGGATCCTTCGAGCTGCGGGGCGGCCGGGTCACGCTCCATGCCTCCTTGGCCGATGGCTACCTCCTCGGCGGAGCGCCGGTCGCGGAGCGCACGCTCTCCACCGACGCCGCCCCGGAACCCGATCGGCTTCACCTGAGCGGTCGAACCATACTTGTCATCGAGCGCGGAGACGCCCTGGCGATCCGGATCTGGGACGCCGACAGCCCGGCCAGACGCGACTTCCGCGGGCTCGATACCTTCCCCTACGACGGGCGCTTCAGGATCGAAGCGCGGTGGGAAGGGTACGCGAGGCCGCGGGAGGTGACCCAGCCCTCGGCCGCCGGTCCTCCCCAGAGGGCCCTCGCGCCCGGTCGGGCCCACTTCGCGCTCGAGGGACGAGAGCTCTCGCTCGAGCCCACGCTCGAGGAGGGCGCGCTCCTGTTCGTCTTCAAGGACGCCTCCGCGCCCCTCGAGACCTACGGGGGAGGCCGCTTCCTCGCCGCCGAGCTCCCCTCCGCCGGGAAGGTCGTCCTCGACTTCAACCGCGCCTACAACCCCCCTTGCGCCTTCACCCCCTACGCCACCTGCCCGCTCCCCGACCGCGAGAACGTCCTCCCCGTCCGCATCACCGCTGGCGAGAAGAACTACGGCGATCATTGACCAAGCCTCGCCCCGTGGACCCTAGCGGAGCACTCTGAGGCTCGGCCGCGGCCGCTCTCGCCGGCGCGGCCCTGCCGGATCCCGCGCCACCACCCGCGCCACGAGGTCGTAGTCGTGGGCGTCGGTCACGAGGGCGGTGACCATCTCGCCGGGGTAGGCCATGCCCTCGTTGAGATAGGTGAGGCCGTCGATCTCGGGCGCCTGCTGCGCGTGCCGGCCCACGAGGAGGTGCTCGGTCTCCTCCGAGCGTCCCTCGACCAGGACCTCGAGCCGACGTCCCAAGAGGGCACGCTGCTGATCGCGCGAGATGGCGCGCTGGAGCTCCATGATCCGCTCCCGCCGGGCCCGCTTCACGTCCTCGGGCACCTGGTTCGGGAGAAGGGCGGCGCTCGTACCCTCCTCGGGAGAGTACTCGAAGACGCCCAGCCGCTCGAACCGCTCCTCCTCCACGAACCGGAGGAGGTCCTCGAAGTCGGCGTCGGTCTCGCCGGGGAGCCCCACGATGAGAGAGGTCCGCAGCGCGATCCCCGGCACCGCCCTGCGCAGGTGCGAGAGGAGGCGCCGCAAGAAGGCCGAGTCTCGCCCCCGGCGCATGGCGCGGAGCAACCGGTCGGAGATGTGCTGGAGGGGGAGGTCCAGGTACTTCACGATCCGCGGCTCGTCGGCGATCGCCCGCACGAGCGCCTCGGGGACGTCGCGAGGGTAGGCGTAGTGGAGCCGGATCCAGCGGATCCCGTCCACGCGGCAGAGCTCCGGCAAGAGGTGGTGGAGCCGCACCTTCCCGGGCAGGTCGTAGCCGTAGGCGGTGAGGTCCTGCGCCACGAGGGAGAGCTCCACCGTTCCCTGCCCGGCCAGGGCCGCCGCCTCCGCAACGAGGTCTCGAACGGGGCGCGAGCGCTGTGGTCCCCGGAGGCGAGGGATGATGCAGAAGGCGCAGTCGTTGTCGCAGCCCTCGGCGATCTTCAGGTAGGCGGTGTGCGAGGGGAGCGAGTTCACCCGCGGCGTCGAGGCGCTGTGGAGGTAGTCCGGATCGGGCACCAAGAGCCGCCTCGCCTGGGCCTCGGTGACGATGCGGGCCACGTCGGCGTAGGCGCCGGTGCCGAGGAAGTGGTCCACCTCGGGCAGTTCCCGAGAGAGCTCCGCCGCGTGGCGCTGCACGAGGCAGCCCGTCACCACGAGCTTCTTGCACCGACCGGTTCGCTTCAGCTCGGCGAGCTCGAGGATGGCGTCGACCGACTCCGCCTCGGCGCTCCCGATGAACCCGCAGGTGTTCACCACCACCACTTCAGCGGCGGCCGGGTCCTCCACCAGGCGAAACCCGGCCTCAGCCAAGGTGCCGAGCATGATCTCCGAGTCCACCCGGTTCTTGGGGCAGCCGAGGGTGCGCAGGTAGACGCGGGTGGCCATCGAGGCGCGGGGATCTAACAGAGCGGGCCCGATCGGGCAATGAGGCCCCGCAAATTCCGCACGCCCTCGCGGGAACGGGCCTCTCTCCCTACAGCTCCAGCACCACCGGCAGGACCGTCGGGCGCCGGCCGGTGGTGCGCCGGAAGAAGCGCCGGACGGCGTCGCGGATCGCCTCTTGGACCTCCTCCACGTCGGCCCGGGCGTTGGGGGAGAGCTCGTCCAGGGTCCGGACCACCTCGCTCCGGACCTCCTCCTCCGCCCCCTCGAATCCGGCCACCCCGCGGGCGAAGAGCTCCGGTCCCCGCACCACCGCACCGGTGGCTCGCTCCACCGCCAACACCGCGATGCAGAGCCCGGCCTCGGCGAGGAGGCGGCGGTCGCGGACCACCATCGCTCCGATGTCCTCCCCGAGAAGGAAGTTGCGATCGGTGTAGACGCGCCCGGTGGGGACGGGCTCCAGAAGCACCGTCACCCCACGATCGGCGAGCTCGAGCACCTGCCCGTCGGTGAGGAGGTGCCGAAACGGGACGCCCTCGGCGGCGGCGTGGGCGGCGTGGCGGGCCAGGTGCCGGAACTCCCCGTGGATGGGGAGGAAGTGCTCGGGGCGGGCCAGGGCGATGAGCCGTCGTTGCTCCGCCTCCTGAGCGTGCCCCGAGACATGGAGCGGGAGAAGGCTGTCGTAGACCGGGCGGGCACCCCTCCGGGCGAGCTCGTTCACCAGCTGTCCCACCGCGACCTCGTTTCCCGGGATGAAGCGGGAGGAGAGGATCACCAGGTCCCCGGGGAGGAGCTCGAGGTCGGGGTGCTCGCCCCGCGCGAGCCGCGCCAGCGCGGACCGGGGCTCGCCCTGGGTTCCGGTGGTGAGGATGCAGACCTCCCGCGGCGGGAGCTCTCGGGCCTCGGCGGGCGTCGCGGGCATCCACTCGGGCATGGTCAGGTACCCGAGGCCGCGAGCGATGGCCACGGTCGCTTCCATCGACCGCCCCAGGAAGGCGATCCGCCGCCCGAAGGCCCGGGCCGCGTTCACCACGCCCTGGATGCGGTGGACGTTGCTCGCGAAGCAGGCAACGAAGACGCGCCCCTGGGCGGTCTCGAAGGCCTGCTCCAGGGCCGGCCCGACCTGCGCCTCGGAGAGCGAGGTTCCTGCCCGCTCGGCGTTGGTGGAGTCGGAGAGGAGCAGGCGGATGCCCTCCCGGCCCAGGGCCTCGATGCCCGCGAGGTCCATGCCCGGACCGCGGACCGGAGTGGGATCGATCTTGAAGTCGCCGGAGTGGAGCACCGTGCCCTGAGGCGTCCGCAAGGCCAGGCCACAGGCGTCGGGGATGGAGTGCGTGACCGCCAGGAAGCGGGCCGAGATGGGGGAGGCCTCCCCCGCGGGACGAACGTCGCCGGGCGCCACCACCCGCAGATCGGCCGCCACCCCGGCCTCCTCGAGCCGGGGCCGCAAGAGAGCCAGGGTGAAGGGGGTGCCGTAGACCGGCGCCCGCACGTCGCGGAGGAGGAACGGCAGGGACCCGATGTGGTCCTCGTGGCCGTGAGTGAGGAACACGGCGCCCACCTGTTCCCGGCGCTCCCTCAGGAAGGAGAGGTCGGGGGCGATGAGGTCCACGCCGATGGGCTCGTTGGGGAAGAGCACCCCGCAGTCGATCACGGCGATCCGGCCGTCGCACTCCACGGCCAGGCAGTTCATGCCGATCTCGCCGAGCCCACCGAGGGGGAGGATGCGGACGGGGGCCGCCACCGGGCGGGAATGTACCGCCGGCCCGTCCCGGCCGCACTGGTCGCGGGGCGCGGGCGTTCCCGGCGCGCACGGCCCGACGGGATCGACTATGTTCCCCTCCCTCGATGTCCGCCGAAGAAGCAAGGCCCGACCTCCTCAGGGAGCTGAACGACGCGCAGCGGGAGGCGGTCCTGCACGGCGAGGGGCCCCTCCTCGTCCTGGCGGGGGCGGGGAGCGGGAAGACCCGGGTCATCGTCCACCGGATCGCGCGGCTGGTGCGGGAGCTGGGAGTCTTCCCCTGGCACATCCTCGCGGTCACCTTCACGAACAAGGCCGCGGGGGAGATGCGGGAGCGGCTCGTGGGGCTGCTCGGGCCGGTCCTGGCCGCCGATCTCTGGGTCCAGACCTTTCACGCGTTCGGGGCTCGCTTCCTGCGGCGGGAGGCGGAGCGGGCCGGCCTGTCGCCCTCCTTCGCCATCTACGACGACGACGACCAGCTCCGCCTCGCCCGGCGCGTCCTCGCCGAGGGGGGCGCGGAGGAGGACCTCTCGCCGCGCGATCTCCTCGGGCGGATCGATCGCTGGAAGAACCGGGCCCTCGGCCCCGGGGAGGTGTCGCTCGGGCCCGAGGACGAGGAGGGACGCCGCGACCGCGATCTTTACGGGCGTTACCAGGAGGCGCTCCGGCGCGCCGGGGCGGTGGACTTCGGCGACCTGCTCGTCCTTCCCGTGCGTCTCCTCACCGAGGACTCGGGGCTGCGGTCCCGCTGGGCGGGACGCTTCCGACACCTCCTCGTGGACGAGTTTCAGGACACGAACGCCGTCCAGTACCAGCTGCTCCGCCTCCTCACCGGCGAGAAGCGGAACGTGTGCGTGGTGGGCGACGACGACCAGGCCATCTACACCTGGCGCGGCGCCGAGGTGGGCAACATCCTGGGATTCGACCGCGACTTCCCGGGCACGCGGATCGTGAAGCTGGAGCAGAACTACCGCTCCACGCGCACCATCCTCGAGGCCGCCTATGCCGTGATCTCGCGGGCGGGGCGGCGGCGCGAGAAGAGGCTCTGGACCGAGAACGAGGCGGGCGCGCCCCTCTCCCTTCTCGTGGGCGACGACGAGCAGCTCGAGTCGGAGCGGATCGCCCGGGCGGTGGCGGCGGAGCGAGCCCGGGGTACCCCGGGGGACGAGATCGCCGTGCTCTACCGGACCAACGCGCAGTCCCGCCCCCTCGAGGCGGCGCTGCGGGCGGCCCGCATCCCCTACGTCATCGTCCGGGGCACGAGCTTCTACGAACGAGCGGAGGTGAGGGACGCAGCCGCCTACCTTCGGCTGGCCTTGTCCCCGGACTCCGACCTCGATGTGGAACGGGTGCTGAACCGTCCGGCCCGGGGCATCGGGGAGAAGACCGTGGAGCGGCTCAGGGCCCACGCCGCCGCGCGCGGCGTCTCCCTCTTCGCGGCGCTCTCCGAGGCCGAGGCGGTTTCGGGGGTGAAGCCCGCCGCCCGCCGCGCCCTGGAGGGCTTTGGAACCCTCGTCAAAGGCCTTTCCGAGGAGGTTCGAGGCCTCGACGCGGGGATCGCCGTCCAGGAGGTGCTGAAGCGCACCGGGCTCCTCGACCGGCTGGCGGCGGAGCACAGCGACGAGGCGGCGGAGCGGGCCGAGAACTTGGCGGAGCTCGTCGCCGCGGCGCGCGAGTTCGACGAGTCGCTCCTGGGCGAGGGGCCCCCGCGGGACCCGGAGGAGGTACAGCCTCCCCCCCTGGCCCGCTTCCTGGAACGGATCGCCCTGCTCGGCGAGGCGGACGGAGAGACGCCCGAGGGGCGGGTGGCGCTCATGACCCTGCACGCGGCCAAGGGACTCGAGTTCGAGGCCGTGTTCTTGGCCGGGGTGGAGGACGGAACGCTTCCCTACGAGCGGCCCTGGGAAGCCGAGGAGGAGCGGGGGGAGAGCCTCGACGAGGAGCGGCGCCTCTGCTACGTGGGCATGACCCGCGCCAAGCACAGGCTCACCCTCTCGCTCGCCCGGCGCCGCATCGGCTACGGCGCCGGCGGCCCGTCCTACCGGGAGATGCCGCCCTCGAGGTTCCTCCAGGACCTCCCGCCCGAGCTCTTCGGCGAGGAGGTGGCGCGCGAGGTGCGCGCCCGCGAGGCCATGGCCCGCGGTCCGCGCCCCCCCATCATCCGACGCCACCCGGGCGCTCTCCCCGGGGAGCCGCACCTCGAGCTCGACGCCGACGCCTTCGGGGTAGAGCTAGGCGAGGCCGCCCCCGCGCCGCAGAGGTCTCAAGACCGCGCGGCCCGACCGAGATCGGGAACGACCTCGCTCCGCGAGCCCCGGGTGGACTACTCCTTCGATCAGCGGCCGGAGGCCCTCGGCGGCTCCCTGGCCCGCGGGGCCCGCGTCCGCCACGAGGCCTTCGGGGAAGGCGAGGTGATCTCGTGCGAGGGATCCGGCCCAGACCGCAAGGCCACCGTCCGCTTCGGGATCGGCGACAAGAGGGTGCTCGTCCGGTACCTTTCGCCGGCCTAAAAAGCCGCGGCCTCTTCCTCCCCGGTCAAGGCGGGCGCCGAGGAGGTATGATTCGGCTCGTGGCAGCGACCCGGAGGAAAGGGCCGAAACCCGACGAGGTGGGGCGGCCGTGACCGCTCGACTGCGCTTTCGCTCCCCCATCGGGCCGCTCGTGGTGGAGGCGGGCGACGAGGGAGTCTTCGGTCTGTCGTTCGGGGTGGGCGGGCACGCGCAGGCGGGAGTGTCGGCCCGAGCCCGGGCCCACCTGGCGGCCGCCGAGGAGGCCCTGGCCCAGTACTTCGCCGGCCGGGCTCCCCGGTTGCCGGTGCTCGACCTGCGCGGCACCGCGTACCAGCAGGCGGTCTGGAAGGCCCTCTGCGCCATCCCCTGGGGAGAGGTCCGAACCTACGGCCAGATCGCCCGGGAAGTCGGGGGCGGCGCCCGGGCGGTGGGCGGAGCCAACCATCGAAACCCGGTCGCCATCCTCGTCCCCTGTCACCGGGTGGTGGCGGTGAACGGCGGGCTCGGGGGCTACCGGGCCGGGATCGAGCGCAAGCGCTGGCTCCTCGCCCACGAGGCGGCCCACGCCCCGGCGCTCAGGCTCTGAAGCGCCGGCTCTTGGAAACCGCCGGCGAGCCGCGTTAAAACGGTTGCCGCGGGGGCCGGGGCGATGCGTAGAATCACGGGGAAGACCGTTCTTCCCTCACCCGGACTCATTGCATGAACGTGCTCGCCATGATCCTGGCCGGCGGGGAGGGGCGGCGGCTCGATCCGCTCACCCGGGACCGGGCCAAGCCGGCGGTGCCCTTTGGGGGCCGCTACCGGCTCATCGACTTCGTGCTCTCGAACCTGGCGAACTCCGGTTTCCTCAAGATGAAGGTGCTCGTGCAGTACAAGTCCGAGTCGCTCAACACCCACATCCAGCGGGCCTGGCGGCTCACCGCCCTCTTGAACCAGTACGTCGAGATCGTCCCGGCCCAGATGCGGGTCGGCCCGAAGTGGTTCGCCGGCTCGGCCGACGCCATCTACCAGAACCTGAACATCATCACCGACGAGGAGCCAGAATACCTGTTCGTCTTCGGCGCTGACCACATCTACCGCATGGACGTCCGGCAGATGCTCGAGTTCCACGTCGCCCATAAGGCCGACCTCACGGTGGCGGCCATCCCGGTGCTCGTGGAGGAGGCCGGCGAGTTCGGGATCATCGAGCTGGACGACGAGGGTCGCATGGTGGGCTTCGTGGAGAAGCCGAAGACCGGCGCCAAGACCATGCCCAAGGACCCCACGAAGTGCCTGGCCTCCATGGGGAACTACCTCTTCACCACCGAGGCGCTGGTGCAGGAGATCGTTCGCGACGCCGGCGATCCGAACAGCGCCCACGACTTCGGCAAGTCGATCGTCGCCTCCATGTACCAGCGGAAGAAGGTGTGCGTCTACGACTTCGCCACCAACGTGGTGCCGGGCCAGTCGGAGCGGGAGCGCGGGTACTGGCGCGACGTGGGGAACATCGACGCCTACTACCAGGCCAACATGGACCTCGTGGCCGTGGATCCGATCTTCTCCCTCTACAACTACGAGTGGCCCATCTACACGGTCCAGTACAACTACCCGCCCGCGAAGTTCGTCTTTCGGCTGGAGAACGAGGGGCGGGTCGGCCAGGCCACCAACTCGCTCATCTCCGAGGGGTGCATCATCTCCGGCGGCCAGGTGCACCACTCCATCATCTCCCCCAAGGTGCGGGTCAACAGCTACGCCGTGGTGGAGGACTCGATCCTGTTCGAGAACGTGAACGTGGGGCGCCACTGCAAGATCCGGCGGGCCATCGTCGACAAGCACGTCGACGTCCCCGCCGGCACCACCATCGGCTACGACCTCGAAAAGGACCGGCGCCAGTTCCACGTCAGCGACAGCGGGATCGTCATCATCCCCAAGGGGATGCACATCGAGCCGGGAAGCCGGTAGCTGAAGTCGTGCACGCCGAAGAGGCGGTAGCCCGCGGGCGCTAGAGGTGCCGCCCTACGCCGGCTTGAGCACGCTCACCACCCGCTCCGCCTTGTTGAAGGCGATCTGCAGGTCGACCGGCTTCTCCATCACCTCGAAGGCTCCGAGCTCGAGCAAGAGGTCTCGCAGGTGCTGGTCGCCGCCGAAGGCCGAGATCACCAGCACCGGGATGCGCGAGGTCCGATCGCTCGCCTTGAGCTCGCGGAGCGCGTCGCGCCCGTCGAGCTCGGGCATGGACACGTCGAGCAGGATGAGGTCGGGAAGCTCGCTCGCCGCCCGGACCAAGGTCTCGGCCCCGTCGCGGGCAAAGAGCACCCCGTGGCCACGGCTCTGCGCATAGGCGGCGTACAGCTTGGCGACCGCGGGGTCATCCTCGGCGACCAGGATCCGCATCCGCTCCCCGAGTGGCTCTGTTCCCCGGGGAGGATACCCCGCAGAGCGAAGGGCGCAATGCCCGCCTTCCGATCCCTCCGCCGCTCCGGGGAGTTTCGGGGTGAAGGACCGGCGCGGCAGGGCGGCTCGGGAGGTCATCGGTGGGACCGCTCGACCGGATACGAGGCGAAGCCTGCCGGGGAAGGCGGGACTCCGGGGGTGCGAGAGCTCGTGAGGAGCCCCTACCCGCGAACGCCCCCTGGGGCGAATGACGGCCCTGTGAACGGATGGTGAGAATCAGCGGGCGAAACGATGCCGAGAGGCACCCTCGGGGAAGATCGAGGCCCGCTCTGGTGTTCGTCCCCCCGCAGAGGCCAAGGCGAGCTCCGCCCCAAGGGCCGTTCGTTTCGGAAACGTGACGCCGCTTTCCCCCACCCTTATAACGCAAGACGTCATGCCCCTCAGATTCGCCGCCGCCGTGGCCGCCGCGCTCCTCGCCGGTTCCTTCTCCGCGTACGCCGGGGCGGCCGAGCCGCCCGAGACCAAGATCCCCCATCTCGACTTTCAGCTGTTCCGGCTCGAGAACGGGCTCACGGTCGTCCTCCACCAGGATCGGACCGTTCCCCTGGTAGGTGTTCACGTCGAGTACAACGTGGGCTCCAAGGACGAGAAACCTCACCTGAACGGCTTCGCCCACCTGTTTGAGCACCTCATGTTCGAGGGAACGGAGCATCTGCCCAAGGGCGTTGCCGATCGGCTGCTCACCGCCGCCGGGGCGAGCGGGAACGGAGCCACCGCCCAGGACTCCACCGTCTACTGGGAACAGGCCCCTTCCAACGCCCTCGATCTGCTCCTCTACGTCGAGTCCGAGCGGATGGGGTGGCTCCTCCCCACCCTCGATCAGAAGAAGCTCGACAACCAGCGCGAGGTGGTCCTGAACGAGCTTCGCCAGAACTACCAGATGCGTCCCTACGGCATGGCCTACGAGAAGCTCATGGCCGCCCTCTGGGATCCCGCGTTCCCCTACCACTGGCTTCCCATCGGCACGGAGAAGGACGTCGAAGCGGCCACCCTTCCCGAGGTCCGGGACTTCTTCCAGCGCTTTTACGGTCCGGGCAACGCGGTCCTCGCCGTCGCCGGCGATTTCGATCCAGGCGAGGCGCGGCGGCTCGTGGAGAAGTGGTTCGGGGGCATTCCCTCGCGCGACCCGCCGGCCCGGCCTCCCCCCGAACCTCTGCCCCTCACCGCCGAGAAGCGGGTGACGATGGAGGATAACGTCCAGCTGCCCCGCCTCTACCTCGCCTGGCAGACCCCCCAGGCCTTCGCCCCCGGCGACGCTGCCCTCGACGTGCTCGCCGAGATCCTCGCGGAGGGCAAGAGCGCGCGCCTGGTGGACCGGTTGGAGATGAGGGAGCGGATCGCCCAGGGCGTGTCCGCGGGCCAGTCGAGCCTCGCGCTCGCCGGCAACTTCCTCATCGTGGCAACCTCGAAGCCCGGGATCGGTCTGGAGCGGCTCGAGCGGGAGATCGACCAGGAGATCGCCCGGATCGCCGAGGAACCCCCCACCCCGCTCGAGGTCGAGCGGGCGCGAAACAAGATCGAGGCCGCGGCGGTGTTCGGCCTCGAAGCGGTGGGTGGCTCGGGAGGCCGCGCCGCCACGCTCGCGAACTACACGATCCGGACCGGGGACCCCGGGTACCTCGAGCAGGACCTGGCCCGCTACCGCTCGCTGACCCCGGCCGACGTCTCGGCGGCGGCCCGCACCTATCTCAGGAAGGACGCCCGGGTGGTGCTCGAGGTGGTGCCCGGCGGGGGCGGCACCGCCGGCCCCACGCCCGAGTCCGGAGGTGAGCCGTGAAGACTCCCGTCCGTACGCTCTCCGTCCTCCTCTGCGCCTGCGCCTGCGCGGCGCCGAGGACTCCCCCCCCGAAGCCGCCCGAGGCACCTCCCCCGGCGGCGGCCTCGCCCGCCCCCCCGCCCGCCGTGGCGGAGCCGGCGCCGGTCGACCGTAGCCACCCGCCCCCCCTAGGTCCCAACGAGCCCATCAGCCTCCCGAGACAGCTCCACTTCATCCTCTCGAACGGCCTGCGCGTGAGGCTCGTCGAACAGCACCGGCTCCCCCTCGTCGCGCTCGAGCTCGTGGTCGACGCCGGGTCCTCCCGGGACCCGGCCAACCTTCCCGGCCTGGCGAGCTTCACGGCCGCGATGGTGACCGAGGGCACCCGGACCCGGAGCGCGACCCAGATCTCGGACCAGGTCGGCTTCCTGGGTGCCGCCCTCTCCGCCGCGGCCGGGCCCGATGCGGCCTCGCTCTCCGGCAGCTGCCTCTCGAGGCAGCTCAAGGACTTCATGGCGATCTTCTCCGACGTGGCCATGCACCCGGCCTTCTCCGAGGGGGACGTCGAGCGAGTCCGGGACGAGCGGCGGGTCACCCTCATCCAGCAGCGTGACCAGCCGGCGATCGTCGCGGTCAAGGCCTTCGCTTCCCTGTTCTGGGGAGATCACCCCTACGGCCATCCGATCATCGGCACCGAGAGCGGCCTTTCGCGGACCCGTCGGTCCGACCTGGCGGAGTTCCACGATCGCTACTGGCGCCCGGGCAATGCCCAGCTCGTGGTGGTCGGGGACGTGACCGAGGACCAGCTCCGGAGGATCCTCGCCGGGACGCTCGGCTTCTGGGAGGAAGGGGGGCACCCCGCCCCTCCTCTGCCGGCCCGCCCCCCGGCGGCTCCCCACCGGACCCTGGTCATCGACAAGCGCAATGCCTCCCAGTCCTACCTGGCGCTGGGCGCCCCCGGGCTGGATCGTCGTTCTCCGGACTTCGTCGCCGCCACGGTGATGTTCGAGGTCCTGGGAGGCGGGACCTCCTCGAGGCTCTTCCGCGGCCTGCGCGAGGAGAAGGGGTACACCTACGGCATCGGCGCCGGGGCCGACGCGCGGCGGCTGGGCGGGGCGAGCGTGGTCCGGGGAAGCGTCAAGGCCGAGGTCACCGGTGCCGCGCTCAAAGACCTCTTGGCCGAGCTCTCCCGCATGCGGGAGGAGCCGGTGCCGGCCGACGAGCTCGAGGAAGCAAAGGCCGGGATCGTACGAGCGCTGCCCGCCGAGTTCGCGACCGTGGGCGAGATCGCGGGCCAGCTCGCCGAGCTCGCCCTCTATGACCTCCCGGATGACTACTGGAACACCTATGCCGAGGAGGTCCACGACGTCAGCGCCGCCGACGTGAAGGAAATGGCCGAGCGGTACCTCGACCCGGGACACCTCACCCTGGTGATGGTCGGTCCGCGGGAAGTGGTTAGGCCGCAGCTCGTCTCGCTCCCCCTCGGGGAGGTGGAGACGGGCGCCGTTTCGAGGCCGACGCCGCCCAGGCCGGCTCCTCTGCCGAGGGCCAACGGGCTACTGCCCCGCAAGCCGACACCGAATACGCCGGCGGCGACTGGGGGCACCGGATCCCCGTAGTTCGCCACGGTTGCCACCCCGCTCGGCGGGAGCCAAGATGGGGTATGGTCGCGAGTCTCCCGGGGACGAGCAGGGGTCCGAACGTGGACCCCATGGTCGAAGACGCCATCCGACGCATCGGCACCGAGCTCCTCGCGGCCATGGAGGAGCACCCCGAACCGGGGATCCTCTCCCCGAAGGGGATCAACGCCCGGCTCATGGAGTGGTCGCTCCGCGATCCGGCCTTCAAGGCCCGGCTCTTCCGGTTCGTCGACGTGCTTCCGGCGCTGGACTCCGCCGGGGAAGTCGTGCGTCACCTGCGTGAGTACCTGGGCGAAGAGGCGTCGGAGCTCCACCCGGCCTTCCGGGCGGGCCTCGGGGCGGCCTCGATGGTCCCGGCCCTGGTGGCTGGCCCGGTGCGAAACCGGGTCGCGGCCATGGCCCGGCAGTTCGTCGCCGGGGAAACGGTGGAGGACCTCCTCGGGAGGTTCCGGGAGAACGCCGCCGCCGGGAGGGCCACCACCATCGACCTCCTCGGCGAGGCGGTGCTCTCCGAGGAGGAGGCCGAGACCTTCCTCAGGCGCAACCTCGAGGTGCTCGACGCCTTCGGACCCGCGCTCGCCGAGACGCCCGCCTGCACGAGCGACCTCGGTCCCTCGGGCCAGAGCGAGCCGCGGGTCAACCTGTCGGTGAAGCCGTCGGCTCTCTCGGCCGATGCCCAGCCGGCCGATCTGGAGGGCGCGGTGGCGACGCTCTCCCGCCGGCTCCGACCCATCCTGCGTCGGGCCGCGGACCGCGGGGCCTTCGTGAACCTCGACATGGAGAGCACCCGCTGGAGGGAGGTCACCCTTTCGCTCTTCCGGTCGATCCTGGACGAGCCCGAGTTCCGCGAGGCACCGGCCGCCGGGATCGCCATCCAGGCCTACCTGCGGGAGAGCGAGGAGGACCTCCGCTCCCTGCTCGCCTGGGCCCGCTCGCGGGGCCGGCGCATCGGCGTCCGCCTGGTGAAGGGGGCGTACTGGGATAGCGAGGTCGTCCTGGCCCGCCAGCGGGGCTGGCCCATGCCGGTCTTCACTCGCAAGGCCGAGACCGATCTCGCCTTCGAGCGGCTCACCGTGCTGCTCCTCGAGAACGCCGAGGTCGTGAGGCCGGCCTTCGCGAGCCACAACGTCCGGTCGTGCGCCCATGCCCTGGCGCAGGCCGAGCGGCTCGGGGTCGACCGGCGCGCCTTCGAGTTCCAGGCGCTGTATGGCATGGCCGATGACCTCAAGGCGGCACTCCTCCGCGCCGGCTGCCGGGTGCGCGAGTACTGTGCCATCGGCGCCCTCCTCCCCGGGATGGCCTACCTCGTCCGGCGCCTGCTCGAGAACACGAGCAACGAGAGCGTCCTCTTGAAGCGCCACGCAGGCGCGGGGGCGGAGCGGCTATTGTCGAGCCCGGCGGTCGTGCTCCGCGAGGAGGAGGCGCGTGCCCCGGAGGCGTCCGCCTTGGCCGGCACCACCCCCGCCTTCTACAACGCACCCACCGCCGACTTCACGCGAGCCGCGCCCCGGGAAAGGATGCGCCAGGCGCTCGCCCAGGTGGGCGCGGAGCTCGGGCGGCGCTGGCCGCTCGTCATCGGGGGCAAGGAGGTCCGCACGAGGAGCGAGATCGTCTCCTTGAACCCCGCTCACCCGGAGCAGGTGGTGGGCCGGTGCGGCTCCGCAACGGTGGAGGATGCCGACGCCGCCCTGGCTGCGGCCCGGGAAGCCTTCCCGGGCTGGGCCAAGACCCCGGCGGCGGACCGGGCGGCGGTGCTCGACCGGGCCGCGGCGCTCCTCGAGGAGCGCCGGTTCCGGTTCAATGCCCTGCTCGTCTTCGAGGCGGGAAAGCCATGGGGCGAGGCCGACGCCGAGGTGAGCGAGGCCATCGACTTCTGCCGGTTCTACGCCGCGGAGATGCGACGTCTGGGGTCGCCCCGGCGGACGCAGGAGGTCCCCGGGGAGCTCTGCCACGAGGACTGGGTGCCCCGCGGAGTGGGCGTCGTCATCTCTCCCTGGAACTTCCCGCTCGCCATCCTCTGCGGCCTCACCGTCGCTCCCCTGGTGGCTGGGAACGCGGTGGTGATGAAGCCGTCGCGGGAGACCCCGGTCCTCGCCGCTTGGCTCTGCGAGGTCCTGGACTTGGCGGGGCTCCCCCCCGGCGTCCTCTCCTACCTGTCTGGACCGGGTGGGACCGCCGGCAACCGGCTGTGCGAGCACCCCGGGACCGATTTCATCGCCTTCACCGGCTCGCGGGAGGTGGGGTGCCGCCTCTACGAGATCGCGGGCCGCACCGCCCCGGGTCAGGCGAACCTCAAGCGGATGGTCTGCGAGATGGGGGGGAAGAACGCCATCGTGGTCGACGAGGACGCCGACCTCGACGAGGCCATCCCCGCCGTCCTGCAGAGCGCCTTCGGCTACGCCGGCCAGAAGTGCTCGGCCTGCTCGCGGGTCGTCGCCGTCGAAGGAGTGTACGGGCGGTTTTTGGAACGGCTCGTGGCCGCCTGCCGGAGCCTCCCCACCGGCGATCCCGCGCTTCCGGCGACGGTCGTCGGCCCGGTCATCGCCGCCAGCGCCCGGGAGAAGATCCAGGGATACGTGGACCAGGGCCGGCGAGAGGCCTCCCTCGCCTTCGAGGCCTCCCTCCCGGACGAGCTCGTCTCCTCGGGCGGGTTCTATGTGCCACCCACGGTGTTCGCCGACGTGGAGCCGGGCGACATCATCGCCCGAGAGGAGATCTTCGGCCCCGTCCTGTCGGTGCTCAAGGCCAGGACCCTGGACCAGGCCTTCGAGCTCGCCAACGGCGTGGACTACGCCCTCACCGTCGGCCTCTTCTCCCGGAGCCCTGGCGCGCTCGGGAAGGCGCGCCGCGAGCTCCTCGCCGGGAACGTCTACCTGAACCGCGGCATCACCGGGGCCATCGTCGAAAGACACCCCTTCGGCGGCTTCAAGATGAGCGGGGGCGGGACGAAGGCCGGCGGGCGCGGCTACCTCGAGAACTTCATGTTCCCGCGGGTGGTGGCGGAGAACGTCTTGCGGCGCGGGTTCGCCGCGGAAGAGTGAGGCGCTCCGCGCCCGCGAAGCTCACCCCCACCCGCCACCTCGAGCGGTCGCCTCGCCTGGGCTTTGACTCCACCCAGTACCGGTAGGCCCGCAGATCGTAGAGGCGTGTGAACCCCTTCCCCTTGAGCGTGCGGATCGCGATCTCCGACCGGCGTCCGCTCTGACAGTAGAGGAGCAAGGGCGTCGTGGGCGGGCCGAGCTCGCCCGCGCGTCTCTCCATCTCGTCGTAGGGGATGTTCACCGCCCCGGGCACGTGCCCCTTGTCGAACTCGGCCGGCGTCCGCACATCGACCACCTTCACGCCCGCCGCGACGAGCCGGCGCGCGGTCGCGGCGTCCACCACGCCCGGTTCGACGCCGAGCGCGCTTCCCGGATCGGGTGGGTCCTTTGCCCGGGCCGGCCCGGCCAGGGACAGGGCGAGGATCGTGGCGAGCACGAAAGGTCTCATCCGTTCTCCCTTCCCTTCGAGACGGCCCGGGCCTCAGGGGATTCGCGAGGTGCTGGTTGGACCTTGGGACACCCTGTTTGGGGGCCGACTGTCGGTCGCCCGGGGTAAGGTCAACTCGGCTGGCGCCGTCCCGGGCCCTTCCCGAGCGAGAGATGCCCGAACTCTTGCAGAACGACTTCTCCTGGTCCAAGTCGCGGCACGAGCGATTCGCCGAGTGCCGGCGTGCGTACTACTACACCTACTACGGAAGCTGGGGCGGGTGGGAGGCGGAGCCCGGGACGGCGGTGCGCGAGCTGTACGTGCTGAAGAAGCTCTCCTCCAGGTGGCAGTGGGCGGGCTCCTTGGTCCACGGCACGCTGAAGCGCGTCCTCGACGCGGCCCGGGTCACCGGGACCTTCTGGCCGCTCGAGAAGGCGCTCGAGCGGACCCGGGCCCGGGCACGATCCGAGTGGGCCTTCTCCAGGGACAAGAGCTACTGGCGCGAGCCCTCGCAGATCGTGGGTCTCGTCGAGCACGAGTACGGCGAGGCGGTGCCCGACGCGGACTGGAGGAGCCTGTACGAGCAGGTCGTCGAGGGAAGCCTGCGCGCCTTCTACGCGAGCCCGACCCTGGAGCGGATCCGCGGTACGAAGCCGGACAGGTGGCTCTCGGTGGACGAGCTCGACTCGTGGGAGTTCGAGGGGACGAAGGTCTGGGTGGCGGTGGACTTCGCCTACCGCGACCCCGAGGGGCGGATCCAGGTGCTCGACTGGAAGACGGGCAAGGAGCGGGGCGTCGACCACACCCAGGTGGCCATCTACACCCTCTATGCCCAGAGAAAGTGGGGCGTCGAGCCGGAGAAGGTGCGGGGCGGGCTCGTCTATCTCGCCCCGAACGGCCCCCCCGGCTCCGAGCACGTCTCGGTGGCCGCCGACCCGTCCACCCTCTCCGCCTGCCAGTCGGAGATGCGAGCCTCGATCGCGGCGATGCGCTCGGTCTTGTCCGATCCCCTGGGCAACGTCGCCCTCGAGGAGGCGTTCCCCCGGCTCAAGGAGCGGGAAGCGTGCCGGCGCTGCCCGTTCCGGCGGCCCTGCGGTCGGATCTAGAGTCCGGCCGAGAGGCGGAGGCGCATCCGAACCGCGGCAAGCTCGAGCCCGCCCGGCAGGGGAAGGCGGGCTCGCCCAAAGGCCCGAAAGCCCAAGGAGGCGTAGAAACCGGCCGCATCCCGGGCTGACAGAACCGAGAGCTCGCGCTGCCCGTCCCGCCGGGCGGCCCGGGCCGCGGCCGCGACCAGCGCGCGGCCCACCCCCCGGGCCTGGGCGGCGGGGCGCACGAAGGCGGCCGTCAGCTCCCGGCCGCGCAAGGCGGCATAGCCGAGAACCCGCCCCCCCCGCTCCGCGAGAAAGTAGGACTCGCCCCCAGGGCCCATGGCCCATCGGTGGTAGAGGGGGGGGAGGCTCGCCCAGGCGGCGAGCACCCGGGCCGGGTGCGGGGGGGAGCGCTTGGCGCGGATGGCCGAGCGCATCACCGCCGCACAGGCGCGGGCGTCCGCCGGGCACCCGGGGCGGATCCAAAAAGCCAAGGGCCGGGGCTCTTTCACGGCGAGTCGACCGGGGCGCCCCGCGCAGCTTCAGGCGTGGGCGGTGACCTGCTTGAGGATGTCGAGTTCCTCGAGGGCTCGGCCGGCGCCGATGACGACGGAGGAGAGGGGGTCCTCG
>Ga0335071_10000326_pt1 | contig 54245 bp, 46 predicted proteins | sample Lox_Sample_15_FD_206724 | JGI IMG/M metagenome (GOLD analysis project Ga0335071, IMG submission 206724) | Soil microbial communities from Loxahatchee National Wildlife Refuge, Florida, United States - Lox_Sample_1.5 | ecosystem: Environmental > Terrestrial > Soil > Wetlands | place: USA... | reverse complement strand
TCTTGATCCTCCGAGGCTGGATGGTCACAAATCCAATCTTGGGTCTCTCTTGACCACCCGCCACCCCATAGGATCTGTGGTGTCTGCCGCCAGCTTTTTCTTTTGCTGGCGGGCCATGGGTGCGGCCAGCATCCGGCATTCCCTGCGCCCTCTTCGATTTAAGAGGGTGACGTCTGGCAAAGCTCGGGCATTCATGCCGCGAGAACGCGAACGCACACCTCGGCTGTGCCCGCAATCTGGCGGGCGGCCAATGACAGCCTCCCAATCGCTCATGCGAGCACGACGTTTTTTCATTGGGCCGAGCCATTGCAAATTTTGCGGCGCATCATATGATGAACGTCATCTAAAACCGGCTTTCGAGGGAGTTTTGGCCATGGCCGCCGCGTCCGATCCCGTCGTCATCGTCTCCGCCGCCCGGACCCCGCTCGGCCGCTTCATGGGCGAATTGTCGCCGCTGTCGGCCCACAAGCTCGGCTCCCATGTGATCGGTGCGGCCCTGTCGCGGGCGAAACTCGCGCCGGAAAAGGTCGACGAGGTTTTCATGGGCTGCGTGCTGCCGGCGGGACAGGGCCAGGCGCCGGCACGCCAGGCCGCCCGCGGCGCTGCGCTGCCCGATGCGACCGGCGCCACGACGGTCAACAAGGTCTGCGGCTCCGGCATGAAGGCGACCATGCTCGGCCATGACATCATCCGCGCCGGCTCGGCCGACATCGTGGTGTCCGGCGGCATGGAAAGCATGAGCAATGCGCCCTATCTGCTGGCCAAGGCGCGCGGCGGCTATCGCGCCGGCCATGACCGCATCATCGACCATATGATGATGGACGGGCTCGAGGACGCCTACGAGAGCGGCCGTTCGATGGGCGATTTCGGCGAGGCGACCGCCGAAGCCTATCAGTTCACCCGCAAGGATCAGGACGCTTTTGCGATGGAGACGCTGACGCGTGCCCGCAAGGCGGTGCAGAGCGGCGCGTTCAGGGCCGAGATTGCGCCGATCACGCTCTCCGAAAAGGCCGGTCCGCGGATCATCGCCGATGACGAGCATCCGCTCAAAGTCGATCCCGCAAAAATCCCGGCGCTGAAGCCGGCGTTCCGCGCTGGCGGGACGATTACGCCGGCCGCTTCCTCGGCCAATGCCGACGGCGCCGCGGCGCTGGTGCTCGCCACGCGCTCGCGCGCAGAGCGCGACGGCCTGCCGGCGCTCGCCGAGATCAGGGGCCACGCCACCCACAGCCAGGAGCCGCAATGGTTTACCACGGCGCCGATCCCGGCGATCCGCAAGCTTTTGGACAAGGTCGGCTGGAGCGTCGGTGACGTCGATCTGTTCGAGATCAACGAGGCTTTTGCTGTCGTGGCCATGGCCGCGCAAAAGGATCTTCGCATCGACAGGGACAGGCTCAACATCAACGGCGGCGCCTGCGCGCTCGGCCACCCGATCGGCGCCACCGGCGCGCGGCTGATCGTGACGCTGCTGCATGCGCTGGAAGCGCAAAACCTCAGGCGCGGCGTCGCCGCGCTCTGCATCGGCGGCGGCGAAGCCACCGCGATCGCCATCGAGCGGATCTCGCACTAAGGGGGACGAGATCTGGTTGATCGAATGCAGCCACGGGCACGCTGTGCTCCCCTCCCCCTTGCGGGGTGGGGTGGGGGGGGGGGCTCCCCGGACTCAGCTCGTCGTGGGGTACCCCCCTCCCCAGCCCTCCCCCGCAAGGGGGGAGGGAGCGCACCTTCCAATGCAGCCCGATCGAACATCATCTCGTCGCGCTCAACCACCAACCGCGCCCATGTCCTGAAATGAGGGAAGTTAGCCCTTTCCGCCAGACGGCCATCGCGTCAGGATAGGCTGACCAAATCACCAACAACATGATCACTCCACAGCAACGCAACTGAGGCTCAATGATCTCCAACTGGCTTTCGGCCGCCCTCGCCCGCCGCAACATCCATTACGGCTGGGTGATGGTCGGCGTGACCTTTTTGAGCGCGCTCATCTCGGCCGGCACCGTCGGCGCGCCCGGCGTGTTCATCGTGCCGCTGCAGCACGAGTTCGGCTGGACCACCGCCGAAATCTCCTCCGCGCTCTCGATCCGCTTCGTGCTGTTCGGGCTCATGGCCCCCTTCGCAGCTGCCCTGCTCAACCGCTATGGCCTGCGCAACGTCGCACTTTCGGCGCAGCTGATCGTGGTCTCGGCCCTGCTCGCTTCGCTTGCGATGACAAAAGTCTGGCACCTGATGCTGCTGTGGGGCGTGGTGATCGGCATCGGCACCGGCATGACCGCGCTGGTGCTGGGCGCAACCATCGCCACCCGCTGGTTCGTGGCGCGGCGCGGGCTCGTGGTCGGCATCATGACCGCGAGCGTCGCGACCGGACAATTGGTGTTTCTACCGCTGCTGGCGAGCCTGACGGACCGGTTCGGCTGGCGCATCGCGCTCGGACTGGTCTGCGTGATGCTCTGCGTGTCGGCGCTGCTCGTGCTCCTGATGATGCGCGACCGGCCGAGCGATCTGGGGCTGCGGCCATTCGGCGACACCGGCACCGAACCGCTGCCGGCGCCACCAAAGACCACGGCGCCGATCATGGCGGCGGCGCTGGGCACGCTGCGCGATGCCTCGGCCTCGAAAACCTTCTGGGTGCTGTTTGCGACCTTCTTCGTCTGCGGCGCCTCGACCAACGGCCTGGTCCAGGTGCATCTGATTCCGATGTGCGCGGATTACGGCATTCCCCAGGTGCAGGCCGCGAGCCTGCTCGCCGCGATGGGCATTTTCGATTTCTTCGGCACCATCATCTCGGGCTGGCTGTCCGACCGCTATGACAACCGCTGGCTGCTGTTCTGGTATTACGGCCTGCGCGGCCTGTCGCTGGTGTTTTTGCCGTTCTCGGATTTCACGTTCTACGGGCTGTCGCTGTTTGCGATGTTCTATGGACTCGACTGGATCGCCACCGTGCCGCCGACGGTACGGCTGACGGCCCAGAGTTTTGGCGCCGAGCGCGCCAATCTGGTGTTCGGCTGGATCTTTGCCGGCCACCAGCTCGGCGCCGGTACCGCGGCGTTCGGAGCCGGCCTGTCGCGGACGGTGCTTGCGACCTACCTGCCGGCGTTCTTCATCGCCGGCGCGCTCTGCCTCGTAGCGGCGGCCATGGTGCTGGCAATCTCGCGGCAGCCGAAGCCGGCGGTGGCAGCGTTGGCTAAGGCCTGATCGCCATGTTCGGCGCAAGGCCCGGCGTTCGCAGCGGCTCGGCGAGCCGCGCGAACTCGCAGAGCAGCGAGCGCGTCTTTCTGGGATCGATGATCTCCTCGACCCAGAATTTCTCGGCGGAGCGGAACGGCGACCGCAGCTTGTTGAGGCGGTCCTCGATCTCCTTCAGTTTCGCCGCGGGATCCGCTGCCGCGTCGATCTCGGCGCGGTACGCCGCCTCGATGCCGCCTTCGAGCGGCAGCGAGCCCCAATAAGCGGACGGCCAGGCGTAGCGGATGGAAAAACGATCGGCCGGCTGATGCACGACACCGGCAACACCAAAGGAGTTGCGCACGATCACGGTGCACCATGGCACCGTCGACTGGTTGACGGCCGCCATCGCGCGCACGCCGTGGCGGATGGTGGCGGCCTTTTCCGCCTCCAGCCCGATCATGAAGCCGGGACAGTCCATCAGGTAGACGACCGGCAGATGAAACGTCTCGGCAAAGTCGACCCAGCGCACCACCTTCTGGCAGGCATCCGCAGTCCACGAGCCGCCATAATGGAACGGGTCGCTCGCCAGTACGAGCACGGCGCGGCCTTCGAGCCGCGCCAGGCCCACGATGACAGGACGGCCGAAATTCTGCGCCACCTCGAAGAAGGAGCCGTTGTCGACCACCGCCTCGATGATCGGGCGCATCTTGTAGACCTGGCGGCGGCTGCGCGGCACCGCTTTCATCAGCTGTTCGTCGCTGCGCTCCGGATCGTCCTGGCAGGGCAGCGTCGGCGGCAGCTCATGGACCGAGGACGGCAGATAGGAGAGAAAGCGTCGCGCGCACAGAAAGGCTTCCTCCTCCGTGTCGACGGCGTGATCGACTGCGCCGGCGCGGGTCTGGATCTCGGCGCCGCCGAGCTCCTGCTTCGACAGGTCCTGGCCGAGCCGTTTGACGACCGGCGGGCCGGCAACGAACATCGCGGACGTCTTGGTCATGATCGAATAATGGCTCGCGGCCAGCCGCGCCGCGCCAAGGCCTGCAACCGAGCCGAGGCCGAGCGCGACCACCGGGACCCGCGCCATGTTCTCTGTCGTGTAGCGGTACCAGCGGTTGCCGCCGATGCCGCCGGGCAGATTGGCCGCGCCCTTGGTCTCGATCGTCTTGACCGAGCCGCCGCCGCCGGAGCCTTCGATGATGCGGATGATCGGCAGGCGGAAATCATGCGCCATTTCTTCCGCCATCAGCGGCTTTGCCGAAATCGAGGCGTCCGCCGAGCCGCCGCGCACGGTGAAATCGTCGCCGACCACGACCACGGTGCGGCCGTCGATTCTGGCGCGGCCGAACACGCAATTCGCCGGCGTCAGCTGCCTGAGCTCGCCCTTCTCGTCATATTCGCCGATCCCGGAGACGGCGCCGATTTCATGGAAGCTTTTGGGGTCGACCAGAGCGTCGATGCGCTCGCGGACGGTGAGACGACCCTGGTCGCGCTGCCGCTTGACCTTCTCAACGCCCCCCATCTCGCGCGCGAACGCTTCGCGCCGAGCGAGCTCGTCGAGTTCCACCTTCCAATTCATTCGTCTGCTCCGTCCCTACTTGTATCGTCTCATGCATTGTTTCTTGGGTCTTGACCGAACCGTTTCCCGAACTTTTGGCCGAGACCGAAAGCGACCTCCTCTCCATCCGGTGGTTGAAAACGTCAGTCTCGCCGGCATCGAGCAGGCTGCCGATGGTCCGCGCGAGCTCGATCATCGGCTGCGCCGCCTCCCTGTGCAGCCGCGCCTCGTCGAACATCGCCGACAGCAGCCCGATCGTGACCACGACAAACGTCTGGTATTGCGGCGACCACAGCGGCACGGCGAGGCCGTTGATGTGCGGGCTCCACAGGCCGCAGGCGACCACATAGCCGCGCTCGCGCAAATGCACGCGGTTGTCCTCGAGGCGCGGCCGCAGCAGCTTTGCCGCCTCCGGAATTTCGCGCTCCATTTCGGCAAGCAGGGCGTCGCCCACTTCGCGCGAGAGCGCGGCGGTGTAGGCGTGGCCGGCGGCGGTGCTCGCCATCGCGATGCGGCTGCCGGTCGCCTCATGCAGGCCGAGCGCGTTCGCCGCGCGGCCATATTCGAGATAGACCAGATGAAATTGATCCGGGATCACAAACCCGACGGTACCGGGGAGCTGCTCGGCGACGTCCTGCAGACGCTGGCGGATCAGGTTGCGCAGTTGCAGGCCGCGCATCATCGATGTGCTCATGGCCACCGCACTCGGACCGATGCGGTATTTTTGATCGCGCGGCAGATAGACCAGTTGGCCCATCCGCGTCAGCGTGTGGGTCAGCCGCGACACCGTGGAGCGCGGCAGCCCGCAGCGGTTGGAGATTTCGAGATTGCCGAGCCGCGCTTCGTGGCCCTCGAAGCATCTCAGCACATCGAAGGCGCGCGAGACCACCTGAATGACGTCACCCTCGCCTGCGAGATCGCCGGCGAGCATTCCGGCCCTGCTCAGCCGTTCCGAGCGTCTTCCCATCGCGCTCCCCTATTAATTTCGCTGTGCGGAAATAAATTCCACTTGATGTACAGGCTACCTCAGGCATTGTGCCGCCACAACAAAAAGCCGCCTTCATGCGGCGATGGGAAGCGGAATGCCGGAAATCAAGGTTGTGACAGAGGTGGCCGGGCGGATCTGCGCGCTGCCGGTCGAGGTCGGGGGACAGGTCGGCGATGGCGACGACATTGCCTTCGTCGAGGCCATGAAGATGGAAATTCCGGTCGCCTCTCCCGCCACCGGCATGCTGACATCGCTGCTGGTCAGGATCGACGACATGGTGGCCGAAGGCCAGGTGCTGGCGATCGTCGCAACCTGAGATCCTGCCGCTTTTCGCGCCAGCGACGGACCTGCCTGCTCACAAAAGTTCGTGCTACATCGCGCGCTTCCCTCTGGCAGGAAGCACAAATGGACTCCAAGCACCCGGCCCGACACCCACACCGCTGGGCCGCCACCGAGCCGCCTCTGCTGCGCTTCCTTGCCAATTGCCACGCCGAGTTTTCCGCGGAGACCTTCGGCGCGGTGGCAAACTATATCCCCGAACTCGGCAAGGCCGATCCCGATCATTTCGGAATCAGCCTCGCAACGCTGGACGGTCATGTCTACGAAGTCGGCGATACAAACATCCCCTTCACCATCCAGTCGATGTCAAAACCGTTCGTGTTCGCGCTGGCGCTCGACACGCTCGGCGCGGCCAAGGTGGAAAGCGCGATCGGGGTTGAACCCTCGGGCGATCCCTTCAATTCGATCCGGCTGAACGCCGAGAACCATCCCTTCAACCCGATGGTCAATGCCGGTGCGATCGCCTGTTCCGGCCTGATCCGGCAGGCCAGGGGAGCTGATGCATTCGACAGCATCCGCAAGGCGCTCGGCCGCTTTGCCGGCCGCGAGCTCGACATGGACGAAGCGGTGTTCGCCTCGGAAAGCGCGACCGGCGACCGCAACCGCGCCATTGCCTACCTCTTGCGCAACTCCGACGTCATCAAGGACGACGTCGGCGCGGTGTTGGAGATCTATTTCCGGCAATGCTCGGTGCTGGTGACGGCGCGCGACATCGCGGTCATGGCGGCGACGCTCGCCAATCGCGGCATCAATCCTGTCACCGGCGAGCAGGTGATGTCGCCCTATGCGATCTCGCGCACGCTGTCCGTGATGACCTCGTCCGGCATGTACGATTTTGCCGGCGAATGGATCTACCGCGTCGGCATCCCGGCCAAGAGCGGCGTCGGCGGCGGCATTCTGGCCGCCCTGCCCGCACGGCTCGGGCTCGGCAGCTATTCGCCGCGGCTCGACAAGCACGGCAACAGCGTGCGCGGCATCAAGGTCTGCGAGGCGCTGTCGGCGCATTACGACCTGCACATGCTCGACCGCAGCGACGACGCCCGCAACAGCATCATCGCCGACTACGACATCGGCAACAGCCCGTCGCGCCGCAGCCGCCGGCCGAGCGAGCGGCAAATTCTCGCCGCGCATCACAGAGATGTGCGGGTATTCGAGCTCGTCGGCACGCTGTCGTTCTCCAATGTCGATTATGTCTCGCGCCAGCTCGCCGCCAAGGCGCGCCCGCAACTGGTGATCTTCGACCTGCGCCGCGTCGCGGCCATCACCCGCGCGGGTGCGCGCCTCCTGAGCGAGGAGATCCGCGAGCTCGCGACCTTCCATGTCACGGTGATCCTGTCCGGCATCCGCCGCAGCTCGGAGGAATGGTCCAGCATCGCCGCATGGAGCAATGGCGTCTTCAATGTACGCAATTTCTACCTGCTCGACACCGCGATCGAATGGGCCGAGGACCAGGTGGTCTATCGCTACGGCGGCGCGATCGATTTCCATGATACCACCGAACTCTCCGAACAGCCGCTATTGTCCGGGCTGAGCGATGCCGAGCTCACCGAGATGGCCGCGCTCACGACCGTGCTCAGCTTCCAGGCGGGCGAAAGGATCATTCGCTCCGGCGAGCCCGCAACCTCCCTGTTCTTCCTCAGGAGCGGCGTGGTCCATGTCACCCTGCCCGACGGCATTCGCCTGGCAACGCTGACGGCGGGCGTGGCGTTCGGGGAGATGGCACTGCTGGAGCCGCGGCGCTCCGCCGATGTCACCGCCGACATGGCGGCGAGCGCCTGGGAAATCCAGCTGCGTGATTTCGAGCGCTTTCGCGAACAACATCCAAGAGCCGGCGAGCGCATCATGCGCAACCTCGCGCAGCTCCTGGCCGACCGCCTGATCGCCGCCAACGCCAAGGTCAACCTGTTGACGGCGGGCTAGATCAATACCGCGAGCGGCAATCATGGAGAGCCCGCTTACACCACCTCGTGTGACGGCTGCATGTCGATGTCAAAAGTTTCGAGAAACTTTGAGGTCATGATGTAGAAGCCGACCGCGAGCTGCAGCTCGACCAGCGCCGCCGGCGTCAGTCTTGCCGCAATCGCCTTGAAGGTCGCATCGGTCGGGCGCCGCAGGTTGACGATCTCGTCGGTGAAGGCGAGCGCGGCGCGCTGCACCTCGCTGAAACAATTGGCCTGCCGCCAGTCGTCCAGCGCCTCGTTCTGCTGATCGGTCACCCCGACATTCCTGCCGATGCGCTTGTGCGCGACCACCTCGTACGGCGCCTCGCACAGAATACCGGTGCGGGTGATCGCGAGTTCGCGAATCACCGGATCGAGCTCGCCCTTGTGGCGGATCGCTCCGCCCAGCCGGCAATATTGTTCGAGGTGGCTCGGCGAATGCGCCAGCATGCGAAAAATATTGGCGTTGCGGTTCTTGGCGAGCAGTTCGCGGGTGCGATCATTGGCCTTGCCGGGATCGCCGTAATCGATGCGAGCCATCGTTTCCTCCAAAATTGTCGTGTCGCGAGCGATAGATAGTGCGGCGCGGCAAGAATACCGGCCGCGGCTAATGCCGCGTTTCGACCCAAACGTGCATATCAATTGAGATTTAGTCACGCCAAATTGACGCCGCATTACTGGTCGATGTTGGCGGGGTCAACAGATTCGCCGATTGAGGGGATGCGTACGGCGAGCAGTCGACGCGGGGCGTTCCGAGGTAAATTCCGAAAGCCGTCTTGTGTGTTCGCACACAACGATGAGTCGTGTCCAGATTCGGGGAGGAAACGGCATGAAGGAAGCCACCAAGAGGGCGACTTCGGAAGCGCTTGCGCATATGCTGGCGGTGACGGCAATGCTCGTCATCGCCAGCATCCTCTTTTATTCCCATCACTGACACTTTCTTAACCATCTCTCGACTTTCCGACATTCGCGGCCACTGCGGCACGCGATCGGCGTGGATCTCTCCACAGAGGCGCCCGGCGAATCAGCCAGTCATCTTCTGACGAAATAAGGCACGATCCGTCCTGCGAACGGCTCGAATCGGGCCATGACCTCATCGCCGATCGCGAGGTCCTTTTCGCCATGCGCCATCATGCGAAAGCCTTCTGAAACGTCGACCAGCACGATATTGTAGGGCACATGTACGCGCGTCTCCGCGGTCGCGGCGCGGCATACCAGCGTCGTGGCATACACCCTGCCCTCGCCGCTCGCGCGGCTTTCCGTCACATCACCTCCACACACTGCACAAAACGCGCGGCAAAAATACTGCGCGGCGCGACACGAACGGCAGGACTGATAGAGGATCGCCTCATGGCCCCTGGTCCAGTCGGCTCGCACGCTCATCGCACCCGCTCCAAAAACATGCTGACATGTGAGGACAGTACACCGCCGTCGCCATGCAGCAGCGCGATCGAGGCATCGCGCACCTGGCGCGCGCCGGCGCGTTCCGTCATCTGCAGATGCGTTTCGACCAGATGGGCCATGGCGCCGCCGACGCCGCAATGGCCGTAGCTCAACAGACCGCCATGGGTGTTGAGCGGCATCTCGCCATCGCGGCCAAAGTGACCGGATCGCGCACGCGCCGCGGCTTCGCCGCGCTTCGCGAGCCCGAGATCCTCCAGCAGCATGGCGAGCGTGATCGTGAAGCTGTCATAGACGGCCGCGTAGCGGACGTCGGCGATGTCGAGCCCAGCGATGGCCTTCGCCCGCGCGACTGCGATCTCGGCGCCAAGCTCGCTCAGCGCCGGCGCTGATGTCACGTGCTGATGGGTATGCGCCTGCGCACAGCCGCGCACGCCGATCCTGAGATTGCCGGTCGGCTCGCGGCTCACGATGAAAGCTGCACCGCCATCCGAAACCGGGCAGCAATCCAGAAGTTTTAACGGCAACGCCACAGGTTTTGAGGCCATCACGTCGGCCACGGTGATCGGCTCGCGGAATTGCGCGCCGGGATGAGCCAGCGCATGGGTGCGCATCAGCACGGCGAGTTCGGCGAGGTCTTCTTCGGTCACACCATGCTCGTGCATGTAGCGCGACGCGACGAGGCCGTAATAGGCGGGTATCGTCGGTCCGAGCGGCACCTCGTAGTCGGGATGGCCGACCTGCGCCAGCGCCTGGATCGCGGCGTCGCGGCTCTGCCCGGTCAGACGGTTCTCGCCTGAGACGACCAGCATGTGCCGCACCACGCCGGCGCCAACCAGATGATGCGCGAGCATCGCCATCGCAAGCGAGGTGGCGCCGCCGACCTGCACCGCATGGGCGTAGGACGGCTGAATGCCAAAATGCTCGGCGAACACAGTCGCCAGCATGATGTGCGGCGACACGGTCGAATAGCCGCAGAGGACGCCGTCGATCTCGCCGCGCGCAAGCCCGGCATCTGCGAGCGCAAGCTCGGCCGCGCGGCTCATCAGGTCGAGCGAAGATGCGCCCTCGTGCCTGCCGAACGGTGTCAGGCCGACGCCGGTGATGTAGCTCATGATGATGGGACGATGTTCATGTGCGATGCCATCACTGTGTTGCCGCCCGAGGCAGCTAAACCTTCGCTACGCGCCGGTGACGCGCCAGATGACGTCGCCGACATCGTCCGCCACCAGCAGAGAACCATCGCGTGCGAGCGTGACGCCGACCGGCCGTCCGTAGGAGAAGCTCTCGTCCGGTGGGAGGAAGCCTGACAGGATGTCCCTGGCCGGGCCGGCCGGGCGCCCGTTCGCGAACGGCACGAACACGACCTTGTAGCCGGACAGCGTGCTGCGGTTCCAGGAGCCGTGCTGCCCGATCGCCATGCCCTCGGGAAAGTCCGGAAGGGTGCCGGCCGGCAGCCAGCACAGCCCGAGCGAGGCGGTGTGTCCGCCCAGCGCATAGTCCGGGGTGATCGCCTTCGCCACCGCCGCCGGATCCTGCGGGACCCGATCGTCCACGGTCTTGCCCCAGTAGCAGTAGGGCCAGCCGTAAAAGCCGCCATCGCGGACCGAGGTCAGATAGTCAGGCGGTGTCTCGTCGCCGAGGCCATCGCGCTCGTTGACAACGGTCCACAGCTCGCCGGTGCGCGGCTCCCAGGCAAGCCCCACGGGGTTGCGCAGGCCGCCCGCAAAAATGCGGCCCTTGCCGCTGGCGAGATCGAGCTCGTAGATGGCGGCACGCCCCTCCTCGACCTCCATGCCCTCGTCGGCGATGTTGCTCAGCGAACCGACCCCGGCATACAGCTTCTTGCCGTCGAGGCTTGGCAGCAGGCTGCGCGTCCAATGCCCCGAGGGCTTGAAGGTGATGAGATTCTTGCCTTCCGCGCTGATGCGGTCAGCGCCCGCGCTGTAGGGGAAGGCCACGATGCCGTCGGTGTTGCCGACATAAAAGGTATCTTCGACCAGCGCCATGCCGAACGGCTGGTTCAAGCCCTCCATGAAGATCTTTTGCGTTTCGGCGACGCCATCGCCATCCGTATCGCGCAACAGCGTGATGCGGTTCGCGCTGACACCGAGCGCCGACGCGCGCCGCATCGTCGCCTGCATCGCATAGTGGAAAATGCTCCTGGCGGGTCCGGCGACCTGGTTCGATTCGGCGACGAGAACGTCGCCATTGGGCAGGACGTCGATCCAGCGCGGATGCTTCAGACCGCTCGCAAACGCGTTGACCTTGAGCCCGGGCGCCGCCACCGGCTTCTCGCCGGCCTTCCAGCCCCTCGCCGTCGGCATCTTCAGCGTCGGCAGCGCCCCTTGCGGTTTCGCCGCAGGGATCGCCGGCGCGTGGCCCCAGGCCGGCGCGGGCTGCGCACCCTGCAGACGGCGCCACTGCAGCGCGGCGCCGCCGATCATCGCGACGATTTTGGCAAAAACGCCGGACAAATCCATAAAATTCCCCTGTTGATTGATTTGCCCGGTTGATCCCGGGCTTTCCCGATGTGTTCGCGCCAGGAACCCCGGCGAGACCCCTGACAGTAGTTATACTATCTTAGTGACCTCTGCCGAATCGTGGAGATTGCATTGGCGCTCCACGTCAGAGCGCTTCCTCCCCGAAATTTGGGCCCGCCGCATGGCGGGCTTCTTTTTCAAGAAACATTGAATCGAATGTGAGGTTCGCGCTCGCCACGCGATCTCCTTGGCGGTTACGATCAAATCGCCAAGGGAATCAAGGGCGCGACGATCGCCATGGAGAGACGATGCCACCGCACCGCAGTTCGCGCAGCTCTTGCGCTCGGACTCCTTGTCGCGCTGCCGGGCAGTCCCGACCTGATATCAGCTGCGCTGGCGCAGATCCTGACGACGCAACAATCAGAGGCCGTGAAAGCCTATGACCACGCCTTGGGCCGGTTCAAACAGGTTTTGGCCGAGCGGCGCAACCAGATCAACGCGAAAGAGCCGCTTCCAGACAAACCGGGACAGGCGCTCTACCTCGCGCGCGTCGACATGATCAGCACCTACAAGGACCTCACCGACGCGCTTCCATCGCGAATCGGCCGCCCCAACAAGTTCGGCCTGCCGCCGGCCTATTTCGACGCCGACGCCGAGCCGCTGGTCGATGAGTACAGCAAGCTCTTTGGCATCATGGAAGCTCCGCCCGCGAGCGCACAGGACTCGGCGACCCCGTTCAAGGACGTGGTCGAGCTCGCCACGGCGATCGCGCGGGCCAAGGGCCTCGATGCCGCCGGGGCCGACGCCGCCGGCCGGATCAGCCTCGGACTGTTTTTTGCCGAGACCAACGGCAAGCAGAACGTCGGCAATGCGCGCTCGAACACCTACAAGGGCAGCCTGCAGACCGGGCCGTCAGAAGATCGCATCGGCCGCAAGAAGTGGGCTGCGATCAGGCCGGCGATCGCCGCCTTCGATCCCCAGTTGATTGCGCGCGACGACAAGGAAGAGGCCCGCGCCGCCGATCACGATCATCGCTTCAACCACTGGACGGCCGTACGCGACGGCCTGATGAACGCCCACGCAGAACTCTTTCCGCAGATCCCGTCGATCGTCAGGACATTGAAGAACCCCATCGATCAGATGAAGTTTTTCGAGCTGATCCAGATCGTTCCGACCCCGACACGATCGGCGCTGCGATCGGGCGACCTGCTCGGCTACCGGATCTCCGACCCGCGCATCATGCGATATCTGCGCAACAACAGCATTTTTGCGTTCGGCAAGGCGGACCGCGCCAGAACGTCCGCGACCTTCCGCGAGATCATGGATGCGATGTGGCTGTTCAACAAGAAATTCGAACGGGCGCTGGCGGAATCCGAAAAGATCAAGGCGAAGAAGTCGTGACCTCGATCGGTGCCGCATCGGAGGTGTGCCCCCGGGGGGCGCGCGGCGGAGATCACCACGCCGTTGCGGTCAATCACCGCCACACGCGGCACCTCATGGATTGAGCGACATTGCGAGGGGGCGGGCGACCACGCGGGTCGCCCCTACGGTATCTACATTGGGTAGGGGCGACCCTCGTGGTCGCCCCTATCCTGGTCGGCCCCTTCTCCCCGCAGGAGAACTGCCTAGACCGGCAGCTCCTGGCCGGCCTGTTCGCGGACGATGTAGTCGGCATACCAGTCCGGCCAGTTCACATCATGCTGGCCGCCGGTGCGCTTCTCGTGCTCGCCATGCGCGGCCGCCGCACGCCGGAGCGCAGCGGCGAGTTCGGCCGAGGAGGCGAACGTCGTTTCGCCCTCCACGCGCCCGGGCAATCGCGCGGTGATCTCCTGGAACAGCCAGCCATTGCCGTCCGGATCCTTGAAGGAGGCGAACGAGCGATAGCTGCCGCGCGCAGGATCCGGGCCGCTGACCCGGGCCCGTCCGAACAGATAAGGCTCGTCCGGGCCGAGATACCTGTCGCTCTCGCCATGGAACGCCTCGCTGACCGCGATGCCGCGCGCGATCAGGTCTTTTCGTGCAGCCTCGATGTCTGAGACGATCAAATAGAGCCCCTGGGCGGAGCCGGGCGCGGCCGCGGTGACGTTCTTGCCAAAGATGACGGAGGCGCCCGAGCCCGGCGGCGTGAACTGAATGACACGGAAGTCGCCGCTCGGGGCCGCAAAGTCGGCATCGAGCCGCCAGCCCAGATTGCCATAAAAGCGTTTTGCGCGGTCGACGTCGGAGACCGGGATGACGACGATCTCCAGCTTCATGTCGAGGGTCCGCGGTTTCGCTGTTTCGGCTGCAGTCTTGCCGGGTTCCTGCGTGATCGTGCCCATGTCAATCTCCGTGGCTTTTGCGGCTTCATCGGATTGCGTCGCGGTCACAATGCCATTCCAGCCCGGAAATGACCCGCTAGGAATTGTTAGACGTCGTTAGCGGCCACGCCGAGGAATTGCGGCTTCGCGATCGACAATCATTCAATTGATTCATTCACTTGGTTCATTCACTTGGCACGGCGATGGAACCCTGTGAAGGTCACGCCGAAACCGCGATATACGGTCGTTACAAATAGCCGCGGCCGGCCTCGGCGGCAAAACGGTTCGGCGGCCCCTCCCAGACGATCCGCGCATGCTCCAGCACATAGACGCGATCGGCGTGCGGCAGCGCAAAGGTGACGTTCTGCTCGCCGAGCAGCATGCTGATCGAGGTGGTCCGGCGCAGCGTCTCGATGATGTGCGAGATCTGCTCGAGAATGATCGGGGCCAAGCCCAGCGTCGGCTCGTCCAGGATCAGAAGTTTTGGCTTCATCATCAGCGCGCGGGCGATGGTCAGCATCTGCTGCTCGCCGCCTGACAGCGTACCGGCGGCCTGGGTCTGCCGTTCGCGCAGGATGGGAAACAGCTCGAACAGCCATTCGAGCTGCGTCGCGCGCTCCTCGGGCGCGAGATGGTGCGCGCCGAGATCGAGATTTTCGCGCACGGTCATGTCGACGAACAATTCGCGGCCCTCCGGCGCCTGCACGATGCCACCCCGCGCAACGCGCGCGGCCGACAGCCCGCGCAGCGCCTGGCCCTGCTGGCGGATCTCGCCGGCATAGGGAAGCAGACCCGAGATCGCGTTGAACAGCGTCGTCTTGCCGGCGCCGTTGAGTCCGACGACCGAGACGAACTCGCCGGCATGCACATGGATCGAAACATCCTCGAGCGCCTGCGCCTTGCCGTAATGCACGCTGAGCTTGTCGACCTGGAGAAACGGGGTTGCGGCATCGCTGAACGCGGATTCCGGCCGGGCCGTCGCCTCGATGCTGCCGCCGAGATAGACGCGGCGCACCGTCTCGTTGCCCATCACCTCCTCGGCCGAGCCCTCGGCGATCGGTTCGCCGACATACATCGCCAGCACCCGGTCAACCAGCCGCGCCACGCTCTTGACGTTGTGGTCGACCAGCAGGATGGCGCGCCCGTCGTCGCGCAGCTCCGCGATCAGTTTTGAGAACGCCGCTGTCTCCTGTTGGGTCAGCCCGGCGAACGGCTCGTCGATCAGCAGCACCTTTGGATCCCTGGCGATCGCCTTGGCGATCTCGATCTTGCGCAGGTCCGCAAAGGGCAGCGTCGACGGCAGCCGATCGAGCACCGCGGAGAGGCCGACGCGCGCAGCGATGGCGCGCACGCGCTCTTCGATGCCGGGATCGGCAAACAGCCGCGTCAGCTTGTCGGGCAGCAGTGCGAGCTTGATGTTTTCCAGCACGGTCTGCCGGTGCAGCGGGCGCGAATGCTGGAAAACGATGCCGACCCCCCTGCGCGCGATCTTGTAGGACGGCAGCCCCGCCACCTCCTCGCCGGCGATGCGCACCGAGCCGCCATCCGGCCGCACGATGCCCATGATGAGCTTCATCACGGTCGATTTGCCCGACCCGTTCGGGCCGATCAGGCCCAGAATCTCGCCGGCCTTGACGTTCAGCGAGATGTCCTTGACCGCGACCAGGCCGCCAAAGCGCTTGGTCACATGATCCACTTCGAGCGAGACGCCATCACGCATGTTCAGACATTCTCTTTGCGGCGCGTCAGCAGGCCGAAAAATCCGTTGGGGAACGCCAGCACGACGATCAGCGCGAGCGCAAACACGATGAAATTCGACAGTTCTCCGAATGTACGCAGCGCTTCGCCCATCGCGATCAGGAACACCGCGCCGAGAACCGCACCGAGGATCGTCCGGCGGCCGCCGATCACGGCCGCGATGATGACCTGAACACCGACTGTGACGTCGACCAGCGTTCCGATCGAGGCCGAGCCGAAATAGAACACGAACAGCGCGCCGGCGAGGCCGGAGAAGAACGCGCTGATGATGAAGGCAAACAGCTTGTGCTTGGTGACGTTGAAGCCGAGCGCGCCGGCCTGCACGGCGTCCTGCCCGCTGGCCTGCAGGATCAGTCCGACCGGCGAGCGCGCAAGCGCAAACAAAATGGCGCCACTCACCGCCATGAACCAGAGCGCGATCTGGTAGTTGACGACCTCGCTGATGGTCAGGACGTCGGGAACGGTCAGGCCGATCTCGCCGCCGGTCAGGCCGGCGTCGACGACGATGAAGTTTTGCAGCATCAGCACGGCGACCAGCGTGGTCAGCCCGAAATACGGCCCGCGCACCCGGAGCGCCGGCAGCGCCAGGATCAGCCCGCCCACGACCGCGGCGAGCGTGCCCGCGATGACGCAGACCCAGATCGGCGGGCCGTAGAGACTGTCCAAAATGCCGGCGGTGTAGGCGCCGGTGCCGATCAAAAAGGTCGGACCGAAATTGACCTCGCCGGCGAAGCCGAACAGGAGGTCCCAGGCCATCGAGAACACGCCGAAATAATAGGCAACCGTGAGCAGCCCGAGGATGTAGCCGGAGACGCCGAGCGGCAGGAACGAGGCCGCGACGACGACGGCAAGTCCGATCAGCAGAATGCGGACGGTCTGTGATTTCAGCATCTAGCGTCGTCCCAAGAGGCCGCGCGGCCGGACATACATCACCACGACCAGCAGCAGCAGCGCGGGGATGGTGCGATAGGCCGGCGAGATGAGATAGGCGGTAATGGTCTCGAGATAGCCGACCACATAGGCGGCGATCAGCGCGCCGGAGACGCTGCCAAGCCCGCCGAGCACGACGATCGAGAACGCGCTCGCCGTCAGCGGACCGACGCTGTAGGAGGAGACGCCCAAAAACATGCCGAGCAGCACGCCGGCCACCCCGATCAGCACGCCATAGATCGCCCAGACCGCGATGTAGATCTGCGGCAGCTCGATGCCGAGCAAGGTCACGCCGCGGGGGTTCATCGACGCGGCCAGCACCGCCTTGCCGGCGCGCGTGCGATTGACCAGCAGCCAGAGAAAGCCGATCACGATCCAGCACACGATCGCCGTGAACAACTCGTTCGCCGGCGTCCGCACGCCCGCGATGTCGATGACGCCGCCGACGATCGGCGACACCGTCTTCGCGTTGTTGGTGTAGAAATAGGCGATCAGCTCCTGGATCATGATGCCCCACAAGAGCGTCGCGGTCAGGATGAAGATCTCCTTCTCGTCCTCGCGGATTTTTTGCGAGTTCTGCAGCGGCCGGACCACCGCGAAATAGGTCACGAGCGAGGCCACGAGGCCGACCAGGACGCCGATCGCAGCCCCAGCATAGGGGCCGACATGCAGGTCGTTGCCGGCGGCCCACGCCGCCACGACCGCGGCAACCATCAGCGCGCCATGCGACAGATTGAGGACACCGGAGACGCCAAAAATCAGCGCAAAGCCCATCGCGCCGAGGGCGTAGAGCGAGCCGACCGCAAAGCCATCGATCAGAATTTGCAAGAACTGCATCGGCCTATTCCGCGGTGCAGATGATCGTTCTTCAAGCGCAACCCTTTCCCGTCCCTCTCAAGCATGCTCCCCGCCGGCGGACGCTGACGGGGAGCATTTTGAGTTTCTCGATCAGCATTCGCTACTGCGCCGACCCGACCTTGATGAAGCTCGGGAACTTCATCTTGCCGTTGGCGAGCTTTTCCGGCCACAGATTGACCTGCTTGCCGTTCTGCCACTGCAGCATCAGCCCGGTGATGGTGTCGGGCCCGACCTTCAGCGCGTGCGGATTGGCCGTGTCCTTGCCCTTGAACTGGATGCGGCCGATGGTGCCGACCCAGTCTGTCGCTTCAAGCGCCGTCACGAGCTTGTCCGGATCGGTCGAGCCGGCGCGCTTGATCGCGTCCGCAATGTAGTAGACCTCGTCATAGGCGGTGTAGCCGGCATAGGACGGGAAGTTGCCGAATTTTGTCTTGAAGGCATTGACGAACGGCAGCGTCTTCGGCGTCACCGCGACGTCGGGACCGGAGACGGCCTGATAGAGCACGCCTTCGACCGCGCCATTGGTGTCGTTCCAGAAGCTGGAATTGGTGGCCTGCGAGGAAATCCCGAACATCGGGATCGGCACCTCCTGCTGCTTCCATTGCACGGTCGGCTGCACGCCGACATGCGAGATGCCGGTCAGGATCACGTCAGGCTTCTGGCCCTCGATCTTGTTGAAGATCGGCGTGAAGTCGGTCGTATCCGGCGACAGGCGGATGTGGTCGAGCACTTTCAGCCCAGCATCGGGCAGACATTTGAGATATTCGGCGTCGAGCGGCGTCGTCCAGGCGGCGTCCTCGCTCATCACGACGGTCGACTTCAGATGAAGCTGCGCCGTCAGCAGGTCCTTGGCCGCGGCACACACGAGATCCGCGATGCTGGTCGAGGTCAGGTAGCCGTGAAACGTGTATTTGAGGTGGTCGTAGTCCTTGGCGATGTTCTGGGTGATCACGTCAGACGCCGCGCCCGGCGTCACCATCACCGTCTTCAGCCGCCCGGTCCACGGCTCCAGCGCAAGCACGACCTCGCTGATATAGCTCGCAATGACCGCATTGACGTGGTCCTCGTTGGCGGCGCGCTGGAAGGCGCGCACCGATTCCGCGGCGGAGGAATGGTTGTCGTAGGAGACGATCTCGATCTTCTGGCCGTTGATGCCGCCGGCGGCGTTGATCTCGTCGGCCGCCAGCTGCGCCGCCTGCGGGATCGACGACCCGGCCACCGACTGCGCCTCGGCGATGACGCCGATCTTGAGCGGCCCGGACTCCGCGTGGCCAGGTGAAGCGGTGACAAGGGCCAGAATGGCGCCCGCGGCAACTGTGGCGAGTTTCGGCGCGACGCGCCAGCATGAATCTTTCATCGAACGTCCTCCCTATGGCACGATCCGGCTTTCGGACTCCGGTTTTCCGAAATGATCATGCTCAAACCAACTCAAAGCGCAATGGGGGAACCTGCCCAAAACCATTGCGCTTTAGGCTAGGGGGTCCGACGCCAAACGCATGGTTGGAAGCAGAGCCTCCTGTCGAAATTCGGCCCCGATCATGATCCGTTCGTCGGGCGCGATGGCCGTTGCGCCCGGAACTGCGCCGGCGTCACGCCCGCCGCCTTGCGAAATGCCCGGGTAAAGTTCGCCTGCGAGGAGAAGCCGGCCGCGAACGCGATCTCGCCGATCTGAACGTCGCCCTTGAGCAGCCGCATTTTCGCGCGCTCCAGGCGCTCGTGACTGACGAACTCATGCGGCGGCAACCCGGTCGCGAGCCGGAAACTGCGCGCAAAATGGGCAGCACTCATGCAGGCGACGTCAGCGAGTTGCGCCACGGTCAGGTCGGCATCGAGGTTCTGGCGGATGAACTCCAGGACGCGCCTCAGCCGGCGCATCTCCAGCGGCTTGTCGGCGCAGCGAAGTTTTGGCTGGCTGATGTCAACGGCGGAATATTTGTGCACGAGATGCGCCGCCAGAGCGAGCCCGAGCGCTTCCATGAGAAGCCGCCCGGACGAGCTTTCGTGGTCGAGTTCTCCGAGGATCTGACCTGCGACCTGGCCGATGAAGGCATCCTGCGCCACGGTCTCGTAGCGCAATTCCACCCGCTTCGGATCGATATCGAGATCGCGCAGCACGGTTTCATCGAACGGCTGGCCGGGCAGGAAGATGTGCAGACACTCCGGGATCGGCGTTTCGACGTTGATGAACTCTTCCCTGATCCCCGAAGGACAGAGCCACACGGTGCCCGGCCGGCCGTGGGTTACCTGCCGCATCCCGCTACCGATGCGATCGACCACGCTGCTGCCGTTCAGCAGCACCGCAACTTCGGTGTCGCGCGGGGTGAGCGGCGGCAATTCGCCGGCCGCGTGAGTCCAGCGCTCCGCCAGGAGGTTGGACCAGCGCCTCGCATTGGAGGTCTGAAGCATCTGGCCGGTCACATACTTGTCGGCCGAATGCCCGAGGACTTGCGGCATCGCACACTCCTTGCGCGCTCAAGGTTACGCCGAGAGACCAGGGAGGCAGAAGGCTTTCACAGCCAGTTTTCACGCAACTTCTGTGCCGGATTGTCGGGCCATCGCGGGCGTCACGTCAAGCCAGCAGATTTCAGCAGGATCGGAACAACGATCCGCAGTCCAGGATAAATCCTATCGCATTGGACCTTGGCAGACTGCGGCTGCTCGTTGTCCGCAAGCCTGCGAGGAGAGCGCATATGGCCGAGAGTGTCGTTGTTGGTGCATGCCCGCATGACTGCCCCGATACATGTTCCATCCTGACGACCGTCAAGGACGGCAAGGCTGTCGCCGTCAGGGGCAATCCCGATCATCCCTTCACCCGAGGCCGGCTCTGCGTGAAGGTGAACAACTACCAGGAGCGCGTCTACAGCGAGCAGCGCGTGCTCTATCCGCTGAGGCGCGTCGGGGCGAAGGGCAGCGGCAGTTTTGCCCGCATCTCCTGGGACGAAGCGACCACGGAGATCGCGGCGCGCTGGAAGAAAATCATCGCCGAAAGCGGCGCCGAAGCCATTTTGCCCTACAGCTATCTCGGCACCCAGGGCGTCATCAACGGCCTCAATGTCGGCGATCCCCTGTTCAACAAGCTCGGCGCGTCGGTCTCCGAGCGGACGTTCTGCGATTCCGGCTCCTGCACCGCCTACATGATGACCATCGGCCACACGCCGGGCGTCGATCCGGAAAGCTTTGTGCATTCGAAATACATCATCCTGTGGGCCTGCAACACGCTCTCCACCAATTCGCATCATTGGCCGTTCATCGAGAAAGCGAAGAAGAACGGCGCAAAACTCGTCGTGATCGATCCGGTGCGCACGCGCACGGCGCGGCTCGCCGACTGGCACATCCAGATCCGTCCGGGCACCGATTGCGCGCTGGCGCTCGCGATGATCCACATCCTGATCAAGGAAAACCTCATCGACCGCGACTACATCGACCAGCACACGCTCGGCTTCGACGAGCTTGCCGAACGCGCGGCGTCCTACACACCGGAGTTCGCCGCGGCCGAGACCGGCATCCCCGTCGACGATATTTTGAAGCTCGCGCGCGACTATGCGACTACGCCGCCCGCAGTCGTCAGGATCGGTGTGGCGGTCGAGCGTCATGCCGGCGGCGGACAGACCGTGCGCGCGATTGCGTGCCTGCCTGCCCTGATCGGCGCCTGGAAGCATGTCGGCGGCGGTCTTTTGCAGCTGCCGATCTGGGCGTTTCCGGTCAACTGGCCGGCCCTGATGCGACCCGACCTGCAGCCGCCCAAAATGCGGGTGATCAACACCTGGCGGCTCGGCCCGGCTTTGACCGGCGAGCTCGCGCTCGATCCGCCGATCAGATCGCTGTTCGTCTACAACGCCAATCCGATGGCGATGGTGAGCGAGCAGGACAAGCTCGAGCGCGGCCTGGCGCGCGAGGATCTGTTCACGGTCGTCAGCGAGCATTTTCTGACCGACACCGCCAAATTTGCCGACATCGTGCTGCCGGCGACGACGCAGCTCGAGCAGAAGGATATCATGTTCTCCTGGGGGCACCTCTATCTCTCCTACAACAATCCGGCCATCGCACCGCTCGGCGAAGCAGTGTCGAACACCGAATTGTTCCGCCGCCTCGCCGCGGCGATGGGTATCGATGACCCCTTCTTCTTCCGCTCCGACGACGAGATGATCGAGGCCTCGATGGACTGGACCAGCCCGGCACTGCAGGGCATCAGCCTCGATGAGCTGAAGCGGACGGGTTTCGCGCGCCTCGCCTTGCAGCATCCCGACGACTGGGCGCCGCATCGCGACGGCAATTTCCCCACCCCCTCGGGAAAATGCGAATTCAAGTCGAGCATCGCGGCCGGCGGAAACTTTGTCGTGCCGTTGTTCCGGCAAGGCTATGGCAACGACCAGGCCGGCGAGCCGGTCGATCCGCTGCCGCACTACATCAAGCCGAACGAAAACCCGGGCACGGCACCCGCGCTGGCCCAGCGCTATCCGCTGAGCCTGATCTCGCCGAAGAGCCATGCCTTCCTCAATTCCAACTACGGCAACCTGCCCGAACAATTGGCGCTGGCGGGCGAGGAACAGATGGTCATCCTGCATCCCGACGACGCGGGCCCCCGCGGCATCGTCGCAGGCGCGCCGATCCGCGTGTTCAACGACCGCGGCGCGTTCGAGGCGTTCGCGACATTGTCGGGCGACGTCATGCGCGGCGTCGTGGTGGCGCCGGCGGGCTATTGGCACCGCTCGAACCGCAAAGGCGCAACGGTGCATGCGGTGACGCCGCCCGCTTTTGCCGACCTCGGCCGGGCGCCAACTTTTTCCGACATCCTGGTGCAGGTCGCGGTCACCTGAGAGACGAGCACGAAAAATGCCCTACGTCGTCACCGACCTCTGCAATGGCTGCCGCTACACCGAATGCGTCAGCGTCTGCCCGGTCGAATGCTTTCACTTCGATGACCAGATGACCTATATCGACCCGGAGAATTGCATCGACTGCGGCGGCTGCGTGCCGGTGTGCCCGGTCGGCGCGATCAAGGCTTCGCACCACCTGCCGTCGGACAAGCGGGAGTGGATCGAGATCAACCGCCGCAGGGCCGCCGAGACGCCGGTCCTGACCGGCCGGCTTGCCCCGCTCCCGGGCGCGGACGAACGCAAGCAGGCGATCCTGCAGCGATGATATCAGCGGCGGCCCGCTATCGCGTCGCGATCATCGGGGCCGGCCCGGGCGGCTTCTATGCAGCGGAGGCGCTGCTGAGGTCGGGGCAGTCCGTCAGTGTCGACATGTTCGAGCGGCTGCCGGTGCCGTACGGCCTGGTGCGCTTCGGCGTGGCACCTGATCATCCCAAGCTGAAGCAGGTCACGAAGATCTTCGACCGCATCGCTGGGATGGACAATTTCCGCTTCATCGGCGGCATCGAGATCGGCACGACGCTGCCGATCAGCGCGTTGCGATCCTGTTACCACGCCGTCGTCGTCGCATCCGGGGCTTCGATCGGCCGCCGGCTCGACGTGCCCGGCGAACGGCTTCCCGGCAGTCATCAGGCCGCGGACTTCGTCGCCTGGTACAATGGTCATCCCGAATTCAAACATCACGCCTTTGATTTCGCCGGCGAACAAGCCGTCATCATCGGTCATGGCAATGTCGCGCTCGATGTCGCGCGGATTCTCGCCAAGACGCCGGATGAACTGAGACACACCGACATTGCCGCACATGCGCTGGATGCGCTGGCGGAAAGTCGCGTCCGGGACATCTATGTCATCGGACGGCGCGGTCCGGAGCAGACCCGATTCGCCGCCAAGGAACTGCAGGAATTCGCCGAGCTCGCCGATTGCGATCCGGTCGCGGAGCTGGATGGCTTTACCCTGCCCGCCCCCGATGCGAATTTGGACCCCGAGGCTCAAGCCGCCTTTGGCACGCTTCGGTCGTTCTCAAACCCCATGAGCACAAGGCGACGGCGCTGCATCTTCCGGTTCGGTCTCACGCCGCTTGCCATCACCGGAGAAAGCCGCGTGGAGCGGATGCTGTTCCGGCGGAGCAGCGGAGATGGACCGGCGAAGGCGACGATCAATTGCGACCTGATCTTCTCCAGCATCAGCCGCCGAACCGCGCCGATCACCGGCGTTCCCTATGACGAGGCCAGAGGCGTTCATGCCAATAGCAGCGGCAGGATCACGGCTGATGGCGTCGCGCTGCCCGGCCTCTTTGTCTGCGGCTGGAGCAAGCGCGGCCCGCAGGGAACGATCGGCACGAACCGTGCCTGCAGCGTCGAGACCGTCGAGCACGTGCTTGCCGACCTGCCGCAACTCGGTGATCCGCCCCTCCATCCCGACAGCCTGCTCGGCCGCAGCGCCAGCCGCATGCCGCATTACGTCGACTATCAGGGTTGGGAGCGCATCGACGCCCAAGAGGTTGCGCGCGGCGTCGCGAAGGGAAAGCCGCGCGAAAAGCTCGTTTCGCTCGAGGAGATGTTCGCCGCCGCGGATGGCGGGCCTGCGTGTCGTCCGCGCGCATGCTCCGCCTAGAGAGCCCGTGCCGGTTCGCGGGAACGTGGCATTTGCAGCAGTTTCTGCAGCATGGCGGCGTCGTTCAGGACCGCGCGCATCTCGGCCTTGTCGAGCCAGGCCACCGCATCGTCAAATGTGCTGCACTCCTCGAGCTTGACGCGCGCAACAGCGAAGGAAACGTCGATCTGTCCCGGCCTGAGACGCCTCGCAGGCAGCGAGGCGAGGTGGTGGTCGAACAACTCCCTGTTCTGCTGCAATTGCCTGAAGGCGCCGGCTCTTTCAATTCGGGGCGCTGCGGCAAGCTGGCCAGCGCGGCTGACGACGGGCGGTGGGCATTTGTCCTCGGCTGTCGCGAACAAAGCGGCCGCTTGCATCCGCGTCGAGGTCAACAAGCCCATGGGAAGGGCAAGCACCAGACCCGCCACGACCGGCGACATCCACAGCAGCAGCGGAACGGAGACGGCCCAGGCGCTGAGACCCATGATGAGTCCGACCAACGTGGGCGCAGCAAACTTGCGATACATCTCGCGCCGGGTCACCTCGCCGTCGCCGCGCCGCTGCACCTGCCATCCGGCATCGCGGCCAAGCAGAATTTCCGCAACCGCGCTGGACTGAAAGATCATCATCGATGGAGCCATCATGGCCGCCAGCACCGTCTCCACAAAAATGCCGGCGAGAACGCGAAGGCTTCCGGCAAAGGCGGTGCGCTCGTTTCGCCGGCCGATCACCACCAGATAGGCCAGCAGTTTGGGAATGATCAGCAGTCCCATCGTGGCCCCGAACACCCAGGCTGCCAGGACGGGATCCTGCGCCGGCCAGGTCGGAAACAGCGCAAATCCCTTCGGAAAATATTCGGGCCGGACGAAATAGGCCTGTAATGAAATCAGCAAACCGAGAACGAGAAAGATCAGCCATAACGGCGCGGTGAGGTAGGAGCCGATACCCGTCATCAGATGCAGGCGCGACACCCAGCGCAGACCTCGCGCGGGCAACACCGCGAGATGCTGGAGATTGCCCTGGCACCAGCGCCGGTCCCTGGCAGCGAAATCCAGAATCGACGGCGGCCCCTCTTCAAAACTACCGCCAAGCGTGGGCGCCATGTAGATGGCCCAGCCCGCACGCCGCATCAACGCAGCCTCAACGAAATCGTGGCTCAAAATATGCCCGCCGAAGGGCTTGCGTCCGCGCAGCTCAGGCAGACCGGCTTCGTGCGCGAAGGCTTTGACGCGGATGATCGCGTTGTGGCCCCAATAGTTGCTTTCGGGACCATGCCACCATGCATTCCCGGCGGCGATGAGTGGGCCATAGACACGGCCGGCGAACTGTTGCAAGCGGCCAAAAAGGCTGCGCGCGTTGACGATGACCGGCTGCGTCTGGATCAGCGCGGCGTCAGCATGGGTTTCCATTGCGTGCACCAACCGAACGATGGCGTCACCGGCCATCAGACTGTCTGCGTCGAGAACGATCATGGTGTCGTAGGCCGCGCCGAAACGTCGAACCCATTCGGCGATGTTTCCGGATTTTTTGGCCGTGTTGTCCGCCCGATGTCGATAGTACAGCGCTGCGCCGCAGCAGGCGCGACGCAGCGCGATAAACGTCAGTTCCTCCTCGATCCAGATGTCCGGATCGGTGGTGTCGCTCAGCACGAACCAATCGAAGCGTGCGCCGCGCCCGGTCTCGTCGACCTGCTCGACCATCGCGCGCAGCCGCGCCATGACATGATGCGGATCCTCATTGTAGGTCGGCAGCAGCATCGCCGTGCGCGAAGCGATGTCGGGCAGCGGCCCCTCGCAGTCGATGGGCAGCCCCGGCTGGCGCCCGGCCAGCAGAACGCAAAAGCCGGCGATGGCGGGCAGGAATGAGAACGCGATCCAGGCCAGCAGTACGAGGAAAAAAGCCAGCAGCAAGCCTTCGAGCACCGTTACGCCACCGACCTTCAGCACGTTGTACATCTCGAGACCGCCCGCGGCGGTCAGGAGCGCCGTGCCGGCAAAGACGAACAGCCGGCGAAGGTGCACGGCGGTCCCGATCCCTACGGTTGCAGGCCTCGCGCTCGCGGGCTCGTCGAGCCGGCATGGCACCATCGCGAGCGGAGCTTCGACCGGCAGAAATCCGTTAGCTGTCACATCGCCGGCTGGAGCGAGCGATGACGACTTGGTCACGCTGTCCATCGATAGATCCACACCTCCGAAATCGGCGTGTCGCTCTGCACCAGAACAGCCCTCAGCTCGACCGAGGTCTGGCCCTTCACCGAGAACTGGAAGCTGAGGCGCCATCCTCCGGTCTCGGGGTTTGGCTGGGTCACGAGATTGACGACCTCGGATTTTTCCGCGCTCACCTGCCCCTTGATGCTGTTGGGATCGAGGCCTTTGAGCTTGTCGCCGGCAAGCTCGAGCACGACCAGCTTGCTGTCATCTCCGCGACTGCCGATTCCCGTACGCGTGAACCTTGCGAGCGCGCCAGCCTTCTGTTGATCCGGCCCCCAGTGGAGGCGGTAGGTGAAGTTGTGCTCGCTCTTGGCCGCGATCGGCTGCTTGGGCCGCCAGAACGCGGCGATATTGTCGTGGATTTCCTCCTTGGTCGGGATCTCGAACAGAATGACCGCGCCCTCGCCCCAATCGCCAATCGGCTCGACCCAGAGGCTCGGGCGACGTTCAAAGCGCGATTCGAGATCCCAGTAGGCGGAAAAGTCTCTCTCGCGCTGCATCAGTCCGAACCCGCGCGGATTGAGATCAGCGAAAGTCGAGACCTGCAGGTCATGCGGATTGCTGAGGGGACGCCAGAGCTGCTCGCCCTTGCCGTTGTAGATCGCAAGTCCATCGGAATCGTGCACCGCCGGCCGAAAATCGTCAAAGTCCTTGCGATCATTCGGACCGAAGAAGAACATGCTGGTCATCGGGGCAAGACCGCCATGCTCCAGGTCCACCCTCGGATAGAGCGATGCTTCGACATCGAACACGGTGGTCTCGCCCGGCCTGATTGTGAAGCGATAGCTTGCGGCCGCGCTCTTGCTGTCCAGCAGGGCGTGAATGACGAGCGAGGTGGCGTTCGGCGTCGGCTTCTCGAGCCAAAACGCCTTGAACAGCGGAAACTCCTCGCCCTTGGTCTCGCCGGTGTCGATCGAAAGACCGCGCGCGGACAAGCCGTAGGTTTCGCCCTTGGCGACGGCCCGGAAATAGCTCGCGCCCAGGAAAACGCAGACCTCGTCGTAGTAGTCGGGCCTGTTGATCGGCGCATGGATACGGAAGCCGGCAAAGCCGAGATCCGCATCGGGCCACTGACCGATGTCCGGACCGAACGAGAAATCGTCGCGGCGATATTTGATCGGGACGGCACGTCCGTTCGCCACCTCATAGAGATCGACCCGGTTCTTGTAGAAGAATCCGCGATGGAAAAACTGCGCCTCGAAGGGGAGCTTTTCACTGCGCCACAGCGCGTGTTCAGGCAGGAATCGGATGGACCGGTACTGGTCGTAACTGAGGTTCTTCAGCGCATCGGGCAGCTTCTCGTCCGGCGGCTCGAACGGCTTGCTCGCCATGCTTCGGGCGAGGTCGCGAACGTAGGACGGAGCAAACTGCACATCCGCAGCAGCAGACTCGGAAGCCGCTGCACGCGACAGGATAGCGGCCGTCGAGACGGCCACCGAGGCGCGAAGAAGTTGACGACGATTCAAGATTTCCCTCTTCCGGTCGAAACCGAAAGGCAACGGTCTGGGTTTGCAGGAGTTCCTTGGATGAGGAAATACGCCGACCGGACCGGGAGCCTCCGTCAAGAGGGCGACCACGAGGGTCGTCCTTAAGGATTTCACCACCGTAGGGGCGCCCTACGGATATCTCTATTGTAGGGGCGCCCCTCGTGGGCGCCCCCTTTTCATCATGTCACGCAGCCGCCGTCTCGAAGCGACGCTCGATGTGGAACGATTTTGCGGTGACCAGCCATTGGCCGCCGATCAGGTGGAAGGAGAGATAATCGAGATAGAGGATCGTATCGATCCGAACCCTCACCTTCACCAGAGCCTGCGTGGGCGACGCAAAGTCGACCAGCAGGATTTCCTGCTGGCGCGGCGCTCCCCTTGATTTGGGCGAGGCCCTCGCGGCCAGTCGTTCGCGATATTCGCCTGCCGGCAGGACGCGCAGGCCCTCTTCCCCCAAGCCATGCAGCTGGGCCGTCGGCGCGAAGACGCGATCGAATTTGCGCACGTCACAATCGAACATCATCTCGAGATAGCGCTCAACGGCCGTGAGCAGCGCCTGGTGCGTTGCGATGTCGGTCATATCATGAGTTTCCAATGCTGGTTGGCTGATGCCTCACCCTCGCATCAAACCTCCGGGCACGTCCTTGCGAACTGTGCTATCTCTGAGGCACCAGACGCAACAAACCACCCTCTCCTGCCCCCAGAACGCGACAAACATGCCAAGATACCCCCTTGACGCCATCGACCGGCGGATCATCGCGGAGTTGCAGGCCGACGCCCGGCTCAGCAATGTCGAGCTCGCCGATCGGGTCGGCCTGTCGGCGTCGCCGTGCCTTCGTCGCGTCAAACGCCTGGAGCGCGAAGGCGTCATCGAGGGTTATCGCGCGGTGCTCCGCCGCGACCGCGTCGGACTCGGCTTTTCGGTGTTTCTCGCGGTCAAGATCGATGGCCACGCTAATGAGCATGCCGTCAAGTTCGAGGATGCGGTCTGCGCGATGCCGGAAGTGCTCGCCTGCCACCTCGTCTCCGGCGAGGCGGACTATCTGCTCGAGGTCGTGGTCGCCGACCTCGCACACTACCAGGAGCTTCTGGTCGGGCGCGTGTTGAACCTGCCGATCGTGCGCGAGGTCAGAAGCAACATCGCGATCCAGACCCGCAAGGCGGGAGCACCGCTGCCGCTGGATGTCCTTGAGCTGCCATAGCAGAGCGATGACCATATTCTCCGTCCACCACACGACCACCTATCGCTACAGGCGGCCGGTCAAGCCCGGACAGCATCAACTGCTGTTCCGGCCGCGCGACAGTTTTGACCAGCGCCTGCTGGACTGCCAGCTCGCCATCGAACCAGAGCCGGTAGACATCAGATGGATCCACGACGTGTTCGGCAACTGCGTCACGCTGGTCGATTTTGCTGTGTCGACCACGCATTTGACCTTCGACACCGCCATTCGTCTCGAGCACAGGCCGGAAAATTCACCGGATTTTCTGATCGAGGATTACGCGCGATCCCACCCGTTTTCCTATGATGCTGAGGAACTGCCGGACCTCGCTCCCTACATGCGCCGCCATCACGACGACGACGCGGTCGACGATTGGCTGGCGCGATTCGTCACGATCGGCGCGAGCCAGCCGACCGGACGGCTGCTGATGACCCTGAATGAAGCCATCGCCGAAGGGTTTTCGTACCAGCGCCGCACCGCCCCCGGCACGCAGACACCCGCGGAAACGCTGGCGTTGCAGCAGGGGACGTGCCGGGATTTTGCGCTGCTGATGATGGAGGCCGCGCGCTCCCTCGGCTTTGCCGCGCGCTTCATCACCGGCTACGTCTATGTGCCGGCGCGCGACGGACCGGTCCGACTTGGCGGCGGTTCGACCCATGCCTGGTGCCAGATCTACGTGCCCGGCTCGGGCTGGGTCGAGTTCGATCCGACGAATGGCATCGTCGGCAACCGCGATCTGATCCGGGTCGGGGTCGCGCGCACGCCGCAGCAGGCGGTGCCGCTCGCGGGCACCTATTGGGGCGAGGCCGACGACGAACTCGGCCTGGAGGTGTCGGTCCACGTCAAGGCGGACGTGTGAACGCAACGCGGCGGCCGAGGCCCGTCACGCGCCCTGCATGTACCGAACCGGATTTTCCGGGTCGCTTGCGAAAACTCGCGCTGTCTCCGCAACAAGTGAGGACACGCCGGCGGCATTCAGATCCTCGAACCGCTCGAAGCTGAAATTGTCGCGGCCAACTCTCTTTTCGCCCAGCTTGCCAGCGTAGGCCGCGACAACAGGCTTACCGGCTCTGGTGATCGCGATGTAGATGCTGATGTAGTTCTTCTGCAGAGCAACCCCGATGACGGGCCATTCGACCGTATCACCCGACTTGACGGCGTAGCGAAATTTTCCGTAGCCGATCATCCTCATGCGCATGCCAGCCTCGCCGGCAGGCGTTCCCTTGTGGAAGTAACGCTCGAGGGCGGGGGCAGACGTCCGGATCAGGTCGTGAAGCCGGAGCAGGTCGGATTTTCGCACCGGATCGAAGTCGAGATAGCCCTGCAGGCTGTCTGCCTTGACCTGGAACATCGGATGCTCGCTATCCCACGCCCAGACCCCTGATCACGCTACTTCAGCGGCTCCAGCACCGAGACGTAGTTGGCGACCGCGGCGCCACCCATGTTGAAGATGCCGCCGAGCCTGGCGTCCCTGAGCTGCATGCCCTCCGGCGCCTGTCCGGCGAGTTGCATCGCGGTCATCACATGCATGGAGACACCGGTGGCGCCGATCGGATGGCCCTTCGACTTCAATCCGCCGGATGGATTGACCGGTAGCTTGCCGTCCTTCTGGGTCCAGCCTTCCTTGATCGCGCGGGCGCCCTGCCCCCGCGGCGTCAGCCCCATCGCTTCATATTCGATCAGTTCGGCCACGGTAAAGCAGTCGTGGGTCTCGACGAAGGACAGATCGGAGAGCTGCACGCCGGCCTTCGCCAGCGCGCGCTGCCAGGCGACCGTGCAGCCCTCGAACTGCAAGATGTCGCGCTTGCTCATCGGCAGGAAATCCTGCGCATGGGCGGTGGCGCGGAAGGCGATGGATTTGCCCATCGCCTTTGCGGTCTCGGCATCGGCCAGCACCAGCGCGGCCGCGCCGTCCGACACCAGCGAACAGTCGGTCCGCTTCAGGGGACCTGCCACATACGGGTTCTTTTCGCTCTCCGAGCGGCAGAAGTCGTAGCCAAAATCCTTGCGCATCTGGGCGTAGGGATTGGCGACGCCGTTCCTGTGGTTTTTCGCCGCGATCATTGCGAGCGCATCGGACTGGTCGCCATATTTCTGGAAATAGCCCTGCGCGATCTTGCCAAATACGCCGGCAAAGCCGCCGACGGTGTCGCCGTCCTCCGGCAGATAGGACGCCTTCAGCAGGTTCCTGCCGATCTCGGCGGAGGGCGTACGGGTCATCTGCTCGACGCCGACCACGAGCACGATCTTCGCTGCGCCGGCGGCGATCGCCCTGAGGCCCTGATGTACGGCGGCAGATCCCGTCGCGCAGGCATTCTCGACGCGCGTCGCCGGCTTGAAGCGGAGCTGCGGATCGGCCTGCAGCACCAGCGAGGCGGTAAAATCCTGCGGCGAAAAGCCCGCGTTGAAATGGCCGAGCACGATCTCGTCGACATCGGCAGCGGCTATGCCGGCATCCGCCAGCGCCTCGTTGGCCACCCTGACCACCAGGCTTTCCACCGTTTCGGTATCGAACTTTCCGAATGGCGTATGCGCCCATCCGACGATGCTGGCTGTCATGATCGATCTCCCAAGACTTTCAAAATCGCTTAAGCGACGAAGTTGCCGCCGAGTTCGTCCTCGATGTGAATCCGGATGATGTCGTCAAAGGTCTTTTCCTCGGTGGTAAAGCCGAGCTGGCGCGCGCGCTTGGCCTCGAAATTGCGCGGCCAGCCATCGACGATGCCCATGATGAACGGATCGGGCTCGCGCCTGATCCGCGCCGCGACCTTGTCGCCCGCGACCCGCTTCAGCGCCGCGATCTGCTCGCCGACGGTGGCCGAGAGGCCCGGCATGGTGAGATTGCGGCGCGCACCGACCGCGGCGAGGTCCATGGTAGCGGCCCGCAGCAGGAAGCCGACGGCCGAGCGCGGCGTGGCGTGCCAGTGGCGGACATCCTCGGACACCGGCAGGATCGCCTCCTTGCCCGCGAGCGGCTCGCGCAAGATGTTGGAGAAGAAGCCGGAGGCGGCCTTGTTGGGCAGGCCCGGACGGATGCAGATGGTCGGCAGGCGGATGCCGATGCCCTCCAGAAATCCGCGGCGCGAATAATCGGCGAGCAGCAGTTCGCCGATCGCCTTCTGGGTGCCATAGCTGAGCAGCGGAGTGTGAAAGAACTCGTCGCCGATCGCCTCGGGAAACGGCGCGCCGTACACCGCGATCGACGAGGTGAACACCACGCGGGGCTTGTAGCCGGTGATCACCCTGATCGCATCCAGCAGCATCCGCGTGCCGTCGAGATTGATGCGATAGCCCTTGTCGAAATCGAGCTCGGCCTCGCCCGAGACGATGGCGGCGAGATGGAAGATGACGTCCGGGCGGCCCACGATCAGTTTTTCGGCGGCACCCGGCACGGCAAAATCGCCGGACGCTACGTCGACCGGAAAGCCCGCCTTGTCAGGCTTGGCCGGTGCGACCACGTCATGCAGGGTCAGATGGGTGATGTCACGGCTGCCCAGCCGCCCGTCGCGCAAGAGGCGTTCGGAGAGCTTGCGGCCGACCATGCCGGCCGCGCCCAGAACGAGAATGTGCAAGAGCCAACTCCTTGTTGTTCTTCATTGTCTTGACCGCGGCCCGTTGCCTCGCGTGCGGCTCTACTCCTTCACGGCCCCGGTCATGGCCGACACATAATGCTCGACGAAGAAGGCGTAAAGGATCACGAGCGGCAGCGACCCCGCAAGGGCTCCCGCCATCAGCGCGCCCCAGTGGTAGACGTCGCCATCGACGAATTCGTTGACGATCGCGACCGGCACGGTCTTGTGCTGGGTCGATTGCAGGAAGGTGAGCGCGTAGATGAACTCGTTCCAGCACAGCGTGAAGCAGAAGATGAAAGCCGAGATCAGCCCGGGGATCGCTAGCGGTAGCACGATCTTGATCAGGATCTGCCAGCGGCTCGCGCCATCTATCAGCGCGCATTCCTCGAGCTCGAAGGGGATGGTCTTGAAATACCCCATCAGCAGCCAGGTCGAGAACGGAATCAGGATGGTCGGATAGGTCAGGATCAGCGCCAGCGGCGAATCGAACAGGCCGTACTGGAACACAACCGTCGCCAAGGGAATGAACAGGATCGACGGCGGGACCAGATAGGCGAGAAAGATCAAGGCACCCACCAGGTTCGCGCCCTTGTAGCGCAAACGCACGATGGCATAGGCGGCCATTACACTGGCGATGATCGACAACACGGTGGCGCACACTGCCACATACATCGTGTTCCAGAGCCAGTGCGGATAATAGCTTTCGAACAGCAGCTTGTGGAAGTGCTTTAGGGTCGGACTCCAGGTCCAGAACGGACTGTAGGTGCTCATGTCGAGCAGTTGCTCGTCCGGCTTCACCGCCGTCAGCGCCATCCAGTAGAACGGGAACAGCAGAACGAGCAGGATGATCGACAGCGGCAAATAGAGCGTCACCAGCCGGCGCGGCACCGACTGCAGGTAGCTCATGCCCTCGCTGTGGTCGACCCTCGCCGGGCTCGACAGGACCGATTTGAGATCAACCTTTGATGCCGGGAGATCAGTCATTGCTTTCTCCCTGCTGCCATTTGCGACGCTGCAGGCCGAACCAGGAGATCATGATCGCCGCGAGCAGGAACGGTATCATGGCCGTGGAGATGGCGGCGCCCTCGCCCAGCTGGCCGCCGATGATCGCGCGCTGATACGATAGCGTGGCCATCAGCTGCGTCGCGTTCACGGGGCCGCCGCGCGTCAACACCCAGATCAGCTGGAAGTCGGTGAAGGTGAAGAGCACCGAGAACGTCATCACCACCGCGATGATCGGCGTCAGCAGCGGATAGGTGATGTAGCGGAATCGCTGCCAGCTCGAGGCGCCATCCAGCGTTGCGGCCTCGTACAATGAGGGCTGCACCGTCTGCAAGCCGGCAAGCAGCGTGATCGCGACGAATGGCACGCCGCGCCAGATATTTGCGAAGATAACGCAGATGCGCGCCCAGGTGGTATCGCCGAGGAAATTGATGTTCTGTGTGATCAGGCCAAGATTCTTCAACGACCACGAGATGATCGAGAATTGCGAATCGAAGATCCACCAGAAAGCGATTGCCGAAAGCACCGTGGGCACGATGAACGGAATCAAGACCAGAGCGCGCAGCATCGCCTTCAACGGCAGGTTTTCATTCAGCAGCAGGGCGAGGTAGAGCCCGACCGCAAATTTGATCGTGCTGGCGACGGCGGTGTAGAGCACGGTATTGAACACGGAGAGCCAGAAAACGTCATCGCCCCAGAGCCATTCGTAGTTCTCGGTGCCGATGAACTCCCCGATCCTGCCGATCTTCGTATCGGTGAAGGACAGCCAGACCCCGAGGCCCAGGGGATAGGCCAGGAACAGGATCAGGAATGCCATCGCCGGCAGCATGAACCAGAAGCCGAGCCAGTTCCTGTTGTGCTTGAGCTGCTCCCACGCCGTCGCTTCGCGGATTTGCGATTTCGGGCTTCCTGCCCGGGGCGCAATTGCAACGTCAGCCATGGACTTTACCCTGGAAAGAGAAAACGGAGCGGGCAGCCTCCGGCCCGCTCCGCCGTACCATTAGCGATAGATGCGCTTCAGCTGCCGCTCGGCTTCCGCGATGGAGCCCTTGGCGTCCTTGGCACCGGTGCAGTAGTTGGCGAACATGTCGACCACGATGAAGTTGGCGATCGCTTCCGCCGCCTTTTCGCCGACCGTGCCGATGCCCGAGGCCGGCAGCGTTCGCTTCGAGGCCTGCGAGAACACGGTGTTCTTGGGATCCGCGGTCCAGATCGGTGCATTCTCGTAGGCGTTCAGGGTCTGCGTCAGATAGCCCTGTGAGCCCTGCAGCCACTTCTCGAATTGATCCTTCTCCAGCATGAAGGCGATGAAGGCTTTCGCGGCGTTCGGATATTTCGTGAAGTTGAAGGCCAGGATCGGCAGCGCGAGCTGCAATTCGGTCGGCTTGCCGATCGGCCCGATCGGGTGCAGCGCGTGATAGGTGTCCTCGGCGAGCTCCTTCTTGCTCGGGTCGTTCTTCTCGGCGACGTAGATCGAGATACCGTTGAGGGTGCAATAGAGTTCGCCGGCCAGGAACGCCTTGTTGTTGGAGGAGTCGTTCCAGGAGGCCACGCCGGGGATGAAGGTGTCCGACAGCGCCTTGCAGTACTCCAGCGCCTTCATGGTTTCGGGCGAGTTGATGACGACCTTGTCGTTCTGGTCGACCGTCCAGGCGTTGTGCCCCCACAGGATCCAATGCAGCCAGCCATTGGCGTCGCCGGTGGCATGCCCGAGCGCGAAGCCTGCAGGCGTGTTGTTCGCCTTCAACGCCTTGCACATTTCGAGGAAGGTTGGAAAATCCTTCGGAAACTCCTTGAAGCCCGCCTTGTCAGTGGCCGACTTGCGGTAGTTCATGTAGCCGCCATTGGTGGCAATAGGAATCCCGAGCCAGTCATCGCCGAGCTTGCAGGTTTTTGCCGCCGCATCGGTCCAGCCGCCATATTTCTTGCCGAGGTAATCGGCAACGTCGTTCATCTTCAAAACCTTGGTCGGGAACAGCTGCGGCAGCGTGTGCAGACCCCAGGCGAGATCGAGACCGGAGCCGGTGTTGGCGGCCACGGAGGCCTTCGGCTGCACGTCCTCGAAGGATTCGCTGAAGACGTTCATTTCCGTGCCAGTCGCCTTCGAGAATGCGGCAACGATGGCGTTGAAGGCCTCATCCTCGGACGGGACGAAGCGCTTCCAGCGCATCACGGTCAGCTTGGCGCCCGACTCGGCCTTCCACGGCGCGGTATCGGCCCAGGCCTTGGCGAAATCAAAAAGCGCAGGTCCCGTCAGTGCACCGGCCGCCGCCAGTGCAGTGCCACCCTGAAGCAGGGTGCGGCGGGTCAATCCATTCATAACAATCCTCCCTTTGAGCTTTTCTGTTCTTGGTCGTCTAGCCGTTCAACCGCTTGCCCGTGCTCTCGTCAAAGAGATGCACGAGCGACGGATCGGGTTTGAGCCGGATCTTCTCGCCCGGATTGAACTGGTGGCGCTCGCGGAACACGGCCACCACCTGCTCGCCGCCGAGATTGGCAAACACCTGGGTCTCCGATCCCGTGGGCTCGACCACGATGATCTCGGCCTCCGCGCCGTCGTCCGCAATGGTGAAATGCTCCGGGCGGATGCCGTAGACGGCCGGCCGCCCATCGGAATTGGCCGGCGCCGACTTCAATGGCAGCTTGACGCCCTTCGGCCCCTCAAAGCTGGCGCTGCCGTTGGCAACCACCTTGCCCTTGAGGAAATTCATCGCCGGCGAGCCGATGAAACCCGCGACGAACTGATTCTCCGGCCGGTCGTAGAGATCGAGCGGCGAGCCCATCTGCTCGACGATCCCGTCATGCATGACCACGATCTTGTCGGCCATGGTCATGGCCTCGATCTGGTCGTGCGTCACATAGACGGTGGTCGTCTTCAGCCTTTGATGCAGCTCTTTGATCTCGGTCCGCATCGCCACGCGGAGCTTGGCATCGAGATTGGACAGCGGCTCGTCGAACAGGAAGACCTGGGGGTCCCGGACGATCGCGCGGCCCATGGCGACGCGCTGGCGCTGGCCGCCGGACAATTGCCGGGGGTAGCGGTCGAGCAGCGCCGTCAGCGCCAGAATGTCCGCGGCGCGCTTGACCCGCTTGCCGATCTCGTCCGCGCTGGCCCCGCGCAGCTTCAGGGAGAAGCCCATATTGTCGGCGACCGTCATATGCGGATAGAGCGCATAATTCTGGAACACCATGGCGATATCGCGTTCCTTGGGCTGCACGTTGTTGACGACGCGCTCCCCGATGGAAATCGTGCCCGAGGTGATGTTTTCGAGCCCCGCGAGCATCCGCAGCAAGGTCGATTTGCCGCAGCCGGAGGGGCCGACCAGGACCACGAACTCCCCGTCTTCGATCGGAATCGTCACGCCGTGCAGGACCTCGAATCCACCGAACGACTTGCGCACGTCGCGAATTTGCACCGAAGACATTATCTCCCTCCCAAATACCGTGTCGGCCGCGGGGCCGACGCCGCCGCAGCGTTGTTTTATGTTGCTCCGGGTCTTACCAGACTTTTTTGGCGATGTCGTTGGATCAAAGTCGTAAACATTCCCCGATCCAGCCGCGATTGCGAAGCAGAGCTTGACGTGCAAACAAGTCAGGATTTACCAACAAGGCGCCCGAAAATTGGGCGTATGTGTGCGCTGCGGGAGAAATCATGAACAAGCCGCTAACCGGCGTCGGCAGGCGCAAGCTCCGTTCGACCGAGTGGTTCAACAACCCTCACAACCCCGGAATGACCGCGCTCTATCTCGAGCGCTACCTCAACTTCGGGCTGACCCGCCAGGAGCTGCAATCGGGCAAGCCGATCATCGGCATTGCGCAGACAGGCAACGACCTGTCGCCCTGCAATCGTCATCATATCGAGCTCGCCCACCGGGTCCGGGAGGGCATCCGCTCGGCCGGCGGGATTGCCATGGAATTCCCGACCCACCCGATCCAGGAGACCGGCAAACGCCCCACCGCCGCGCTCGACCGCAACCTGGCCTATCTCGGCCTAGTCGAGGTGCTGTTCGGCTATCCGCTCGACGGCGTGGTGCTGACCACGGGCTGCGACAAGACGACGCCGGCCTGCCTGATGGCGGCGGCGACCGTCAATTTGCCCGCGATCGTGCTGTCGGGCGGTCCCATGCTCAACGGCTGGCACGAGGGCGAGCGCACCGGCTCCGGGACCATCGTCTGGAAGGCACGCGAGCAACTCGCGGCAGGCAAGATCGATTACGAGGGATTTTTGGAGCTGGTCGCCTCCTCCACCCCGTCGGTCGGCCATTGCAACACCATGGGCACGGCCTCGACGATGAACTCGCTGGCCGAAGCATTGGGCATGTCGCTGCCGGGCTGCGCAGCGATACCCGCCCCGCACCGCGAGCGCGGCCAGATCGCCTATGAGACCGGACGGCGGATCGTCGACATGGTCTGGGACGACGTCAAGCCGTCGGATATCATGACGCGCAAGGCCTTCGAGAATGCGATCGTGGTCAATTCCGCGATCGGCGGCTCGACCAACGCGGCGATCCATCTCAATGCGCTGGCCCGGCATATCGGAGTCGAGCTCTCCATTGACGACTGGCAGGCATGCGGTCTCGACGTGCCGCTGCTGGTCAACATGCAGCCGGCCGGCTTCTACCTCGGCGAGGAATATCACCGCGCCGGCGGCGTGCCGGCGGTGGTGCGCGAGCTGATGAAGCACAAGCGCATCCACGAGGATGCCAGGACGGTGAACGGGCGCAGCATCGGCGAGAACTGCGCCGATGCGCCCGTGGTCGATGGCGACGTCATCTATGCCTACGACAAGCCGCTGGTGAAGGATGCCGGCTTCCTGGTGCTGCGCGGCAATCTGTTCGATTCGGCGATCATGAAGACCAGCGTGATCTCGAAAGAGTTCCGTGACCGCTATCTGAGCAACGCCAAGGATCCGAACGCGTTCGAGGGCCGCGCCGTCGTGTTCGAGGGCCCTGAGGATTATCACGCCCGGATCGAGGATCCTTCGCTCGACATCGACGAGAACTGCGTGCTGTTCATCCGCGGCACCGGCCCGATCGGCTATCCCGGCGGCGCCGAGGTCGTCAACATGCAGCCGCCGGCGGCTCTGATCAAACGCGGCATCACCTCGCTGCCCTGCATCGGCGACGGACGACAGTCCGGCACGTCGGGATCGCCTTCGATCCTGCATGCCTCGCCGGAAGCGGCCGCCGATGGCGGGCTCGCGATCCTCAAAACCGGCGATAAAGTTCGCATCGACCTCAACAAGGGTTCGGCGAACATCCTGATCTCGGACGAGGAGTTGAAGGCGCGCTATGCCGAGCTGAAGGCCAAGGGCGGTTTTCCGCATCCGGCCAACCAGACGCCCTGGCAGGAGCTCTATCGCAACACCGTCGGCCAGCAGGAGACCGGTGCGTGCCTCGAGCTCGCCACGCGCTATCAGAACATCGCCGCGCAGTTCGGCGTCGCCAGAGATAATCACTAGCCAAGCACGTCATTGCGAGCGAAGCGAAGCAATCCAGAGCCACCGAGGAAATCTGGATTGCTTCGTCGCTTCGCTCCTCGCAATGACGAGAAAGAGCGACAGGGGAGAAAATGTCAGACCGCCTGAAGGGCAAGCGCGCCTTCGTGACCGCGGCAGCAGCGGGAATTGGCCGCGCCTGCGCCACCGCCTTTGCGCGCGAGGGCGCGACGGTGTTCGCGACCGACATCGACGACAAGGGACTGGCGTCGCTCTCGCAAGAGGGCATTGCGGACGTGGCAAGACTGGACGTTCGCGACACCGCGGCGGTGACCGCAGCCGCCGCCCGCGTTGGGACAATGGACATCCTGCTCAACGCCGCAGGCTTTGTACACAACGGCACGATCCTCGGCTGCTCGGACGAGGACTGGGATTTTTCCTTCGACCTCAATGCCAAGTCGATGCATCGCACGATCCGCGCCTTCCTGCCCGGCATGCTCGAGGCCGGCCACGGCGCCATCGTCAACATCTCCTCGGCGGCGGGCGTCGTGAAGGCCGCGCCCAATCGCTACGTCTATGCCGCGACCAAGGCCGCGGTCGCCGCGCTGACGCGCTCGGTCGCGGCCGATTTCGTCGGCAAGGGCATTCGCTGCAACTGCATCTGCCCAGGCACCATCGAGACGCCGTCGATGCTGGAGCGTGCGGCCGCCGCGGGTCCCGGCGGACGCGAGATGTTCGTTTCGCGCCAGCCGATGGGCCGGCTCGGCACGGCAGAGGAGATCGCATCCCTTGCGCTTTATCTCGCCAGCGACGAAAGCGCGTTCACGACCGGCATCGCCCATGTGATCGACGGCGGCTGGACGCTTTAACTCTTCACCTCTCCCCGCTCTTCGCGGGGAGAGGTCGGCGCGAAGCGCCGGGTGAGGGGCAGAGCACCGAAGCAGACTTTCGCACTGGAAGGAGCCCCTCACCCCACCCTTCTCCCCGCAAGAGCGGGGAGAGGGAGCAGACCGCCGCCCGGGGCGATATCGATCTTCATATTCGACGAAGGACTTTGCGCATGAACAAGATCGATCTCAATGGCCGCTGCGCCGTCGTCACCGGCGGCGCGCAGGGCTTTGGCCGCGCCATCGCCGAGCGTTTTGCGGCGTCGGGTGCCAAGGTCGCGATCTGGGATTTTGACCAGCCGCTCGCCGACAAGACGGCAAAGGAGATCGGCAGCGCCGTAACCGCGTTCAAGGTTGACATCTCGGATCTTGCGGCCGTCGAACAAGCCCGCGACGCAGCGATCAAAGCCTTGGGCAAGATCGACATCCTCGTCAACAACGCCGGCATCGCGGGAATCAACAAGACGGTGTGGGAGACCGACCTCGAGGAATGGCGCAAGGTGCTGCGCATCAATCTCGACGGCCCGTTCATCTGCTGCAAGGCGGTCGTGCCGCACATGATCGCGCAGAAATATGGGCGCATCGTCAACATCGCCTCGATCGCCGGCAAGGAAGGCAATCCCAACGCCGCGCATTATTCGGCGTCCAAGGCCGGCCTGATCGCACTGACCAAGTCACTCGGCAAGGAGCTTGCCGCGCATGACATCGTGGTCAACGCGGTGACGCCGGCAGCGGCAAAAACCGCGATCTTCGACCAGCTGACACAGCAGCATATCGATTTCATGCTGTCGAAGATTCCGAAAGGCCGCTTCGTGCTGGTGGAGGAGCTCGCCGCGATGGTCGCCTGGCTGGCGTCGGGAGACTGCTCGTTCTCGACCGGCGCCGTGTTCGACATCTCCGGCGGCCGCGCGACATATTAGGGGGCATGATGATCAGGGAGGGCGGCTGCCTGTGCGGCGCGGTGCGCTTCAAATGCGACGGCGAGCCAATCAATGTGCGCGTCTGCCATTGCCGCAAGTGCCAGAAGGCGATGGGCTCGCCGTTCTTCGCGCGCGCCCTGTTTGAGCAGACCGCGATCACGATCCAGGGCGAGACTGGCCGCTATCCATCTTCGGAGTGGCTCGAGCGCGTATTCTGCCCGACATGCGGCACGCGCCTGTTCGCGTGGCGTACCAACGGCACCGCCGCGGGCGTGGCGCTTGCGACGTTCGACGACCGCAACGCGTTTTCGCCTGCCGAACACATCTGGGTGTCCGAAAAAATCACCTGGCTGAAGCTGGACGACGGCCTGCCGCAATATGCGGAAGGGCCGCTCTAAATGCTGCAAACACAGGAACGACACGCTTGAACGTCACCCCCTATACCCTGTCGGTCTGGGTGCTGCCTCTCCTCATCGCGATCACCTTCCATGAGGCCGCCCACGCCTTCGTCGCGCATCAGCGCGGCGACGACACCGCTTGGCAGCTCGGACGCGTCACCTTCAACCCGCTGAAGCATATCGACCCGGTCGGGACGGTGTTTTTGCCGGCCATGCTGCTGCTGTCGCACTCGCCGTTCCTGTTCGGCTACGCCAAGCCGGTCCCGGTCAATTTCCGCCGCCTGAACAACCCGCGCTTCGACATGGTCCTGGTCGCCCTGGCCGGCCCCGCCACCAACATCCTGCTCGCGCTGACGGCCGGACTTGCCTTCCATCTCCTGCCCTTCGTTTCCGGGAATTGGGCACTGTGGGTCGCTCACAACCTGGAGAACGCGATCGTTATCAATGCGGCGCTGGCCGTCTTCAACATGATGCCGATCCCGCCACTGGATGGCGGCCGGGTCGCCGTCGGCCTGCTGCCGCGGCCCCTGGCCGCCCCCCTGGCCCGCCTGGAGCCGTTCGGCATGCTCATCCTGATCGGAATTTTGATCATCCTGCCGCTTGCAGGTTCGCAGTTCGGTCTCAATCTTGATGTGATATCGGGCTTGCTTCGAACAGCGACCGATTTCATCATCAGGTTACTCTTTACTTTAACCGGTAACGCCTGATCCGCGCGTTTTTGGGATCGGCGACGAACCACTCCGAGGCCGTTTACCTTGGTCAAAGCTGCCGACATGATGATCGCGCGACGTGCCGACACACGGGCCCGCGCCGATTTCGCCACCTGGAAGATGATTGCCAAGCTCAACGGCGCATCCTCCCTGTCCGCCGAGGCCCAAAACTTCCTGGCGAGCTACAAGGCCCTGCTCGAGGACATGTCGGAGGACGAGGCGACGGAGGCGACCATCCGCCTGATGTACAAGACCTACTATGCGGAAATGGGCGGCGGCGGGAAGCCGCCGGAAGTCCGGTCCGCCCCCAGTGAACCCAAGCCAGAGCCAAAGACGGATAATGTCACCGCCTTCCGCCGCCCGGCGGCCCGCCTGGCGCGGCCGGCGGCCTTTGGCGGGGCGTCGGCGGCCGGCAGACAGCAGCTGCCGGTCGCCCTGATCTTCGCCTGCCTGGTCGTCGTCTATGTCGGAATCCGGTATTTTTGGCGGTAAGGCGCGGCCATCCACAGGGCTGCCGGGCACCGGCCCGGAACCAGACCGGAAGTTTCGATCCTAGAATAACATCGTGAGGCTGCGAGGCCAAGTCGACGCATCCGGCAAGATGTGCTGAAATCTCACGATCGAACGTCGTTTGCCCTGCTTCGACGCTTACGCTTCATCATGAGAGTGGCGGTGACGACATCGGACCAGATCGGCGATGATATCCCGGCTGACGGGCAAGCTCGATCGCGCGGACTTTCTGTCTCGCGCGACGCCTGCTTGCTAGCGAAAAATTCCGCTCAACGCTCGCGGATCGAAATCCCCCCAGACCAAAGCGATTCTAAAACGCCGTTTGCAAACGTTCCAAGTGGAATGCAAGAAACCGCTGCGCTGCAACGGTCTCCGCAATTCTCATGCAGATCCGATCGGCGTCGAGTTGGCTTCGACGGCCGCGAATGGTTCGCCGAGGATCCGCTGCGCGGGCCGACGTCGTCGACATCGTCGCGAGCGGTGATGCGGATTCCGCCGGCAGGACATGATCCGAGCAGCGAGCGGATACGACATGCGATCATCTGCCAATCGATCTCCGCGCAGGCGCTGGTGCTGCGTGAAACGATATCTGCCGGCTGCGAAGATTGAATCTGCTGCGGTCGCGCATGCAGCTCGCGGGAACGATTCTTCCCTGACGGATGCCGCGTGCTGCGGTGCGCTGTATGGCGAGATCGAGCGCATTTGACCGCTTGCAATTTGAGCGAAGGCCTGACCGCTGGGCAAAGCTTGCGAATTGTTTAGAATTCTCAAGCCATAGTGTGTTTACACGCGAGCGAGGCACATATTATACCAGCATGTCCTCAGCCTTCGGGAGCCTACCAAACGCTCCCTGTCTTCCGGCGAATGAGCCCTATGAAAACTCGGTGGATTGCGTGGGTCTTGCTGATCGGAGTGGCCGCGGGCGGCGGCTATTATGGCTGGCAGCGATATCACGGTGCTGATGCGGCTGCGAAGAGTGCGACTGCGCAAAAGGCTGCCAATCGTCCTGCCGCCATCCGCGTTTCGATCTCTGCCGTCGAGAAGGCGGACTTTCCGGTCTACCTGACCGGACTTGGCACCGTTCAGGGCTTCAACACGGTTCAGGTCCGCACCCGCGTCGACGGTCAGATCGACAAGATCGCGTTCCAGGAGGGCCAGCTGGTCAAGGAGGGCGATCTTCTTGCCGAGATCGATCCGCGTCCGTTCCAGGCGGTGCTCGATCAGGCGAAGGCGAAGAAGGTGCAGGATGAAGCCAATCTCGCCAACGCCAATCTCGATCTGCAGCGCTACACCAAGCTCGGCGAATTCGCGACACGACAGCAGCTCGATACCCAGCGTTCGACCGTCGCGCAATTGACCGCCCAGATCGCCGCTGACGATGCGGCCATCTCCAACGCCCAGACCCAGCTCGACTACACGCAGATCAAGTCGCCGATTACCGGCATCGTCGGCCTGCGCCAGGTCGATGTCGGCAACATCGTCAATGCAGCGACCCAGACCGGGATCGTGACGGTCGCCCAGGTCGAGCCGATCGCCGTCATTTTCACCGCGCCGGAAGACCAGCTCCCCGACATCAGCGAGGCCCAGGGGGTTTCTCCGCTCAAGGTGATCGCGATCACCACGGACGGGAAGAGGCCGCTCGCCGAGGGGGCGCTCGCCGTTATCAACAATCAGGTTGATACCACGAGCGGGACTATTCGGCTGAAGGCGGTGTTCGACAACAAGAAGCATGCCCTTTGGCCGGGCCAGTCGGTCTCGACGCGGCTCCTGGTCAAGACCCTGAAGGATGCGACCGTGGTCCCGGACGATGCGATCCAGCATTCGACCAACGGCCTCTATGCCTATGCAGTGGGCGGCGACAACAAGGCCGAGCTGCGCAAGGTCAAGGTATCCCAATCCATCGACGGCCGTTCGGTGGTCGATGAAGGCGTGAAGCCGGGAGAACAGGTCATCACGGGCGGACAGTTCAAGGTGCAGCCCGGAAGCCTGGTCACGACGGCGGTCGCCAGTTCCGACCCGTCACAACAAGGCAGGGTCCGGCAGGAATGAGCGGCGGCATCTCAGCACCTTTTATCCGCTATCCGATCGGCACCTCGCTCCTGATGGCGGGGATCCTGTTTGTCGGCCTGGTCGCCTATCCGCTGCTGCCGGTCGCTCCGCTGCCCCAGGTCGATTTTCCGACCATCCAGATCACCGCGAACCTGCCCGGCGCCAGCCCGGAAACCATGGCGACGTCGGTGGCGCAGCCGCTGGAGCGGCAGTTCGCGCAGATTCCCGGCGTCGCCCAGATGACCTCGACGAGTTATCTCGGGACGGCCGCGGTCACCATCCAGTTCGACCTCAACCGCAATATCGACGGGGCCGCCAACGACGTGCAGGGCGCGATCAACGCGGCCAGCGGCCAACTGCCGAAAAACCTGCCCTCGCCGCCGACCTATCGCAAGGTCAACCCGGCGGACTCGCCGATTCTGCTGCTGTCGGCGACGTCGGAGACGCTGCCGCTGACCACGGTCAGTGACGCCGTCGATGCCCAGCTTGCGCAGCAGATCAGCCAGATTTCCGGCGTCGCCCAGGTCATCATCGGCGGCCAGCAAAAACCCTCGATCCGCGTCCAGGTAGATCCGGCCAAGCTCGTCGCAAAAGGCCTGTCGCTGGAGGACGTCCGCAGCCAGATCGCGATTACGACCGTCGATGCCCCGAAGGGCAACATCGATGGACCGAAGCGGGCGTACACGATCTACGCCAACGACCAGATGCTGGACGCGAAGGACTGGAACAACGTCATCATTGCCTATCGCAATGGCGGGCCGTTGCGGATTCGCGACATCGGGCAGGCCGTCACCGGGCCGGAAGACGCCAAGCAGGCGGCCTGGGCCAACGGCAAGCGCGGCGTGTTCCTGGTGATTTTCAAGCAGCCCGGCGCCAATGTCATCGACACCGTCGACAAGATCAAGGCGATGCTGCCGCGCCTGGTGGCCGCGATCCCGCCATCGATCAAGATCGAGTTGATCAGCGATCGCACCCAGACCATCCGCGCCGCAGTCCAGGACGTCCAGTACACGCTGCTACTCACCATCTTCCTTGTCGTGATGGTCATCTTCGTCTTCCTGCGCAGCTTCTGGGCAACCGTCATCCCGACCGTCACCGTGCCGCTTGCCCTGCTTGGCGCGTGTTCGCTGATGTGGGTGTTCGGCTACACGCTCGACAATTTGTCGCTGATGGCGCTGACCATCGCGGTCGGCTTCGTGGTCGACGACGCCATCGTGATGCTGGAAAACATCTCGCGCTACATCGAGGAAGGCGAAAAACCGCTCGCCGCCGCCTTCAGGGGCTCCAGCGAGATCGGCTTCACCATCGTGTCGATCAGCGTTTCACTGGTCGCCGTGTTGATCCCACTGCTCCTGATGGGCGGCATCATCGGCCGCCTGTTCCGCGAATTCGCGGTGACCCTGGCGATGACCATTTTCGTGTCGATGGTGGTGTCGCTGACCCTGACCCCGATGATGGCCTCGCGCTTCCTGCGTGCACACGGCGAAGCAAGGCACGGCAAGCTCTACCAGCTCAGCGAGCGCGGCTTCGACGCAATGCTTCGCGGCTATGAGCGTGGTCTCGACCTCGCGATGCGCTGGAAATTCACCACCCTGATGATCTTCTTCGCGACGCTCGGTCTGTCGGTCTATCTGTTCGTGATGATCCCGAAGGGATTCTTTCCGCAGCAGGACAACGGTTTGATCACCGCGACCTCGGAAGCTTCGCAGGACATCTCCTTTGAGGCGATGAAGGCGAAGCAGGAGGAGCTCGTCAACATCGTCCTGGCCGATCCGGATGTCGCGACCGCTGCAATGGCGATCGGCGGCAGCGGCCGGGCCGGCAACAACGGCAACATGTTCATCACGCTGAAGCCGCGCGACGAGCGCACGGCGACCGCCCAGCAGATCATCGGGCGGCTGCGTCCTAAGCTCGAGAAGGTCGAGGGCGCGCGGCTCTACATGCAGGCGGCGCAGGACGTCAGGCTCGGTGGCCGGCCGACGCGCACGCAGTTCGAGTTCACGCTGCAGGATGCCAATCTCGACGAGCTCAACGAATGGGCGCCAAAAATCCTGTCGAAGATGCAGACGCTGCCGCAACTCCGCGACGTAGCCACCGACCAGCAGACCAATGGCACGACGCTGGAGCTGAAGATCAACCGCGACACCGCCTCGCGCTACGGCATCTACCCGCAGTTGATCGACGACACGCTCTATGATGCCTTCGGCCAGCGCCAGGTCACGCAGTATTTCACCCAGCTCAACAGCTATCACGTGATCCTGGAGATCCTGCCCGAGCTGCAGGGCAATCTCGACACGCTGAACAAAATCTATGTCAAGTCGCCCACGACAGGCGATCAGGTGCCGCTCGCGACTTTCGCGACCTGGACCAGCGTGCCGGTGCGTCCGCTCTCGATCAGCCACCAGGGCCAATTCCCGGCGATCACGATCAGCTTCAACCTCGCCCAGGGCGTCGCGCTCGGCCAGGCGACCGACGCGGTGCAGGCGGCCATGACCGAGCTCGGCGCGCCGGCAACCCTCAATTCCAGCTTCCAGGGCACGGCCCAGGCGTTCCAGCAGTCGCTCGGCACGGTGCCGCTCTTGATCCTGGCCGCGCTCGTCGTGGTCTACCTGATCCTCGGCATTCTCTACGAGAGCTACATCCACCCGATCACGATCCTGTCCACCCTGCCCTCCGCGGGCGTCGGCGCGCTCGCGATCCTGATGGCGTTCGGCTACGATTTCAGCCTGATCGCGCTGATCGGCATCATCCTGCTGATCGGCATCGTGAAGAAGAACGGCATCATGATGGTCGACTTCGCGATCGCGGCCGAGCGCGACCAGCACATGTCGCCGGAGCAATCGATCCGCCAGGCAGCCATCCTGCGGTTCCGGCCGATCATGATGACGACGATGGCGGCGATGCTCGGCGGCGTGCCGCTGATGCTCGGCACAGGAACCGGCTCGGAAATCCGCCAGCCGCTCGGCTACGCAATGGTCGGCGGCTTGATCGTCAGCCAGGCGCTGACCCTGTTTACAACTCCAGTGATATACCTTTATCTAGACAAGCTCTCCAACGCATTCTCGCGCTGGGGCCGTTCCACCAGGGCCACCGGCGACGAAGCAGATGCGGAGCATAGCTCGGTCAAGGAAGCGGCCGAGTGACTGTCCGGCGCGCCGCCTGGCGCGTCGATCGAGGTTATCCAGAGCCGGTCTCCCGTGAAAGTTGCACCAACGTCATTCATCGTCATCGCGGCCGGTCTGATTGCCGGGCTCGTGCCGGGCGACGCGCAAACCGCGCCGAAATCCAAAGGGCCGGCAACGACCGCACAAAGCGCCCAGGCGCCGGCGGCGCCCCCGGTCGAGTCCGCCGCACCGGCCAATGCGCCGGCCCCCGGCTGGTTCGCTCGCTGCAACAGTGCAAGCCGCGACGCGCCGCTGGAATGCGCGATCGAGCAGCAGGCCGTGCTGACCAAGACCGGGCAGCTCGTCGTGCTCGTCAACATCCGCGTGCCCAGCGACACCCACGCGCCGGTCGCGCTGGTGCAGCTGCCGCTCGGAATGAACCTGCCCGCCGGGGCAAAGCTCCAGGTCGATGACGGCAAGACGGTCGACCTGCAGATCCAGACCTGCGAAAGCCGCGGCTGCTATGCCAGCGCACCGGTTGCGGCTGACATGCTCGCGGCCCTGAAAGGCGGCAAGCAGCTGAACGTGTCGTTCCAGACGCTCGCCAAGGAAACCATCAAGGTCCCGATGCCGCTCGCCGATTTCGCCGCGGCCTACGACAAGATCAAGTAGCCCTCGTCATTGCGAGGCGCATCGCGCCGAAGCAATCCAGAGTATCACCGCGATGTAAGTCTGGAGCGCTTCGCGGAGCCTGTCATCGGGCCGCGCTTCGCGCGGACCCGTTGGCTCGCAATGACGATTACTGCCGGGCCATCGCGGCCTGACCGACGGCATCGCCATCGAGCGCCTGATCGTCGTGCATGACCACGGTAACGCGCGAGAGGTGCCCGGTGAACTCGTAGGGCGCCTCGTAGTGCGAGACCGGGCTGCCGCGGTCGCGGCCGATATCGAGTCCCGACCAGGAGATCAGGGTATTGAAGGCAAGCTGGGTGGTCAGGCCACCTGCCGGCTCGCCGTCGATCAGGAGCGTGTATGCGCTAAAACCGGTGCGCGCGCCCCTCGCCGGCTCCGCCTGGCGCCTCAGCCTCTCGACGCGGACGCCGAGCCGATGCGCACCGGCGGGGACTTCGCGATCCGAGGTCACGATCTGATGGCTGCCGCCGATATTGAGATCGTGCACCAGACGGCCGTCCTTCACATAGAGGCTGTAGCCTGAGGTCGCATCGCCATGCGCGACCAAAACCCCCTCGGCGCCCCATTCCTCGATCTCGACATGGGCCTCGATGGTGTAGCTGCGGCTGCGGACATCGGGGGCGACGTCGGTCGGCACGTGTCCCATGCCGGCATGAAAGGTGAAATGGCTGCGCGCGCCATGGAATCGCGCGGCATTTTCCGCAAAGCGTGCGCCGAACCGGTCGTCGAGCGGCAGCACCTGGTGCTTCTCCGCCTCGCGCCACCACAGCTCGACCATGTCAGCGAGTCGCTCGCCCTCGCGGCCTGCGAGGTCATCGACCTCGGAAAAATCCTCGTCCAGATGAAACAGCTCCCATTTGTCGTTCTCGAACGGCGTGCCCGGCGGATGATAGGCGACCGCCTTCCATCCCGCGTGCCAGATGCCGCGGTGACCGAACATCTCAAAGTATTGCGGCGACGATTTTGACGGCGCCGCCGGCTCGGCGATCGCGCGCGCGAAGCTCTCGCCCTCGATCGGCATCTGGGGGCAGCCGGCAATCGTGGTCGGCGCATCGATGCCGATCAACTCGAGCAGCGTCGGCGCGAGGTCGCAGGCATGGACGAACTGGTGGCGCAGCTCGCCGCGCACCAAAATCCGCTTCGGCCAGGACATGATCAGGGGATCGCGAATGCCGCCGCCATGGGTGTTCTGCTTGTAGCGGCGCAGCGGCGTGTTGGAGGCCATCGCCCAGCCATGCGGAAAATTGCTGTGGGTATCGGGGCCGCCGATGTCGTCGATGCGCTGCAGCTTTTCCGCTATCGGCTCGGGCTTGAAGTTGAACGGTCCCATCGCATTGACGAAGCCGAGCGGCCCGCCCTCCTGGCTGGCGCCATTGTCCGACAGCACCAGGATCAGCGTATTGTCGCGCACACCCGTGCGCTCCAGAAAATCGACCAGGCGCGCGAGATGACGGTCGGCATGGTCCAGCATGCCGGCAAACGCCGCCTGCAGACGGGTGAACACGCGCCGTTCGTCGTCGCTGTGCTCATCCCACGGCTTTACGCCATCGTTGCGGGCCGGCAGTTTGGTATTTTCCGGGACCAGCCCCGTCGCCTTCTGCCGCGCGAGGCGCTGCTCGCGCTCGACATCCCAGCCATGGGCGAACTCGGCGTCATAGCTGCGGATGATATCGCCCGGGGCCTGGTGCGGCGCGTGACAGGCGCCAAGCGCGAGCCAGGTCAGCCACGGCAGGTCAGGACGGTCGGCGATGTGGTCGCCGATGAAGCGGATCGCCTGATCCACCAGATCCGCGGTCAGATGATAGCCGCCGGCATGGCAGCCGGGCGGGTCAATATGCGTGTTGTCGCAGACGAGTTCCGGCGCGTATTGATCGGTCTCGGCATCGAGAAAGCCATAGAAGCGGTCGAATCCGCGGCCGAGCGGCCAGCCGTCGAACGGCCCGGTGGCGCCGCTTTCGGTCAACGGCGTGACATGCCACTTGCCGACCATGTAGTTGCGATAGGCGTGGGCGCGCAGCATTTCGGCCAGCGTTCCCGCCTCGCGCGCGATCTTGCCGCGATAGCCGGGATAGCCACTGTCGAAATTGGCGAGACAGCCGACGCCGACCGAATGATGGTTGCGTCCGGTGAGCAGCGCCGCGCGCGTGGTCGAGCACATCGCCGTGGTGTGGAATCCCGAATAGCGCAGCCCCTCGGCGGCCAGCCGGTCGATGGTGGGGGTGCGGATCGTCGAGCCGTAGCAGCCGAAATCGGAGAAGCCGACGTCATCGAACAGCACGACCAGGATGTTGGGTGCGCCGGACGGCGCCTTCGCGCCCGCGGGCCACCACGGCCTGGACTCCTTGATGGTCTTGCCGATCGTGCCGCCGAATGAACCCAGCTCACTTCTACTCATCCATCCCTTCCCTTCATTGTCGTCGCGACGACTCTTGATCCGTCGTTGGCCGGGTCCAACGGCCGTCATCCGGTGCCGAGATAGGCGTGCTGCACCTGCGGATCGGCGGCCAGCGCGGCGGCCGTGCCGGCGAGCACGCTCCTGCCAACCTGCAGCACGGTCGCGAAATCCGATACTTCGAGCGCGAGCTCGATCGACTGCTCGGCAAGCAGGATCGTCAGCCCCTCGCGGTGCAACCGGCCAAAGGTCTCGTACATCGTCTCCACCACTGCCGGCGCCAGGCCCAAAGACGGCTCATCCAGCATCAAAAGTTTCGGATCGCTCATCAGCGCGCGGCCGACCGCCAGCATCTGCCGCTCGCCGCCGGACATGGTGCCGGCGCGCTGGCTGCGCCGTTCCTTCAGTCGCGGGAAGAGCGCGTAGACGCGCTCCAGCAGCGCGGTGACGCGTTTGCGGTCGCGCAGCGGTGTCGCGCCGAGCAGGAGGTTGTTCTCGACGCTCTGCTGCACGAACAGCCGCCAGCCTTCCGGCGATAGCGCGAGCCCCTTGCGCACGATCGCAAATGCGCTCTCACCGGTGATCTCCCGCCCCTGAAATTCGACGCGCCCCGCGTGCACCGGAATGAGGCCGGCGATGGCGTTGAGCGTCGTGGTCTTGCCGCCACCGTTCGAGCCCAGCAGTGCGACCACGCTGCCTTCGGGCACGTCGAAGGATACATCGGCGACGCCGATCAGGTCGCCATAATGCACCTCCAGGTGCGCGACCCTGAGCAAGGGAGCCGTCATGGGGCCGGTCCGCCCATCAATTCGACCGGCGTATGACCGGCAGCGGCTTTGGCGGCACGGGTGCCGAGATACGCCGCGATGACGGCCGGATTGCTCGTCACCTCGCGCGGGCTGCCGCGGGCGATCTCCCGGCCCTGGTGAAACACCATGACACGGCTCGCCAGCGACATGATCACTTCCATGATGTGCTCGACGATCACGAGCGTGATGCCGCTGGCGTGGATGTCGCGCACCAGCGCGATCGCGCGCTTGACCTCCTGCTGGGTCAGCCCCGCCATGGCCTCGTCGAGCAGCAGCAGTTTTGGCTCGGTCGCCAGCGCACGCGCGATCTCGAGCCGCTTGCGGCCGGGCGTGCCGAGCGAACGCGCCGGCGCATCGCCCAGCCCCGCCATGCCGACTCGCTCCAGCACGGCGCGGGCCTTCGCCTCGGCTGCCGCACGGTGCGAGCTGCGCAGGAATGCGCCGATCATCACATTCTCGAGCACGGTCATGCCCTCAAACGTCTGCGGCACCTGGAAGGTGCGCGCCAGTCCGAGCGCCGCGCGCGCCTCCGGCGGCAGCGCGGTGATGTCGCGTCCCTCGAACAGCACGTGACCCGAGGTGACGCTGAGATCGCCGGTCAGGCAGTTGAAGAAAGTGGATTTGCCGGCGCCGTTCGGGCCGATCAGGCCGAGGATGGCGCCCTGTTCCAGCGTGACGCTGGCGGCGTCGACCGCCTTGAAGCTGCCGAAGGCCCTGGTGATCTCGCGTGCCTCAAGCAGCATGGTCCACTCCTGCCGCAGGAGGCTGCTTGCGCAATTCCCGCGCCTTGGTGAGCCGCTCGATATAGCGCGTGATCAGGGTGAGAATGCCGCCGGGCTGAAATCGTGCGATCAGGACGATGATGGCGCCGTAGACGACGAAGGTCAGCCCGGCACCCTGGCCGCCGAGCCAGCTGTTGGAGAGTTCTTCGAGCGGCACGAGGATCGCGGCGCCCACCAGCGGACCGAACAAGAGCCCTGCCCCGCCGAGCGCGGCCATGATCAACATCTTGACCGAGATCAGAATGCCGAGACCGGATTCGGGATCGACGAAACCGACCATCATCGCATAGAACGCGCCGGCCACGCTGGTGAGCCCGGCGCTGAGCATATAGGCATGAAGCTTGATACGGCTTGCCGGCGCGCCGAGCGAACGCGCCGCGCGCTCCGAGTCCTTGATCGCCCGCAGATAAAATCCCATCCGGCTCTCCGCGACGCGCCAGGTGATCAGGAGCGTCAGGCCGAGCACGACCAGGAACAGATAATAATAGGGCAATGACGAGACGAAGGAGAGATCGAATACTGTGCGCGGCACCGGCGGTCCGGAGAGGCCGACCGCCGCGCCGAGATAGTCGGTGTTGGTAACGACCAGTCGTACCAGTTCGGCCACGGCGATGGTTGCCATGCTGAAATAGTGTCCTGACAAACGCAGCGTCGGCCTGCCGATGACGGCGGCGATCACGACCGCCAGCACCATGCCTGCGGGAAGCCCGACCAGCGGCGGCAATCCGAACTGAGCGTATGCGCCCATGGCGGCGTAGGCGCCGCAGCCGAAGAACACGACATGGCCGACCGAGACCTGCCCGGCGTAGCCGCCGACGATGTTCCAGGCCGACGCCGCGATCGCGTAGAGCAGCACCAGCGCGCCGAGCCGCTGCTGAAACGGCGTCGACAGCACCAGCGGATAGGCTGTCACCAGTGCGAGCAGCACCGCGGGCCAGAGCAGGCGGCGCATCATTTTTGGCCCATCAGGACTTCCCCATCAGGCCTTGCGGCCTGAACCAGAGAAACGAAACGAACAGTGCGTAGACCACGATGTCCTTGTAGACGGCGCCGATCAGGTAGCCGGACAGCGATTCGATGACGCCGATCAGAAGGCCCGCCACCAGCGCGCCCGGTACGCTGCCAAAGCCGCCGAGCGACACCGTGACGAAGGCGACGATCGCCAGCGTCTCGCCGACCGTCGGCACGATGTAGAAGAAGGTGGCGATCAGGGCGCCGGCAAGGCCGGTGGCGCCGGCCGCGATCGCCCAGGCGATCGCCTGCATGGTGTCGGGGCGGATGCCCATCAGTTGCGCCGCGGTCGCATCCTCGGCCACGGCGAGCATTTTTGACCCGAGCGCCGTGCGCGTCAACAGCAGATGCAGCGCAAGCGTCACCAGCAGCGCCACGACGCCCGCGAGCAGGCGGGCGGCCTCGATGCGCAGGCCGAACGCGACGATGGTGCCGCCGACGATGTTTTGCGGAAGCGTGAGAAAATTCGCGCCGAACCACCAGAACACCGAATAGCGCAGCAGCAGCGCGAGCCCGAAAGTGCCGAGGATCTGGGCCAGCATCGGCCCCTTCATGATGTCGCGGATCAGCGCGAAATAGATGATCACGCCGAGCGTCGCCAAAAACAGGGTTGCGAGCGGCGCGCCGAGCAGCGGCCCTCCGCCGAGCAGCGTGTACACCACATAGGCGACGTACATGCCGAGCATCACGAAGTCGCCATGGGCGAAATTGACGATGTTCATCATGCCCCAGACCAGCGTCAGTCCGGACGAGAACAGCGCGTAGACAGCTCCAAGCAGAAGCCCGCCGACGATCACCTGGACGAGAACAAATGACATGCCGCGCGCCGTTGCGTGTTGACTCCCCTCCCCCTTGCGGGGAGGGGTCG
>Ga0335071_10000325_pt1 | contig 54362 bp, 57 predicted proteins | sample Lox_Sample_15_FD_206724 | JGI IMG/M metagenome (GOLD analysis project Ga0335071, IMG submission 206724) | Soil microbial communities from Loxahatchee National Wildlife Refuge, Florida, United States - Lox_Sample_1.5 | ecosystem: Environmental > Terrestrial > Soil > Wetlands | place: USA... | reverse complement strand
TTACCGCGGCGGCTGGCACCCGTCTTACCCGGCCCTTACTTCTCCTGTTTTTTAGACAGGGGAACAGCCAACACAAAAGTGCTGGCACTTGGAATTCCCTCATCGGGGTTGCCCCCATTGTGAAGTTTTCGCGACTGCTGCGCCCCGTAGGGCCTGGACTCATGTCTCAGAGTCCATCTGTGGGCTTCCTCTCTCAAGGCCCATACGCGTCAGAGGCTAGTGGGTCCGTTACACCCACTACAACCTGATACGCCGCAGACCAATCCTAAGGCACCGGAGTTTTGAACCTAGAAGCGTTCCAGCATCCTAGATCTATGGAGTATTATTCTCAGTTTCCCGAGGTTATCCTCCACCTTAGGGCATGTTATCCGCGTGTTACTCAGCGGTTCGCCGAGACCTTACGTCTCTCGACTCGCATGTCTTAATCGAATTCCAATAGCGGTGGCCGCCGGCAGGATCAACCGGAATCGATCCTGAGACATGACTTGAATGCCTCAAGGATGTCATTTATCGAAATTGGCAGTATACCAAGTTTCACCGACGTACCATCATGTGATACATTGATCATCGAGCGTCGGAACAGAGAGAACACGTTCGCGGAACGGAGATCTCTGGTCCCCATCGTTGTACACAGCCCTGGAATTGTAAGCGCCTCATCGAAGGCCATACGGCCAAATCTCAGCACCCATACGCGGGCTGTGCCCGAGGTAGTTTCCCCTTAAGTCCGGTCCCATATATAACCGTTTCTGAGGTCTACCAGTCGCGCCATGCACTCGCGCACGTCGCGCATCTGTTCTCTAAGTCGTCATTCTATTTGAAGGCTTGTGCATCTTACTGGACATCGCTTTGCGAAAGGACTCATCGGGCGCTCCCCTGATCGTGAAAATGACGCAGAAAATCGCATCATTCTTGCAGGGGAGGTCGTCGACTTTCTCATCGGGGCAATTCTGAGCGACCGAGAGCCTGGCCAATGCCCCAGAGAAAGACTTAAGTCAGCAGTTGTCTTGTCACAGCCCGAAGCGGAGGTGGCCCAGCCAGGCAAGGCGTTGGATTGCTAATCCAATGCTCGAAAGAGCTCGGGGGTTCAAATCCCCCCCTTCGCGCTCTCTCTTCCGATGGAAAGTGGTTTTGTGGACATGCCGAATAGGATCAGCCTGGTCCTCTTTCAATAATGTCCGTGCCACTACCCTTGTTGAGTCTTCTGTGCAGATAGCCGATGACTATTCCGAGAGCCAGGACCCTCAGCACGTTAAACGATGTTCCGATGAGGAAGTAACGCAAGGAATCACTCGGCGTGAGAAGACTTGCAGGCACTTGGAGTAAGATCGTGACCATGAGGAGGGCAATGAAGCTGAGCGCGATGGACGCCAGAATCGGGCTCCTCGCTGGGATTCTGTCATAAAAACGAAGCAGTAGATAGCTGACAAAGAATCCGATGACCAGACCGCCGACTAACGACTCAAGAATCATTGGGAGATAAGAAATCGAGAGGGCTGCTCTGTACTCGACGGCGATGGGCGTCAGGGAGACTGCGAAATTGGCTACCCAGAATGCGGCTCCTCCAGCAATAGCAAATTCGCACAGGCGCCTGTCGACCCTATGTGACTTTCCTCGCCCGCCTAGATCTTTGATTCCGGATTCCATGCGAGGTCACCCTCCCTCCGTCGAGGCCGGTCCGTTGTCCTTCACTCCCTTGATTAGCAGCCACAAGGTCAGGGAGACCTCGGCAATGAAGCTCACTGCTAGCCCGGGATATGACAGCACATCAGACCCGGGAAGCAGGAAGAACTGGAGGAACCAGATCATGACACCGAGGAAGTCAAGGATCAGCAATACGCCCAGCCACCTGGGAAGGTAGCCTGACCGGTTAACCAAGTAACCAAGTGGGAGCAACCAGGTGCCATAGAACAGCTGCGCTACCATGACCCCGTCTTTGTACAAATTGAGTGAAGCGAGGGCCAGGGCTTCCAGCTGACCGGCCGAGAACGCCGCAAGATAATCGGCTCCACTCAACAAAGGCAGGGCCGCGAACAGATTGAGCATGCTGCTGCACTCGACTGCGACGCCTCCCAAGTTCAACAGCAGGAACAGCAACGCAAGGTTCTTGTCGACCGGTCTCAGCAGCACGTACAGGGCCCAGGCCGCCAGAAGAAAGAACAAGGCTGAGACCAGTTCGGCGATGAAAGCGATTCTAGGCATGAGCTCGTTGGCCGCAATGTTGTGGGCAGTCGCGGCCGCGTCACCGGACACGATGAATTGTGAACGGAGATATGATGCCAGGACGAAGGTCAAGATGAAGGCCAGGTAGAACGACCCGGCAATCTTCGCCGTCTTGTTCATCGAGTTCGACTGTCCATTTCTCTTTGCAGGGCCGTGTCCTTCTCCAAAGACATGAAGTGCGTTCATCGCTCGCCCTCCCTGTATTTCTTCGATCCCTCAGCCTTCTGCAAGTCCTTCGTCCCAAGATCGATTCTCAGCTCGCCGTTGCTTCCGACCACTTCCAGAATTATGTCTTCCACGAAACGGGCTCGTTTCAAGTACCCTATGGAGCCTTCGATGAACACTTTCTGGTCGCTGTCCAAAGAAACGTTCTTCAAATGCCCTTTCGACCTGAGCTCGATGGTGAACGTCCGTGCTTCCTTTCTTTCGTCTTCGGTCATCTCGACCCTCGAACCGGGTGAGGGCGGACCACAGTTGATAACCATTATTTGACTCGGATGTGCTGCTATCAACAGAATTGTGTAGGTGTCTCATTTGGTGAAAACCAAGGCTGACGACGATCGTCTCTCGGACATTCATTTCCAACTGTCGAGCGCAGATAGGCGGAGGATCATCGAGGAGCTTCAAACGCAGAACCTTAAGATGAACGAGGTGGCGAAGAAGCTAGATATCACTGCAACTGAAGCGTACAGACAGTTGCAGCGATTGACGGAAGCCGGTCTATTGGAGAAGACTTCCAATGGTATGTATCGCTCCACTACTTATTCCAAGCTCATCCTAGAATCCTCTTCTGCCGTGTGCTTTCTTTGCAACAACAGGGAGTACTTCCTGGAGCATGACGCGTCGTTGATCCCTCCCCAGTTCCGCGCCAGATTCGGAGAGCTCCTGAAGACCGTACTTCACCCTGACTTAGTCTCCAATATCAACACGGCCACAGAGGAGCTCAAGAACGCCGAGAAGCGGATCGAGGTGATGTCCATGCAGGGCCTAGAGGAGCACGGCAAGATACTCAAGGAGCGTTCATTGGAGGGCGTAAAAGTGAGGACCCTGAGGCAGGAAGGGGTCAGGGCAATGATGGGCGCGCACATCGCCGCTGAGTCATCGGAGGAGAGTAGGTTCATTCCCAGAATCTGCGTCATGATGATTCTTACCGACAAGTCAGTAGGAATCTCATTCCCGAAGTTGGACGGCAAGTTGGACTACCAAGCCCTTGTTGGCAGAGATCCATTTTCGATGAAATGGGCAAGCGACCTGTTCGAGGACCAATGGAATAGAGCTATACCTTGACATAGATAGGTTACTGGAAGAAAGCTCATTCGTTTTGAGTTGGCTGATCCATCTTTGTCGACCAACGGCCTACAAGCGCCTGGGTGGGGCCTTCGGCCCCCTAGCCGACGTGAGCTCCTGGTCTTTCTTCTTGTCCCTCGAGTGCAAACCCGAGGCTGCTACGAAGGCACCGACAATGATCGCCGTGACAGCGAACAGAAGGACCAGAATGTCCAGGGTCAATTCAGGAAGGCCAGCGATGATCAGTCCGAACAGAATCGAGAAGATGCCAGCGACCAGCGCGAATGCTCTTCCTCTGCGGCCATAGACGTGGAGTCTGTGCTCGTCTCCGGGTGTGAGGGCGGCGGCCACTTCGAACAGCCCCCAAACGATCGCCCAGGCGGCGAGGAGATACACCGCCGCTAGGAGCGTCACCTCGGGAAGCAGGATCGCGAAGACGCCGAGCAACATGCTGCTGATGCCCCTCAGAACGAATAGCCAGCGGTGCGCGGTCCCCTTCGGCGTCGAGATGCCGAACAATACTTCCGCGGCTCCGACGAAGAGGGCGATCACTCCAAAGAGCTCGAGGAGGACGAGAAGCGTAATGGCCGTGTACACCAGCAGGAGCGCGCCAAGCGATATCAGTGCGAGGCCAGTGATCAGCCTCCAGACCCAGTTGTCCTCCATCATTCAGACCCAATCTCCTTTGGCATGTCCAACAAGTCCGATCGTGGCGCCTCATTGTCAATCGCCTTCGAAAAGACCTTCGCTGCCGCGTCGATTGTGGTAGATGGCGAGCGTCACAAGTGCCAGTAGTAATCAAAGAGGTCTTTGACCCACCCGATGCACTTCGGGTCTGTCCCATAGAACAGCGCACTGTCCGCACGACCGTCTATCGAATAGAAATTGACGCCCGCCACCCACTCCGTGCAGACTAGCCTGACCGGTATGTCTAGAATGGCTTTGTGCTCAATCTGCCCCTTGACAAATGGGACGTCCTTGAAGAGGTCGCGTGAGCGCTCGGGATACATCGCTCTGAAGCTCACTCCCTTCGCAATCCTCTCAGTAATGACGTCGCTGAGTGGGGTCGAGGGACGGTCGGACATCGTCCAGATGAACTTCTCGGCCTTCTTGAAGGCGATGACCGAGTTGTTCAGCATCTCCACCAAATCGAGGCTGAGCGTGGTGTTCTCTAGCTCGCCGAGGCGGTCGACGAATTGTTCGGGGAGTTTCCACACGTCACGGGTGTTGAACGACTCCCTGTTCTTGGATACGAATCTGTAGGAACTGGTTAGGTGAAGCACAAGCCGTCCATATGGGGTGATCGAGAAAGTCCCGTCGGGATTCCTCGATATCAAGAAGGCCTCGCTCAAGCGGTGCAGCTGCCTGAAGGCTTCCGTGTCGGTGAGGTCGAGTTTCGTCGCGATTTGGTGCATCTTCGCCGACTCTTTTCTCAGCTCGAGGAGGATCGAGAGACGGCTCTCGCTCGCGAGCTCGAAGAACAATTTGTCCAACCCGGTCGGTTCATCCACGCGGCATCACGCTGCTTAGCGACTTAGCAAGGATGCGAATGCCAACACATCGCTGCGAAATAAAGGTAATGAGCGGACCTCGGCCTTGCGTCGGTCCGAGGTGCCCAAAATGGGAAACAAGTCGGAAAAGGAACGGTTCTTCACCGTCGAACTGGAATCCAAGCTGAGCCTTAAGAACGTCACTCTTGCAGACGAAGGCAGCGAGAACGTATTGGTCGAAGGGACGCTAGGCAGGCTTCAGGGTGCTCGGTTCGCCGACGGGACCGTTCTCGAGGTGAAGGGGAGCAAGGGCGTGTTCAGGATCGACCTTGCGGAGAACGAGATCGCGAAACAAACGAACGGAGCGAGGGGGTGAGCTCATGCTTGAGGTGAAAGGGTTGTACGTGGGCTACGGCAGCGGCTCTCAGGGACTTGCCCCGTTCAGGCTGGTCCAGAGGGTGGCGCAGGCGAGGAGCAGGTTAGAGTCCAATGGCCAACAGCAGAGCGAATATGACATGACCCCACGCCAAAGAAGGTCATTCGTCCTCAATGGAGTCGACTTCGAGTTGAGCGGGGGGAAGGCGATAATCGTGGGGCCGAACGGCTCCGGCAAGTCCACCTTGTTCAAGGCGGTCCTCGGCCTGGTGTCTGCGGAGGACGGAACGATCAGGATCTTCGGGGAGGACCTGAAGGATGAGAGGCACGACACGCGCGTGTCCTCGAACCTGATCGAGCTGTACAAGCTCGCGCTGATCCCGTGCAAGGACATCGTCAAGGTGTTCGCGGAGATGAAGGGCGGAGACCCGCGCTGGACTCTCGCCCAGATCCAAGAGTTCGGCCTCGATTCGGTGCTCGGCAAGAAGGTGCACGAGCTCAGCACGGGGCAGCAGAAGATGTTCGGGAACCTGATGGCCGTCAGCTTCGGCCCGAAGCTCGTGCTGCTCGACGAGCCATTCGACAACGTCGACGAGGGGAGGAGACGCAAGTTCCTCACCATCCTGAAGGACCTCGATGCGGAGGTGATCCTCATCACTCACGAGTTCGACATCGTCTCGAAGCTGGACGGCTGGAGCCTGTACTTCATGCTCGACGGACGGCTGTGGGGCAAGTTCGAGTCCGGTCAGCTGGACAGGCTCTATTTCACGCGCGGCATCGCCCAGGACGCCCTGGAGGTCATGGACACTGAGGTCGGGAAGCTCTCCGTGACGTTGGACCATGGGGACGTCGCGGTGGGAATGGCGTCGAGCGCCAACGCCCTTCTCGCGAGGGTGTGATCCCATGCAGACGTCTCTTGCCGTTTGCTCATTGAAGGGCATCCTTCGCAACAAGACCCTTTGGGCCTTCGCGGGCGGGTTCATGGTGCTTTGGCTGATCGTCGGAGCGCTCGAATCGACGCCCAGCACGCCACACATCGAACAGCTGACGACCGCGTCGTGGTTCAGCATCATCGCGCTTTTCGGCCTGAGCTTCATCGCCACCAACATCGCCAGGACCATCAGTCACGCGAGCTCTTCGCTGTCGTATGGCTTCCGTTTCACGAAGCTCAGCCCGAAGGCCTACCTGGCGGCGCTCACATGCTGCGCCTCGGTCGTCGGGATCATCCTGGTCATTCTCGCTCTGGGGATGACCTTCGGATTGTTCTCGGCGAGCTACGGGGCGAGCATGGCACCGAGCGATCCGCTCTCCGTGATCGGCGTCTCCGCGCTGGTGGGGGTCTTCATGATGGCCTTCGCGGTGCTCGTGGTGCTCGTGGCGACGAACTACCTCGGATTGCGCAGCGTGAACCTGTTCATATTCCTGCCCCTGCTGATCGACACCGTGCTGGGGAACCTGCAGATGAACTCGACCATTCCCGCGGCGGCGGTCTACGCCTCGCCGTTCAATTCGATCATGTCGTTGCTCTACCAGACGTACAGCGGGACGCCGGCATACACGCAGCTCTTCAACTCCTCGACCCAGCCCCTCGAAGCAGGCTATCTGCTGCTCTCGATCGTCGTCTGGACAGTCGCGTTGCTCCTGATCGACATGATGCTGCTGAAGAGGGTGAGGTCTGGCCAGTTGGACGAGGGCAGGCAGATCTAGACGTCAAATCCCTTACATCTTCACTTCCCGTTCCAGGGGTCCGGAGCAGGTTCTAAAGCGGAGAAGGGAATAGCACATCGGGGAGTGAGGTTCTGATCGACATCCCTACCGCGACCTCGATCGTGACGATGGTCAGCATAGTCTTCGGCGTTGCCTTCACCATCCTCGAGATCCGCCATCTCAACCGCGTCAGGCGAACCGAGATCATCATGAGGATCTACGAGCGGTTCGGCACGAAGGAGATGGTCGAGGCGGTGAACCGCGTGGGGGCCGCCGAATTCGTGGACCTGACGGACTACCGGAACAGGTACGGATTCACGGACATTACGCAACTCGCGGTGCTCTTCGATGGGGTCGGCGCGCTGCTGGAGCAAGGCCTGATCGACATCAAGATGGTGGACGACCTGTTCGGCCCCACCCTGAATCTCCTCTGGGTCCGCGTGAAGCCGGTCATCTACGCGATGAGGATCGGATTGAACGAGGCGGCGTTCTTCTCCCACTTCGAGTTCCTGGTCAAGAGGCTGGAAGCGTACCGGTTGGAGAAGGGCCAGGCGGCGTGATCACTTCGAGAACAGGTCGGTGCTGAGGTACTTCTCGCCCCTGTCTGGCAGGATGGTAACGATGACCCCCGAATCGATGCGCTTCGCCATCTCGATCGCCGCGTACATCGCCGCGCCGCTGCTCATTCCCACGAAGATGCCTTCCTGCTTGACGACCTGGCGCGTCATCTCGTAGGCTGCCTCCGTTTCCACCATGATGGTGATGTCGATCTGGGCGGGGTCGTAAATCGCCGGAACGATCGCTTCCTCCATGTTCTTGAGCCCCTGGATGTAGTGTCCCTTGACGGGGTGGGCGCAGACCGTCTTGATCTTCGGGTTGTGCTCCTTCAGTGCCCTGCCAACGCCCATGATCGTGCCCGAGGTGCCAAGCGCAGAAACGAAATGGTCCACCCTGCCGCCGGTCTGTCTCCAGATCTCATCCCCGGTCGTCCTGTAGTGCGCCATCTTGTTGTATTCGTTCGAGAACTGGTCGGGCATGAAGTACTTCTCCGGGTTCTTCTTGACCAGCATCCTCGCTTCCCTGATGGCGCCGTCGGTGCCGTACTTGCCTTCGCTCAAGGTCACCTTCGCTCCGAACGCCTTGATCATCTGGCGTCGCTCGACGGAGACGGCGTCGCTCATGACGATCTCGACGTCGTAGCCCTTGATCGCGCCGATCATCGCCAAGGACACGCCAGTGTTGCCTGACGTGGGCTCGATTATGGTTTTGCCCTTGGTGAGCTTGCCCTCGTCCTCGGCTTGCTGGATCATGCTCAGCGCGATCCGGTCCTTGATGCTGCCCGTGGGATTGAAGCCCTCCACCTTGGCGTACATCTCGACGTTCTTGTTCGGGTTGAGCTTGTTGATCTTGACCAGAGGGGTGTTGCCGATCGTCTGGAGGATGTTTTCGCGGATATCGGTCTTCGGCGTCTTCATGAAACCGTCTCCAGGTGAAAAGGGAAAGAGACTAGAATAACTATCTTGCGGGCCTTCGCTCCTAGGAATTGGTTGGCACTCGCTGCGCTCAGCATGTTCTTGTCACAGTCTGTTCCGCCGCTTCCGTTGAGTGATACGAACTCTTCTAATATCGCGAAAGCCCCATGCGCCTCCATGGACGCCGGTGTGGATGCGGGGGTAAAGGAAGCTTCGCGTGCGTGGGAAAAGGATCTCAACTGTGCCGAGTCGGCTCTCAGGGGGGTCTGTGCGGGGAGAGGGATCAAGCTTTCCGACGAATCGCTGAAGCTGGCGACTCCGTTCGGAGGCGGCCTCGGACGCTGCGAGGACGTGTGCGGCGCGCTGTCCGGAGCGATCATGGGCATCGGGGCCGAACTGGGCCGGACGGATGGCCAGGTGGACAAGAAGCCCTCGTACGCCGCCGCCAAGAAGACGTATTCTGCCTTCCAGGCCGAGATCGGGTCGACCTCGTGCCGGGTGCTTAACAAGGGGGACTTTGAATCGAAGGAGCACGACGTCAGGTGCAAGAAGTTCGTGCTCGAGGCCGTCAAGTTCGCCATCCAATCTCTCGATGGCAAGTAAGGATCTAGAGAGCGACCTTGCCTAGCCACCGGCCAAGGCCGACGTTCACGGCTTGATGTCGGCCGCCTTTGCCTTCATGACGAAGCTGCCGTCGAGGATGCGCCGCTTCAGGTCGTTCATCGTGCGGACCGCTCCCTCGCGGTTGGAGTTGCGGCAGACGATCGGCATGATGCGCTCCTTACCTGCGATCATCGTCCTCACCTCGCCCAGGTCGCCCTTGAAGCAGCCCTGCTCGCACGCGACGACGCACGCTCCACAGTTGACGCATCGGGAGCGCTCGATGAATGGCCTGCATTCCTGACGCTTGATCGCCATGGTCGGGCAGACCTGCTCGGCGTCGCAGATCTCGCATTGGATGCAGGGCCCACGGTCCTCGATAACGATCTCGTCGTGCCCCGTCCACACCACCCCGTAGGTGATCTGACCGATCTTGTGCCGGTCGCGCACGTCGGCGATTGATAGCGGAATATCTTCGTCCTTCGTCATGACGCTCTTCAGGATCGCGTCGTTGAGGATCGGTATCGGGATGGCGTAGGAAGTCAGGACCTCCGGCCCGGCCGCCGTCCGGAAGCCGCCCATGATGGTCGGGTCCATACCCTTCATGTCCGCGACGGTCATCAGGTTGGGATACTTCGGCGAGCAGCGTGTGCCCGTGCTGAACACGTAGCCCTCGCTGCCATTGAACAGCAGTCCAGTGCCGACGCCCACGGACACGAGCGCGGGGTCGTTCTGAAGCGGACTGAGATGGCCGCAGCCGCTGAAGGTGAGGCCACCGAAGTGCGGGCGGAAAGGCATGTTGGAGAAGATCGAGGTGAACTCCGCCTCGCCAGGATTCACCATGGCGCGGTAGTTGCGGAAGCAGTTGCGGGCGCTCATCAGCTTGGCCGTGCCCATCTCGTCGATGGAGATGTCGGTCTCGACCACTTCGCCCTTGTCAGAGGTCGCGGACACATGGACCTTCTTGCCTTCGACCAGGTCCCGGAAGAGGAAGCTGCCGCCATAGTTGCGGTCGTGCTCGGCCTCCTGCGTCCCGAAGATGAAGACGTCGACTATGCCGAGGCTCTCGTTCGGCGCCGGGCCGACGGTCCCCGGGACACCGTTGATTTCCGCGTGGTTGAACTTCTTGTGGATGCCCGCCTTGCAGATCTGGAACGACAGTACGGCGTAGGTTCCGCTCATCAGTCCCATCGTTCCGGTGGTGACGACATCCACCTGCTTCGCCTCTCGCTCCTTACCGGAGGAGAGCATTTGGTGGACCTCCCGGGCGGTGAGGACGACGGCCTCTCCCTTCTTGATCTTGGCGTTGATCTCCTCGACGGTGCGGTTCACGGGCGTCCTGAATGCAGTTGCTCGGCTTAAAGTCCATACGCGTTTGTTCACCGCTGTCGGAGGACCGTCCGCTCGCCTGCTGGGAACATCCGCCACGGTATGATGGAAGGGAGTTGTGGGAGGAAAGCCAACATCGGCCTTAAAGGCGTGAAAACTTCCGTGCTAGAGCGTAACCCTCGCAGGCAAGACTTAAGTAAGCAGGTTCCGCTTGAACCGCCCATGAGTCCCGAGCAAGTCACTTCACCAGCCGCGGCAGCGGCGAAACCCGACCCAAAGCCCGAAATCGCGGAGATGATCGCGAAGGCGAAGGCCGCAATGAAGGCCATTGAGCACTATGACCAGGCACAGGCTGACATGCTAGTGATGGCAGTTGGCTGGGCCGTCGTAAAGGAAAAGGAAGCTCTCGCAAAGCTCGCGGTCGAGGAAGGAGGATTCGGCAACGTCGAGGACAAGATCACCAAGATCAGGCTGCGTGTCACCGGGACCATCCAAGACATGCAGAGCATGAAGACCGTAGGCGTCTGCGAGGTGGATCCTGAGAGGCAGCTGGTCAAGATCGCGAAGCCCGTCGGTGTGGTGGCGGCGATCATCCCGTCCACTGGGCCTGATGCGACGCCTCCGATGAAGGCGCTCTGCGCTCTGAAGGGCAAGAACGCGATCATCGTTGCCGCTCACCCGAAGACGCAAAAGTCATCGGAGCTGGCAGTCAGTCTGATGCGCAAAGGCTGCAAAGCGATTGGCGTCCCCGAGGACCTCATCCAGATCGTCATGAAGCCCTCCATCGCGAAGACCCAGGAACTGATGAAGCAGTCTGACCTAATCGTGGCCACCGGAGGGGTCGGAATGGTCAAGGCGGCCTACAGCTCAGGAGTCCCGGCGTATGGAGTAGGCGTCGGCAACACCGTCCACATTGTGGACGAGACGGCGGACCTTGACGACGCGGCCCTGATGATAACGCGCGGCAAGACCTTCGACTACGCCACCAGCTGTCTTGCGGACAACTCCGTCGTCGCCCATGAGGCGATCTACGATGCCCTCGTGGAGAAGATGGTGAAGCTGGGCGCCTACATCTGCACCCCCGAGGAGAAAGCTCGGCTGCAGAAAGTCATGTGGCCGACCGGCGACCCGATCCCGAGCCTGGCGGTCATCGCCAAGCCCGCTTCGGAGGTCGCTAGGCTGGCGGAAATCAACCTTCCAGAGGGTCGAACGTACCTGGTCGTGAAGGAGGATGGAGCCGGACCCGACCACCCGTTCTCCGGAGAGAAGCTCTCCCTCGTGATGTGCCTGTACAAATACCACGACCCGTTCAAGAACGCTGTCGACTGGGTGAACAAGATCACGGGCTATCAGGGGCTCGGTCACTCCTGCGGCATCCACACCAAGAACGACAAGCACGTCGACGAGCTGGCCTTCAACACCAAGACCGGAAGGGTCCTGGTGAACATGAACATGAACGAGGGCGCAGGCGGTCCCCGCAACGGGCTACCCTTCACGCTCTCGTTGTCATGCGGTACCTGGGGAGGGAACATCACCACCGAGAACGTGAACGCAAGGATGTTCGTCAACCTGACCTGGGTGGCGAGGCTTCTGCCCAAGCCGAAGTCGATCCCGACCGACGAGGCGCTCTTCGCCGAGTACTGGAAGAAGTACGGCAAGTAGGCGAGCAAACCGCCTCGTGGACTCCGTCCCGAGGCCTCCTTCTTTTCATTCTCTTGTTTCTGCTGACCGGAGCGGAATGCCTTTTTATTCAAGACGCTCGGATGCTCGATGCATGCCCGAGAAGAAGACGCGCATCATTCGTCAGAAGGTAACGATACCAGCGACCCCCGAGCAGGTGTACGAGGCGTTCATGGACCCGGTCAAGCACGCCGCCTTCACCGGATCGGAGGCGAGCGGGAGCTCGAAGGTCGGCGGGGTGTTCTCGGCCTGGGGCGGGTACATCACCGCGAAGAACTTGGAGCTCGAGAAGGATAAGAAGATCGTGCAGGAGTGGACAACGTCCGAGTGGCCGGAGGGCTCGCCCCCTTCGAGGCTGGAGATCACTCTCAAGAGCGTTCCTGAAGGCACGGAGCTGACGATGGTCCATTCGAAAGTGCCGGCGGAGCAAGCGGACGACTACGACCAAGGGTGGTACGATAGCTACTGGAACCCGATGGTGAAGTACTTCGAGGGCCTTCGAGGCGAGAAGGGCGCAAAGAAGAAGAGCCGCTGAATCGAGCCGGGCTACTCCAATCCCGCGAGGACCTTCCTAGTCTCTTCTCTCGCCATATCCAAGGCGTCAGGCGCCAGAGGGCCGAAGAAGCCGACCACCGCGATTTGGAACTTCTTCGAGCAGTTCAGTCCTCTTCCCGAGCAAAGATCTCTCATCTTCGATGCGGCGCTCTTGTCGCCTTTGTTCGCGAGCTCCAGCCAATCCTTCCTCTTTGCCGGGTCCTTGGGGAATGGTCCGACCGTGTCGAACGCCACGATCATCTTTCCCTTCCAGGCGGCGGCATCCAGGCTCTCGATGAACTTCTTCATATTGCCGGTCATCTTGCCTCCCCTGGTCGGGGAGCCGACGAACATGAAGTCTCCCGTGACGTTCGCCACGCCGTTCTTGACTTTGATCATTTCGACCTCGTGGCCAGCGGCCTTGATCTCCGCGGCGATCGCCTCCGCCACCGTCTTCGTGTTGCCGTGCACGCTGTCGTACGCCACCACACCTTTCAACTAGGAACCTCCCTGCTCAGTTCCCGTACGAGTTCCATGATTATGTGCGTTGCCGGTCTGACTCCGAGCGAGCTTCGTCGCTTACTCCGCGCGCCACCGGAAACGATTTGACCTCCACGCACCAGTCAAGAGGCCGAGGCAGGTCATGAATCAGAAAGAGGGATTGCAGGAGGCGACGTTCGCAGCCGGGTGCTTCTGGCACGTCCAGGACGCGTTCGACGGGGTCAAGGGCGTGGTCGAGACCGAGGTCGGCTTCATGGGAGGCCACACCATCAGCCCGAGCTACAAGCAGGTCTGCACGCACACGACCGGGCACGCCGAGGTCGTTCATCTCTGGTTCGATCCCAAAGTGGTGGGTTACAAGGAGCTGGTCGAGTTCTTCTGGACGATGCACGACCCGACCCAGGTGAACCGTCAGGGTCCGGACGTTGGATATCAATACCGCTCGGCGATCTTCTACTACGGCGGCGAGCAGCGCGCGATCGCCGAGGACTCGAAGAAGAAGCTCAACGCCTCCGGAACCCTCGGCCGCCCTGTCGCCACGGAGATCACTGCCGCGAGCACCTTCTGGAGAGCCGAGGACTACCATCAGAAGTACTTCAAGAAGCACGGGATCTCGCACTGCCCGGCCTGAAGCCAGGATTCTAGGATTTCGGGTCGCAACCGTCTCATTAAGTAGCATCATGCTTATTCACATCCCTTCTGGTGCTGGCCATGTACGACCCAAGGATGAGGAAGCTCGCTGATGTTCTGATCAACCACTCCCTTCGCCTGAAGCGAGGAGAGGTGGTCTACATCGAGGCCTTCGACATGTCCGAGGAGATGGTCGAGGTCCTCGTGGAGAAGGTTCATTCCGTCGGGGGCGTCCCCCTACTTAGCCTGCGCTCAATGAAGGTCATGCGCAAGATTCTCGCCGGCGCCACCGCGAAATCGATGAAGCTGGAGGGCGAGCTCGAGCTGGAGAAGATGAAGAAGGCGCAGGCGTACATCGGCATGCGCGGGTCGTTCAACATCACGGAGCACTCGGACGTCTCGCAGGACAAGGTCTCGCTCTACCGGGAGCACTGGCTCGGACCAGTGCACTTCGGGTGGCGCATTCCCAAGACCCGCTGGGTCGTTCTTCGCTGGCCCACGCCTTCCATGGCCCAGCAGGCGGAGATGTCGACCGAGGCGTTCGAGGACTTCTTCTTCAACACCTGCACCCTCGACTACTCAAAGATGGACAAGGCGATGGAACCGCTGAGGAAGCTGATGCTTCACACGGACAAGGTCCGCATAGTCGCTCCGGGAACGGACATCTCCTTCTCGATCAAGGGCATTCCAGCCATCAAATGCTCGGGGAACATGAACCTGCCGGACGGAGAGGTCTACACGGCGCCGATCAAGGATTCGGTGAACGGCAGGATATCGTACAACACGAAGACCCTCTACGAAGGCAAAGTGTTCGAGGGCCTCGTTTTCGACTTCAAGAATGGGAAGCTCGTCAAGGCCACTGGCTCTGATTCGAAGAAGATCAACAAGATCCTCGATCAGGACGAGGGAGCGAGGTACATTGGCGAGTTCGCGATCGGTGTCAACCCATACGTCACCAAGCCGATGCTCGACACCCTCTTCGACGAGAAGATATCGGGGTCGATACACTTCACTCCGGGAAACGCGTACGATGAGGCGTTCAACGGGAACCGCTCGAAGGTCCACTGGGACCTGGTGCTCATACAGACGAAGCAATGGGGCGGGGGCGAACTGTACTTCGACGGGGAGCTCGTTCGCAAGGACGGCGTCTTCGTTCTCGATGAGCTGAAAGGCCTCAACCCTGAGAACCTGAAGTGACCTAGCGGAATTCGCCGGGAACCCCGCTCGAAGCAGAGAACAAGTCTAATCTACCTGCACCTCAAATGCAATCGGCAATCAGCTTGGAGAGAGGGGGCATACGTCCTGATTCACATCCTGCTCGTGGAGGACAACCGCGCTGATGCTCTTCTGGTCAGGGAGATGCTGGAGACTACCGGTCTTCCGTACGAGCTCACGATGGTCAAGGACGGCGAGAAAGCGATCGAGTTTTTCGAAAGGGGCAGTTCCGTCGACCTGGTCATCCTTGACCTCAACCTTCCAAGGGTGCACGGGCACGCGGTGATGAGGTTCCTGAAGGACAAGGGGATCACCAAGAGCACGGACGTGGTCGTGATGACGGGCTCGACCTCCCCGAGCGATCTGGAGAGGGTGCGCGAGAGCGGCGCTTTGTGTTACATCACGAAGCCAATGAGCCTCAGCGAGATCGAAAGGACCTCCTCGAGGCTGAAGCTGATCTTGTCCAAGAACACGTGAGAATGTTCCTAGCGTCCAGCTCTCTTTGGGACGATCCTAAATCGGCCGGCGGCCGTCTCGTCGCGACAACGCATATATACGCGCGGGGAATGGTGAGGCCGTGCGTTTCCTGGTGGAGAGCTACGGCTGCTCGATGAACTATGGAGAGGGCTTCGAGATGCAGCGCGCGCTCCGGGAGCTGGGGCACGAGATCGTGGCCAAGGACGAGGACGCGGAAGCCTTCCTCGTCAACACGTGCACCGTCATCGATGCAACGGAACGGAAGGTCCTGAAGAGGATCCAGGCTCTCTCTCGCACCGGCCTTCCGATCGTCGTCACGGGTTGCATGGCATCGGTTCAATCCGCGGAGGTCCGGGAACGCTCTCCAGACGCCTTGATAATCGAACCGGCGGCGTACCTCGATTTCAAGGCGAGAGTGGCGGCGAGGTTCGGGTCTCAACCGAGGACCAAAGTGGGCCCGGAGGTCCTAGGCGTTACCGCGATCGTTCCGATCGCCCAAGGCTGCCTGGGCTCCTGCAACTACTGCATCACTCACCTCGCGCGCGGAGGCCTCGAGAGCCGGCCGAGAAGCGTGGTCATCGACGAATCAAGAGAGGCGCTCTCCGCGGGTGCCAAGGAGCTCTACCTGGCGGCCCAGGACTCAGGTTCATACGGCGTCGACATCGGCGCGGACCTTCCGGGACTAGTCGAATCGCTATGCGAGCTTGAGGGAGAATTCCGAATCCGCGTCGGGATGATGAATCCTGACAGCCTCGCGGCGATCCAATGTGATCTGGAAGAGGCGTTCGAGAACGAGAAGGTCTACAAGTTCCTTCACGTGCCAGTGCAGAGCGGGAGCGATTCGGTCATAATGAGGATGGGGCGGAACTACACCGTCGCCGAGTTCGAGAGGGCGGTGTCGCACTTCAGACAGAAGGTCCCGCGGCTCACCCTGTCAACAGACGTCATCACTGGCTTCCCCGGCGAGACCGAGCAAGATCACGAAGCAACCAAGCGCCTCCTGGCTCGTTTGAAGCCGAACATCGTGAACGTAACGCGATTCTCGGGGCGACCGGGGACCGGTGCAATCCTGCTCGAGGACCAGGTGGTCAGTCGGGTCTCGAAGGAGCGCTCGCGCGAGATCACAGCCCAGAGGTTCCGCATCGCGAGGGCCATCAACTCTGCGAGGGTCGGGGAAAGAGTAAGGGTTCTTGTGACCGAGCATGGCAAGACAGGCACGATGGTCGCGCGCGACGATTCCTACACACCAGTGGTCATCCCGGGACCGCAGCGGTTGGGCTCCGCTCTGCAAGTGCAAGTGATAGGCGCGACCGCGACCCATCTGCTCGGCCGCTTCGTCCAGTGACCGCGGAGCACATCCTCAGGCAATCCAGATATAAATACGAGGACGATAATCGAGGACGCATAGCCCCGTAGTGTAGTGGTCAATCATGCTGGCCTTTGGAGCCGGTGACGGCAGTTCGAATCTGCCCGGGGCTACTCACCATTTCTCGCTGTGCACCAGCGTCTCGAGCTTGAGCCGCGGCGTCCGTCTGCCATGATCTCGCGGGCGACCGATGGGAAGGATCGCCATTGGCCGCACGTCGTCGGGCAGACCGAGGATCTTCGCCACCTCCTTCTCGTCGAAGGCGCCGACCCAGCAACTCGCATAGCCCGATGCGGTCAGAAAGAGGAGCGCGTTCTCGACCGCGGCCGCTGTGTCCTGGATGCAATAGAGGGAGGTCCCCCGCGCTCCGTAGTTGCGGATGCGCGTGAGGTTCGCGCAGAACACCACGCAGACGGGAGCCTCCGAGAGGAACTCCTGGCCGAACGCCGACGTCGCGAGCGCGGCCTTCATCGAAGGGTCGCGGACCACCACGAAATCCCGCGCCTGGAGGTTGCCCGCTGACGGAGCGAGCTGTGCCAGCCTGAGCATCTCGTTCACGACCTCGTCCGGCACCGGGTCGTTGCTGAACGAACGTACGCTTGACCTCTTCTCGATCGTCTCCACGAGCTCCATCCTGAGATCCCCCAGCTTTGCGTCAAGATTGTAGCTTGTATGTTAAAACCTTGACGCAAGCGGCAACGTTATTGCCTCGCGTTCCCTCTTGGCCGTGTGGCCGTCGAGTGCGTGATCGAGATCGATCTGGGCGACGAGGAAAGGGCGAAGGGCGTGTACCGGTCCACGGCCCTCGACAACGGCAGGTTCGTGGACGCGGAGGTTGACGGCACGGTCCTGAGGCTCAAGGCTTCGGCTTCATCGACGGCGTCGATGCTCCACACCCTCGAGGACCTCCTCGCCTGCCTGCGGGTCGCTGATCAGGTTCTTATCGAGCCTTCAGAGCTTGATCCCGTCTCGGACCTTGACGGCTAGCCCCTTCTTCATCGCGAGCATCTCATCGCGGACGAGCAGCGCGCGCCCGACCGCCACCAAGTTGTCTTCCGGATCCACCACCAGGACCTCGTCCCCCGGGACGATCTCCGGATCAGCGCCCAGGATGAAACCGCAGAAGACGTTCTTGCCTTCGCGATTGAACGGGGCGGCGTCGGGATGCACCGTCACGCGCATGCGAGGGGGCGCGAACCCTCTGCGCAGCTTCTCGGCTCCAGCAGGCTTCAACGAAAAGAAGCCGTCGGGTGCGCGCATCGAGAGAACGTGCTCCCCGTCCACGTGCACGTTCCTTATCTTGCCAGTGTTCTTGGACTTGGTGATCTCGACCCTGCCGCTCAGCAGCAGCTCTGACGCTCCCTTGCCGAACTGATAGTCCGAGACCGCCTGCACCCTTTCAAGGTCGGTGTCTGTTCCAGAGGGTCTGTCGGCGAGGGCGGAAAGCATCTCGATCGTCTCCCTGCCGTCGTACAGAAGGCACATGCCATACTCCTGACAGTGAGAGAACCTCTCCATGAGGTCCCTGATCCTCGCCTCCGTCTCCAGGTCCCGAGAGCGCGGGAAAAGGGACTGGGCGACCGGGTAGATCTCGTCGAGCTCCATCGGAACCGGTCCGAAGGCGGACATGACCAGGAAGTGCGCTTCTCCCCGCGTTCTGATTTCGGTCATCTCCTTCTCGTACACGCGGGAATATGGCTTATCCGCTTCCTCGAACCCGACCAACACCCTTCCCGGCGGCTGCTGATATCTCTCGAAATACCTCTTCTCGTATCTGAACATCGATGGCCGGTTGAGCGTTTCGGGACCGGTGTAGAACATCGCCCCATTCCGGCTGAGCGGCTCGAATCGCTCGAGCGTTTCCTTGTAGTTACCGATCCTCCGCAGGGCGTCGAGCAGCGCCGGATGCTCGCGGCAGCGCGTCTCCACCAGCTCCCAGAGGTCGCCTTCGCGGAGCGCGGTCTTCGCCCTCTCGATCTCCCGCTTGGAGACGTGCAGGTTGTGGCGCGCGAGAACGTTCAGCCTTTCCTCGTCCGGCAGCTCGCGCAAGGACTCGATGGTGTGCGGCGAGCAGTAGGGGCAGTCGCACTCCAGTCCCTTCATGTCCGCGAGCGATTTCGTCCCCGACGGCATCATCATGCGGTCGTCGCGCGCGAACTTCGCGTACGAGGACGAGTCGAAGAAATCGCATCCCAGCAGAATCGCGAGCGGGAAGACCATTGGGTGCCCGGCGCCGAAAAGGTGGACCGGCCGTTCCGGCGAAAGCCCCTTCTTCGAGGCCATGATAACATCGACCAGGTCCGCGAATCGATAGGTCTCCATGAGGGGCACGACCCCGCCGATCGGGAAGAAGTCAGCGGCCGTCTGCGAGAGCCGACGCGCACAGTCCTCCCTCAGGTCCTGGTAGACCGAGCCCTGCACCACGCCCGCGAGCAGCATCTTGCCCTTGATCCGCGCGGCGACCTCGGTCCGAGCGAGCGTCTCGTCCACCGCCTGCCTCGTCCTCTCCTTGCCCCAGTCCGGCTCAGTGAAGATGTCGAGGACCGTGCCGATGTCCGAACCGATATCCCTTTGGAACGAGACGATCTCCTCGTTGCTCACCTCGACGTCGCCGTACATGTGCGACTGGAACGTGCCGGAATCGGTCATGATGGTGCCGGGGAAGCGCAGCATCTCGTGCAGGCCTTCCTTCAGCGCCCTCTCCCTCAGGCTCGCGTCCTTGCGTATGATGTAGGAGTTGGTGATGATGCCCTTGAACCCGAACCTCTCGAGAAGCTCGGCAGGGGGAACGGTCATCAGCTTGGGGTTGATGACGGGAAGGAGAGCGGGCGTCTCGAGCACGCCGCTGGGGGTCGTGAACTCGCAGAGCCGCGCGTACCCATCGCGCTCAAGGATCTCTAGCATCGCTCATCCGAAGGAGGCGAGTGCTATTAAGACTTGCATCGGCTCGCATGGCCGCCAGCCAATCACACAAGGACGTCTCCGGGCGCTCCCACCAAGGTCATCGCTCGGTAAATGAACCGGCCCGTTACCACTCCGGGGTCCATCTCCATGAGGCGCTTGATCTCTTCGAGGTCATCGGAGCGGAAGATGCCGATGCCGACGATGTCCTCATCCCCGAGGACAGGCCCGTTGATGAGCACGACCCCCTCCTCCTTCCTCCTGATCCAGAAGGTCGCGTGGGCAGGCATGACGTCCTTTCTCGTCTCGTAGTTCGGACCGCGCACGAGAACGATCATGCCGTACTTCTTCGTTCTCGCGACATACTCCTTGATCTTCTCCGCTTCCACCTCGAACTCCATCCTCTCACCGACCAGCTATTGGCACGTCCCAATTCACGTTGGGACAAAGATTAAACCTTCCCCGGCCTGTCTGCGTCTCGTGCCAGCGGCGAAGTTCGAGTACAAGATGGTGATCGCGGTCCGCAAGGACCTCAAGCTCTCTCCAGGCAAGCTCGCGGCTCAGGTCGCGCACGCGGCCGTCACTTGTTCGCTCGTCTCCAAGAAGCGCAAGCCCGCTTGGTTCGAGTCATGGTACGCGGAGGGGCAGAAGAAGGTGGTCGTGAAAGTGCCGGGGCTCAGGGAACTGCACGAGCTCAAGGTGGCCGCAGAGGACGCTGGACTGGTGACCGCGCTAATAGTGGACGCGGGGCACACGGAACTCCCGCCGAACACCACCACGTGCTTGGGCATCGGCCCCGCTCCGGAAGAGGAGATCGACAAGGTGACTGGGCATCTAGGGTTGATGTGATTGAAGCCTCACGTGCGCGTGCTCGGTTTCGATGACGCGCCGTTCTTGTTCCGCGAAGGGAAGGTCATCGTCATCGGCGTGGTGATGCGCCTGCCAGGGTACGTTGAAGGCGTGATAAGGACCGAGTGCGCAATCGACGGCGACGACGCGACGGAGGTCCTTGAGGGAGCCGTAGAACGCTCTCGCTTCCGCGAGCAAATCAAGATGATCATGATCGACGGCGTGGCCCTCGGGGGCTTCAATGTCGTCGATATCGCGAAACTGCACCGGTCCACTGGATTGCCGGTGGCGACCGTCACTCGCGACGCTCCTGACATGGAAGCGATCAGAAGGGCGTTGCAGAAGCACTTCGCCGACTGGGAGCGGCGTTACTCGCTTATCGCTGGTCGGGCACTGCACGCGGTAGAGACCGGACACCTTCCTCTCCACGTCTCCGTGGAAGGGATATCGCTCGAGGATGCCGACACTATCATCAAGGAGAGCGTCGTGCGAGGGGCGCTGCCCGAGGTGCTACGCGTGGCGCACGTGATCGCGAGCGGAGTGGCCAAGGGCGAGTCGAAGGGCAAGGCCTAGGCGGGCTCGAGGAAGCGCTTCACGAGTGCGAGCGAATCCTTGTTGGTTTCCTGGATGTTCTCGACGAGGACTTCGGAGTTCGCTTTGCCCAGGCGTAGGATCCTGACCTTGAGCCCACTCGGCAGCTCGACATGCATCCCATTCTTCACTTCGACCTTCTTGTGATCGTGACCGTTCTTCGACAGCTCGTCCGTCAAGCGGGCGACCATCGTCTCGGGCGCGCTCTCGAAGAACCTCTTCTCCGACGACTCGAAGCGGGCCTTGTTCCGGTCGCTGTATGTCATGATGCCTAGGAGACCGATGAGCATCCCACCAGCGATCGCGAATGTCGCCGGCTTCTCTGGATTGAATCCCTCGTAGATCGAGAGCATCGAGACCGCGAACACCGCCGCGACGGAAATGTAGATCATACCGATCGCGCTCGTGATCATCTTCTTCGGCAGGGTGTTCTTGGCCCAGGTGGCGAAGTGCAGCCGGTGCATCTTCCACGCAGGGATCAGCGCGAGCACGGCGACCATGGCGGTGAGGGCCAGCAAGGCGGTGAACAGTGAATTGAAAAGAACGAACGAATAGAGCATGAGCGCCATGAGGGCCGGTGCTACGATCGCCAGAATGTATTGAATCGTGTTCTCTGCTGCTTCGATCTGGCCGACGTGGTCCTTCGCCCCCATCGCTCGTCCCATCCCGACAACGATACTGGTCAGCGGATATAAAAAGTGTCCGCCAAACGTCAGACGTAGCGATATCGTGCGTCGCTCAAGGCCTTCTACGAGAATCGCAAGGCATCGAATTATGAGGTTGCGAATCTCCACTTTTTGCCCCTCAGAACTAGCCTCAAATCTGCGAGCAAACGAGTCAAGGTTCGAAATGCAAGAAAGTGAGCATCTGGCTAGCCTGCGACACGTTTTTATACCCGAGGTCGATAAGTCGCGTGCTGAAGCGGCCCGAGAAACCCTCAACGCTTAAATACGACTAGCGTAATAGGGCGTTGCTTCCCAATCAGGGTGAACGATAATGGCTAAAGGTCTTTACACTGCCAGAAAGCTAAAGAAGGATCGGCAGAAGTCCCGATGGAGTGACAGCACTTACAAGCGAAGGATGCTGCACCTAAAGGAGAAATCCGACCCGCTCGAGGGCGCAGCCCAGGCGCGCGGGATCGTTTTGGAGAAGGTGGGCATCGAGGCCAAGCAGCCCAACTCCGCCATCAGGAAGTGCGTCAAGATCCAACTCATCAAGAACGGTCGCCAGATCACCGCCTTCGCGGTCGGTGACGGCGCCATCAACTTCATCGACGAGCACGACGAGGTCCTCGTGGAGGGCATCGGCGGGAGGCTCGGTCGTTCCTACGGCGATATCCCCGGTGTGCGTTACAAGGTCATCAAGGTCAACAGCGTCTCGCTCAACGAGCTTGTACGCGGAAGGAAGGAGAAGCCGGTGAGGTGAAGGAAATGGCAGACGAACAAGCATCAACCCCGGCAAATGAGGTCCTTCTGTTCGGCAAGTACAGTTTCGGCGACGTCGTCATGAAAGACGGCGGCCTGGCCAAGTACATCAACCTGAAGATGACGGGCGTCCCGCACTCGGACGGCCGGCACGCCAACCGCTGGTTCGGGAAGGCGCGCTTGAACATCGTGGAGAGGCTCATCAACAACATGATGCGCACCGAGGTCTTCACCGGCAAGAAGATGAAGGCCTACCGCACCACGCAGAAGGCCTTCGACATCGTCGCCGAGAAGACGAAGAAGAACCCCGTGCAGGTCCTGGTCGAGGCGCTCGAGAACGCCGCCCCCAGGGAAGAGATCACCCGCCTGCAGTTCGGTGGCATCTCCGTACCGAAGGCAGTGGATGTCGCGCCCTCCAGGCGCTTGGATATCGCCCTGCGCAACATCACGAAGGGCGCCATCCAGTCAAGCTTCAAGAACACCAAGCCGATCCAGGACTGCCTGGCGGACGAGTTGATCCTCGCCTCGAAGAACGACATGAACTCCTTCTCCGTCGCGAAGAAGGAAGAGGTCGAGAGGGTCGCCGCCTCGGCGAGGTAAGCGCATCATCTGAGGTTCATCAGCAGGTGGTAGTATGGGACGTAAAGAGGACAACATCAAGAAAGCCCAGTCCATCATGATCGATCCCAAGCGGATCAGGAACATCGGGACTGCGGCGCATATCGATCACGGCAAGACAACCCTTTCAGACAACCTCATCGCCGGCGCGGGCATGATGTCCGAGGACCTGGCGGGGAAGCAGCTCATGCTCGACTACGACGAGCAAGAGCAGGCGCGCGGCATCACCATCAACGCGGCGAACGCTTCGATGGTGCACAAGTACGAGGGCACCGAGTACCTCATCAACCTCATCGATACCCCGGGCCACGTGGACTTCGGGGGAGACGTCACCAGGGCGATGCGCGCTCTCGACGGCGTCATCATCCTCGTCTGCGCGGTCGAGGGCATCATGCCTCAGACCGAGACGGTCATCAGGCAGGCGCTGAAGGAGCGCGTTCGGCCGGTGCTGTTCATCAACAAGGTCGACCGACTGATCAACGAGCTGAAGGTGACCCCAGAACAGATGCAGCAGCGCTTCGTGCAGATCATCACCGAGGTCAACCGCCGCATCATGCAGCAGCTACCGGCCCCGCTCAACAAGGAGTGGCAGGTCAGCGTGCAGGACGGCACCGTGGCGCTCGGCTCCGCGTTCAACAACTGGGCCGTGTCCGCTCCGTACATGAAGAAGTCGCAAACGAGCATGAAGGACGTGTACGAGTACTGCAAGAACAACGACCAGAAGACGCTCGCCAAGAAGTCCCCGGTGCACGAGGTGCTCCTGGACATGGCGATCAAGCACGTCCCGAACCCCTACGAAGCGCAGAAGATCCGTATCCCTGTCATCTGGAAGGGCGATCTGGAGAGCGAGCTCGGGAAGGCGATGATGAACTGCGACCGCACCGGTCCGACGATGTTCATGGTCACGAAGATCATCATGGACCCGCACGCGGGCGAGGTCGCGGTCGGAAGGCTGTTCTCAGGCAAGCTCACCAAGGGCATGGAGATGAACATCTCCGGCGTCGGCAACCCGAACAGGGTAATGATCGTCGCGCTGGCGGTCGGCGCTGACCGCATCCCCGTGGAAGAGATGGACGCCGGGAACATCGTCGCCGTCTCCGGTCTGAAGGATGCCATGGCCGGCTCGACTGTCTCGTCCGTGAAGGACTTCGAGGCGTTCGAGAAGATCACGCACTACACCGAGCCAGTGGTCACGGTCGCCATCGAAGCGAAGCACATGAAGGACCTGCCGAAGCTGGTCGAGGTCCTGAGGACGGTCGCGAAGGCGGACCCGTCGCTCAACGTGCAGATCAACCAGGAAACGGGCGAGAACCTGCTCTCTGGAATGGGCGAGCTGCACCTCGAGATCACCAACTACCGCATCGTCAACGAGCACAAGGTCGAGATCAAGACCTCGCCGCCGATCGTGGTGTACCGCGAGTGCGTGGCGGGAAAGGGCGGCCCGTTCGAAGGCAAGTCCCCCAACAAGCACAACAAGTTCTACGTCGAGGTGCTCCCGCTGGAGCAGGCGGTCTACGACGCCATCAAGGCGGGCGACATCAAGACCGAAGGTAAGATCAAGGACCCGAAGGCGCTGGCGAAGCAGCTGCAGGACCTGGGCATGGACCGCGAGGAGGCGAAGGGCATCGTGGCGTTCCACGACACCGACGTCCTCATCGACGCCACCAAGGGTATCCAGTACCTCAATGAGACGATGGAATTGTGCAAGCAGGCCTTTGACGAGGCGATGAACATAGGCCCCCTCGCACAGGAGAAGTGCATGGGCCTGAAGATCCGTTTGGTCGATGCCAAGCTGCACGAGGACGGAGTGCACCGCGGCCCGGCGCAGGTCATCCCCGCAATGCGGTCCGGCATCTACGGCGCGATGTGCCTGGCGAACCGCGTGCTCATGGAGCCGATCACCAAGGTCTACATCAACGTCCCGCAGGACCTGATGGGCGACGCCGTGCGCGAGGTGCAGTCCAGGCGCGGCACCATCGAGGACATGACGCAGGAGGGCGAGGCGGCGGTCGTGATCGCGCGCGCCCCGATCGCAGAGATGTTCGGGTTCGCGAGCGCGATAAGAGGCGCTACTCAGGGACGGGCCCTATGGTCCACCGAGAACGCCGGGTTCGTGCGCGTGCCCGCTGAAATTCAAGCCGAGGTCGTGGGCGAAATCCGCAAGCGCAAGGGACTCAATCCAGAGCCCTACGATGCCGCCTACTATTCGGGCTAGGGAATGGAAAAAGCGTTAAATACGAAATATAGTATGGAGAGACAAATCAAAGAAACGGAGGCTGGAATATGGCAGAGAAACCTCACTTGAACTTGGTGTTCATTGGTCACGTCGATCACGGCAAGTCGACCGCAGTCGGTCGCATGCTCAGTGACACTGGCCACATCGAACCGTACCTGATCGAGAAGTACCGAAAGATGGCCGAGGAGAAGGGCAAGGCGACCTTCGAGTTCGCTTGGGTCATGGACTCCTTGAAGGAAGAGCGGGAGCGCGGTGTGACCATCGACGTGTCCCACAAGAAGTTCAACAGCGACAAGTACTACTTCACCATCATCGACGCCCCTGGCCACAGGGACTTCGTAAAGAACATGATCACTGGTACCTCGCAGGCCGACGCGGCCGTCCTGGTCGTCTCTGCCATCGAGGGCCCGCAGGCCCAGACCAAGGAGCACGTCTTCCTGGCGAAGGTGCTCGGCGTCAACCAGCTGATCGTCGCCATCAACAAGATGGACGCGACCAAGCCGGCCTACGACGAGAAGCGCTTCAACGAGGTCAAGGAAGAGGTCGGCAAGCTGCTCGGCGGCGTCGGATACAAGCTCGACAAGGTGCAGTTCGTGGCGCTCTCCGCCTATAAGGGCGACAACGCGACGAAGCCCTCGCCGAACATGCCCTGGTACAAGGGCCCGACACTGCTGCAGGCGCTCGACAAGCTCGAGGTGCCGGCCCAGGCCACCAACCTCCCGCTCAGGCTCCCGATCCAGGACGTCTACACCATCACCGGCATCGGAACCGTTCCGGTCGGACGTGTTGAGTGCGGCATCCTGAAGCCGGACATGAAGGTCATCTTCATGCCGTCCAACAAGGTCGGCGAAGTGAAGAGCATCGAGATGCACCACGAGTCGATGCCCCAGGCGCTCCCCGGCGACAACGTCGGCTTCAACGTCCGCGGCATCGCCAAGAACGACATCAAGCGCGGCGACGTGGCCGGTCCGATGGACAGCCCGCCGATGGTCGCGAAGACGTTCACGGCGCAGATCTTCGTCCTGAACCACCCCTCGGTGATCACCGTCGGATACACCCCGGTGTTCCACTGCCACACTGCTCAGGTCGCGTGCACGTTCGTCGAGCTCCAGAAGAAGCTGGACCCGAAGACGGGCGCGGTCAAGGAGGAGAACCCCCAGTTCATCAAGGCGGGCGACGCGGCGATCGTCAAGATCCAGCCGACCAAGCCCCTGGTGATCGAGAAGGCGAAGGACTTCCCCCAGCTCGGCCGATTCGCCATCCGCGACATGGGAGCGACCGTCGCGGCAGGAATGTGCATCGACGTCGAGAGACGGGAAATTACCTAAACCCCTTCCTTATCTCTTCATTTTTGAGGCACCGACATGGCACAGAGAGCAAGGATTTCACTGAGCGGCACGGACCCGATGAAGGTCGACAGTGTCTGCGGCCAGATCAAGGCGATCTCGCAGAGGACCGGAGTGGCCATTCGCGGCCCGATCCCCCTGCCGACGAAGCACCTCAAGGTGCCGGTGAGGAAGAGCCCCGACGGCGAGGGCTCCGAGACCTGGGACCGCTGGGAGATGCGCATACACAAGCGGCTCATCGACCTGGACGCGGACGAGAGGGCGCTCAGGCAGCTCATGCGCATACAGGTCCCCGATGGCGTCAACATCGAGATCGTTCTGCGCTCGTAAACGACTTCCAAACCCCCTAATTATCGTCTAGTTCTTCTTGCCCGATTGAACGTTCAGCCGGCGTACTCGCGTCACGCGTATTTGGTGGGCTTCCGCTAGCATTAACGTCCTCTGCCTGCTTCATCACCTTCGATGGCGGGCGAGATCACCTTCCTAGACGTCACGCTGGAGTCGTGGATCCTCTTCGTGCTGACGATCGTCGCGAGCGCGATACTGGCCAGGACGGTGTACCTGCTGATCAGGAGGGCGGCGGACGATTGGGCGGGCAGAAGGCAGTCGAAGCTTTTCGCGCGCGTCGTCGAGTACGTTATCCTCGGTTTCGGCGTCTACATCGCGCTCATCAACGTCATCGGGCTCAACCTGACGGCGATCGCCGCCTCGATCGGCGTGGTCGGCATCGCGCTTGCGTTCGCGTCGCAGCAGCTGATATCGAATTTCGTCGCGGGGGTGCTCCTGGCGTTGGACCGTCGCGTTCAGCTGGAGGATTGGGTGGAGGTGACCGGAGGCACGATCAGGCCGGCGAGGGTGAGGGACATGACGCTGACCAAGGTCGTGCTGTTGGACCAATCTGGCAGATACACCACCATCCCGAACTCCTTCCTGTTCGGCGCGCCGGTCGTGAACTACACCAAGGCGGGGTTCGTCGAGGTGCCGGTCGAGCTGAAGGTGGCCAGCGGCCCGGACCTGGAAAAGACCATCGCGCTCATCCTCGAGGTGGCGGACAAGGAGGATCGCGTCCTGCCGAACGTCCACCACAGCGAGAAGGAGCGGTTCGAGCACCTGATGGGCTTGAAGAGGTTCCGGCTGTTCCTCGAGGACCGCCCGCCGGTGGAGGTCTTCAAGCCCCGCGTCTACGTGCAGAAGATCGATGGCGACGCGGTCATCCTCAGCGCCAGGATCTGGATAATGGAGATCCAGAGGCGCGACGAGATCGTTTCGAGCTTCCAGCAGCACCTCGTCTCTCGGTGCGCGGAAGCGGGCGTCTGCTTCAAGGCCTTCTGAGGGCGTCACAATGGACAGTTTATTTATGGGCGCTCCCGTTCGGTTCTCGGGATTCAAATGCGCAGCGATCTCGTCAAGGGCGGCGTCGAGAGGGCGCCGAGCAGGAGCCTGCTCCGGGCGGTCGGGGTGGGCGATGAGGACCTTTCCAAGCCGTTCATCGGCGTCGCGAACTCCTGGAACGAGATCATCCCCGGTCACATGCATCTCAACAAGCTCGCGACCGAGGTCAAGCGCGGCATCCGGGACGCGGGCGGGCAGCCGTTCACCTTCGGCGTGCCGGGCATCTGCGACGGCGTGGCCATGGGCACGGAGGGCATGCGCTATTCGCTGGCTTCGAGGGAAACGATTTCCGACTGCGTCGAGCTGATGGTGCAGGCTCACGCCATGGACGGCTGGGTCGGGATCACGAACTGCGACAAGATCACTCCCGGGATGCTGATGGCGGCCGGGCGCATGGACGTGCCCGCGATCATCGTCACCGGGGGCCCGATGAAAGCGGGGAAGAGCTGCGACACGAAGCTCGACCTGCAGAGCGTGTTCGAGGCTCTGGGCGCGCACGTGGCCGGCAGGATCGACGAGCAGGCGCTGCACGACATCGAGATGTGCGCGTGTCCTGGTGAGGGAGCGTGCGCCGGCTTGTTCACGGCGAACACCATGGCCTGCCTGACCGAGGCTCTCGGATTGAGCCTGCCAGGCTGCGGGACGTCCCTGGCGGTGAGCAACAAGAAGAGGGAGCTGGCCTACCAGACGGGGAAGCGCGCGGTTGAGATCGTGAAGGAGGAGCTCACGCCGCGCAAGATCGTGACGAGGAACTCGTTCCTGAACGCGATCCGCGTGGACATGGCGATAGGAGGCTCAACGAACACCGCGCTGCACATCCCGGCGATCGCCGCGGACTTCGGGATCGACGTCGACCTAGATACGTTCGACGCGATCTCCAGGCAGGTACCGCATCTCACCAACCTGCGCCCCTCGGGCCCGTTCTTCATGGAGGACCTCGACCGGGCGGGGGGAGTTCCTGCGGTGCTGAGCCGCCTGCAGGGCATGCTCACGGACGAGCTGACGATCTCGAGGAAGAGCATCCTTGCCATCGCGAAGGAAGCGAAGATCAACAGCAACCGCATCATCCGGCCTCTGGACAAGCCGTTCCATCCAGAGGGAGGGATAGCGATCATGCGCGGCAACCTGGCGCCGGGCGGCGCGGTGGTGAAGCAGTCGGCCGTGTCGGATAACATGATGAGGTTCGAGGGACGCGCGCGGGTGTTCGACTCGGAAGCGAAGGCGACCGAGGCGATTCTCGCCAAGCTGATCGTGCCGGGCGACGTGGTCGTCATCCGCTACGAGGGGCCGATGGGTGCACCTGGTATGCCGGAGATGCTGTCCCCGACCTCCTTGATATCGGGGATGGGGATGTCCGAATCGGTGGCGCTGATCACCGATGGAAGATTTTCAGGCGCCACAAGAGGACCGTGCATCGGGCATGTGAGCCCAGAAGCGTTCGCGAAGGGCCCGATCGCCGCGATACAAGAGAACGACCGCATCCGCATCGACATTCCGGGACGAAAGCTCGAGCTGCTGGTCTCGGACGAGGAGATCAGGTCGAGGCTGGAGAAGGTCGTCCCGGTGGACAGGAAACCGACGGGCATGCTGCTCAAGTACCGGAAGCTGGTGGGCCAGGCAACGGGCGGGGCAATCTGCAGGTAGCCGCAGCGACGACGGGCAACGGTTATGTAGGGTCCGCTCGCAAAGAAGCCGCATGAAATCCGTCAACCCCTACCTGAACTTCAACGGCAACACCGAAGAGGCGTTCAAGTTCTACAAGTCGATCTTCGGCGGGGAATTCGTCATCCTGCAGAGATTCAAGGACATGCCAGGAGCGGAGAAGATGACGCCCCCGAACGAGATGAACCGGATCATGCACGTCAGCCTGCCGCTCGGGAAAGTCGGAATGCTGATGGGAAGCGACGCTCCCGAGTCTCGAGGAATGAAGGTAGCATTCGGCAACAGCGTCAACATCTCGATCGAGGCGGAGAGCGAGGAGGAGGCGATGCGCTTGTTCAAGGGGCTCTCGGACAAGGGCAAGGTGGTGATGCCGATCGGGAAGCAGTTCTGGGGCGCCATGTACGGCATGTGTACTGACAAGTTCGGGATCAACTGGATGATCAACTACGCCTATCCGCAGGCGATGGGATAGATAACATTGGAGAAGGGCCTGGTGCTCGAGTAGTGCCAGGCTGCAAATCTATTTATCCGCACGCACGTTACGACCTCCCCAGAGGGCGGATAGATCAGACTGGAAGATCGCCTGATTTGCAATCAGGAGGTCTCGGGTTCAAATCCCGATCCGTCCACCAATTTCCTGGCTCGGCTCAATTTGTACCATTTTTGGTACAATCGGTGCTTTTTGATAATGGGTGTGAACGTCGTCATGCAATGGATTTCTTGGAATAAGAATGAGGGAAGAGGTTTCCAGCTCAGTCGATCGCACGACAGGCGTTGTTGACGAAATCCTCCGCCATCTGGATTGGCGGTCTTTCCAGTCCGACAGATTCGCAATGCCTTATGAATCGCCGAACCCATGAGTGCCCTAATGGAACTCGAGGATTTGAACGGCGTTCAGATGGAATGGGAAGACAAGGGACTCCTCGGGCACAGACTTCGGTTATCGTATCAAGGTCGCATCGTGGCTGAGATGAAGAGCACACTCGCTCTCAATCGCATCGATGCATGCTTCGACCAACGGGAGGTCGAAATCGAAGAGCACCTCTCCACGAAGAAGGCATACACGATATCGAGCAAGGACCTACGTGAGGAGATTTGCAGCCTGAGTATGATCTTGTTCAATGCTTCCTCGGTCGTAACAATGGCCAATGGGATCGAGTACGTTGCGAGAAAGTCTAGGGGCGAGATTGAGATAACTGACCGTTTGGGGCGGGTACTGGTAAGATGCGACTATTTCGGAGCCCGCTATCCGACTTTTCTGCCTGTCGAACTGCGGAAGGGGGACCCGAACCCATGGCTGCTTGCCCTAATAGCACTCCTTGTCGCTCAAGTGTACCTGAGAAATCGACGTGTACCGTTTTGAAAAGGATGGAAAGGGTTTTGCTTACCTCTCGTACCCGCGAACAAGTTCGATTTCCCAAGAATGGTACAAGTCGGCTCTTCGCCAGTAGGTTTGCTGGGGGAAATCCAGATCCGTCCACAATTCTCATGGCCCATCTCGCTTTCATACCAGTTTCAATGGTGTTGGCGGGAGAGGTGTCTGGATTGTGATTCCCAGTCGGTAGCAATGCCCCGGGCGCTTCTCCAGCGGGCAGGATTCAAATATGCGCTGCAATGAAAGATGATCGCCGGAGGGTTTGAACCTCCTTTCCCCAAAATGTGAAAGGACGAGTAGCGTCCCTCCTCCTTCGCACAGTGCATCATGTTCGTAGGCAAAGGGACGTCTCCTCCCTCGGGCACATTGCTTGGATCGGCTTGAGTTTGGAGCGCGTTGTGGAGTCTTGCTCGATTGGAGATGGTTGAGAGTATGCCTCTCGCTGGTAGCCCATTGGGCACGTCGCTATAAACGCCTTGCCGCAACGTGTCACGCGTGAAAATACAAGATGAGGGTTTCCTGCGCAACGGACTCCATTTGTTACTCGAAGATCGAATCCGCGGCCGAACCATGTAGGCGACGTCCATTCATGTTGAGATTTGAGAGATGATCTCCTTCGCTGCGAATGCCACCCCACCGAAATCCGCTTTCGGGAGCTCGACCTTGGCGTTCAGGTTCTCGGTAACGGACTTCGCGAGCAGCACCGGTGTCGTGGACGCATACTCCATGCGGACGCCAGCCCCGAGCCGTTGGTTTCTGCCGGCGACTATGATCTCTTGCTCGAAATGATCCCGTAACGGGAAGTACAGGAATGGCTTTCGCATCGCCATTAGCTCCAGAGTGGTCGTTCCCCCTCCCGAGCAGATCGTGATGTCGCAGGCTGCCATCAGCTTGAACAGCTCTGGCACATACTTCTTGATGACGACGCCTTCAGGAACGGTAAGGGTCCGCGGGTCAGCTCTTGGCCCAAGAACAACGATCATTCTCGCGTCGGGTAGCGTCTTGCGGATCTCAGGCAGAGACTTGATGCTCAAATCGACCAAAGGCAGTCCAACAGCAGTGCCGCCGATCGTCACCAAGATGGTGGGCTCATCACCGATGCCGAACTTCTTCCACAGGGTGGATCGGTCTTCAAGAGCTTTCGGATCGAAAGTCAGCGGATACCCTGCGAACTTGACGAAATCCTGGCCTACGAGGTCCTGAGCATTGGGCATGAGCATCCCCAGCCGCTCGTTCGGTATGTCCGGCCGTTCACAGAGCAGCATGTAGGTGCCGATATCGTGATGCTTCGTGATTCCTTTCAGCCAGAGCCCATTGGCGACCCTCTTGGCGATCCTGTTCTTCATGCCTCTCGCCGGCCCCCATAAGCCGAAATAGTCCGACATGAAGACGCTCTTGCAGCACTGCCTCGACCTATCCTTGTAGAGAACGCATGAGACTTCGTAGGCCTCGTCGTGGGCAACGACATCATAGCCTCCACGCTTGGCGACGTCCCAGATGAGCTTGCCATTCGCCGTGAAAGAACCCACGACCTCTCCCGCGACTTGTATCAGGTTGGCGTCGTAGTCTTTCCCTGCCGCCTCGATCGCATCCGTGCCCTGATCGAAGCCTTCCGACTCCGGAAGCACGACCTCATTGTTCATCTTCAAGACCGTCCGAGCCGGGTCGCCAGCCATCCAGTGGACCTCGGTGCCCGGTCTCAATCTGCGTGCCTCTCTGGCAATGGCCATGTCCCGCTCAATGTGTCCCAAGCCGACCGATCCGGAAACGTAGAGTACCTTCCCCATTCCACCAACGCTCCAATGCCGCATATGCACGAACCAGCTATTTATGCTGTGTGTATTATGCGGCACCAAATGTCCTTATTATACAAATTGAGTCAGCTGACTTCCTCAGCCGCCACGTGTAGCTGAGCTGTCATCACTTTTCAAGCAAGATGTCTCTGTGCTGCCGGTACTGTTCTAGCGTGATCTCGCCTTTGGCGAATCGCAGTCGGAGAGCCTTCAAGGCATCGTCGTCCTCGAGCGGTGGCTCTTTCGATGGCACTAGTGACCTCTTCTTCTTGATCGTCCAGCGGCAGGTCTTTCCGCCTTTGGTAACCATGCTATCGTACGCGAATTCGCTGCTAGGGTCGATGGCCTCGCACACGCCATTCAGGAATGCTTCGATTTGGCAGCAGATCTCCGTCGGCGCGCCCGAGAACGGGCAGTCGGTTCCATCGTTCTCCGTCATGTCCGCGGTATCGTGGGGCTCGACAATGCCGAACGACTTGCGAATGGATTCGATGAGCGCGGGTATGGCATCCGCCTCGTTCCCTTGGACGGAAGTCATCTGCTTCATGCGGATCCCAAGCGAAAGCCCGCTCTGCTTCATGTAGGGCCGAAGGATCTCGACGGTCCGCTGCCCGCCCACACCTTCGATGGTGGCTCTGGTGACTATCGCCCAGTTCTCTCCCAGAACGGCCTTCCTCCAGAATGCCAGGTCCTCGGGGCTCATTCCGAGTTCTCCTGAGGAAACTTCGGTAACGCTTGAATCGACGTCAGCGTGGTCCCCCTCAAGCACAACCTCTGCTTCGCATACGTCATCTCCAAAAGAGAGGCTTCGGACGAGAGAGTATCGCGCGTCTGGGTGGCATTCAAACGAGAGGCCTTCGCCCGCGATCTGACAGAAGCATTGACACGCCTCCTTGCACGTGCCCAATGTCTCGCAGCCTTTCGCCGACCAAGAGGCCTTGCCCCCCTTCACCGTGCCGTGAATCGGCACACCCGCCATGGCGAACTTCGCCCAGCACTCGGCGACCGCGATGCTTCTGAAATCCCCTTCCGGCAGACTCATCAGCTTCGCCGCAATGTGATATCCTGCTCTGCCGTGGTTCTTGAAGCCAGGATACATTAACCTCAAGGCCTCGTGGGTCCCCAGCTCATCGACGAGGGCTTGGGTCGCTGTGATCCACCATTCCTTCAGCAGACCTATCGCTAGCTCCCTTTCCTCCATCTCGGTGAGCATCGAGCTAATCTAGGCTTCCCCCTCGCTTTTGCTAGCGGTCATTGGCGTTGTGGTCCTAATATGACGCCTATTGCTAGAGGATGAGGCCTAGCAAATTTCATCAATCGCCATTTGCATCGTTGCATATCGTGGCGACAGAACTCGAGACGGTTGAGCACGTCGACGTCAAGAGGTACATGGGCACCTGGTACGAGATCGCAAGGTTCCCACAGCGCTTCGAGAAGGATCTTGTCGGGACGACGGCGACCTACACTCTGCTGCCGAACGGAAAGGTCAGAGTGGTGAACGAGGGTCACAAGGGAGGCCTCAACGGTCCCCTGAGGACTGCGAGAGGCAAGGCGCGCGTGGTCGACCCGAGAACGAATGCGAAGCTGAAGGTTAGCTTCTTCTGGCCTTTCGAGGGCAACTACTGGATATTGGAACTGGGGAACGAGTACGAATATGCAGTGGTCGGCGACGAATCCAGAAAGTACTTGTGGATTCTAGCGAGAACGCCCCAGCTGGACGAAGGAACGTACAAGGAGCTTGTTGCGCGCGCGAGCAAGAAGGGCTTTGATGTCTCCAAGCTTGAGATAGTCCCGCAGAAGACCCTCTCCTAGGGCCTCCCTCCACGCACGCCCTCAAAGATTTTCCCGGAATGATTTTCGAACCATTTCCTTTAAGGTGTCGAATAAAAATGTGTTTGGTCCGTGGGCAATTCAATTGCTCAAGGGACTGATAGAGTGAAACTTAGAGGAGCGAAAATATCTGGATCGTCGCTGCTTACGATTTTGGGAGTGATTTGTTTCTGTTCCATGATAGTGGCAGCGGTCGCAGTCACGTCGAACCTGCTTGCATTTAGCAGCACCACCGTCACAACCGCATCAATCAATCTAACAGATACTGGCGGTTCTGCGACAGATAGCACTACTGGAAATGCGGCACTGTACAACTTCAATGCCAACATCGTCCAGCCCATGACGGCATCGACATTCACCGTGACCATCCAGAAGTCCACGGCAATGAGCGTAGGCGACGTCGCAAGTGTCAACGTCACATGGGACGCAGTTAGCCACCCGATGACCCTAGGATCAATTTCGGGAGGCAACACGATAACAGCGACGTTCGTTGCAGGTTCCCATGCAGCTGGCGCCACCAACGCTGGTATTATCACCGTGCTCTACACACAGCCCGGCTCATATACCGTGAAAGTGCAGTTGACTGGAACGGCCTAAACCCCTTAACTCAACCCTTTTCCTTTTCATTTCTCAAGCAGCAAGTCTCTCAGCTGCCGATATTGCTCTGGCGTGATCTCCCCATTCGTCAGTCGCCATTTGAGCTTCTTCAGCATCTCATCTTCATCAAGGGGCTGCAGTTCTCGCTTCCCTGCCGTCATTCCCTTCTTGCTCAGGGTCCAGTGGCATGTCTTGTCGCCCTTGGTCATCATTCTGCTGTACTTGAACTCGCAGGAAGGGTCAGCGGCCTCGCAGATCCCGTTGAAGAAAGCCTCATACTCATGACAGATTTCCGGAACCGAATTCGAGAATGGGCATTCTGATACCTCCCCATTGGGAATCCCGCCATCAAATGAACACGATTCTTTCTTGTCGTGAAGAGCGTTCAGTGAATGAATGAAATTCCCAATATCGCTACCAGTGGCAAGGAGCCTCTCGCGGTATTTCTCTCCGATCTCGCGCCCGGATTCTCTCATTCCTTCTTCGAGTTGAGATGACGCCTTTTCACCGTCAGTCGCGTCGATGAACGCACGAGTCACTATGACCCAGAGTTCGCCGAGGTACGCATGTTCCAGGAACTCGAGCACTTCGGGGGGTTCTTCTGGTATCGGAATATCCGCCAGCGGCGGAAGCGAGAGGTCCGTCCCGCTCTTCGCGGTTCGGAATGTGCAGGAATCATCCCCCCACCAGATGCACTTGACCAATTCGGTCTCGAACTCAGGATTGAGCTCGTAGCTTCCACGCGCGGCTCCCATGACATCTATCCATTGGCATATTTCCCAGCAACGTTTGCCGACTGTGCAATTCGTGATCTCGGCGAATGCGAGGTCAGGGCCACACGACCATAAGTGCCGCTTGCCGTGAACCATCAGATCATGCACAACGCCATTCCACAGCCCCAACAGCTCAGCGGCATTCCCCGTTGGCAAACCCGTCAGTTTCTTGACATTGATGGCGCTAGCCACGGCGGCGTTGTCGGCATACGGTCTCAAATGGGAAATCGCTTCATCTGAGCCAATGTTGTCTGCCAAAATCAGCGTAGAGTTGATCCACCACTCTCTCAGCAGCCCAAAGGATAGCTCTCGTTTGTCTTCGGGTGTGAAATCAATTATCTGAATATTCCCCATCTTTCCAATGCAGCTAAGACTTGTGTCTATTTCAAATCTAAGAGGAAGAAGCAAGGGTTACTAACAGTCGATTTCCCATCTTGATTCATCCAGGAGAACGGGAGTTACCTCACGAGAAGTGTCTCTCTCATCTCCCTGTACTGTTCTCGCGTGATCTCACCTTTCGCGTAGCGCAGCTTAAGCGACTCAAGGGGATCGATACTAGCTTTCTGCTCGTCCGTCAGTGAAGACGCGCTTGCAATTCTCTCGAAAACTAGCGCGCACCTCTCAGCACCCGTCGTCATCTTTCGTTCGTACTTCGGGTGCCACTCCGGGGCCACAACCGAGCAAGCTCCCTTCCAGAACGATTCGATCTGGTCACATGGACTGACAGCTGCTCCGGCGAGGGGGCACTCGCTCACTTCCCTAACGAGCCGGTCGTGGGTTTGCATAAGCCAATCCGACTTCACGTCCCACATCGCATCGGCCTTCTTCACAGTCTGGACTAGGAGTTCCTTTCCCCTCTCCATATTGATTACTTCAAGGCAGTATTTACCAAAGCCTTCCCCTGCATACTTGCGTATTTGCAGAGGAGTCGCTTTCCTCGCTCTTCCCCGAGCAATTCGAGCGCAACCTGGCTAGCATTGTTCCAGTACTCCGCAGGACCCGCCCGTGGCCAGAAATCCATTCGTTCTAGTGAGAAACCTGGGTTGGGGAGGGGTTTCTGTTGGGCATTTGCTGATGAGCCCTGACGCCCGATCTTCCATATGCAAATCTTGAGTCGCAGTCTGGTTCTCCATTCAGCGAACGTTCGTCTTCTAGATCCAAACCATCGTGCTGATTCTCTTGGCTTCCTTCCAGCCAAGTGCTTGCGGGGAATGAGTCTGACTATTGCATTGCTCTGTAGTTCTCATCTCTCAGCGGCGATCCTCGCGTCGCATAAGTCGTTTCTTCAGGTTTCTTCTCTGCTGGCTTCTTCTCGGTTTCAGGGTCCGCCCCTTCGTCAGTCGAAGTCATTGTCGTGGCCAACCTGTTGAGTCCCTACTAGCCTAACTTCGGCAATATTAGACTTCTACGCTGTAATTGCGGAATTTCGATTTTTATCTGGATAGATACGAATCGCAAGAATCTCGCTGTGCAGGCAGGATGTCAGGCCGCGCGCAGTCCCATGGGCGATGGATGGCACCTGGCGTAGGCGATACGTGACCTCTCTTCCGCATGTGGAAGAAGGAAACCTCACTGGTTGGGCTTCTGTTCCTGCCCGGACGGTGGCGTCCCCGCGGCCGCCTGAGCCTGCTGCTCCTTCTTCATCCGCCGCGCTTCTCTCGCTTCTTGCCTTTCCTTTCTCCCCCAGGTCAGATCGTAGATCAGCCATACGATGAAACCGTAGATGACGCCGTTTATCACCGCGGACACCAGCGTGGTCGCGGCGATGCCGAGGACCGGATAATCTGTCTCCGTGCCCACGACGGCGTCGTACACTTGCTTTCCGGGAGGGATCCCTGGGGCTGCCAGCGTGACAAGAAGCAATGCCGCGAATACAAGCAGGAATATTATCGCGCCTTTCATTGCCTGCCCCCCATGATATTGAGTAGCACGGAATTGGTATAATACTAGCACGGTTGCCGTGCATTTCCTAGAATGGATCGGGGGAACTCCATTGAGCGACTTTGGAGGCATTGCTCCAACAGCATGTGATCGCGAAGAATCGCGCGTGCAAGGCATTGCGATTTCTGTCGCTCGAAATCGGCTAGCTCCGGGCGTGAAATCGAGCGGGCGAGCAGATCGCTCTGGACCAGCACACTCGAGCCAGGCATCCGCTGAAAGAGCGGATAATCCTCATATCCGAGGAGAGCCGATAAGAATCGTAGCTCCCCTTGCCTGAGTTTCCATGCAGATCCTCCTGCAAGGGGACCGCACTATTCTCTTGTCCTGCAAATGAAGCGTCTGAATGCTCTCTCGCCCAACGACAGCAACCCGTCCCAGCCATTGCAGGAACGCTTAAATCCCTAGGTCTGGAATAGGCCAGGCGGAAGGAAAGGATATGCCGAGGAAGGTCGTCGTCGTGGGGTCTGGCGCCGCTGGCATGACCGCCGCTTCCAATGCGAGGAAGCAGAATCCCGAGGCCGAGATCTCGGTCTTCACCGAGGACGAGCATTTCGCTTACTCGCCCTGCGCTATCCCCTACGTCATAGAGGGCAAGATCCGCGACTTCGAATCGATCATTATGCACGATCTGGCGTTCTACAAGAAGGAACGCAACATCGACATCCACACGAGGACGAAGGTGGCGGGTGCGGATCTCGCGAAGAAGTCGATCACCCTGGCTGATGGGGCGACTCATCACTACGATTCTCTTGTCGTTGCGACCGGCAGCAACGTCCTGATCCCGCCGGTCCAAGGCGCCGATCTGAAGGGCGTGTTCACGGTGCGCAACATCAACGACGGGATGATCGTGAGGGACGCTCTGAAGGTCGCGTCCTGCGTCGTCATCGCGGGCGCGAGCGTCGTGGGCCTGGAAGTGGCGATAGCGGCGAGGAGGCTCGGCAAGAAGGTGACGGTCATCGACCTTGCATCCGACGTCATCCCGCGACTGCTGGACGGCGACATGGCAGCGCTCGTCCGCCGCTACTGCGAATCCATAGGGATGGAGTTCGTGATGAGCTCTCCGATCCAGGCCCTCACCGGGACCGGGACCGTCACCGGCATTCGAGCAAGAGACCAAGAGTTCCCCTGCCAGGTGGTCATCCTCGCGACCGGTGTCAGGGCGAACCTGGAGCTGCCGATGCAGATGGGGTTGGAGATCGGCGCGCTGGGCGGGGTTCGGGTGAGCGACACCCTGCAACCGTACGTCAAGGGACGCCTTGTCAAGGACGTGTACGTCGCGGGGGACGTCATCCAATGCCAGAGCGCGGTCGCGACCGGCCCGACGATGAGCCAGCTCGGTTCGAGCGCGACCCGGCAGGGAAGGGTGGCAGGGATCAACGCCGCCGGAGGCTACGCGACATACCCGCGGACGCCGGGGGCGTGGGTGAGCTGCATGGGCGACATTCAGGTGGGAGGCACCGGGCTATCCCGAGCGCTCGCCGAGTACTATGGAATAAAGGTCGTGGAGGAGCAGGCCGAGGGGCTCACGCGTGCGCGCTACTTCCCCGGAGGCCTGCCTATTACGGTCAAGCTGGTCGCGGACGCGGCCACTCACCGCCTGGTGGGCTCTCAGATCGTAGGGGGCGAAGGCGTCACCGGCAGGATCAATTGGCTGACGGCCGCAATCATGAAGGACGTCACCGTGGAGGAATTCGTGCGCTCGTTCGAGAACGCCTACTGCCCTGCCACGACCACCGTCGAGGACGTCGTCAACACGGCGGCGGACCGCCTGGCGCAGAAAGTGACGTGCAAAGACAAAACCCTGGGTCGATAGACGAGCATCCATCAAGTCGATGCGGGATGCTCAGCTAGATGCCGCTTCGATAACGATCGTCGGCGGCTCCGCGTATGTCGACAACTTCGCTTTGAGGTCGGACTTGGTCATCTCGCCGACCAGCCTTCCGACGACCTGACCGTCCCGGAAGACCAGGAAGGTCGGGGTGGCCCTGATGTTGAACTTGACCGGCACGTGATGGTTTTGGGCAGCGTTCACCTTTCCGAAGGCCGCGACACCCCTCAGCTCCTTCGCGACCTCGTCGAAGACCGAGTTCATCCTGCGCGAATGGCCGCACCAAGGCGCCCAGCAATCGATCACGACAATGCGGAACCGGCCCAACATCGCCGTCATCTGGTCCTCGTCGACCTCTATCGATCCCTCTGGCCTGCTCACTGTGTTCTCGATCGACGACGCCTCCAAACCGGCACTCCCATCTCCCCCTTCGAACCGAGCCGTAAAAACCTATGCTCGATTGAATGGTCGACGGCGGAAGCTTCGGCTTTCTTGATCCAATGGATGCTCACGAATCTTCGGTCCGAGAACCGAAGGCATAAGTAAGCGGATGGCGTTAGAATGATACCCAAATCTGCAAGAATGGCCAGATGAGGGCAAAGCGGGGAGAGCAGCTTGGCACCGAACGTCCAACAGACCAGGCCGATCGAGATCCTCATGGTCGAGGACAACCCCTTGGACGTGACGCTGGCCTTCGAGGCGCTCGAGGACGCCAAGATCTGGAACCGGATCGTGGTAGCGAAGGACGGCGTGGAGGCTTGGAACGAGCTCTCCCGGCGGAAGTCGGAGCGCCCCGACGCCCTCCCGGACCTGATTCTTCTCGATCTCAACCTACCGAAGATGAACGGGCGGGAGCTGCTGTCCAAGATGAGCGAGGACGCGAGGCTGCGCCTCATTCCCGTGATCGTTCTGACGGCCTCGAGCAGGGACGAGGATGTTCTGATGAGCTACGAGCTCAAGGCCAAAGGGTACATAACCAAGCCAATCGACTCTGAGCAATTGCTGAAGGTGGTCGGCTACCTAGAGGACTTCGGCATATCGATAGTAAGGGTGAGAGCGAGCACGGCATGAACGGTTCGAGCTCGCCGACCACCATCCGATCTGGGAGGGGAGAGCGTTGGAAGCAAGGCGTCTGAAGTTCAGAATGCTTCGAGACCTGGGAGTGAGGAAGGCGGCCGATTTCGCCGCATTGCCCTTTGGCAGTGATAACCTCTGGACGGTGGACAGCGGCCTCACGACCGTCTCCATCGGCGACAATGTGCTCAAGGAGCTCGCAGTGGAAGGCGCTGACCGGCCGAAGACGTCTCTTCTGGATGCGCTTCCCGCCGAAGACCTGACGCATATCAAGAGAGCGATCCAGGCCATGGCGAAGGGGTCGACCAGGTACGAGTTCAACGTCAAGCGCCCCGACGGCGGCTCTTTCTACGCGAACCTGCCGACGGCGGTCGAGGACCACGAAGGCGTCCTCGGCGCGATCTTCCTGATCGACGGGGACCGGCCGATAGCCTGGCTCGAGATCGAGAAGAAGGGAGCGTCCGAGGAGCGACTGCCGCGCTCGCAGGAGCGAGCGGTGCGGATCCAGTACGAGAAGGAGCTTCTCGACATGATCATGGAGAGCACCGTCGCGCAGATCGTCTACCTGGACAGGGACTTCAAGTTCCTGAAGGTGAACCGGGCGTTCGAGCGAGCGAGCGGCCTCAGTCAATCGCAGATCCTCGGCAAGCGGTTCTTCGACGCGATGCCCGACGAGGAGATCGAGAAGACCTTCCGGCGCGTCCGAGAGACGGGAGTCGGCTGGGAGCTCAAAGCGAAGCCGTTCAATGTCCCCGGTCACCCCGAGAGGGGAACGCTCTATCGGGACTGGTCGCTCATGACCGTGAGGGACCAGAAGGGAAGGGTGCAGGGGCTGGTCCTCTCCCTGAACGACGTCACCGAGAGGGTGACGCAGGAGAAGGAGATCAAGAGGATGGCGGAAGAGTCCGAGTCCGAGCGAAGGCGTCTGCGCGCCATCCTGGACACGCTCCCGGTCGGCGTCATGGTGGCCGACCCCTCCGGTGCGATAATCGAGAGGAACGCGATCCTCGAGGACATCTGGAGGAGCTCCAGCGAAGGGAGGAAGCTGGACTTCCGCAGCTTCAGAGCATGGTTCTCGGACACCGGCATCCCTCTGAAGCCCGAGGACTGGGGCATCGCGGTGGCGATGCGCCACGGGAAGCGGGAGGTCGGGCAGGTGCTCGACATCATGCGCTTCGACGGTTCGAGGGGAACGGTGCTGTACTCGGCAGCGCCGGTCAAGGATGAGAAGGGCAAGGTCGTGGGCGGGGTGGCAATCGTCCAGGACATCACCAACCAGAGGCAGCTGGAGCACGAGGCGCTCGAGTCCAAGGCGAAGGCCGAGCTGTACCTGGGGCTGATGAGCCGGGACCTTGGAGGGCTCCATCTCGACATCATGAGCAACCTGAAGAAGATCGCCGACCGGCCGAAGCTCGATCCGAGGGTCAAGAAGGTCCTTGTTCAGTCCATGGAAGGCTTGACCGAGTGCTCGCGCCTCATCGAGGTCGTCGACAAGATCGAGCTGATGGAGGGGCACTCGCTCAAGTACGGCATCGTGGACGTCGGGTTGCTGCTCTCCGACCTGGTGGACAGGATCGTCAAGGACTACGACGTCGAGATCGATCTGCACACCTCCCCGTGGGTGACGGTGAACGGCAGCAACCTGCTCGGGGATGCGCTGGAGTACATCATCGAGGACGCGATCAACCGGTCACCCGGAAAGTTGCAGATGAATATCACGATAGGAGAGGCGTTCGAGGCGGGGAAGCAGTTCCACAAGATCGTCTTCGAGGACGACATCGGGGAAGCGCCCAAGTCGACCAGCTTCTTCTCGTTGCCCCTCGGGGGCAAGACTATGAACGCCCTCGAAGACCTGCGACTCTACCTGGTGCGCATGATAATCGAGGACCATCATGGCCGCATCTGGCTGACGAGCAGGGTCCAGGGCGACTGGTCGAAGGGCAGGAGGATCGCGGTGCTTCTGCCGGCGGCCGTCGTCCGCCAGGAAGTCCTGCCGATCGGCGGACCGAGCGAGGACGAGGAAGACTGATCTGGACGAGCTGTCCGTGAGCGGGAAGGTGGTCTTCCAGCGCTGCTTCAGTGCAAAAACGCCTTATACTCGTTCCTGTCTTGAATCTTCAAATCGGGACGTGGTTGCACGAACGCGTGGCTCAGTGGGATCAGGCGAGGCGAGCACTGCATTCATATCATCAGCTCTGATGAGGAGCGCAGCGAACTTCTGAAGGACCTTGTCGGCAAGAGCCACGAAGGCGAGAGCATTGTGCTCATGGCGAACGCACCCAAGAAGAGGGCCGCGAAGAGGAAGCAAGCGAGTGGCGCACAGTCTGGCCTTTCCATCGTCAGCGCGTCTCTTCTGCTGGATGGCGGCGCACCCGACGCCGAGAGCGCGGTCGTCGCGATCAAGAAGCTCGTCGATGCAGAGGCGAAGAAGGGAAGGAAGAGCGTCACGATGGTCATCGACTCGTCGTTCGTCCTCGATGGACCGGGCCTGTTCTCGCGCTACATGCAGGTCGAAGGCATGCTTGGACTTGCGTCTTTCAGCCTTCCGACGACGTTCATCTGCCTCTACGACGACAGCAAGTTCTCGCACGAGCAGATCGAGCTCGCGATGTCCATGCACCCCCTGGTCGTGCAGGGCGGGGCGATGACCCGCAACTTCTGGCTCATCCCGAGGAACGTGGACGAGCACAGCCTGGCCGGATACGCGTCCGTCGGGAAGATCAACTAGACAGTGAAAAGTTAGAATGGGAAAGGGTTTCGAGAACAGCTCTAGCTCTCTTTGGGCATCGGCACCTTGGCCGCCCTGTCCTTCTTCGAGGAGATGTCCGCGATCTGCTCCATCTCCGCTTGCTCCGCGGCCATCGTCTCCTCGAGAGAGCGCAGGTCCTGGTGCAGCTCCTCGGGCTTGGGGATCGCACCGAGGATGTCCTCGGCCTTGCCGACGATCTTCTCCACTTGATCGACGTTGGAGATCTCCCTCTCCGGGACCTTCTGTCCCACTCCCATGTACTCGGAGATGCCCTCGACTAGCTTCGTGACCTCGAACGGCAGGATCCACTTCGTGGACGCGCCCTGACCGATCGACTTCATCGTGTCTAGAGACAGCACCGTGAGCGCCTTGGAGTCCAGTGGGCTCGCTCCCACCGACAGGATGCGCAGCCGCTGCGCCTCACCTTGCGCCTGCAGGATGATCGCGAGCCGCTCGCCTTCCGCCTCCAGGATCTTCGCCTGCCTCAGCCCTTCGGCCTGAAGGATGCGCGCCCTCTTCTCGCCTTCCGCGTTCAGGATCGCGGCCTTCTTCGACCCGTCCGCCTGCAGGATCGCGGCCCTCCTCAGCCTCTCCGCCGAGGTCTGCTCCTCCATCGCCTGCTTGACCTTCGGGGCCGGGTCGACTTCCCTGATCTCGACCGCCTCGACCTTCACTCCCCACTTGTCCGTCGCTTCATCGAGAACGTCCCGGAGGTGCAGGTTAATCTTCTCCCTGTTAGAGAGGATCTCATCCAGTTCCATGTCACCGATGATGGAACGGAGCGTCGTCTGCGCCAGGTAGATCGTGGCCGCGCGGTAGTTCTGCACCTGGAAGAACGCCTTGCTGGGGTCGATGACCTTCGTGTAGATGATTGCATCCACGTTGGTGGGCGAGTTGTCCTTGGTGATGACCTCCTGGCGTGGTACGTCCAGCACCTGCGTCCTCAGGTCGATCTTCACCACTTCGCTGATGAGCGGGGTGACGTAGTTGAAACCCATGTTCAGTATCTTCTGGAACTTGCCCAGTCTCATGTAGACGGCCTGCTCGTACGGCCTCACGATTCGGATACCGTTCGCCACGATCACGACCGCCGCGATGATCGCCAGAATCAACAGTGCGATGATTGTCACGTCCACTTCTGCCATCTCAAGCCCTCCTAACGCACGCCTCCGTCCTTGCTCGTTTCTTCCACCACCACGTGCACGCCTTCACTGCTGCGCACGATGACGTGCCTTCCGGCGGGGATGTTGCCGTTCGCGGTGGCGCTCCAGGTGTCGTGCTCTATCCTGACCTTCCCCTTCAGGTTGTTCGGGCTGACCTCCTTCGTCACGACGCCTTCCTTGCCCACGAGGGACGTAGCCACCGTGGTCTCGGGCGGACCGGGCGGAGCAAGCCTCTGGTACAGCCTGATCGTGACGTAAGTCATCGGAATGAGCACGATCGCCGCAGCTATGGGCGCCCACCAGGACATCAGGAAGTCCGGTATAATCAGGCCAAGGCACCCCAGGACAAGGAGTACCGTGGCCGGCACGAGCATGAAGTTCCCTGGAGCCGCCGCTTCGATGAGCAGCATGATGACGCCGATCACGATGAACGCCAGGGACAGGGTGGTTGCCAGGTCCGCCATTGGCAGTTATGATGCGAATCCAAGTATTTGGGGGTATTGCCCACAAGAGGCAGTTCGTGGACAAGTAGGACAACGTCGACCATTAGAGCCTTCCGCGGGCACCGCCCCCTCCCGTCTTCCCGCCGCCCCATCCGCCGGAGCCGCCCCTGCCGACGAAGGCCAGGATGATGTAGCCCAGCCACATTAGGAACCGTCCCTTGGTGACCACCGTCAGCCCCATCACCACCACCAGGATCAGCGCCCACTGCCACCAAGTGAGTGGAATGAAGGATATCGGATAGTCGGTCGAATCGCCGGTGCCGGTTGAATGATAGTTGTCGACCAGGTCCAGGCCGATCGCGTAGACGAATAGCAAGATGCCGTTCGAGTAGTTGCCCGCCTCGAGCTCAGGGGTCAGGTAGGTGGAGGCGAGGTCGGTGAGCCTGGCGCCGTTGAGAATGTCGGAAACCCCCGCCCCCGTGACCACTCTCCAGGCCTTCTCGTCCGCAGAGTAGACGAACAATACGCCGTTGTCCTTCCCCGCTTGACCGATTCCGTTCTTCTCGAACACCTTGATGGCGTAGTCGTTCACGCCCACTGGCTGCGTTGTGTTGACGATCAGGACGGCGATCTGGCAGGAGTTGTTCTGTTCGACGGCGTAGCAGAAATTGTCTAGGTCCTGGTAGTCGGAGTAGTTGAGCACGCCGGCGCGGTCGTCCACGTAGGGGGTTATCGTCGGCACCCAGGAGGTGTCCTCCTTTGGCGCCCCTGCTCCGAGGATCAAGAACGCCCCGACCGCCAGTATCACGATGCAGATGACCGCAGCGGCGGCGAAAGCGACCCTCTTTCCCCGGTCCATCCTAATCCATCACAGGTTGAGCGTCGATCCGTCGGGCAGCTCCGTGCCCCAGTAGCTCTTCTCACTGAAGCCGAACGAGCCAGTGAAGACGTTGTTGGGGAACGACTTGATGAACGAATTGTAGTCGCGGACCGCGCCGTTGTACTGCGCGCGAGAGTATGACAGCTGCTCGTTCAGGTCCACGATCTCACCCATTACCTGTTGCACCACTTGGTTCGCCACCAGGTTCGGATAGTTCTCCCAGGTGAGCACTATCTGCGTCAGGTTCTGATCGAGATGGTTGCTCGTGTTCGCGAGCTGCGCGGTCGAGGCGCTCGTGTTCAGTTCGTTCATCCACCTCGTCCTGAGCTCGGTGATGTTGGTGAGCAGGGATGCCTCGTAGTCGAGGTACAGAGCCTCCTGCTGGAACAAGGGGGCCATGATGTCGAGCTTGGTCACGTAGCGGTTCTTGATCTGGGAGAGGTTCGAGTTCACCGTCTGCTCCTTCGACACCGCGCCATTGTAGGAGAGCACGATTAGCAGGCCGGTGACGAGCAGGATACCCACCACCAGAACGACCGCGAAGACCTTCTTGTTCATTGTCCGGCACCTTTCTGCCAACAAGGTCTGCCGGGCTCATTAATCTAACTGAAAATGCGGGCCTTCAGCCAATGATCACGAGGAGCACGATCGAGACCAGGAGGGTGACGAGGGTGATCGGCAGTCCCGCCTTGATGAACCTCCAGAAGGACACCTCGACGCCGAGCCTCTCGCTGGTCTCGACGACGATCACGTTCGCCGCCGCACCCAGGATGGTGGCGTTGCCGGCAAGGGTCGAGCTCGCCGCCAGAGCGAGCCAAAGAGCATTGCTGCTCTGGACCGAGACCAATGGGGTGAGCAGCATGACGGCGGGCACGTTGCTGATGAGGTTGGAGAGCACCGCGGTGAAAGCACTCAACCCGGTCACATCGGTCAAGCCGAGCCCGGTCGTCTGGAACGCCTTCACCATCTCCGCCATCAGGCCCGAGACGTCGACGCCCTTCAGCACGATGAACAGGCCAACGAAAAACAGGAGCAGGGACCAATCCACTCCTCCCATCAGGCGCTTGGGAGTTGCCTCGGAGTTCAGCAGCGGCAGTGCGAAAAGAACCGCCGCCCCGCCCATGAACGCGACCAGGGAGAGCGGGATCTGGATCTGAGGGGAGATGAGGAACCCGAGGAAGACGACGACGATCGCTCCGAGCACGAACCAGACCGAGCGATGCATGTGCTCGAAGTGGATGCAGCCTTTGGCGGCGTCGCAGTCGATCGGCTTGCTGATCTCGCCCCGGAACACGTTCCACCAGCGCTTTGCTTCACTGCGCCGGTGCTCGACGACCGAGGAGTCCGCGAGAAGGTCGCGCCGGAACACTATCCAGATGAGAGCAATCGCGACCAGCATCGAGATCAATGTCACCGGGAGGAGCTTCATCGTGAACTCCGCGAAGGGGATGCCCGAGTGGATCGCGATGAACGCGTTCTGGGGATTGCCCACCTCCGTGGCGACGCTGCCGATGTTGGCCGACACCGCCTCCGCCACCAGGAACGGGACCGGGTTGGCCTTTATGAGCTGGCAGGAGCGAATGATGATCGGGGTGAAGAGCAGGACCACCGTGTCGTTGAGGATGAGCGCAGAAAGGGTGGCGGTCGCGAGCATGATAAGGACGAGGAACTGGAACTGGTTCTTCGACTTCTCCACGATACGTAGGGAGAGCCAGGTGAAGAACCCGCAAATTTCCAGGGAGGCGACGAGGAGCATCATGCCGAGGAGCAGGGCGAGGGTGTTGAGGTCGATCGCTCCCAGCGCATCCTGCGGGGTCACGACCCCCGCCAGTATCATCAGCGCTGCTCCGAGCATCGCGACCGCCGGACGTTCGATGTGGAAGCGTCCGAAGCGGCGGATCGAGATGAGGATGTAGGTGACGAGGAAGATGAGCAGCGCCAGGAGCATGCCGGTGGGCATCCTGCGGGAATCTCACGTCGGGCTTATAGAACTAGTCCACGGACGCTCTAGACGCCAGGGTATCGCAGCACCGTGCCCAGCACGATCGTGACCTCGGGGTTGCTGAAACCCAGCGGTCGGATCTTCTTGTCGACGAGGTCCATCAGTTCCTTGTTCGAGGTCGCCCTGACCCGAAGCAGTACTCGCCTCTCGCCGGTCAGATGCATGATCTCGGTCACGTTCCTCAAGGACATCAGGGACGCGACCGCGGCGGGCAGCTGCCCAGCCTCGATGTCCGCAGAGATGTACGCGTCCGCGCCCACCCCCATGCGCGCCTCGTCGACGACCGCTGAATAGCCGAGGATCACGCGGTCATCCTCCATCTTCTTGATTCGGTCTCTGATGGTCGACGGGGACCGGGCCAGCTTCTCAGCAATCTGCTCGTAGGTCAGCTTGGCGTCCTTCTGGAGCATGTGGATGATCTGCGCGTCCAATTCGTCTTGCATCTCGTTTGACTATCCACCACATAGCATTAAACTGTTCTCGTCGCCCGTTCACGGAACGCGGAGCGCAGGAAGTCGTTGACGACGGCGGAGTGGTCGAATGCCAGCGAGGGGACAGCATCAAGATCGATGAGCTCGACGCCGGCCGCGTCGTCACCCGAACGCAATCTGCCGCCCACCGTCTTGAGCACGTAGACGACCGAAACGGTGTGCCCGCGAGGATCTCGCTCCGGGTCGGAATAGGTCCCTAGCAGTCCGATTATCTCGGTCTTCAGGCCGGTCTCCTCCTTTGCCTCTCGCATGACCGCCTGCTCGAGGCTCTCTCCGTATTCCACGAATCCACCTGGCAGGGCGTGCTTTCCCTTGAACGGAGGGTTCCCCCTCGTCACGACGACGAGCTTCCCGTCGAGAACGATGATCGCATCGACCGCCAGCACCGGGTTGCGAAAGCGATGCTCGAGCTGCTCGCGAGCTGCCATTCTTCGAGACTCATAGTCGAGCAGCAATCGCTCGCCGTCCCGGTTGAGCCGGAGGGGCCTCCCCCGCCCGCCTTCCGACAGTCTGGTCCCGCTCGCTGCCTCCATGGCTCGAATCGATCTGACCAGCGCGGTTCGCGACAGCTTGAGCGATCTGCTCGCTTTCTCGACCGAGCCCTCATTGAAAAGCGCTCTCAGCACGCGCGCTCCCGCCTCGTCGACCACGGTCTTCCCTTCCCTGGTGAGCTTCAGTTCGCAGTCGGTACCGAGGGCCACGGATCGCACCAGTGTCGTCAGGGCGGAGGCGAACCTTAATAATTGCCTGGTGCTTAGGCGGCCTCGTGGCTTCGAGGAGCAAGAAGATCCCCACTATCATGAGTGCGGACGAGCTGCTGGAGAAGGCGTTCCACCGGCTCGCGAAGATCGAGAAGGAGGGTGACAGCCTGCTCGAGGTCCGCAAGCGCACCACCGTGGCCAGGATGACCGCCTCCGGGGACATCATCTCCGAGACCTTGCAGAAGTACGTCAAGGCGTTCCCCTCGATGGAGAAGCGCGAGGACTTCACTATGGAGCTGATCGACCTTCTCATCGGTCTGGACCAGCTGAAGAAGTCGCTGGGGGCTTTGTCATGGTGCGCGAAGCGCGTGAGCGCCTTCCGGCAGGAGTACATCCGCAAGGCCAAGAACGCTCCCAGGCCAGACGATGTCGAGAGGGTCCGGAAGGAGTACTATGGGCGCATCTCGTCCGTCGTCAAACAGATCGGAAGCGACCTGGACTTCGTTGGAGCGGCAAGGGACGAGCTAAGAAAGGTGCCGGTCATAGAGACCAATCTTCCCACGGTCGTCATCGCAGGCTTTCCCAACGTCGGCAAGAGCCAGCTGGTGGAGAAGCTGTCCTCGGCGAGGCCTCGGATCGCGCCTTACCCGTTCACGACCCAGGGGATCGTCATCGGCCATTTCACCGTTCGCTATCAGAAGTATCAGGTGATCGACACCCCGGGACTGCTCGACAGGGAGCTCGAGGAGCGCAACGACATCGAGCGCCAAGCGGTGCTCGCGCTCAAGTACCTGGCCAACGCAGTTGTCTTCGTCATCGACCCCTCGGAGACGAGCGGGTATGAGTTCGACAAGCAGCTCGCCCTCCTGCGTTCCGTGCGCGCGAGCTTCCCCAATGTCCCGCTCATCGAGGTGGAGAACAAATCCGACATCATGCGCAAGGACAGCGGCCGACTCGCCATGTCCGCCCTCACGGGCGAGGGCGTCGAGGAGCTTCGCGCGCTGATCGTCGAAAAGCTAAAGCCACTGGTCAATTCTGGGCAGCAATTGCAAGAGTTAATACCCCGCAAAGCATAGTGCGGGAGGGGTCGGATGCCGCAAGAGCTGGCCTGTAGCGAAAGGGTTCGTTCGTACTTCACATCGCTCTCGAAGGAGGCCGACCGCTGCTACGGTGTCGCCAGACGAGCCAGGGCGCGCGGCATGGACCCGGAAGTCTTCGTCGAGATCCCTCAGGCGGAAGACCTCGCATCCCGGGTCGAGAAGCTCCTCGCGCAGTGGAACGTAGAAGGGGTGGCGTCGAGGATCCGCGAGCTGAGCAGGGACCACAACCGGGAGGAGGTCTCGCTGCTCATCGCCAGGGAGGTCGCGAGCAGGCCTTCGAAGACGAAGGAGGAGGCGATCGACAGGGCGGTGAGGGTGGGCCTGGCCGTGCTCACCGAAGGCATCCTCGTCGCTCCGCTCGAAGGCATAGCGGGGATCAAGCTCGGACGCAACTCCGACGGCAGCAGCTACCTTTCGATTTCGTTCGCAGGCCCGATCCGGAGCGCGGGTGGAACCGGGCAGGCGATGGCCGTGCTCATCGGCGACGTGGTGCGCCGCGAGCACGGAATAGGCAAATTCGTTCCGACGCACGGAGAGGTCCAGCGGTTCAAGGAGGAGATACCGCTCTACAAGCAGGCGCAGCATCTCCAGTACACTCCGTCGAATGCGGAGATCGAGCTGATCGTCAAGAACTGCCCGGTCTGCGTGGACGGCGAGGGGACCGAGGAGGTGGAGATCTCCGGCTACCGCGATCTGCCGAGAGTGGAGACGAACAAGGTGCGCGGAGGCGCCTGCCTCGTCATTGCCGAAGGATTGTGCCAGAAGGCGAACAAACTGGAGAAGCACGTCAAGAAGCTCGGCATAGACGGCTGGGAGTTCATCTCCGAGTACCTGGCGATGAAGAAGAAGGACGTCGCCGAAGGTGAGGCGGCCAAGGTCAAGCCAGAGGCGAAATACCTCAAGGACCTGATTGCGGGCCGGCCGGTGCTGGGGCATCCTTCCAGGGTGGGCGGGCTGCGTCTTCGGTATGGTCGTGGAAGGACGACCGGCCTCGCTGCGATCGCGCTCAACCCCGCGACGATGTACGCGGTGGATTCTTTCTTGGCCATCGGCACACAGATCAAGATCGAGAGACCTGGCAAGGCGGGTGCAGTGACTCCTTGCGATGAGATCGACGGGCCGATCCTGCTGCTGAGCAACGGTGACGTGGTCAGGACCAACACGGTCGTCGAGTACGAATTAATCAAGGACCGGGTCAAGGAGATCATCGACCTGGGCGAGATCCTCGTGCCCTTCGGCGAGTTCGTCGAGAACAATCACGTCCTCGTGCCAGCGGGATTCACCATGGAGTGGTATCGGGCGGAGCTGAAGAAGGCCGCCAGCACGCTTCCAGCTGATTGGGAGCGACCGATGACCTTCGATCGCGCGCTCGCGCTCTCGCGGGAGTTCGGCGTCCCGCTCCATCCCGCCTTCAACTTGTTCTGGAGCGATGTTCCGCTCGCCAAGCTTACGGAGCTTCGCGCGGCGGTGCTGGAGTCTGGCCGAGATGACGGGCACCATTTCAGCATCACCAACGTAGAAGGGCCGAAGAGGACCCTTGAGGACCTTGGGGCGCTGCATACGGTCGCGGATGGACGGATCGTGTTCGGCGACGCGGCGCCATTGCTCGCCGGCCTGGGCCTGCATCTGGAGGCAGGTAGGGTCGTCTCGAAGTGCGAGCTCGAAGGCTCGAATTCGCTCGAAGCGGTGTCGCAGGCCACCGGAATTCAGGTGAGGGCCAAGGCGGTCACCCGCATCGGCGCGCGCATGGCCCGTCCGGAGAAGGCGAAAGAGCGCAGGATGAAGCCTCCCCCGCACGTTCTATTCCCCCTCGGCCAGAGCGGCGGCGCGCAGCGGCTGGTCAGCGAGGCGATGGAGGGCGAGGAGGTGCACGCCGAGGTCGGGATCAGGTCCTGTCCGGTCTGCGGCAAGTCGACCTTCCTGTGCCGCTGCGAGTGCGGCTCCCACACTCTGCCCACCGACGCTCCCGCGCAGCAGGTCATCGACATCAATTCGATCATCGACGCCGCGATGCGCTCCCTCGGTCTGGAATCGGTGCCGGCCATCAAGGGAGTGCAGGGCATGATCTCGCACAACAAGACCCCGGAGCCGATGGAGAAAGGCATCCTGAGGGCGCAGCACAGCACCTTCGTGTTCAAGGACGGCACGATCCGTTTCGACATGACGGACGTGCCGGTCACGCACTTCCGGCCGAAGGAGATCGGGCTGACAGTGGAGAAGGCGCGGGGCTTGGGCTACCTGAAGGACCAGGATGGGAACGAGCTCACCTCGGACGAGCAGCTCTGCGAGCTGATGGTCCAGGACTACATCCCCTCGGTGTCTTGCGCGGTCTATCTCGTTCAGGTCGCGGGCTTCATCGACGACCTCCTGACCAAGTTCTACGGGCTGCCGGCCTTCTACAACGTCAAGAGCAACGAGGATCTCATCGGGCATTTGGTGATAGGACTGGCACCGCACACCTCCGGCGGGGTGCTGTGCCGGCTCATCGGGTTCACACAGACGAACGTCGGGTATGGCCACCCGTTCTTCCACGCGGCCAAGAGGAGGAACGCGGACGGCGATGAGGACTCCGCCATCCTGTTGCTGGACGGGCTGATCAACTTCTCACGCTCCTTCCTGCCGGACCGAAGGGGCGGGCTGATGGACGCGCCGCTCGTCCTGACCACCAGGCTCGACCCGAACGAGATCGACAAGGAGGCGCACAACATCGACATGTTGCGCGAGTATCCGCTCGAGTTCTACCGTGCGAGCATGGAGTACAAGCATCCGAAGGAGGTCCAGGACCACATGGACCTGGTGGGCGGGCGCCTGGGCTCGGTGCTGCAGTACGAGGGTTTCGGGTTCACGCACGACACCAAGGACATCTCCGAAGGGCCTCCCGATTCCGCCTACAAGCTGCTCGAGACGATGCAGGAAAAGTTGGAGGCACAGCTCACACTCGCGCGCAAGATCCGCGCCGTCGATGAAGTCGACGTCGTGTACCGCGTCGTCACCAGGCACCTTTTGCCAGACATGATCGGGAACCTGAAGAGCTTCAGCGGGCAGAAGCTGCGCTGCACGAAGTGCAATACCAAATACCGCCGCATCCCGCTCTCCGGCAAATGCTACTGCGGCAACAACCTCACTCTGACCGTTCACGAAAGCAGCGTGAAGAAGTACCTCGAGGTCACAAAGGAGATCAGCGAGAGATTCGCGATAAACTCGTACACCAGGCAGCGCGTCGAGCTGATCGAGCAGTCGATCAACTCGCTGTTCGAGAACGACAAGGTCAAGAAATGCAAGCTCTCGGACTTCATGTGATGGCGCGGAGCAACCGAGGCTTTCCTGCCAAAATTTGTTTATGAGGAGTTCGCAAGGCGGTCTTGGAGGCGACGGAGTTGGCTCCGAAGATCCCGTTGTATACCCCAATCCACAAGGGGCAGAGGAAGTGGCTCGCGGACATGATCGTGAACGCTGGACGGGCGGATTATGCCGTCCAGGCCGAGACTGACGAGCTCGTGATCGAGCTGCGCGCGTTCACCGAGCATCTCGCCGAGCACGCGAGCCTCGAGGAGCGATTCGTGCACCCGTTGCTCGAGAGGGTCGCCCCTGGCCGCTCCAGATCGATCGAGGCCGAGCACGTGGCACAGCACAAGGATTTGGCGGACCTCAATCACTGCCTCGAGCTCATCGTTAGCCTGCCCAGCGACTACGAGACCCTTCCGCAGATCGCTCACGAGT